>JAABUQ010003514.1_pt1 | contig 28638 bp, 28 predicted proteins | sample 5560001 | NCBI WGS metagenome assembly JAABUQ01 (sample SAMN10711888, study PRJNA513371) | rock metagenome | isolation source: Antarctica rocks | place: Antarctica: Victoria Land, Finger Mt nord | collected 2015-12-18 | reverse complement strand
AACCCCCGACGAGGCGTATGCGATCGGGGCTGACGAATACCAATTGGCGGCATAAGAGGAACAAGGGACCATAGCTTAGCCGAACCCCCAAACTGTCCCGCTGAAAGGGTCCACCTCATCCACCTCACCGTTACCGAAAACCGATAATCCGGCGAGAGCGGACAAGCTAAGCCACTGTAAACACTGGTGACCCCAACGGGAATCGAACCCGTGTTTTCGCCGTGAAAGGGCGACGTCCTAGACCGCTAGACGATGGGGCCCGTCCGCACGCGACCTAAGCGGCGGCGCGCGACGGGTCAAGCAAGGCGGCACGGTCGCGGCCGTGCGCCACAGCGCCTCACTCCGCCCACGCAGCATCCTCCACATGGAGTTCGGCGGCTGGCTTCGATCCCCAATCGTCGCGCGCGATCCGTCCGGCCAGATGGATGCGTCGCCCGCGCGCGCCCAGTAGCGCGGCACCCAACGCAGTTTCGGCGTGGCGGAACGCAATCGCCTTGAGGCGGCCGCCGTCCGCACCCGCGAAGACGAGGCGCAGATGCCCTTCGCCGACCACGCGCGCGTCGACGATCTGGCCGGGTCCGGCGATGACGCGCGGGCTCGGCCAGCCCGCGCCGTAGGGGCCTGCGGCGTCGAGCGCGTCGGCCAAAGCCGAACATACGCCGGCGGGCGCGAGGACGGCATCGAACATGAGCGCGCTCGCCGCGCGCGAGGTGGCGACGTGTGCGTCGAGCGTGGCGCACAAGTCTTCGCGCAAGGCGTCGACCTTGCCCGCCTGGACGGTCAATCCCGCCGCCATCGCGTGGCCGCCGCCCGCGAGCAGCAGGCCACGATCGCGCGCGGCGATCACCGCCGCGCCAAGATCGACGCCGGAGATCGAGCGGCCCGAGCCCTTGCCCGTCTGAGCGCCGAGCCCGATCACGATCGCGGGACGGCCGAAGCGTTCCTTGAGGCGCGCGGCCGCGATGCCGATCACGCCCGCGTGCCAACCTTCGCCCGCGACTACGATCACCGGATCGCCGGTGCGCACGGCGGCGGCTTCGGTCGCGGCTTGTGTCACTGCGGCTTCGATCGCGCGGCGTTCGGCGTTAAGGCGGTTCAGCTCGGCGGCGAGCGTGGCGGCTTCGTGCGGGCAATCGGTGGTGAGCAGGCGCACGCCCAGATCGGCCGCGCCGATGCGACCGCCCGCGTTGACGCGTGGGCCGAGCGCGAAGCCGAGATCGCGGGCGACGGGATGCGCGCTCAATCCGGCCACATCGGCGAGCGCGGCCAACCCTGCGTTGCCGCGCCGCGCCATGACTTTCAGCCCCTGGGATACGAAGGCGCGGTTGAGATCGCGTAGCGGGACGACATCGGCGACGGTGCCGAGCGCGACGAGATCGAGCAGATCGAGCAGTCTGGGTTCGGGGCGCTGCGACCAATGGCCCGTTTCGCGCAGCACGCGCGTCGTGGCGACCGCGAGCAGGAAGCACACGCCCACCGCCGCGAGGTGGCCGTGGCCATGCGGCTGATCGAGGCGGTTGGGATTGACGATCGCGTGGGCGATCGGAAGCTCGGTCGCGCATTGGTGGTGATCGATGACGAGGACATCGAGACCTGCATCGCGGGCGGCGGCGAGCGCCTCGAAGCCTTGCGCGCCGCAATCGACGGTGACGACGAGCCGGGCACCCCGGGCGGCGATGAGGTGCATTGCGTTGGCGCTGGGGCCGTAGCCTTCGAGCAAACGATCGGGAATGTAGGCCTGGGGGTCGGCACCCGCAGCGCGCAGGAAGCGGATCAGGAGTGCGGCGGACGTGGCACCGTCGACGTCGTAATCGCCAAAAATGGTGATGGGCTCGGCGGAGCGGACCGCGTGGGCGAGGCGGTGGGCGGCGATCTCCATGCCGATCAGGATGTGCGGATCGGGAAGCCAGTCGCGCAGGCGGGGATCGGCGAGGCGGGCGTATTCGGACGGGGCACCGCCCCGGGCGGCGAAGAGATCGGCGACCAGATCGGGGATGCCCGCCGCGCGGCCCGCACCGGGGAGGCCGGGGCCGGTGCCGCGCCAGCGCCAGGGCTGGCCGAGGATCGAGGAGGCGAGCGGGAGCATCGAGTCCTTGAATCAGTCCGACCGCGTGGAAGCAAGCCCCGCGATGTCCACGACGTCCGTGAAGTTCATACCCCGAAAAATTCCGTGTCGATTTCTGGGGATGGTTCGGTGGGCAACGGTATGTGACTGGAAACGTAACCGGATCGGCTGCTACAAAACGACTGCGAGGATCAGGTCTGGCACCGTGAGCAGTAGAAGCTGCTCCGCCCCGACTGGACCTGGCGGACGATCGTGGAGGCGCACGCCGGGCAGGGCTGGGCGGCGCGTCCGTAGACGCGCCAGCTTTTCTGGAACAGGCCGAGCACGCCATCGACGCCGATGTGATCGCGCAAGGATGAGCCACCCGCCGCGATCGCCTCGTTGAGCGTGGCGCGCAGCGCACGGACGAGCGCGGCGGTTTCGGGGCGGCTTAGCGCGCCACCCTCGCGCTCGGGATGGATGCCTGCGCGGTGGAGAGCTTCGGATGCGTAGATGTTGCCGACTCCCGCCACGATGCGCTGATCGAGCAGCAGCGCCTTGATGGAAGCGATGCGACCCTGCGTTCGGTGCGCGAGATAGGCGGCGGTGAAGCCGGGGCCGAGCGGCTCGGGACCGATGGCCGCCAGTAGGGGGTGGGCGGCGAGATCGGCGGTGGGGGTGAGCGCGAGCAGGCCGAAGCGCCTGGGATCGGTGAAGACGATGCGGCGGCCCTCGTCCGTGGTGAAGACGACATGATCGTGCGGGCCGCTGTCTGCGGGATCGAGGCGCATCCGGCCCGACATCCCGAGGTGGAAGATCAATGTATCGTCGCGATTGGTGGCGATCAGGCCGTATTTGGCGCGGCGGGTGACGGCGGTGACGGTCGCGCCCGTGAGCCGCTGGCCGAAATCGTGGGGAATGGGGCGGCGTAGATCGGGGCGGTTGGCGATGACGTTTTGGAGGCGGTGGCCGGTCAGCACGGGGGCGAGGCCGCGCACGACGGTTTCGACTTCGGGGAGTTCGGGCATTGGGTGCCATGTAGGCGCGGGTGGGGCGGGGCGCGATGGCTGGGGGTACATGGCTGGTCTTGTGGCGACAGACAGGACACAATTGGGGAAGAGATCAGCCATGACGCATATGCTTGGAATTCGAGAGTTTCGCGACAGTTTTACGCGCATCGCGCGTGAGGGTGGCGATCCGGTGATCGTAAAGAACCATGACCGCGTGGTGGGGTGGTATGTGCCGGTAAAGCGACCCACGCCCGAGGCAGTGGAGCGGACGATTGCGGGATTGGAAGCGGTGCAGGCGCAGTGGCGGGCGGAGGGGCGCGATCTCGACGCCGAACTCGCTTCGCTCGGCATGGATCCGTACGGCAATCCGCTCGACGAGGAATGCTGATCCTCGACGCGAACGTGCTCGTGTCGTCGGCGTTGGGGCGATCGCGCCCACTAATCGAGGCAACGGCGGCGCGTGGGTTGGAGCTGCTTGTCCCGATCGCGCAACGTCTCGAAGCCGCTAAGGTCCTGGTGAGGCTCGGAGGCTCGTCCGCATCGGTTGAGACGTCTCTGGGCTTTGCAAGCGGGATTATACGAGTGATCGAGCTCGAAGCTTACGAAACGCTGGAGGCCGCCGCGCGCGAGCGGCTGGGCGCGCGCGGGCAGAGCGACTGGCCCGTGCTGGCGGCCGCGCTTGCGCTGGAGGCGGATATCTGGAGCAACGACCGGGACTTCTTCGGGGTGGGAGTGGCGGTCTGGGCGACGAGGAATGTGGGGCGGGCATCTAATGCGTAAGGCGACAATCGGAATGCATCCAGCCTTGTACTTGCGTAGACCCGACACGTTGTTCACACGACCGATATGGAACATATAAACTTCTTTTTGGCGCAAGCAGCTGTGATCGCATTGCCAGGTATCTTGTGGGCCAAGTTAGATCAGCGCTACGCGAGAAGCGGAAAGTGGTCACAGACAGATCTGTTTGTAAACGTGTTTATTTACGGTCTTGCCAGTTATATCACAGCGTATATTGTTTACGCGCTTTTAGGCGAGCCATTCGTCTTAGTAGATTTTGTGGGTGCGCAAGAACGTAGTATTATCACTCGCCAGATTGCGCTTGAAATAATGGCTACAACTGGCCTTAGTTTTGTGCTTGGTTTGGCCTCCGTAGCCGCATCAAACTATAAGCTTTTGACACGGCTTTTACATACACTGGGAATTACTAAACGCTACGGTGACGAAGATGTCTGGGATTATACCTTAAACTCTTCTAGCGCCAGCGTCGAGTACGTTCATTGGCGTGATTTCGATCGAAGGACGGTTTATGCTGGATGGGTTTCGACCTTTTCCGAAACCGAAAAGCTGCGCGAAATCGTTCTTAGTGATGTACAGGTTTTCGATTTCGAGGGCGCGCTACTTTACGAGACTCCCCGCATGTATGTTGCGCGCAAACCCGAGGACGTCCATATTGAGTTTCCATATAAAGGCTCAATGTCGAGATGACGCCCAAACACGCAATGGACGGCTTTGTCCGCACACAGCCGCTATCCGAAGGGCTTGTGCGCAAGGGCGGCATTAATTCTCCGATTTCACGGGTTACTGAGCGTCCTCCCGCTCCGGCACCAATGCGTCCGGTGCCGCCAAAAGCAAAGTAAGCCAGCGACGCGTCGCTAATCGCCCCAGGCCCTTTGCCCACCGCCGCCACGGCCCTATCACCTTCCAATGGCCAGTTTCGGTTTCCAGGACATCGCCCCACACGAGAAGACCGCGCGGGTGAGCGAGGTGTTCGCGCGGGTGGCGCGGCGATACGACCTTATGAACGATGCGATGAGCGCGGGGATGCACCGGCGCTGGAAGGATCGGTTCGTTGGGATGGTGCGTCCGCGCGAAGGGGAGGCGATCCTCGATATGGCGGGCGGTACGGGGGACATCGCGTTCCGCATGGCGGCGCGGGGTGCGCATGTGACATGCGCGGATATCAATCCGCAGATGCTCGAAGTGGGCATGGCGCGCGCCGACAAGCGAGGCTTGGCGGGGATCGCGTGGGCGGAGGAGAATGCGGAGGCGCTGACCTCGGCGGATGCGGCGTTCGATGCCTACACGTGCGCGTTCGGGTTGCGGAACGTGACCGATTTGCCCGCCGCTCTGTCCGAGGCGTACCGTGTGCTCGAATGGGGCGGGCGGTTCCTCTGTCTGGAGTTTTCCACGACTAAATGGCCGGGGTTTGCGCAGCTGTATGACGCGTATAGCTTCAAGGTAGTCCCTGCATTGGGCGGGCTGATCGCGCGCGACCGGGCTTCTTATCAGTATCTTGTCGAGAGCATCCGGCGCTTTCCCGATATGCCCGATTTCGCCGACATGATCCGCGCGGCGGGGTTTTCGCGGGTTGGCTACACGCCGATCCTGGGCGGGGCGGTGGCGATCCATCACGGCTGGAAGGTTTGACCAGCAGCGTCACCCACCTGTGGCGCATCGCGCGCTGGGGACGCACGCTGGGCGCGAACGGCGCGCTCAGGGGGATCGAGCGTAGTCCGCAGGCCCCCGTGGGCGTGCGGCGGCTGGCGTGGCTCGCACGGCTGGGCACGTTCGCGCCGCGGACTCCGCGTTACGCGGAGGCGTTCCGCGCATTGGGACCCGCCGCGATCAAGCTGGGACAGGCGCTCGCGACGCGGCCCGATCTGGTGGGGGAGGCAGCGGCGCGCGACTTCGCGGCATTGCAGGACCGGCTGCCGCCCGAGCCGTTCGCGGGCATCGAGCGCGCGATCGAGGCGGGGCTGGAGAAGCCGTGGCGCACCCTGTTCGCGAGCATCGACGAGCGTGCGGTGGGCGCGGCGAGCGTGGCGCAGGTGCACCGGGCGGTCACCACCGATGGGCGCGACGTGGCGATCAAGGTACTACGGCCCGGTGTGGAGGCCCGCATCGCGCGCGATACGGACACGTTCGCCTGGGCGGCGGCGCATGTCGAGGCGATGGGCGGCGAGGCGGCGCGGCTACGGCCGCGCGCGGTGATCGACGCGTTCCGACGCTGGACCGACCGCGAGCTGGACCTGCGCATGGAAGCCGCGAGCGCGTCCGAACTGGCGACCGATCCGGGCGATCCGGGGCTGAAAATCCCCGCGATCGATTGGGCGCGGACGTCCAAGCGCGTGATGACGCTCGAGTGGATGGAGGGAGTAAAGGTCTCCGATCCCGCCGCGCTCGCGGCCGCCGGGATCGACGGCACGGCAGCGGCGACCACGCTTATCCGCGCGTTCCTGCATCAGGCGATCGGGCGGGGGTTTTTCCACGCCGATCTGCACCAGGGCAATTTGTTCGCGCTGGCGGACGGGCGTCTGGGGGTGATCGACTTTGGCATCATGGGGCGGCTCGACCGGCGCGCGCGGGTCGATCTGGCGAAGATTTTATATGGGCTGCTTACGGCGGATTACATGACGGTCGCGCGCGTGCATTTCGATGCGGGCTATGTGCCCAAGCACCACCGGATCGAGGATTTCGCGGTTGCCTTGCGCGCGGTGGGGGAGCCGATCCGGGGGCTGCCGGTCAAGGACATATCGATTGCGAACCTGCTCGACGGGCTGTTCGCGATCACGCGCCAGTTCGAGATGCCCACTCAGCCGCATTTGCTGCTGCTGCAAAAGACGATGGTGATGGTGGAGGGGGTGGCGGCCAGCCTTGATCCGCACGTCAATACCTGGGCGATCGCCGAGCCGTATGTGCGCGGCTGGATGCGCGACGAGCTGGGGCCGGAGGCGCAGATCGCGGGCGCGATCACGACCGTGCTAGGGCTGTTCGGTGCCGCGCCCGGCTTCGTGCGGCGGGTGGTGAAGCTGGTGCCCGAGGAGATCGAGCAGCTGGAAGCCGAGCTGCCGGTCGCGGCGCGCATCCGGTTGCCGTGGTGGACGCTGGTGGCGGTGGCGGGGCTTGGCGGCGCGGTGGCGCTGGGCGTGCGGTTGCTGGTGGGCTAGGGCTGGTCGATGCTGGCGGGTTGCTCGATATTGCTGATCGTGGGTGGCGGGATCGCGGCGTATAAATCGCTCGAGCTGGTGCGGCTGCTGCGGCGCGAGGGGGCGATGGTGCGCGCCGTGCTGACCGAGGGCGGGGCGCGGTTCGTGACGCGGCTCAGTCTGGCGGCGCTGACCGAGGGGCCGGTGTATGAGGATCTGTGGAGCCTCAAGGACGAGGCCGAGATGGGCCATATCCGGCTGAGCCGCGAGGCCGACCTGATCGTGGTCTGCCCGGCGAGCGCGGACCGGATCGCGCGAATGGCGGCGGGGCTTGGCGGCGATCTGGCGGACGCGGTTTTGCTCGCCGCCGACAAGCCGGTGCTGGTCGTACCCGCGATGAACCATCGCATGTGGGGGCACTCGGCGACCCGGCGGAACGTGGGGTGGCTGCGCGAACAAGGTTGCCACGTGATGGAACCCCACACGGGCGCGATGGCGTGCGGCGAGTTCGGGCCGGGGCGGCTGCCCGAACCGCCGGTGATCGTTGAGGCGGTGCGCGCCATGCTGGGCGCGGGACGGCTGGCGGGGGTGCACGCGCTGGTGACGGCGGGACCGACGCACGAGGCGATCGATCCGGTGCGCTATCTGGCCAACCGGTCGAGCGGCATCCAAGGGTTTGCGATCGCAGGCGCGCTGGCGTGGCTTGGCGCGCGGGTGACGCTGGTGGCGGGGCCGCTGTCGCTGGCGACACCGGCCGGGGTCGCGCGAGTGGATGTGGTCAGCGCGCGCGAGATGGCGGCGGCGGTGGAGGCGGCGATGCCCGCCGACGTGGCGGTGATGGTGGCGGCGGTGGCCGACTGGGGCGTGGCCGAGGCGGCGACGCGCAAGCTCAAGAAGGCCGAGGGGCCGCCCGCGCCGGTGTTCGTGGCCAACCCGGACCTATTGGCGATGGTGGCAGCACCCGGACCGCGCCGGCCGCGGCTGGTGGTAGGGTTCGCCGCCGAGACCGATTATGTGGCCGAGCGCGCGGCCGCTAAGCGCGTGGCGAAGGGGGCGGACTGGATCGTGGGAAACGATGTGTCCGGCGATGTCATGGGCGGGGCGGAGAATGCCGTCGTGCTGGTGACGAACGAGGGCGTGGAGGCGTGGGCGCGCATGGCAAAGGATGCGGTGGCACGGGCGCTGGCGGAGCGGATCGCGGAGGCGTTGGGGCGGTAGCGCCTCTTGCCCGAGACCGTGCCTGGCCGATCCCCCTCCGTCGGCTTCGCCGCCACCTCCCCCGGAGGGGAGGAGAGTGCCCCTCCTCCCCTCCGGGGGAGGTGCCCATAGGGCGGAGGGGGCTGGGCCGGACGCATCAGTGCCTAAAGTGGCGCACTCCCGTGAACGCCATCGCCAGCCCCGCCGCGTCCGCCGCTGCGATGACTTCGGCGTCGCGGATCGAGCCGCCGGGCTGGATGACGGCGGTGGCTCCGGCTTCGGCGGCAGTTATTAGGCCGTCCGCAAATGGGAAGAACGCGTCCGAGGCGACCGCCGAGCCGATGGTGAGCGGCTGCGGCCAGCCTGCGATGGTGGCCGCCTCGGCAGCCTTGGCGGCGGCGATGCGCGCGGAATCGCGGCGGTTCATCTGGCCCGCGCCGATGCCCGCCGTCCGGCCGTCCTTCGCGTAGACGATCGCGTTCGATTTGACATGGCGCGCGACCGTCCAGGCGAAGAGCATGTCGGCGCGTTCGGCCTGGGTGGGCGCGCGGTGCGTGACGATGGTGAGTTCGGGGGGCGGGGCGGCGTCGCGCGTCTGCACGAGCAGCCCGCCCGCGATCGACTTCAGGGCAAGGCTGGCGCGACGCGCATCGGGGAACGCGCCCGTCAGCAGCAGGCGCAAATTCTTCTTGGCGGCGAAGACGGCCAGCGCGGCTTCGTCCGCGTCCGGCGCGATGACGACCTCGGTAAAGATGTCCGCAATTGCCCGTGCGGCCGCCTCGTCGAGTGGATGCGTGGCAGCGACGATGCCGCCGAACGCGGACACCGGATCGCACGCGAGCGCGCGGGCGTGCGCCTGCGCCAAGGTGGGCGCGGTCGCGACGCCGCACGGGTTGGCGTGCTTGACGATGACGATCGTGGGCTGCTGCCCCACGAACTCGGACGCGAGATCGAGCGCGGCGTCGGCGTCGGCCAGATTATTGTAGCTGAGCGCCTTGCCCTGCACCTGGCGCGCCTGCCCTACGCCCGCCGCGTGCGGTCCGGCGGGGACGTACAGCGCGGCGTGCTGGTGCGGGTTCTCGCCGTAGCGCAGATCGGGCGGGCAGCGGCGCAACGCGAGCGTGAACGTATCGGGCAGCGTCTCCCCCTGATCGACGGTGGCGAACCAGGTGGCGATCGTGGCGTCGTAGGCGGCGGTGGCGGCGAAGGCGCGCGCGGCGAGGCGGCGGCGCAGGTGCAGGCTGGTATGGCCGCCGTGCGCCGCGAGTTCGGCGGTGAGCGCGTCGTAGTCGGCGGGATCGGAGAGCACGGCGACGCCGTCGTGGTTCTTCGCGCCCGAGCGGATCATCGCGGGGCCGCCGATATCGATCTGCTCGATCAGTTCGTCGCGTGTCGCGCCCTTCGCGAGCGTGTCCGCGAAGGGATAGAGGTTGACCACGAGCAGATCGATCGGCGCGATGCCGCGCGCGGCGATCGCCTCCATGTGCTCGTCATTGTCCCGCCGCGCGAGCAGCCCACCATGGACTGCGGGATGAAGCGTCTTCACCCGCCCGTCGAGCATCTCGGGGAAGCTCGTGATGTGCGCGACATCGGTAGCTTGGAGCCCGCCCTTGCGCAGCGCGCGCGCGGTGCCGCCGGTGGAGATGAGTTCGACGTTGTGCGCCGCGAGCGCGTGCGCGAGCGGGAGCAGGCCGGTCTTGTCCGAAACGGAGAGCAGCGCGCGGCGGATGGGGAGGAGATCGGTCATGGTGGGGCGGATTAGGCGGCGTGGCGGGCGGCGTCGAGATAACTTATGGTTTTGGACGCAAGCTTGGTGCGGTTGCGCTCCTGGCAGCCTAGCATCGAGAAACAGGAGGGCCATCGTGGCAATAACCCCACACACCGCCGATATCGTCGTCAAGAATATGGCCGCTTCGTTGGCCTTCTATCGCCTGCTCGGCTTGGCGATTCCGGCTGAGGCGGATCAAGAGGAAGGGCCAGTAAACTACGAGCCTGGGCACGGCGGAATGGCGTTGGGCTTTCTTACTGAAGCGATGACGGCGCATTCGCCGATGGGTTGGACGCCGCCGGTGGGTCAGCGCGTGAGCGTCGCGTTCAAGTGCGACAGCCCCGTCGAGGTGGACGCGGTTTACGTGGCGGTCCTGGCGGCGGGGCACGAGGCGGCGATGGCGCCTTCGGATTCACCGTGGGGGCAGCGTTACGCCTGCTTGCGCGATCCCGATGGCAACCGGGTGGACCTCTTTGCCAAACTAGGCTGAGCGGCGTTAAGCGGCGCGCGCATCGAACGCGCGCCGTGCTGCCTCGATACGGGCGAGATTGGTTCCCGCCCAGCCCCATACGCCGCAGAACGCCTCGCCCAGCGTGAAGCCCATATCGGTGAGGCGGTAATCGACGCGCGGGGGGATCACCGGGTGGACGGTGCGCACCAACAAGCCATCGCGCTCCATCGCGCGCAACGTCTGGGTGAGCATCTTCTGGCTGATGCCGTCCACTTCGCGGGCGAGCGCGGTGAAGCGAAGTTCGCCTTTCTCCACCAGCGCCTCGATCACGAGCATCGTCCACTTGTCCGCAACGCGACCGATCACCTCGGTCACCAGTGCGCCGACCTTGGGATCGAGGTCGGAATAGTCGGGTGACGGGGTGGTAGCCATGCTAGCACTCTCCTTCAGGTAAGTATGGCACTCGAGCGTGCCTTCTTTCGTTTAGTACGTGGTCACCCTAGCTCCGACGCTGGTCGAACCCAAGCGCGAAGGAGCACCCCCATGAACATCAGCGGCAACACCATCCTCATCACCGGCGGCGGATCGGGCATCGGCCGCGCGCTGGCGCACGCGCTTGCGGCGGAGGGCAACCGGATCATCGTCGCGGGGCGCAAGGCGGACGCGCTCGAGGAGACCGCGCGCGGGCATGAGGGTATCGCGACCGCCGTGCTCGACGTGGCCGACGCGGGCGCGATCCCGGCGTTCGCGGCGAAGATGGCGGCGGAGCATCCGGCGCTGAACGTGCTGATCAACAACGCGGGAATCATGGTCTATGAGGACCTGGATGCCGAGCCTTACGATCTGGCGACGGCGGAGGCTATCATCACGACGAACCTGCTCGGGCCGATCCGGCTTACGACGGCGCTGCTCCCGCATCTGCGCAAGCAGGCGGCCGCGACGGTGATGACCGTATCCTCGGGGTTGGCGTTCGTGCCGCTCGCGCCGACGCCGACGTATAGCGCGACCAAGGCGGCGATCCACAGTTGGTCGGATTCGCTGCGCTATCTGCTGCGCGGCACGAGCGTCGAAGTGATCGAGCTGGCTCCGCCCGGCTTGCGCACCGATCTGACGCCCGGACAAGCGGACAAGACGCAATATATGACGCTCGACGACTATACCGCCGAAGTGATGACGATCCTGAAAGCCGCGCCGGGCGCACCCGAGGTGCTGGTCGAGCGAGTGAAGCCGTTGCGCTTCGCGGAGGCGAATGGAAACTACGATGCCATGTTCGGGATGCTCAACCCGGCATGACGCTGTCACAAAAGTGAAATAATCCTTGGCGGACGGGCGCTGCCGGCGCATGAGGCGGACCCGTTTTCGTCCAAGGATGTTCCTGAATTGACACAGCCGAGCCAGCCGCTGCTGAATACCGTTGCCATTAACGATCTACGTCCGACGCAGATGACGGTCGGTTTGCGCGAGGTGGCGCTCAGGCGCGCCGAGTGGCGCGCGCACGCCGGGGCGGATGGGGCGAAGTTCCTGGGGCATCACATGATCCCGGTAATTCTCGGCCCCAAGCACCGGCCGCACCTGATCGACAATCACCACCTCGCGCGCGCGCTGCAGGAGGAGGGGGTGGAAAATATTCTCGTCCAGGTGGTTGCCGATCTGAGCGGGCTTACGCCGGGCGCGTTCCGATCGGTGATGGCGAGCCGCAACTGGGTCCACACCTATGACGCGAAGGGGCGCAGGCAGGGCATCGGGCGATTGCCCGCGCATCTGGGCGAGATGGCGGACGATCCCTTCCGCAGTCTCGCGGGCGAACTGCGGCGCGCGGGCGGCTATGCCAAGGACCCGACGCCTTATGCCGAGTTCCTGTGGGCGGATTATCTGCGCAGGCGCATGGACGCGGTCAAGCTGGAGCGCAATTTCGATAAAGCGCTCGTGAAGGCGATCGAGCTCGCGCGGGCGCATGACGCGCAATATCTGCCCGGATGGTGCGGCCCCGCGAACTAGCTGCTAGGCGGGCGAATGGCCGATCCGCTCCTTCCCCTCGTCGCCGGCATCGAACTTGGCGGCACCAAATCGATCGCGGTGCTCGCGCGCGGGTTGGAGGTGCTGGACGAGGTGCGCGTGCCGACGACCACGCCTGCGGAGACGCTGGGCGCGCTGAGTGAAACGGTGGCGCGGTGGGATGGAATCACGGCGATCGGGGTGGGATCGTTCGGGCCGATTGCGGTCGATCCGACAGCCGCCGACTATGGCCGGATGCAGGCGACGCCCAAGCCGGGCTGGGCGGAGACGGACGTGCTGGAGCCGTTCGCGCGGGCGGGGGTAGCGGTGGTGCTCGATACCGACGTGGGCGCGGCGGCGCTGGCGGAGGGACGTTGGGGCGCGGCGCGGGGCTGCGCGACGCACGCCTATGTGACGATCGGCACGGGAATCGGTGTGGGCCTGGTGGCAAACGGTGCGACGGTGCACGGCTTCCTCCATCCCGAACTCGGCCATCTGCGCGCGCGACGCCTGGTGGGGGATACTTTCGCCGGTATCTGCGCGTGGCATGGCGATTGCCTGGAGGGGCTGGCGAGCGGCCCGGCAATCGCCGCGCGCGCCGGTAAGGCGGGGGCCGATCTCGCCGCCGACGATCCCGTGTGGGTCGCGGTCGCGGCGGATTTGGCGGAAATGGTCGTTGCGTTGCTGCTCGCCGCCGCGCCCGAGCGGATCGTGTTCGGTGGCGGGGTGGGGCTGGGGCAGGCGGCGCACCTGCTGCCTCGGGTGCGCACGGGCGTCGGCAAGCGGCTGAACGCTTACTTGCCGCTGGAGCGCGCGGGCGGCGTGGAGGCGATCATCGTTCCCGCCGCGCTCGGCGACCGCGCGGGGCCGCTGGGGACGGTGGCGCTGGCGATGCGGGCGCTCGGGGTTTGAGGCCTATTTCCCGTCCACCCTGCGCACGCGCACTACGACCTCGCTGCGGCGGAGCGGCACGGGCACCCACGGCGCATCGTAGAGAAACATCGCGGGATCGCCGTCCGCCATCCACGCGGTGCCAGTCAGTCCATCGAGCAATTCGGCGCGGCGGTGCGCGGCGGCGTCTCCGCTGCCCGATCCGGCGAAGCGTTTGACCGCCAGCGTCTCTGTTGGAACGTCGACGACCCGTACCGAGGCGTCGAGCGGGGTGGGCAGCGTTTCGCGCGTGAACGGCTCGGGCGCGAAGAAGCGCATAATCTGCGAGCGACCGATGCCGATCGGGCCGACTTCGACGGGAACCGTCATCGCGATCTTCGCGGGCTTGCCGTTCGCGCCCCGATTGTCTCCGAAAATAAACGCGGCGAGCCGGCGGAAGGCCGAGTCCATCACACCGCCCATCACGGTCTCGTAGGCGAGCCGCGCACCATAGCGGCGCACGACGATCTCTCCGGACAACCGGTCGATCACCTCATAGCCGGGCTGTTGCGCGGTGCGTCGTGCGCGTCCGGGAGCGATCATTGCCGCGCCAAGCACGCCGATGACGCCCAACCCCACCCACAATGTCCGGCTCGTCCCCGCCATCGCCTGTTTTCCTCTCGCACCAGCTTAGCCCAGTCCAGACCCACGCACATGTCCGCTTCCGCGTGCGCGGGATGCAAACACTTAAACCTTCGTACTGTTTCGGCGAAATCGAAACTAAAGTGCTGGTGATTGCTTTATGTGATTATTATCCACAGGCCGCGACAGCTAACGCCGCGCGTTATGAAACCAAGTTCTTCGGATATCTACGCACTCCATCGGCCCGAACTGCTGACCACGCTCGAACGCGGCGACAAGGCGATCGGTGCGCTGATGGACCCCGCCCCGCTTCGTTTCAACCCACGCGAAGAACTCGCGGTGCAAGGCGATGGCCTCGCGCATGTGTACCACCTGCGCGAGGGCTGGTGCGCGCGGGTGCGCACGCTGCCCGACGCGCGCGTGCAGATTATCGCCCTGTATCTGCCGGGCGATTTGATGGCGGTGAAGGCGATGTTCCTTGCCGAGCAGCCCGACGCAATCCACGCGCTCTCACCGGTTCTCGTCAACGCGGTCGATCAGGCGCGGCTGCGCGACGCGATGATGAGGGATCCCGATATCAGCGTGCGCATCGCGTTCCAGCTAGTCGACGAGGAGCGCCGGTTGCATAACCGGGTCGTTCGGCTGGGACAGGGCGACGCCGCCGAGCGCGTGGCGGCGATGTTGGTGGCCCTGCGCGCGCGGCTGGTGCGGGCGGGCGTGCTCGATGCCAAGACACGCAGCTACAGGCTGCCGATGACGCAGGTCCAAATCAGCGAGTTCCTGGGGCTGACCCCGGTGCATGTGAACCGTGTGTTCCGCCGTCTGCGCGAGGACGATCTGGCGACGATCGGCTCGGGCGAGGTCATGTTTCGCAACTTCGACGCGCTCGCCCGGCTCGCGGCACCGGTGCTCGAGCAATATGAGCGCGACGCGGCGCATTAGCGTCAGCCGTCGACAGCCCTAGCCGTTGACAGCCCTAGCCGTTGACAGCCCTAGCCGTTGACAGCCCTAGCCGTTGACAGCCGCGCGCGCGGCCACCACCCAAGCGCGCATGGCGGAAGACACTCCGATCGAGCGATTGCGCCTGGCGATGGGCGCAGCCGCGCGCGCATTGGGCGAAGTGCCCGATCTCGATCTCGCTTACACCGCCGACCGGCCGGGCGGGGTAGGCAAGCAGGCGCGCGTACCCGCGCCCGGGCGCGATCTGCCGCCCGCGCAGGTGGCCGAGGCGCGGGGGTGGGCGGACGCGTTCGCGCTGCGCCACCGGCTGCACGACCTGGCGGCGCACGCCGCGGGCCAGCCGCCGCAAGGCCCCGCGCGCGAAGTGTACGACGCGATCGAACAGGCGCGCATCGAGGCGGTGGGCGAGCGCGATATGGCGGGGGTTGGCCGCAATCTGGCGGCGATGACCGAAGCGCGCGTGAAGGCCGATCCGATCGCGCGGGCGCGCACAAGAGACGAGGTGCCGCTGGCGCAGGCGCTGGGCCTGATCGCGCGCGAGCGGCTGACCGGGCGCGCCGCCCCCGCGTCCGCGCAGGGAGGCCTTGCGCTGGTGCGTGACTGGATCGAGGAGCGCGCGGGGGCGCGGCTCGACCGGTTGGCCGCAAACCTCGACGATCAGGGGGCGTTCGGCGCGCAGGCGCGGCATATCCTGGCGGACCTCGATCTGGCCGAGCGCGAGGTGGAAACGCCCGAGAGCGGCGAGGAGAACACCCCCGAGGACGCGGAGGTACCCGACGAGCCGCAGGAGGAGGAGGACAGCCCCACCCCGCCCGCGCCCGACACCGCGCTCAGCGCGCGCGCCGACGCGCAGGCCGAGGCTGGGGAAGGCGATCCGCAGAATGCCGCCGACATCGAGGCCGCGAGCGATGACGAGATGGAGGGCGTGGGGGACGACAGCGCCGACCGCGCCCCGCCCACACGGCCGGACAAGGCCCCCGCGCACCTACCGCCCGATTTCGGCTACCGCGCCTTTACCCAGGCGTTCGACGAGGTGATCGCGGCGGAAGAGCTGTGCGATCCCGACGAGCTGACGCGGCTACGCGGATATCTCGACACGCAGCTGACCGTGCTGCAGGGCGCGGTGACGCGGCTGGCGAACCGGCTGCAACGACGGCTGCTCGCGCAGCAGAGCCGCGCGTGGGATTTCGATCAGGAGGAAGGATTGCTCGATCCGGGCCGGCTGGCGCGCGTCATTGCCTCGCCCGGGCAGCCCTTGAGCTACAAGATCGAGCGTGACGCCGAGTTTCGTGACACGGTGGTGACGCTGCTGATCGACAATAGCGGATCGATGCGCGGGCGACCGATCTCGATTGCGGCGATCAGCGCGGACATTCTCGCGCGCACGCTGGAGCGGTGCGGGGTGAAGACCGAGATCCTCGGCTTCACCACGCGCGCGTGGAAGGGCGGACGCGCGCGCGAGCAGTGGTTGGCGGAAGGCAGGCCCGCCAAGCCGGGGCGGCTGAACGATCTGCGCCACATCATCTATAAGGCCGCCGACGCGCCGTGGCGGCGCGCGCGCAAGAATTTGGGTTTGATGATGCGCGAGGGGCTGCTGAAGGAGAATATCGACGGTGAAGCGTTGCTATGGGCGCACAACCGCCTGATCGGGCGACCCGAGGAGCGGCGCATCCTGATGGTGATCTCGGACGGCGCGCCGGTGGACGATTCCACGCTGTCCGTGAACAACGGCGCGTATCTCGAACGTCACCTGCGCCAGGTGATCGGCTGGATCGAGACGCGCAGTCCGGTAGAGCTGGTGGCGATCGGAATCGGGCATGACGTAACGCGCTATTACGCGCGCGCGGTGACGATCATGGACGCCGAGCAGCTGGGCGGGGCGCTGATCGAGCAGTTGGCGAGCCTGTTCGCCGAGGAGCGCGGGCAGGCGCGGCGGCGCGCGGCGTGAAGCCTACCCCCGCCCGTAACACGCTCTGACCGTCTCGGGCCGGGGCCGGGCCACCGGCACGAACAGCGCGAGATAGCCCCCCGCTTCGCCCAGATCGTGAAAGCTGGTCTGGCGGAAACCGATCGCGGCGAGTTCGCAGCGCAGCAGCTTGGGCGGCGTGCCGTGGAAGGCGGTGCCGCGATACGTGTCCACGATCGCGACCTGCCCACCGGGCCGTAGGGTGTCGTGCAGCTGCCACATCAGCGTATAAGGCTGCGCGATCTCGTGGTACATGTGGATCATGAAGATGCGGTCGAGGCTCGCGGGGGCGAGTTCAGGATCGTCCGCGCTGCCGAGCACGGCTTTTACGTTAGCGAGCCGGGCCTCGGCGGCGCGCCGCTTGAGCCGGGCAACGACGCCGGGCACGATATCCTCGGCGATCACCTCGCCCTGCGGGCCAACGGTGGCGGCGAGCTTGAGCGTGTAATAGCCCTCGCCGGCACCGATATCGGCCACGTGCATCCCGCGCCGCACACCCGCCAACCGCATCACCGCGTCCGCCTCGCCCGCGTGCTCGCGCGACGCCTCGTCGGACCAGCTGGCCGATACGATCGGCGACACGGGCCGATCGGGCCGGGGCAGGTTGGGGGCGGGAGCGGCGGCGACGGACAGGGTCGCCGCGAGGAGGAGGAGAAGGAGGCGCATAGGCATGAGCATAGCCGAGCCGGGACGGCGCGCACAGGCTTGGCGCGCGGGCCACGGCTGCTATGCTACGACCATGCGTTTACCCCTTCTCGCCTGCCTGATGCTCGCCTTTCCCGTTCACGCCGGGCCCGGTACCGCGTATATCCCAAAAGCGATCGACCTGCCTGGAACGACGGCGGCGGAAACCTTGGCCAACCAGGTTTGGAGCTACCGAGCGGCGCTCAATGTCGCCGCGCTGCAATGCCAATATTCGCCGTACCTGCACACGGTTCCGCATTACAACGCGCTGATCAAACAGCACGCCAAGGAGTTCGCGCGGGCGCAGACGTCATTGCAGACGTACTTCAAGCGCGCTGGCGGGAAAACGGCGGGAACGGCGTTTGATCGGTATAATACACGCCTGTATCAAAGTTACGCAACGCTCGACGCGCAGACCGCCTTCTGCCGCGCGGCGAGCGATGCCGGCTTCGACGCGCTGGCACAACCGATCGGCAAGCTGGCCGCGATCGCGACAAGCGAGGTGACGGTGGTGCGCGTCTCGATGACCCCGGTGGGCGAGCATCTGACCGCGATGGAGTATGGCACGCTCGTCGCCGACCTGCCGCCGATCCCCGCGTGCGAGGTGGACCGCAAGGGCCGCGAACGCTGCTGAACGCGCTAATCGTCGGCGAACATCTCGTCGGCGGTAATCTGGAACGCGGGGTCCGTGACTGCGAGCGTGGTGCCCTGTGGGTGTATGCCGACAGTCCAGCCCTCGTCTGCGCGCTCGTAAGTCTCGAACGTGCTTCGTTCGGGATCAATCAAAACGATTAGCCGCACCGACAGAATATTCTGATAAGAGGCGACTTTCTGCTCGCGATCATAGCGCGCGGTCGAAGGTGACAGTACCTCGAATACAGTTGAAGGATGGAAGAAGGACTTGGTCTTGAGCGGGTCGCGATTGCGGTCGCGCGGGCTGCAATAAATCGCGAGGTCCGGATAGAGGACTTCCCCATCGTTGATTTGAAAACCCATGTCGGAATTAAAGGGACGACAGCCGGTGCCGCGAAGCTGTCGTCGTAATGCACTGTAAACATTACCTGCCACGTTGGCGTGCGCCACTGATCTGCCCGACATCAGGCGCGGCTGTCCGCCGACCAGTTCCCACCGGCCCGGCACACCCTCGAATTCGGCGAGGAACTCGTCTGCGGTGAAGGTTCGAGGCTTGGTGGCGAGCATTGTCCCCGTATACTCTGGAAGCGTATTTCGTGCGAGCACACGCATCACGCGTGGATCGGCTTGCCCGTCACCGCCATCGCAGCCTCCTTCAATGCTTCCGAATGCGTCGGGTGCGCGTGGCAGGTAAGCGCGATGTCCTCGGACGACGCGCCGAACTCCATCGCCTGCGCCGCCTGCGCGATCATCGTCCCCGCGAGAACGCCAATCATGTGGACGCCGAGCACGCGGTCCGTGGACGCATCCGCGAGCACCTTCACGAAGCCGTCGGTCTCGCGGTTGGTCTTGGCGCGGCTGTTGGCGAGGAAGGGGAACTTGCCGACCTTGTAGGCGATGCCCGCCGCCTTCAGCTCTTCCTCGGTCCGGCCGACCGTGCCGACTTCGGGGCTCGTGTAGACCACGGCGGGAATGACGGCGTGGTTCACGATGCCGACGCGGCCCGCGATGTTGTCCGCACACGCCAGCCCCTCGTCCTCGGCCTTGTGCGCGAGCATCGGGCCGTCGATCACGTCCCCGATCGCCCAGACGCCGGGCACGGCGGTGCGAAAGCTGTGCGTATCGACCGGGATGCCGCCGCGCTCGAGTTTCAGGCCGATCGCCTCCAGGTTGAGCTGGTCGACATTCTTGCGACGACCGACCGCGACCAACACATGGCTGCACGCGACGTCCTCGGCCGCGCCGCCCGCCGCCGGTTCGACCGTCATCACCGCGCCCGCGCCTTCACGCCGCACGCCCGTCACCTTGGTCGAGGTGCGCAGGTTCATGCCCTGCTTGGTCAGGATTTTGGCGAACTCGGTCGCGATCTCGACGTCCATCAGCGGCACGATACGCGGCGCATATTCGAGCACGGTCACCTTCGCGCCGAGACGGCGATAGACCGATCCCATCTCCAGCCCGATATAGCCGCCGCCGATTATGACCAGATGGTCGGGCACCGCCTTGAACGCCAGCGCCTCGGTGGAAGACACGACGACTTCGCCGTCCAGCTCCATGCCCGGCAGGGTCATGACTTCGGAGCCGGTGGCGATGACGATGTTGTCCGCGGTGATCTTGCGATCGCCGACCTGGACGGTGTGCGCATCGACAAACGCGCCCGATCCCTGGATCCATTCCACCTTGTACTTCTTGAACAGGAACGCGACGCCGCCGGTCAGTTCCTTGACCGCCTTGTCCTTCTCCGCCTGCATCTGCGGCCAATCGAGTTCGACGCCGCTGAACTTGAGGCCGAACTTGGCGAGGCTGCCATCGTGCGCGTGCTCGTACAACTCGCTCGCGTGAAGGAGGGCCTTGGATGGTATGCAGCCGACGTTGAGGCAGGTGCCCCCCAAGGTGGCGCGCTTCTCGATACATGCCGTGCGCAAGCCGTTCTGCGCCGCTCGGATCGCCGCCACATAGCCGCCGGGGCCGCCGCCGATCACCACGCAATCAAAGTCCGCCATCGATCAATCCTGCCTGTCCTTGGGTTACCGTTCAGGTAGCGACGCGCGGGCGTCGGTGGAAGGCCTTCAGGCCGCGCTTCCCAACACGCCCGCGACGATGTTGAGCGCGAGCGCGAGGACGCCGATGTTGAAGAAGAAGGCGATGATCGCGTGGAACATGACGACGCGGCGCAGCAAAGTCTTGTTCACGGTGACGTCGGAGACCTGGTAGCACATCCCCAAGTTGAAGCTGAAGTAAGCGAAGTCCCAGTATCGCGGTTCTTGGGTATGCGGGAAGCCCAGACCGCCACGATCTGCTCCGCCCGGCATATCGTCGTAGAACAGATGCGCGTAGTGGAGCGTATAAACCACATTACCGAAGACCCATGCCACGATCAGCGTGCAGACCGGCAGGGCGATCTGCCACGCGTTCGCGTGCCCAGCCGGGCGCAGTTCGACCGCGACCGTGACCAGGATCACCAGCGTGATCGTGACCGCGATGCCGAGCAGCGCGCCGCGCCCGCTATCGTTCGCCTGCGCCTGACGCCGGATGTCGTCCGCATCCGAACGGCTCATGATCCAGAACATCCAACCAACGTAGACGGTCGCCGCCAGATCGAAACCCGCGCTGACCGCGTTCGCCCACGGCAGCAGACGCCACAGCGCGCCGGTGACCGCGACAAACAGCGTCAGGAAAACGATGAAGCGGGGGTGGCTGATGCGCAGCATGGACAGCTAAGCGTAGGCCGAGCATCAACGCCCGCGTCAACCCACGAGGCTTCCCCATGGATTTTACCCTCTCGTCCCGCCAAGCCGAATACCGGGACCGCGTGCGCGCCTTCATGGCCGAGCATGTCCTTCCCGCCGAACACCGCTACCTGACCGAAGCCGCCGAGGGCGCGCGCTGGAAGGTGTTGCCCGTGATCGAGGAGCTGAAGCCGATGGCGCGGCGCGCGGGGCTGTGGAACCTGTTCATGCCGCCTGCGAGTATGCCAGTGAACGGTTTCGCGTTCGATGCGCCCGGGCTGACCAACCTCGAATATGCGCTGTGCGCCGAGGAGATGGGACGGCTGCACTGGGCGAGCGAGGTGTTCAACTGCTCCGCGCCGGACACGGGCAACATGGAGGTGTTCGCGCGCTACGGCACGGCGCCACAGAAGGAGCAGTGGCTCCGGCCGTTGATGAATGGCGACATCCGGTCGGCCTTCCTGATGACCGAGCCTGCGGTCGCCTCGTCCGACGCCACCAACATCGAGACCTCGATCGTGCGCGACGGAGACGAATATGTGATCAACGGGCGCAAATGGTGGTCGAGCGGGGCGGGCGATCCGCGCTGCAAAATTACGATCCTGATGGGCAAGACCGATCCATCCGCGCCCAAGCATCTGCAGCAGAGCCAGATCCTGGTGCCGCTCGACACGCCGGGCGTCCATGTCGAGCGGATGCTCGACGTGTTCGGCTATGACGATGCGCCGCACGGACACGCCGAAATCCGGCTCGACGATGTGCGCGTGCCCGCCGCCAATATCATCCTTGGCGAAGGGCGCGGCTTCGAGATCGCGCAGGGGCGGCTAGGGCCGGGACGCATCCACCATTGCATGCGGACGATCGGGACGGCGGAGGCCGCGCTGGAGAAGATGGTCCGCCGGCTGCTTGGGCGCGAGGCGTTCGGGCGCAGGATCGCGGACTTCAGCGTGTGGGAGGAGCGAGTCGCGACCGCGCGGATCGATATCGAGATGACGCGGCTGCTGTGCCTGAAGGCGGCCGACATGATGGACCGCGCGGGTAACAAGGACGCGCGTGCCGAAATCGCGATGATCAAGGTGCAGGCACCCACGATGGCGCTCAAGGTCATCGACGACGCGATCCAGGCGCACGGTGGTGGCGGTGTTTGCGGCGATTTCGGACTGGCGAAGGATTATGCGGGCATCCGCACGCTACGCTTGGCGGACGGGCCGGACGAGGTTCACAATCGCACGATCGCGCGGTTGGAGTTCGCGCGGGTCGCCCCGAACAGCGCGCGGGCGGTGGGCTGAGTTCGAGCTGGAGGTCACTGCAAACACGCTGCATCGAGCCTGGACGTCACGCCGGCCTTGTGCCTGGACTCCGAGACATGTGCGCGCCCACCCGCCGCCAAGACCGCATTGTGCTCGGCGTCCCGGCGCGAGGCCTGGAAGACGGCGGGGAAAGCGTGGTTCACCTGCTCGAAATTGTTAGCGTCGCCTACTTCGCCCGTGCTGCGAAGATGTCACCCAGTCGATCGGGCGTGCCCGCAATCCGCTCCAGCTTCGGATATCTGAGCCCGCCCGTGTAACTGAGCCGCGCCACGCGCACGCGCTCCCCATCCTGCACCGTCAGTTCGAGCGGCACGCCCTTCGCGGTCGCCGCGACCGCGTCCTTCAGCCGATCCCCATCGTACGCGGTGCCGTTGACCGCAATCAGCTTGGTGCCGTTGGTCAGCCCCGCCTTGAACGCCGCGCTGTCCCAGATCACTCCGGTCAGCGCACCCTCCTTGCCGACCGTGAAGCCCGGGCCGAACGCGAGGTTGGTCGATTTGCGACGGCCTTCCGCGCTCTTGAAGAAGGCGGTCGGCTTGTCGGTATACACCAGCCGGTAGCCGCCGCGCGCTAGGCCGTCCAAGGGCGCGCCGGGTGCGTTGGTGTTGAGGCGGTTGCGAAGGTAGCCCGCCCAATCATACGGCATGACCGCGTTCAGCCCGGCAACGACATCCTCGAACGTGTAGGTGACGGGCACGTAGCTGCCATCGTCGATGCCGAAGAAACGCCGCGCGAAATCATCGAGACTGCGCTTGCCGTTGGTGCCGGCGCGGATGCGCGTATCCACATCGAGCCAGATCAGCCGTCCCTCCTCATAATAATCCTCGCTGCGCTGCCAACTGCGCCACGGCGAGGGACGGCGTTCGTTGACGATCGGATCGTTGGTGGTGTCCTCCAGCGACTTCCAGGCGCGGCCGGGCGTCAGATCATAAGTGGCGGCCGTCAGCGCCATCGAGTCGAGTGCGTCCTGCTTCGTATATAGCCCGGAACGCGCGGCGAGCACCTCGCCCCAATATTGAGTCTGGCCTTCGTACACCCAGAGCAGACTGTCGCGCATGGGCACTTCGTAGCTCGCCGTCCACAGGTCCGCCGGGCGGCGAAACTTGCCGTCCCACGAATGGGTGTATTCGTGGCTGAACAGCGTGCGCTCGGTGAGGTTCTTCTCCCATTCGCTGAAGTATCCGGGCTTCAGCCCGTCCTCGCTCGACTGGTGATGCTCGGTCCCCGCGCCCGCCATCGTGTCCGATTGCCAGAAGAGGAAGGTATAATGATCGTAATGATGCGACCCGAACAGCCGATAGGCCTGCTGCACCAGCGCGCGGTGCGGGGCGAGCTGTTCGGGCTTGATCACCAGATCCTCGGGGCGATCGGCGGCCATCGCCATCGTCACGCGCGCGGGGCCGCCCGGATCGAGATCGACGTCTTGATAGTAGCGACCCGCGATCAGCGGCGAATCCATCAACGTTTCGAGCGTCGTGGTCTTGAAACGGATCGTACTGCCCGATTTCGACGCGGTCTCGAGCGCAACGCCGTAACCCCAGCCCGCCGGCAGCGTCAACGTCGCATCGACCGGAATGCGACGCGCGAACCAGCCCGCCGGGTACAGCGTGTTCTGTAGCCAATCGATCTTGAGCAGGTTGGGCGCGACCGAGACCGAACCCTGTGTATCGTTGGTGGGCGAGAGATACTGGAAATCCAGGCCGAGCGACGTCACCCCCGCAGGCACGTCCACATACATCGCGTGGACGTTGACCGTATCGCGCACCCAGGCGAGGCGCTGCCCGCCGCTATGCACGATCAGCCCCGCCATCAGCGGCAGCGGATTGACCGGGCTGTGCGCGCCCGGGACCCATTGAGGGAAAAGAAGCGTGGTGCGCTGACCGCCGGGAACGGGCACGGTCTCGTGCACGGTGACGATGCGGCGTTCGGTGTCGGTCGCGTTGACCACGAGCGCGATCGTGCCGGGAAACGGCACGTCGCGCGGGGCTGTGATGGAAGGAGGCAGCGGGGTGGGCTGCGGACCGGCCGAGGGCTGCGCGAACGCGGACGAAGTGAGAAGCATTAGAACAAGCGGCAGACAACGCATCGGTGGCGATCCCCTTGGTTGGTCGGCGACCCGGCGGGCCGCGCGTGCCCTGAACGGCCACGCGACCGCGAACTTGCGGCATCGGATCGGCACGAGCAAGCCTTTGCGCTTGCCTCGCCCACGCGCCGACAATCCACATTGACCTCGCCCGACCGCGTCCCTAGACCTTCGCATCGTGGAGCTGTGGGTGAGCGGCTGAAACCAGCGGTTTGCTAAACCGCCGTGCGGGGTTTACCCGCACCGAGGGTTCGAATCCCTCCGGCTCCGCCACTAATATAGGCTGAAGTGGGCTAACCACCGTTAGTTTCTCTGGCATAGAAGGTGATCCGTCCCACACTCAGTCCCACATAGAGGTTGCGCTTCACCGGCATGATATGGGTTGTTTTGAAGCAGGAGTGGACCATTACCCGCAGCCTTGCGCTGCGTGGGCTGCGCCGCAGAGAGAACCGTTAGCTCGATGCCCGTCCAGGTTGTCTCGGCTTGACGGGAACCGCTGCCCGGAATGAGACTGGGTCAGCGATCCATTTATCTATCGCTGACTCTCGCCATCCCGAGCTATGTTCACCCAGTTTGACCTGGGGCGGGAAGCTGCCGTCGGCGATCTTGCGGTAAAGGGTCGAGCGGCTGAGGCCGGTTCGGTCGAGGACGGTGCGGATACGCAGGATGCGGTCGGGGTGGGTGATGGCGAGGCTCGTTGGTATGGGGGTCGGATGCTGGCATCGAGGACTGGGCAGACCGCGACAAGGTCGGTCGCGCGCCCGGCGAAGAAGCGGCGGCGAAAAGAAACAAACGGCGGAGTTGATCAGGATCGCGCCTTTCGGGTCCGCATCGGATTGTAAGCGCAGCCGGGATACGAGCCCAACTTCCAATCGCCCACTCCAGCGAAGCTGATCCAACTGCATCGCAAGACGATCGAGAAATCGCTTCATCACCTCCTTGCGGACAGGCTCAGGGGCCGGCGGAAATCAGCCCGCTTCGGACGCATCAGCTTCAGCTCCGAGCGCCCGCCGCCCGCGCCGTCCCCAGAGCTCGATCGCGCGCTCGCGATCCTCGCCTGCTAGGCGGTCGGCAGCCGCGAGGAACGCGCCCAACAGCACCGCGCGATCGTCGCCTGTGAGATCGACCAGCCCTGCCTTGGCGACGAGGCCACCGAGTTCGATCAGGTGGCGGGTGCGCTCGCGGCGGGTCACGACCCAAGCGCGGGAGTCGGTGCGGGCACGGGCGGCGTCACACCGATGCCGCGCCACCGTCGTCCGGCGCAGCGCCTGCGCCGTCGCCAGCATTCCCGCCCGCAGTCCCGCGTGGCCGCCTCTGAAAGAAGGCTTGGCCGCGTTTGCGCCAGCTCTCCTTTCGTGCCGGATCATTGGCTTCGACGATGGCCAGCAGGCCCCCCGCGAGCGTGTCGGCATCGAGCACGTCTGCCCCCGTTGCAGTGACGAGTTCGCCCAGATGTCGGAGCTTGCGCTCCTTGAGCGTCTTTGCCTTGTCAGTCAGTGCCTGGAGTTCGGCGTCGAAGTCGCGGGGTTTGCGCATCGGGATAGGTCCGAGTTGTCGATCGGCAGACTATAGACCGACCTCCTCACCGATGCTTCAGCGATATGGAAACGCCTTGGGACGGGGCGGTCCCGAGCAAGATTCTTTCTTGTGAGGGCGCGCTTATACGTCGTGCCGACGTGTGCTGGCGCTAGTAAGTGAAGCGCCGTCATGGCGATCTACCATTTCTGCGCCAAGGTGATCGGCCGCGCGAGCGGATCGAGCGCGGTTGCTTCCGCCGCCTATCGCTCGGCGTCGCGCCTGCCTGACGAGAGGCTCGGACGCGATCACGACTTCAGCAACAAGGCAGGTGTCGTGCATTCGGAGGTGCTGCTGCCCGACAGCGCGCCCGAGCACCTGTCCGACCGCGCGACCTTGTGGAACGCGGTCGAGGGGGGCGAGGCGCGCAAGGACGCGCAGCTCGCGCGCGAGATCGAATTCGCGATCCCGCGCGAGCTGAACCAGGAGCAGGGCATCGCGCTCGCCCGCGACTTCGTGCAACGCGAGTTCGTCGATCGCGGGATGGTCGCCGATCTTAACGTCCATTGGGACCGGCGCGCGGACGGCCTGATCAAGCCGCACGCGCACGTCATGCTCACCATGCGAGAGGTGAACGAGCAGGGCTTCGGCGCGAAGGTGCGCGACTGGAACCGGACCGCTCTGTTGCAGGACTGGCGCGAGGCGTGGGCGATCCACGTCAACGAGCGGCTGGCCTCGCTCGATATCGACGCGCGCATCGATCATCGCAGCTTCGAGGCGCAAGGGATCGATCTCGAACCGCAGCACAAGATCGGCGCGGCGGGCGCGCGGCGCGAGTTGCGTGGCGAGGCGGCCGAGCGCGCCGAGGATCACCACCGGATCGCGCGCGAGAATGGCGCGAAGATCATCGCACAGCCGGAAATCGCGATCGACGCGATCACGCGCACACAAGCCACCTTTACGCGGCGCGACCTTGCGATGTTCGTGCATCGGCATTCGGACAGCGACGAGCAGTTCCAGCAGGCGATGCAGTCGGTCCACACCAGCCCCGAGCTGGTCGCGCTCGGCAAGGACGGGCGGGGCGAGGCGCGCTTTACCTCGCGCGAGACGATCGCGGTCGAGACGCGGCTCGAGCGCGCCGCGGGTGAGATGGCAGCGGCGCGCGGCCATGGCGTCGGCGAGCGCCATCGGGAAACGGCCCTGGAAGGAGCGAAATCCCGAGGCCTGACCCTCTCCGGCGAGCAGCGGACCGCGTTCGAGCGGGTGACCGGGAAGGAGGGCTTGGCTTCGGTCGTCGGCTACGCGGGGTCGGGCAAGTCGGCGATGCTCGGCGTGGCGCGTGAGGCGTGGGAGGCGGAGGGCTACACTGTCCGGGGTGCGGCCTTGTCGGGGATCGCCGCCGAGAACCTCGAAGGCGGCTCGGGCATCGCCTCGCGTACCATCGCAAGCCTCGAACACCAGTGGAGCCATGGGCGCGAGCTGCTGACCGCGCGCGACGTGCTGGTCATCGACGAAGCGGGGATGATCGGCTCGCGCCAGATGGAGCGCGTGTTGTCCGCCGCGCGCGAGGCGAGCGCAAAGGTCGTACTCGTCGGTGATCCCGAGCAGTTGCAGGCGATCGAGGCGGGCGCGGCGTTCCGCAGGGTCGCCGAGCGCCACGGCGCGGTCGAGATTACCGAGATCCGCCGCCAACGCGAGGAGTGGCAGCGCAGCGCCACGCGCGCGCTCGCAACCGGCCGCACCGGCGAAGCGATCGACGTCTACGACCAGCGCGGGATGGTTCATGCAGCCGAGACGCGCGAGGCAGCCCGATCCGCTTTGGTGGAAGGCTGGGACCGCGAGCGGCAGGCTGCGCCAGTTCAGAGCCGCATCATCCTTACCCACACCAACGCCGAGGTGGCCGAGCTGAACCGGGCCGCGCGCGAGCGGCTGCGCGTGGCGGGCGAGCTTGGAGACGATGTGCGGATCGCGGCCGAGCGCGGCGCGCGCGACTTCGCCCAGGGCGACCGGATCATGTTCCTCAAGAACGAGCGAAGCCTGGGCGTTAAGAACGGTACGCTCGGCACCGTCGAACAGGTCTCGCCCGAGCGCATGACGGTGTGGCTCGACGACGGACGCAGCGTCGCGTTCGACTTCAAGGACTACGCCCACATCGACCACGGCTATGCTGCGACCTTCCACAAGGCGCAGGGCGTCACCGTCGACCGAGCGCATGTGCTCGCGACACCTGGCATGGACCGCCATTCGGCCTATGTCGGCCTGTCACGCCACCGCGACGGTGTGCAGCTCCATTATGGCCGGGACGACTTCGCCGACCGCGACAGCCTCGTCCGTACGTTGTCGCGCGAGCGCAGCAAGGACATGGCGTCCGACCACGCCCGCGACTTCGCCGAGCGGCGCGGCATCGAGCGCGATCCCGCCACCGAACGCCAAGTTGCCGCGCGCGCCGCCTTCGAGCGCCATGCGCAGGCCGTGTCGGCGATCTTCCAATCGCGCGAGGGCGCGCCCGAGCTGACGACGCGTCGCGACGAGCTGAACAAGGCGCGTCGCGCGCTCGATGCCTTCGGCCCGGACTACTCCCGCGACGTCGAGCGCGCCTACAAGGCCGACCCGCCGCTCGCCCACGAAGCCGCGAGCGGCCGCGTCCAGCGTGCCGTCCAGGCAATGCGCCTTGAAGCCGAACTCCGCGTGGACGCACCCGCGCGCGCCGAGCGGTTTGCGAGCAAGTGGAAGGAGCTCGACGCGCAGCGCGGCGACGCATACCGGCAGGGCGACATGATGGGCATGAAGCGCATCCGCGATAGCATGGGAGCAATGGCCAAGAGCTTGGAGCGCGACCCGCAGCTCGAATCGAT
>JAABUQ010003513.1_pt1 | contig 28643 bp, 5 predicted proteins | sample 5560001 | NCBI WGS metagenome assembly JAABUQ01 (sample SAMN10711888, study PRJNA513371) | rock metagenome | isolation source: Antarctica rocks | place: Antarctica: Victoria Land, Finger Mt nord | collected 2015-12-18 | reverse complement strand
CATTTGTACGTTATTTGTGCGTTATTATTTTTAAACTATTTTTAGTAATTCAAATAATGCGAATTTTTTTAAAAATAGAAAATCTTGGCATTTTGACGTCATTTTCGATTGCTTGGCGAGTCGATTAGATCGAGTTAAGAAATCGTTGATTCAAGTCGATTTCAAGTCGAGTCACGATGTTGATATCGAGTATTCGAGTCGAGTCAAAAAGTTGATATCGAGTATTTGGGTCGAGTTAGAAAGTTGATATCGATTTCTAACCCGACGATCAATCTACTTCTAATTGTAGAAAATTCTTATTGAAGCAAACTTTAACAAAAAAAAAACTTTATTAAAGCAAACTTTTTAATATCGAAATATTTGCAAAAAACTTTATTAAACAAATAAGATATTTAAATCGAAAACAATAACAAAAATAGCAAAAAAGTCTTTTATAGATTGACTTTTAACAAAAAAAAACAATTTATAGTAGAAATAATAATACGAAAGCTTTTTGCAACAAAACTTGATAGACAATTATTAAAAATAAAATAAGTAAAGAACAAAAATACTTGTGCAAGCAAAATTTTAAAACTAATCAAAATCTAATTAAGACAAAATATCTTCTAATAACTACTACAAAGCAACAATAGTACAAATAGTATAATATAAGTATATTAAAGTTAGTAAAATATAAGAGTGTAAGAATCTAAGTTGCATTAATACTATATACGATAATTGTATATAATATTAGCGTAATACGTCTAAGGAAGAGACGTTTGCGAAAGACTTCTGCAGCTAGAAATTCTCTTTATGCTAGAAATCTCGTAACACTATTGTATATCTTATCGAAATCAAATTACTAAAGATCTATTAAATAAGATATGCAAGAATATAAAAAAACAAGATTATATTTGTGTACTAAAATAGTAATTGTATCAACTTTGTTATTAACAACTTTAACAATATATCGTCAAGTATAATACTTAGATTCTAACAAAGTAAAATAATAAGAGAAAACTCTACTATTGCAATAAACATTCTTTTAGAATTAATTCTAATACTATTGATATAAAAAATAAAATGCAAGTTGTTTATTTTATACTAAGTTATTTTAACCTAATTTAATATTAATAAGCGATAAGTTTGCAAATCGATTTAATTATCTCTTTTCTTTGTAGCAAGAATATCTTAAAGATCTACGCTATCGACAGTATTAAGAATTTGAAAACTAGCACATCTATTAAAGCTTAATTGCTTGATTGTTGTTTCTAAAACAATCTCGAGAATATTAAAAAGATATTGCAACTTATATACGAGCAACAAAAAATATTAAAGTTTACATAAGTATATCTAGACTAATATAGTAACTAGATAGAAATAGATTGAAATATATCTACAAAAAAAATTGTTTGTTCTAACTATTTTTATGTGAACAAGATACGAGCAATATTTATATCTTATTCGATTGCAAAAAACATTATTTATCTTTAAAACAATTGATTTAATAAGTAGATTACTAATATATATGTGAAAACTTATTATTTTAATTTTGCTAATTAATATATTGTTGCAATACTTAATAAGAAAAGCAAGCTATTTTAATTCTTAAGAAAATATATATATATTAAAGAGATATTTCGTAAAATTTGCAAGCAATACTATTAGTTCAAATTACGCACTAGATTGTTTTCAATTAGCAACTATATATAAAGCGAAGTTTATAATTCTCTACTATTTAGATTCTAGTAGATGTTCTATATTGTTAATTCTAATTTGATAATTTTAGTCAAACAATTATATTAAACGTTGGCAAACTTTGTTTCTTTTAAATATATTTTTTCGACAATAAACTTTATATACAACAAAGCTCGCAATCGATTGCTAGCAAATTGTATCAATATATTTTAATTTTTCTTTACAAATAATCTTGTTTTGGAGCAACAAAAGAATAGATAGTAATAAAACTAGTTAATTATAACAAATAACAAGAAAATAGATATTAAATAATGTTTGCGATCTACTAATATGGTTGTCTTAGACAAATACAAGCGCAAAAACAATAATAATAATAAAGAGACTATTGTAGATTAAATACTAGCTCGCAAATCTCTTGATAAAAGTTTCTAAATAATAATAATAGTAAATTCTATAGCAATACTTTCGATATCTTAAATAGAGATTTAAATTTTAAATTCTAAGCATATATAAATTTCTAATAAAATATATAGATAAATTTCGAAGTACTTTCTCGCAAATCTCTATTGGAGTTGCACAAAAATACTATTTTGTAATATTTAGAAATTTTAGTAATTGTTTATCTACGCATATATCTATATATCTAGAATATATTAGAAGAATCAAATTGTTCTTATCGATTTTTGTTAGTATTTATATCAAAAACAAAAAGACTTCTTATAATTCTTGTAGATTTAACTTATTTCGTTATAAAGTTTGCTCGATAAATGTTTACTTTATATATTATCTTTGGAATTTCGATAAGAAACATTCAAATCTCTATAAAAAATGTATCAAAAGAGTTGAGATTTTTCTATTATCTTCTTCTCTACTAATAGAAGTTTCAAAATATTGCAAAGAAGATAGTAAATCTCTATAATCAATACATATTTAAGATTGTCAAGCATCAAATATATGCCTATTAACAGGGCCCCCCCCCTACTAGCGCATTTTACGCTTTTATGCTTTTATCGTAAAATGGAAATTATTTTACTGGTAAAACGACGCTAGCGATAAAATGCTCTAGCATTACTAGTCCTCGCCCACCTTATTTCGCATGCGCAACTCGTTCTAGCATTCGCATCTCGGTTGACACGTAGTCTGTGCGAGCAAGTCGCTATGCATCGACTTTATCGCATAACATGTAGAAGTAGAAGTACGATACGTATCAACGGTCCAAACATCAAGCGTCTCTTGACAGTTAGCGCCATTGACAAATCAGGGGTATCGGGGCAAGCTTCGTATCTGTGAGGTTTTGCTTACAGCTCAACATCTAAAGTCCCTCGTCTGCAATAATTCAAATCGTCTTGTTCCTATAGGCTAATACTTCTTTACGACAAGAGCTGTCTACAGCCAATCGACCGTCAAGATTGACGCACATTATCCAATAAATCTCAAAATAGTTCTATTAGTCCTGCAGTAGAAATCGATGTGCTATCGTCTGCTATTTGCGATCCTTTACAAGACGCAAGACAAATCATACGCGACTGAACATGTTGCCTCGATCGAATTGGCGACGATAAAGCGTTCATATTGGTTACTTGGATTGCGAAGCCAATAGATTGATCGTACGACAAGAGTTTGTAATGCGAATAATTACTTGCTATGTTTGACAACGTATATTATGACTCTTGCACAAGAAAATAACAAGTCTGCGAGAGATAATACCTCAATCTTGGCAAGCGCTAGAAAATAGACGATATGCGTGATTTCGTTGGGTCGCGAGGTATTGTGATCAATTCTAGTAATGTCGTCGACTATGAAAGTCTCCTATTGTTGCTTTACTAATTTATAGCTTTCCTTTAGAGTGTCGCAAACATTGTTGAAGAATAGACATTTAGCGCTTTTACAACGATTGTTGCCCCTTAGCCTTATTTTTAGATTCTCGACCCCAACTTCTGACAAGATAATTTTGGTCAACTTTCGCATTTCGCTATTAAAATATGTAAAATTAATCAATTATTATTCTAGACACTATGCGCTTTCTTAAATCGCTTTGCTTATAAATTTTGATTACAAATTGCTAGAGCTATAGAAATTGCAAAGTTTGTTAACATATAAGAAGTTCAAGTCGATCTTTGTTTTTGAGATAGGCTTCGAAACACAAAATTTTTGCAATCAAATAACTTTCTCAATGTTGACTTAAACTTTATCAAAGATATGTTGTTAAAAGCGCAAAGATTATTCTATCAAACGTAAGATTTTGATAGTAATAAATCAAGAAATGCGAAAGTTGATCAAAAGCATCTTGTTAGAAGTTGGGGTCGAGGATCTAAAAATAAGGCCAAGGGGCGACAACCATTGTGAAAGCGCTAAATGCCACTGTGTTTGCGAAGCAGCCAAAACTTCAGCCATTTGGCTGGAGCTACTCCGTATAGCATATAGATTCATCAGATGCAAGTATGCTGTCTCATGTTCTGGAACGGAATTTCTCCGGGAGCCTTATTTGAAGAGTATAAGAGAGATTTCCATGTAAGTACAGGGTCTGCGATGGGCAAGATGCTTACAATTAACAAGCCTTGAAGAGTGGGATTCGCGACGGGCGTGAGCCACAGGCGTGGATCCTCAAAGTCAGGGCATTCATCTACCGGGATATGAAACCAGAACTCTGGCGTGCCAGTGATTAAAGAAAATTTTAATCTAGGAATCTACGGCAGTGAGGTCACTGTGGGCCAATGAACAGAACATCCAGAATGACTTTACAACAGGTAATTTGTCATCGTACATCGTTACTTCGTAGTTACCTCCAGTATTCTTCCACCACTGCAAGCTCTCGTCTCTTCTATAGCGTTGACTTGATTGTATCACTCTTCTCCAAGACACAGCGCCTCATTGAAAACCACTCTCTTAGTGATGGCGACCGTAGTCAATGTCAGCTCGTCCTCGTACTCAGCTTCCCTATCTCCCAGCTCATTCCTGCATTGCCTTCCACAGCCCCTTGGATTCCCCCGATGCGATCCGATGCTGCGAGGACAAACGTAAACTCTCTCGGTCTTCCAAGTTGGATGGTATTCGACCACCGTATCTGCCGTCATCGAGTCCGAGATGCTGTATTCACCAGTCAGGAGTACAGCGGAGTGCTAGATCCTGACTGCCCTAAGGTAGGACTACCTGGCTCGACACTACTCTTGACAATAACAATACGTTTGCGTTGATTGTTTATTGATTGTATATATTGTTATATATAGTAATTCTCGAAGAGTTAACTTAGTTATCTTCGAAAAGTCTAGTTCTTCTTGTTGAGAAACATCTTCACTTGTTGTCTTATCTATATAATAAAGATATTCTTAATTTTTAATCGACAACAATAAATTATTAGATTTGATCGAATAAGTAGTCTTCGTCAAATTTATTTCGAGTATTGAAGCTTAATATTGAGTGTTGTTGTCTAGTAAATCGTTTTCTAGAGATTATAGTTGAGAGAATCTCTTTCGATATTTGCTTAGCGAGATTGTAAGATAAAGTAATATTAGTCTATCTCAATTAGTTTTGATCTTTCTTTATATAGAAGTCTTGAACTCGAAGTATTACAACTTAGACGTCTATAATATTGCAAGAATCGCAAATTATTGCTTTGCTACATATTATTGTCGATTATTAGCTTTATATTTTGTAACAATGCAACGTCGCATTTTACAATCTTAATCAAGACAATATTAAAATCAAGAAAGATACTAGTTATAACGCAATCGACATTATATTTTATAACTTATCGATTGTAAGCAAGATTAACATCGTAATTAATATTTAACATAATTCGAACAATAGTATTATTTGATACAATAATAAGTAAATATGAATTGTCAATATACGAGATGTTCTAGCTAACAACTTGTTGACGTCGCATAAGATCGACGTTAAAATCGACGTTTATTTAGATTCGAAATCTTGTAAAATTTGTAAAAATGTCAAGTTCTAAAGTGTTACAACAACGTAAAAAAACAAATTATAATTTGTAAACGTTAAAAGTCGAACAAGATTAATATTGAAATTTGTATCAAATTGCGAATTGTTTAGAACGCTATTAAATTTTCGCAACTTAACATCGAACAAAGCATTTATTTTAAATAGATTGTTGAAAAAAAGTAGAATTTTAAATCTTAGTAACTCTTAATTGTTTAAGATTATGTAATCTTTTATATTGAACGTCAAATATTGATTTTAATACTCTTTAACACGCGAAAAACTTAAAGATCGAAAAGATGCATTTAACAAGTATTTGTCTCTATCTACTTGCTTAATTATTGTTAGTAAACAATTACTTGCTATTATTGTACAAATTAATTGTATCTTTAACGTAGATTATACTTTCTTATAGTTGTTGTTATATGCAATAGTTTAAGATCTATAATAAAGAGAAACTATTATATTAGCTTCAAAAAGAATCGCGAGCTAATAAGTTTTTTTCAAGATTATTTCTTTGCGTTTGCGAAAGAGTTTATTGCGTTTTACAATATCTAATAGCATAATAAGTATTTGACTAATAATAGATTGTAAAGAAATTTGTTACAATTCGAAGAAAAATAGAAAAATATTATATATTATCAACAATATAAAGCTAGTCTTTCTAGACTTAATTCTATATTAACTCGCAAAGATAATTTCGAACGCAAGCTATCTTTTACAATAGAGTCGTTAGTTATTTTTAACATAGTTTAAAACTAACTTCTTTTTTAGAAATATAATAATTTTGCAACTTTTAATTCTAGTGTCGAATTAATTTCTTTTTTAAATTAATAAAATTGTTATTTGTTTCGCTAGATTTGCGCTTTTGTTCTCGACATTTAATTTTTGAACTATACGCTTTGCACTTTAAATGCTTAATTCTACTATAATAGAGCGTGTTAAAATTAATCTTTAAATCTTGTTGCAAAACAAACTATTCTATTGTTTGCGAAAAACTATTGATTTTTTATCTAATTTTTGTAATACTTTAAAGATAAATTGTTGTTGTATTTGCTAGATATTAAGTTATAACTTTAATAGATATCTTGTAGCATTTACACAACTTATATATATAACGCTTTGATTCGAAGTACTCTAAGATTTTTATCTTTGTAATAACAATTCAATAAAGTTGTTACAATCTACTTAAAGCTTCAAGCATATAAATCTTATTAAATTTGCATCATATTATATTATAATAATAATATATTTTGTTTACGAACAATAACATGTAATTTAGTTCGAAAAACAACAATAACAAAAATATTACGTACACAATTTCTATACAATTGTTCTTGAAGTTCAATTTTGTATAAATATAATCGCGAAGCTTTGTTATACAATTTATATTATCGATTGTAAATTGTTTTTTTTATCAAGATAATATTAAGTTGAAAGTAGTTCTTTCGTAACTTGTTGTCTAAGCAATTTTGCAAGTTTTGTCAAATAGTTTGATTATCTAGTAATAAGATAAATAAGCGATAAAGTTGCGAAATAAATTTGTCAAAAAACATATAATAAAAGTTGAAAGCACTAAAAGAGACAAAAGCTTTAATTGTGTCAATATCTAGTAAAAGAATTATATCAACATTAATTAATAATTATATATAACGATTTTCTTACAATACTAAATTTATCGAATTATTGTACTTTAGATCTTTGTCTTAAAAAGTTTCTAACGTCGATAAATATATTAATTTAAAAAGTCTAGTAACAATAAGCAATACTTTTAGATTATAAAGATAAGTATTTACATAAATGTTGCAAAGATAACTTGTTTACTAGCATATAATAAATAAAATTACAATATATACGTATTAATAGATTATATACGCTTTCTATATATAGAGCTTATTTTCGATTTTTAATAGTTAAACATGCTTGTACTCTACTAAATTAAATTATTGCACATTACTATTTTTGTATAGTAATCTTATTGCAATCTCTTTATCTCTAATTAATTCTATTGTAGTTTAAAAAAAGATATAATATAACGTCGAAAGTAGTTGTAACAATTATTGCGATCTTAGTATTGCTTTTAGTTTAATAATAATCGAACATTTGCTAATTTAAATCGAAGATGTTCTTAAGTAAAGTCTCGAGTCTACGTATATTATAATATTTATTAAAAAACTAACATTTAAGCAAATAATAAAGATATTGTAGAACATTCTACTTAGTAATCTACTTATAACGAAAAAATTATCGACTTAATATTTTAAAGACTTTGTTATATTAAAAAATATTTTATTTACAATCCAAGAAATTAACAATAATAAGATTTCCTAAATTAAAGTATTAAATAAGTACAAGAAACAAGCTATAAATTAGCTTATTTAAACTAGTTCTTAAAACAAAATTAAACAAATCTTAGAGTCGCAATTAAAGATCGATATTTTGCTACAAAAACTTAAGAAATACTAGAAGAACAATATTGCAAATAATATCTCTATTAATTAAAAAAATGCGTATATTTATTGTAAATAACTTTAGATTTGCGATAAGCATATCTAAATAATATAAAGTATATTTTCAAATAATAAATCAATAGTTGCGAGAAGTCGATTGTTCAAAAATGCAAAAATATATATTACATATTGCATACTTATAGAACAAAATATATTTTAATTTGCAATGCAAACAAGTAAAACATATAAGATTGTTCTTAAGAAGAGTCTACTTAAAAGAGTTTCTAGCAATATCCTCTTAATAAAGCAAAGTTACGCTTGTCTCTTAATTGACAAGAACAATATTTTAAGCACAAAATTAATCTTGCACTTGTTTGCACTACTTAATAACTACAATTGCAAAAAAAAGATCAACAATTGCTCTAAATATTACAGGTATATAGAAAAACTTAAATACAAGCTTAGACTCAAAGTTTATCTATTTATTAATAAAGGGAACACAATAGTATAAGTAATATAATCTATTATGCATGCCTAAAGAATAGATATTTATAAGCATTTTCAAAACAATAAATAAGACAATTTCCTCGCAAGCAATTCTATAAAGACTAACTAAATAGACAAATATAACAAGATATTTGTTATATTTATTGCGAATAAGATTTGACACGCGACTAGTTTAGATAAAGTTGAAGAATTTTTTTGTAATCTAAGAAACATAATTTATTACTTTGCAAAAAAAACAATATAAATAAATAGCTAAATAGAATTGACAAACTTGTTGATCTAATTGTTGTATTCTATCTACGTAACACAAAAGAACTTCTTTCAATTGTCTATAACAAGCTAGCGCAAAGATTGACGCTATAATAAGATATAAAACAATTATAAAGAAAAAAAAGCTAATTAAGTTTTGCTAATTAAGATCAAATTTAAGATCTTAAGCTTGTAAAATGTTAAAAGTAATATTTGCTTTATTCTTTATAGTAACAATTACAATACGCGAACGCACAAGTCGAAACAAATAAGAAGCGCTACTTGTTGTCGCTTAAAATTTCAAAAGAGCAACAATTTTCGTCAAACTACTAAAGTTATTAGCAGAAATATAGATAACGTCTATAATTAAGAAAAGCAGCCAAGTATATAAAATATTGAACACATTAAGTTGTAATAGATATTCTTTAAAAAAACGATTAAATCTAACTTCATAACAAGTAGATTTAAACAATATTATTAATATCTTTAAGTTTGAATCGTTGTTGCAATAAATATAGAATATTTAAATACAATTGTTGTTGTGTCGAATCGTAAATTAATATTGTTAATATTGCCTTTCTTCTTAAAGCTATTAAAAGAAAACAATTTGCAAAGAGCAATATTTTTGACTTGTCTTTTAACAAATAGAAGCAAGAATAATTGTTACGTCGTTGCATTACACAAATTATTTAACAATTGAACAAAACAATCTTTATCGTAAAGAGTAAGCATATATATTCTTAAAAAATATAGTTAAGTAAAGTAAGTACAAAAAGTTATTATATAAAATGTCAAAAACAAAAGTATACTATCTTTTAAAAAAGAAAAGTTAAATTGCTAAATTTTTTTTTTAGAAGCAATCTATTTTGTTTTCTTTTGCGCTAAGACTTTTTTCGAAAACAATAATTACAATTTTGCTTAATACAAGAATTTTTGTTTTTATATATTGTTAATTGTCTTCTCTCGTAAAACGTTTGCTAAAAATCTCTTATAAATCGAAATCTAAAATTACGCTTTAATAAAAAGAAAGTCGAATTTGTAAAGAATTAAGCTTTTTGTAATTTCGCAAAGTTATAAATAAGACAATTTCGATCAAAAGATTCGATTACTAATTTTTGACAATACAATTTGAAAAATATATTTTAATTAGTACGAATTTTTGAGCTTAAAAGCTAATTGCGACTCTATTTGAAGTATTATGTTCTTATTGTTGTATTTAGACAAAGTCTTAACAATACTCTACGTATAGACAAAAGCTCTATTAAGACTTTGCGTTTTGTTAAGAAATCTAGCTTGCTATTGCTTTACAAAGATGTTTTTTACTTGTATAGAGCTTATTAACTTAAAACAAATAATAACTTTTTTTATTTAAATAATAGATAATAGATTGCAAATCTATATCTAGAAGAACATGAAATATTCTCTTCTCTTTTGTGCTTTCTTAAATGTTTAATTAATCTCAATTCTTAACAAGTATATTAAACAAACAATACAAGAAATATACTTAAACATATTTAATTTTTGCGACAAATATATATATTGTTATGCACGTTAATACAATCTAGTTAGAGATATTGTTCGTAAGCAATTGTAACTAATTAGACTTTTAAAAAGCCAAAAAAAAAATGTTTTACAACTATAACGTCTAGCAAAAAAAAATAGTTAAATAAAGAATTTTCGAAATGTGTTTAATAGACTTTTGCTCTTTGTTAAACTCTAATTGACGTTAAAGATCGACACATTTTATAGATTGTTAATACTTTGTTGTTCAAAAATAATAATATACTATCTCGAACAAATATAAGAAAATTGGCGTTATATTCTTAGTAAACAAATTAATATTTTCTTTTATTTCGACAATTATATTGTAACTATTGTGCGAGACAAGAACATGTACTTCTTATTAAAAGACTTTTACTTAATTAAACAATTGCTACTACAATAAGAGATATTCTTTTTCGACGTTTTTGACAATAAATAATTTACGATTCTCTTGCGTTTGCAATTTATTAAGCATATTATACTCTCTCTTTATTTTTTTTTGAAAAATACAAAGTATCTAGAATCTTGTGTCAAAATTATAAAGTTTATATTTTTACTTAATTTTAAAAACTTTATTAGCGAAGACTTTACATATTAGCACAATAGTTTTTTCGATTAATGCAAACAATTTAACAAGAATTATCGAATATATTGTAGAAGTAGCAATAATCTTTAAATGCAATAGCATTTTTATCGACAATTATAACTCTTTACTTAACATTACTTTCTTGTTATAATTAATTAAGCATTTCGCAAAAACAATAAAAAAGTTTAAGAAAAAGAAAAAGAGCTTTAATGCAAATAATAATATAAGTTGTTAAAGCTTATATTAACTTGCAACTACAAAAATATACGTAATATATATTTCGATATTAATAAACTAATGTTTAGAGACTTTCTTCGCAATGCTTGTTCGTCTTAATTCTATTATTTAAATAAAGAAAATATTAAAGATAAAGTTTAATATCTTAAGACGCTACTTGCAAATATTTAGCATCGCATTTTAGAAATTAAAATATTAGCGCTATTCTTTAACTTTAAATTATGTAACTTAAATATTACATCTTATTGTAAAAGATTCTTTAAGCAATTATTTAAAAATAATGCTTTTAATTCTTTCTTATAGCATATATATTAAGATTGCGATCGCGAGATACACTATTGTCGCAAACAATATTTAACTACTTTTGTTATAAAATATAATATTTTTTGTGCTTTCTTCGACAATGTAGCAATTCTAAATATTATGACTCAAGATTTAGACGTAAAATTAATTTTATTTTTACAATCTTCTATAGATTTGTTTTAACAATACTTAGATCTTACAACTTCAAAGTTAATAACTTTATTACTATTAATATTTGCTTAAACTTTAAGTGTTTTTACGTTTGCACACAAAGATTAATCGAGAACTTTTCGAAATTAATTTAATCGACATTTGCATCATATCTAGCTCAATAATATATATATTTGTCTTAAAACAATGTTTTGACAATAATTTTCCTTATATCTTTTTACAATAAAATATTATTTCGCGTAAAAAAATAAAATGTAAAAGAAATCTTGAAAGTTCTAGATATATATAAGCAAAATATTAAGCACATTTATATAAATTATAATACTACGACAAGACTTAAATTTATTAATAACAAGACTATTGTACGACAAATTAATCAATTTAAGAATTATATTATCTTCAAAATTTCTATAAGTATCATAAACAAATTAAAGTATTAGTACGAAACTATAACTAGCGTGTCTTGATTAATAGAATAATAAAAAAGCTATAAGAGAAATTAACGCCTCGAACGAAAAAAAAAGATTTTTAATAATTTTTTTTTTAAATATCTTGCAATTAGAGCGCAACTTCTTCTTAAAAAAGAGCTTTTACTTTGTCTTTATTATCTCTTAATTTGCTTAATTGTAATTTTTAGCATTTTTGTTGTCTTTAAGTTTTGCGACAAGATAGTCTTTGTGTTTTACAATATTGTCGAATTAACAATACTTATTCTTGTCTAGAGTCTACTTGTACAATTAATTTTTTTTTCAAAATCTAAATATATTCTTTTTTGTTTTTAATATTTATTAATAGATTCTTGATATTATTGTTGCTTTTTAACAATAAGTTTGTTGTAATTATTGCTTTGTCTTTGCTAAATAAAATCTAAATTATAATTAAAAATTTCAAGAGTTCTTTAAGTGTTAATTAATATTGGTTTAGATTTTTCTTTATTGTTACAAAGTTTTTCGACTTTGTCTTTAAAGTTTTGCAAGTATATTTGTAATTTTACTTTTTCTTTTGCAACTTGTTCTCTAAACTAGTATAGAATTTTTAAGACTTTATACAAAGAGTCTCGAGCTTATAACAACAATCTAATGTTGTATTTAAATTTACTTAAGCTTGCTAAAACTAAATATTAATCTAATATAAATTAAAATTTTGCTTAAACATTTAAAGAGTAAAAGCTTAATTTTTAAAATTACTTCTTCTTTTCGACGTATATATTTCTTGAAGAACTTTCAAAGAAAATTGTCGTCTATCAATAATTGTTGCTTCGATTATGTTAATTGTAATAATAAAATAAATATTTTATTTGCAATATATGCTTTATCTTAGACATAATCGAATTTAAAATCGAGAAAACAACTTTCGTTACAAAAGACTTAACAATTGCTACAATAAAAGATTAAATAATAATTTTAAAAATATATTAATAAAAGTATTAAAAACTTTACATTTTGCGTAAAAGAATGGATAGCAAAACAAATTCGCAAAAATTGCTTTCTTATAACAATAAATATTACAACAACGCTTCTAATAAAAGTTTGAATCTTTATTTCTATTTATAGACATAATAAGTACATATGTTTCTTAATTATTTCAAGTTGTTTTTGCTTATTTTAACGTAACTCGACGCTTAAAGTTGCTCTTGTTAATTTTGCAACAATTGCAATAATTAAATCGATTTTTTCTTCTTAACGCGTTTCAAGCTAGACTTCTCTTTTTAACTTTAATAGTGTTTGTATCGCATGCGCTTTAACTCTATATTAGTCGAAAAGTTCGAGAATTGCTTGCGTCAATATAGTATTACAATTTAAAAAAATAGAGTAACTTTAACTTACGTTGTACAAAATATCGTACTATTAAGATTTATCTTCTTAAACGTTTTGTGCATCTAGTTATATAACGTTCAAAAATAACGTAATTTGCATATTAATTTCAAAATTTTAATAAAAAGTAACATCTCTTAATAAATTTATAAATAATAGAAGTAATATTTTAGCGTTATCGAATTGTCGAATAAGCGTTAAAAAAGTTGTTACTTTATTTGAGTTGTAATAAATCTTATCTATACAACTTTATTGTTTGCGTAAGATTATAATTGATTTAAACAAAAAATCTAATTTTAAAACAACTTTTTAATATTGTTTTGCAAAAAGATTCTAATTAGATTTATCTTTTTTAACAAAAGTAATCTAGTATATTGCAACTAGTAGACTACGTTAATTCAATATCTATTTATTGTTGTTAGAATTCTTCATAATTTCTTGCGTTAATAGTCGTATCAAGATAAGAGTTTATATTCGAATTACTTTGTATAATCTAAAATTCTTTATTAGATTTCAAGTCGAACTAAAAACGAAAAGTAAGCAAGAAATCTTAAGTATTATCAAGAAATTCTAGTCGCTTCTAGCTTTATTTTACAAATCAAAATTGATATATAATCTTTTTTAATTTTTAATTTATAAGCGTTTTATAAGACAATCGATTTATATATTTTCCCAATTTCTTTCTTTAATTATTTAATATAATATTATTATTAAACAATCGAATCTTTTTTAACATAGCAAACAACAATAACTTCGACTTAGATATAACTTTTATAATGATAGATTCGAGCTACAATATTAAATTACAACAACTTGAACAAGCAATAAGTACAAATTAAGTTATGTATAATTTATTTTATAGCTATTTGCAAGCAATTAATCGTCAAAAGTATCTTAATCTTTTGTAACGATTTATAACGCTTAAAGAGAAGTTTGTATAACTAGATTGATTTTGAAGTATAATTGACACTACACAAAGTAGTAGATCTTTCGAAGTATATATTGAAAGCGCAATTTGTTTCTACAAGTTAATTTCTTTGCTATAAAAGTTGAAAAAACTTAAAGATTTACAACAAAATAGTGACGCTCTTTCTTAATAAGTTGCGCAATCTTGTAAAGTACATTGTACGCAAAGACGATTCGCATATAATTATTCGAATTTTACAACAAAAGAATTTCGAAAAGATTAAAATCAAAATTGTAATTAATAACATCAATTAAAAGAAGCAAAAATAAATAGCACTCAATTAAATAAAATAAGACTCTAGTAGTTCAAATCTTAGCATATTTTCTTTTAACAATGTGACTTTCATTAACACTTAATTATTATTCTATTCTAATTTGACAATGTGATAACGAATAATTTTTGTCGAAAACGCCCAAATTCTTAGTTTAGCACATATCGCTAAGAATTATTTGCATAAACGTGAACTCAAATAGATCTAAATCTATTTATTTTAAAACAATTTGTCTTGAATTACTTTAGTGCGTTGTACGCATGTTTTCACGAAATTCTATAAGACATCTATTGGACAAAAAAAGTTGTAAAGATTATAATTCGTCTATGATATTCTTAACGTTCTTCTAGAAAAGATCGATTGTTGACGCGCTTTTGCGTAATATACGTTCGATATTCTTTCATTTTGTAAGATTTTAGCGTCGTACGTCTTTACAATTTCAAGTCATTTTTAATCACAAACTCAAATTAATGTGATAAGAGAGTACGCTTGATACAATTTAGCTACGTTCTTATGACATTAAAGTAGACAAATCGTTTTCAATTACAAGTTAAATCAAGTTCGTGAGAGAATGTGCTTTGTACAACTTAATTCTTTATGTCTCTACGATATCAAAGCGATCAAAGCGATTTTGATCACAAGCCAAATAAATTCGTGAGAGAATGCGCTTCATATAGCCCAACTCTACGTCTCTACGAAATCCAAAGTAGACAAGTCGTTTTTGACACAAGTTATATCAATTTGTGAGAGAATGCGCTTTGTACGATTTAGTCTTCTATGTCTCTACGATATCAAAGCAATCAAGTCGATTTTGATCATAAGCCAAATAAATTCGTGAGAGAATACGCTTCGTATTGCTCAACTTTACGTCTCTATGAAATTCAAAGCAAGCAAGTCGTTTTTGACACAAGTCAAATTAATTCGTGAGAAAATGCGCTTTATACGACTTAGTCTTCTATGTCTCTACGATATCAAAGCGAACAAGTTGATTTAATCACAAGTTAATTTAATACGTGAGATCGTGCGCTTTGTACAACTCTTATTACGATAGATTTTGCGCTTACGAAGCTATGCGTCGTAGAGTCGCACGAATTATTTAACTTGTCAAAATCGACTTGCACACTCTATCTTCATAGACGTATGTCACGTTAGTCAATTTTTAATCTAAAGTCTTTTTTTACTTCGATTAAATCGTCAATAACGCGACATCAAAGACGCTAAAGCATAATGCATAATCACTCACAAAAAGCATGTTGTCGTTGCTTCGACGCTTTCAAAAATCTTTTATACATTTATCTAATTATATAATTTCATAAATGCGCACTAATCGTTTACAACTTCAAAAAAAAACAATATTTATCAATTAAGCTCAAGAAAGCTTGATTGTGTCTTGTATTGTATTTTAGATTTTATTTATGTCTTTTTTTAGATTTTATGACAACTACTATCTAGTAATAAAAATGCTAGTGATTTTTGTGCATAAATTATAATAGTAGTAAAATAAAGTAAACTATTTCTCAAAGAATAGATTTGACAAGATTAAAAGATTAATTTCGCATTTTACCTAATATAGTGATAATTGTTTCTAAATTGCAAAATAGAAAATAAAACAAACAAACGATACAAAATAAACTTTATAGATGTCTTGATCAAGAGAAAAGATTATATGCTTTAAATTAACTAGAAAGAAAATAAATATTTTTAAATCAAGAAATTATAAAGACTCTATTTACAAAATTATTAACTAATATTTTTTTGAATCTATGTTAGCGTTTGATTTCCAAGCTACGAGAGAAAAATTTAATAAAGATTTTATACAATTATGCATGCGTTTGTTGTAAAATCTAGCACAACTTAAACTATTTATTAATAATGATTCGTAAACTTCTAGGAAACAATTGTACAAAAACAATTGCTCTTTGAACTTCGCAAACGCGTTAACAAACATAATATTAAAGATCTAATTACACGAATAATAGTATAAAGTAAATTGAGCAATATGTTTGTACTTAAGATCGCAATAAAGTTATACGAAACAAATGCGTTAAATCTTAAACAATGTATCTATAAAGATATAAGAAGTGTTGTAAAGATAAACGAGATTTGTGTTTTAAAATTGTTGATTGCAATTAACTTAAATGTTTATCGATTATTTTTAGAGAAATTATTGATAGCAATAGCTATTGCGTACAAAAGATTCGAAGTAGTAAAACTATTAATAAAAAAGTATAACGCTACTTTGAAATTGTATTCTATTTATGTCGTTATATAGAAGCAAAAGTCTTAACGATACTTGTTAAAATTAAGTGTTGATGTAAACAAGAAGAGACAAGAACAAACATCATTTATATTTGCTATAAAGAAAGAATCGTTCTAGTGCGTCGAAAAGCTAGTTAGCACAATTGACATTAACATTAATAAGAGAGACAACAAGTTTAAAAGCTTATTAGAGAGAGCAATATAAGCAAAAGATTATTTTTCTTTTGACAAAGAATTGTTACATTATAAAGTCGACGTTTAAGTAAATCTTTTTCTTTTAAATATTATTGCTAAAGATTGTTTAACGCTTATTAAACAACTTTTAAATCAAGAAATTAACGTCAATATAATAAACGAACATAGAAAGACGCTATTGCAACTATTATTTAAACAAAACAATTTCGAGTCGAAAATAAATAATATTATATTACAAATGCTTATTGTTGTTGAACTAGACATTAACAAAATTTACAAAAAAATATTTTTGTTATGTTTGCAAGTTCTCGAAGTCAAAATATATAAATTCTTTAAAAATTATTATAACAAAAGATAATAGCAAATTATTAAATGTTTGTTACGCAATAAAATCGATGTTAACAAGATTATATTAAATAACAATTTTGTATTAAATCTTATTTGCAATCTATTTAACAAATATTATAAAACTATGTTAATCGATATACTATTGCAAGAGAACGTCGATATTAACATTTTAAATTGTAAAGATTAAACAACGTTAATAAATAATTGTTTTGTTAACGTTAAAGCTTACGAACTTGTTGTTTACAAAATCGATCTTGCAATTGTAAATGCTCTTGAGCGAAATGCTTTACACATAACGATTAGCGCAAACAATCTCTTAATAATCGAAGCATTTTTCGAATGTTATATTGATACTTTAATTTAAAATGAAGAGAACAATACAATACGTTTCTATCTTAACACAACAAAGTGTTCGAATAATATAAAGTTAAGAGCACAAATTTTGCAATTGCTTAACAAATAAGAGTTGAAAAACAAGTAACAATTGAAGAACAAACGAAAGTTGAAGAACGAGATAATATAGACTATCCAATATCGAAATCTTGTATTAAGATAAACAACAATTCGATGTCTTTATGGAATGAAAATTATTTCGACATACTTTGATAAAGATAGAGAGAAATTAATTATATTAATAGCAAATAAGAGTAAAGAGCATCGTCGAAAAGTAAGAAGTTAACGATAGAATTAACAATTGTAGTTGCAACGAACAATAAATCGATTATTTAACTCTTTATCTTTTTTATCTTTTTATTTATTTACTTTCTTATGTTTCTTGTCTTTTTCTACTTCTTTAGTTTTATTTTGCGAAATGCAAAAATCAAGACGCAAGAAATGAGTCAAAGTCAATTGTTAGCGATCGAGAAATATAATTCGCTTATCTAGCATTGCAACTTCAAGAACGACAATAATTAAAATTAAGAAATAAGCGTCTTTCTTTTATTAAATTCTCTTTTGTTGCTTATCTTGACTAAGTAAGCTTTCAATGTTGTTTATCTCGCCTTAGAAATTTATAAAATTGATATTATTATCTAGATAAAACTTTGAAACATAGAAAAGATATTAAAAGAAACTTGTACAATTATTGTACAAGAAAGAACAAACATTGCTATCTTGATTACAATATTTGCTAGCTACGAACTTCATACTATGCGAGCAAAGTTATTCTAGCAAAGAAATTACATCGTCGCAATTGTCTAACAAGATAACGTCAAAAATTGACATTGACTATGCGAGTAAAGCTTTCTTATTTATTTAAATAACAAAGCTCGTCGTCTAAAGTTTTGTTGCGTAACTAAATTTCGTTATTAATCGCTTTATACAAAAAATTTCAAGATTATTTTAATTATCAAAATAGCATCGATTAACTTTTGTAAATTTGTCTTTACAATTTAACTTATAACATTCTTGTTAAAATTAACTTCTTTTTATAGAACAATATAAGATCGAAGTCTTTCAATATCTCTTAATTGTCGACTTTTGTTAACTTTTTTTGTTTTATTGTCGTCGCAATGCGAACAAAGCAATACGTTAATACTATTAAACAACTCTAGAACAAAAGAGTCTTAACAACAACACTATTAATATATTATAACATAAAGACGATTATAAAGCTAAATAGTTTTAACTTATTTCTTGTTCGAATAATCTAAATTAGCATTAGGCGTCAAGTATCGTAAATCATTCTTAATATAATTAATGTTTTATATGTAATGTTGTGCGAATTAATCAAAAATAGCAAGCTTTTTTAAATATAAATAAAAGAAAGTAGAGACAATATATAAAGATTTGCTATGCAATTCTTCAATCAAATTATAAAAATCTCGAGTGTCTTAATCGAAATTGTATATAAAAATGTCAAGCAATCTTTTTTTGAATTGATAAAGATTATTTTTAGAACAAAAGTTAAAAACTAAAAGTTACTTGTTAACTTATATAATTAAAAACAATTTATAAAGCGACTTGCTTTTTACATTTATCAAAATTCTAATATTGATAAAGACTATAATATAAGACTTCGAACGCAACAATTTTTTCGTATATTTCAAATATTTATATTTTTGTGTCTTAACTATCTTTAAAATATTAATTTTATTGACTTTTTTAAATTTGCGTAATTTGTAAAAACGTATATTTTGATTAGCTTGCAACTTGATTAGCTATAGATTGTGTTGTCGACAACGTTTGCTTCTTTACTATTGTTTTATTTTTAATAGCTTTAGACAAACAATTGAGTTGTGTACTTAAAAAGAAGTTGCAATAATAATCGCAAAACTAATTACTCTCTTGTATATGCGAATAGATTTAGCAAAACGTTAAAGATCTTAAATACGAACGACGAAAACAAAGAAAGAATTAGATAAAGAAGAAAGAAAAAGATTTTGCGATTTTTTACATTTCAAAATTGCGACTAATTTAATGTAGAAGCCTAAGATCTTAATAATTGAAAAAGAAACAAAAATGTAAAAAAGAGATAAATAAGAAAGAAATAAATAAGAAAGAAAGAAGAGAAGAAGAAGAACAAGAGAGATTTCTCGCTCTCTTATATTTGATAATTGAAATTAGGTTTCAATAAATAACTAGTTCTAATGCAATGTCTAGATTCTCTTAAATAACTAGTTCTAGCTAGTTTCGAGAAAAAACTATTATTTGTCGTAATAATTAATCTTCTTCTAAGTCGAGAAATTAGTCGTAATATACTAGAATCGTATTACGAATAACTAGTTTAATCGACTTGAACTAGATCGTTAAGCAAAATCAATCTTCAATTTTCTTGCTAAAAAAAAGTATTTTTACAATATTAATTTTCGAATTTAAAGAAGCGATAAAATCTAACGTTAAAATTGCTATCTTAAAAAGACTATATTCTATAGTAAACTAAAAAGAAGAGATAACATTCTATATAATTAAAGACTCGATATTAAGATTTATTTTGTCTTGCATGTAAACTAATCTAGAAATCTTGATGCAAACAGTAGCAATTTGCAAATTATATCTATATTAATTAAGTCAAGATCTTGTGTATTACTAGCGCATAGTTTTGAAGATACATTTTGTTGTTCAAATTAATATTGCATCTTAAATAAGAGCATGCAATAGATTACTTATTTAAATAATAACGTAAATGCTTTTGATAAAAATGTCGTTTCAAATTGTTGTAACTTAAGAATAACTATAGACACTTTAACGTCGAAAGCGCTTTATTATCTAAATAGAAAATATATTGCGTCGATAAATATGCGATCGAAAAAAAGACGAAAAGACTCGATTGTTAAACGATAATTTGAGTTGTTTTTTCGCACTTAAACTTGATTGTCGAAAAGTTCTTTTTACAACAAAAATTATAACTTTCTTGCAATTCATACAAAGTCGTTAAGACACTAATAGTTGTTTCTCTTTTTTAATTTTTTTTTTCAAAGAGCTAGTAACAAAAGTAAAGAGAATTTCAATAACGCGAACGCGTTCTATAAAAACATAATCTTTAGTTTTTATTTATTTCTCTTCTACTATAAGCAATTCTTTTAATTGACGTTAAATATTAATTATCGATTGCTTTATTTTATATCTCGCAATAATCTTTTTCAAAAATGCTTGTTTATGTTGACAAATAGCGTTGCGATAAATTTGATAAATCTCTTAATATACATAATAAATTGACGTTTCTTTTATATCTTTAATAAATCTCTTGTAGTTTTGAAAGATTTTTCGTAGCGTTTGTAATCTTTTATATAATAAATTTATCTTAAGATATTGTCGAACTTTTGCTTGTTAAGCAATTGTAAGTTGTCTAAAATATTAAGAGTCAATAATTCGACTCAATTTACTAGTTGTTTATATTAACGCAATTTAAGACTTTAAATCGCGATAGACAACTTAAGTATTAAATATATATTTTGAGACATAATTTTTTTGAAAGACAACAAAGTTGTAATGTTGCAAGACAAGATTTTGTTGCAATTTAATAATAAAGTCTTTGCAACAATCAATAATAATTAAAACGCAAAATTTACAAGTTATTTACTATTATTGTCGAGAACTTCTCTATTATTTTATCGAAAAATATATAGATTAATTAATAACTTTATGTCAATAATAGTATTTAAGTCGATTATCTACAAACAAAGAGTAATATATGCTAAGACTTTTGTCTCAAAGATTTGCGTCTTGTAAATTATGCTCTCTTATCGACGAAAAACAAATATCTTTTGCATCTTCTACTTAAACAAAAGTTTAAATTAATTCTATTTTAAGAAAATTCGAAGACGAAACAACTACTTCGCTAATATTAATTTAGAAACAACAAAAGCTTTGTCAACAAAAATTAATATTAATATTATAATATACAAACAAAGCAAAAGATACAACTTATTTAATATATTAAGAATGTTAATTTTGTTTTTGTTACAATTGTTAACGATTTAGCATATCTATTATTTAACAATGTATAAAGTGCGACAAAAAGCACAAACGCCTCTTTTTGCCCAAGATAATTCTTAATATATTTGTACACAATTTCTAAAATTACTTGCAATTGTTCTCTCTTGTTAAAATTTAAGAGCAAAGTAACTTTAATATATTAATAATAGATCGCAAGAAAAGCAACAAGTTAATTTTTAATAATTTCGATTAATTGCATAATTAGAGTTTATTAAATACGATATCGTTCGTAATTAAATATTATCTCAAAGAAAAAAAAGAGTTTTAAAAAACTCGAATTTATTCTTTGCACGCATAATAGATTTTTTTTTCGATTTTGTACGTAAATTCTATTTGATTGCAAATTGCTATTGTATCTATAGTTGATCAATAGAGAGCAAAATATAGCAAAGCGAATATATCTTGTGCATTTAACTCTTTATACACAAATTAAACATGTAATAGCTTGTCTTCTTCTTTTGTATTAAACAAAATATATTCTAGTACGTTTGTAAAGTGCTAGCAATATCTAAAGTGTTCTTTCTTTCGTTTATTATTTAATTGAAGAAAATATAGAGTAAGTTAATTAAAATAACTTTAAAAATGTTTACAAGATCTTTCTTTGTAAGTGCGCAATACTTGTAAAAATCAATTATTATAGTTATCTACTAACAAAAAAAAATAGCTTTTTACTTGTATCAAAGACTCTTGATCTAGTCTTGCAAATTTTTGATGCTATTTTGATAAATTCGTTAAGTTAAAGTTAGAACATCGAAGTCGCTCTTCTTTTGCTTGTAATATTTGATCAACTTTTTAATTATTTGCTTGCTATGTCTTCTAAAAGCCATAATATTAATCAACGTACAAATTAGACAATAGAGAGAGGAAAGAACAACAATATTTGCAAATAATAATAGTAAAATAAATAAAAGAAAACTAGAAAAGAAGAAGAAGACGTTGATTATAGCAAAAGCATTGCGACGAAGAAGAGATTAATTATATGCTAGAACAAAGCAACTCGTCGAATATTAAATAAGAGTAATATGCTTTTAACTTATGATTACAAAGTGCAAAAAGCGAATTATAAGCAAGAAAATATTCAACGAAAAAACTATCAAAAGCAGCGTTTACACTAGTCGAAAATAATAGCATTCTAGTCGTTTCTTCCTCTTAATTTATTATATACTAAATATATATAGAATTTAATTATTTACAAAGAAGCAACAAAACTAAGATTAGTATTTGCAATATACAACTAAATATCTATATTTTAATTAAGTAAAAGCAATTTTTGTTTTTAATGCTAGTTGCACGCAAAGATTATACTTATTATTTGCTATATTTTATTAAAAAATTTCGAGAAATTGTCGACAATATAATTTAGACAATTAAATAATAAGATTTATTGTATTTTATAGCGCATAGATTAATTCTATATTTAATATATATTGTGCTTAAACTAACATCTTATTTTATAGAAAGCTTTATTATCTCTTCTATAATATCTAATTTACGTATCAAGTATAACAATATTGTTTTACATTATATATATAATAATCTTAATATAGAAGATTGTATTGCAATTTTAATTTACAAATAGAAGTTAAAAAAGTTTTCTATTATTATAGTTTTAAAAAATCAATTTATATATTGCTTAAATTATATATAAATCAAATTTATATATAGTAGAAGTTAAACGCAAATTTGCTTTTAATTAGTTGCGTATTTTAGAGAAAAAACAAATTAAAAATATTATATATTTAAACAAAAATTCTCAACAATATATTATTGTATACTATATATATATAAGTTAAGATTTTTATAAATTAATTATATCTTAAAATAAATCTTATTTTTAAACAAATTTAAGATAAAACAAATTTGTACAATATTTCTAATTAAAACAAGAATTATTATTGTAAGTTTAATGCAAGCTTAATATATATTATTACACTTAAATTTAATATAAAGATTACAAAAAATTATTATACAATATTTATAAAAATATTTAAGATTTTGCAAAAAGTAACGCGCAAAACAATTTAAATATCTTATATAGATTGCAAAAACAAGAGATTGCAAATATTTACAATAAATATAGATAAAAAACAAGCTAGAAATATATTTAATTTATACTTGATTTATATTACAATATCTTAGATTTTTAGAATTTAAAAAATGTTTTTATAATTTAAATTTTATGCAAGAGTAATACAAGTATTTGAAGTATATATTAGTCTTCTATCAAATATATATAAAGCGCAATTTTCGAAAATATTTTTCTAATTATTTGACAAGTTATCTTATTGTATAATTTTAAAAAACTAAGAATATTTAGTATATATATATTATATTCTAAACTTAAAACGTAAATTAAACATTAAAAGAGAAAATAAATTTCAACTAAATTATATAAAGAGAAAATAAAGATTTTGTTGTATTAATAAATATTAACTTGTAATTATATTAATATAGAAGAAAATAATTATTTTTAAAACAATAAGTTTGTAGAACAAAAGTTTTTTTGCTTGCTTCTATATTTAGATAACATTTATAATAAGACTAAACTTTATTTATACTAATTTTATACTTAGAATAAGAAAGTATACTATAGAGATATTTAACAAAAACAATTTCGAAATAGAAAAAGAAGTCTTATTTACTTAACGCAATTGCAATAAATCTACTAAAATTGTTGCTTAACTAGCTAAGAAAGATACGTACAATTAATTTATGCATAGCTTGTTCTTATAGTTAATTATGCTTAAAATAAAAAGTATTACAAAGTTGCGATATATTATTAACAACAATTATATCTCGAAAATTTGTTAATAATATTATGTTAACAAAGTAATTTTTAATAAATTTCTTATAGACGCTCGAAGTCTGCGAAAATCGATATTATACTATTTTATTATACGAGAAGAGACAAGAGAGAAGATCTTATTGACAATAACGCTTACAATTTATCTCGATTGTTAGAATCAAATAAACGTAATCGACACAATGTCGACGAGTAGTTAAGACATACTTAGTGCGTCTCAACGCAAACCAATACAAGTTGCGATAGACATAAAAACGAAAGTAATAAATATTAGAAAACTCTATAAATTTAAGAAGAGAAACGTGTTCGAAATAGTCTTAATAACAACGTTAACAAGATAGTATTTTTTAATCGAGAAGTTGACGCAATATCTTAGCAAAATTCTCGCGAAAAACAAGCGAATCAATTTAATCTCAATATTAAAAAGACTAAAAAGAACAATTAATCGAATAAAAAGAGTTAAGAAGATAAGAAAAGACATACAAACAACAAGCATATAAGCGACAATAACAAAAGATCTATTATCGACAAAGCAAACAAGTAATTGAGAGAACGTTGAACAAACACTCTTAGTACAACAATTAATTAAAGAGATAAAGTTGATAATATAAATTAAAGAGAAACAAAAGATAGAAAAAGTTTATAAGATAAGCGTTGCAAAGATAATAACATTAACGCGCAATTTTAATATTGTTAAAACACTAATAGCGCAAAAGAATATATAGAAGATAAGACGTTTTAAAGAAATAATTGTCTTTCGAGTAAACAACAAGAGTAGCAAAACAATATTTAGATTAAACAATTTTTAGATTAAAGAAATATTAACGACAACAATTATATGTCGAAAGCGCGCAAAAATAATAGTGCATAATATTAAAATTAAAAGTATATCGAAAAATATAAAGAAAAAGAGAGCAAAAATAATAAAAAAATTATGCAAAATAATATATTAAAATTTAAAGATTAAAGAGACAATCTAATTTACAAGAGAAAACAATAAGAAAAAATGTATCTCGATTGTAATATAAGTAGATTGCGCAAAAACAACAAATAGACTAATACAATTAAACGTAATTTACAAGTCGAATATAAAGATTGCAAAATATTATAACAAAAAATGCAAAACAAAACAATATATAAAGTATTAAGAGTATAAATATCTTATATATAAATGCAAAAATAAACAGCAATACGCATATTGCGCGCAAAATTATCGTTTCGATTAATACTCTTATTAAGAGAATATCTTCAAGTAAAAATATAATGTTTGCAAAAAAGCTTACAAGATATTCGAGCTTAAATACTTTAAAAGATAAAGAGAGAAAATGAAAATTAAAAAAATAACAAAGATAAAGTCTTTAAATTACGTTGTTAAGACAATAGAAGTAAGCAAATTGACAATTTTAGTTTTTATAATATTAAGAAATGCAATCTTGTTTATTTAGATTACAAACAAGAAAACAAAGCGAAAGACAATAGAAGCAACAATAAACTGCTCAATATAGACAAGTCGCATACAAAGCATTTTCGTAACAACAAACAAGAGCGTTATTTAACAATTAATTAAAAAAAAGCGTTTTAACAAATTAATAGAAAGTCAATTTACTCTAATAGAGCAAATTAATAACAAAGTAGTATTGTTGTTGCTATAAAGCATACTTTTTACGCAAGAAATAAAGAATTTAATACGCACAAAAGCAAATATAAAAGAGAAACTATAATAAAGATACAAAATAAGCTTCGAATATTATAGTACAATATTTATAAGTTAAGAAGCAAGATAATAATACCGTTGCTTTAAAAAAAGAAAATAAGAAAATACAATATATTACTAATACAAGAGTTGTAACAACATTACGTAGAGGCAAGAGCATACAACTCGAAATGCGCGAGCTTTACGCTTGTAAATAATAACAAATATATATACTTTTATATTAACAAACGCATTAACAATAACAACTAATATAATATATAATATTTTAAGAACGTAAGAACAATAATGATGCAACTACATTTTAAGAGCAATATTATCGAATAAAATCCTGTTAACGTTTATAGAATTTACAATTTATCTCTCGATAGCTATAACAATATAATTAATAAAGATAGTCTTAACGCAATAAAGCAAGCACTACGTATGCAAAACAAGAGCGTTATAATAAGAAACTTTAATTTGTATTATTTCTTATAGACAAGTCTCTTATATTTTAGACAATATCTATTGTTTAACAATTTGCTAGATATAATATGCTTTGTCGATATTATGTTAACGCTTTGGCGCAATATTATAATAAGAGATTATTAAGAAATACAAATTACAATTAATTTGTCGTTTGTTATAAGAGAATCAACAAGTCGATTAATATATTACGATATAAATAAGAAGATAAAAAACTTGTCGAATTATTTGTTGATCAAAATAATGCTAAATCTTAGAACGCAAACAAAGTCTATATATTGTTTTAAACAAAATTAGAAAGTTATAAATACAAAGAAATTTAACAATATATTAAAGAGACTATTACTTGAATTATAATTAAACACTACAATAGAACAAAAGAGCATCAACAAATATACAATTGCGTTATTAAGAACTTTGAAAAAGATTATTAAAGACTCTATTTTGTAAACAAGACTATACAAAAGAGTTAAATCTAGATAAACGCAAGAATATATTAACGTAATAAAGAAGATTAAGAGATTGCGACATTAATATCGCATCTTTTGTAATTAAAAAATATACGTTCGAATATACAATAGAAAAGACAAGATTCTTAAGAGATATAAGAGAAATAAATTTTGCAATTAGATGCAAGCTTTAAAGAGTATTGCAAAGAATTTGTTCAAGATAGCAAAATAAATTAGAAATGAGATAATAAATATATTTATTAAGCTTACAATTTTATTATTAAGAACAAACACAAAAATAACAACAATTGCGAAAGACAAGATCGAAGCAATATTTTAAGTTTACTTTTCTCTTTTATTTACGATCTTAATCGACAATATAGAGAAATTCTCTTATTTGTTTTTAATAGAGAACGACAAGATTGTATCGAAGCGCAAAATAATAAAAGTAGCATATAAAGCAACTTTAGACAAGACATTCGAAATTGACAAGATAATTAATCGAACGTTAAAACAACTAGTTTGCGTTGTCTCGAGACAAATAAAATTCTTGTTTAATAAATATATTAAGAAAGAAATGTAGTGTGATCGTTGAATTGGGTCGGACACATTTTTTTGTCTAACCCAAGGATTCGGATAGACTTCTTCGTTTAACTCGAAGCTAAATTAATTAATTGCGCTACGCAAACTAGTTCAAATCGAGTAGTTATTTTTTTGTTTGAAAGCACGCTAAATTCTCTATAGAACAAGGTAATTCTAATAAAATACGTATAAAATACAAGAAAGTTATGAATTTTTTAAAATTTAAGGTTTTTTAAAGTTAAGCTTCCCGAGCCCGATTACTTAGCGATTCCCCCGCGAAATCGAGCCCGACGATCAGGCTAAAGAAATGTAATTGTTTTATTTCAAAAAGACAATTACAATAATATAGCGAAAACTAGAAAAGAAAGACTATTTAGAGTTGTTGTCTTTTAGATTTATAGTATTGTTCGATACACTAAATAAGATACTAGAGTAGACTGATCGTCGAGCCAGGAATCGATACCAACTTTCTGACTTGGCCCAAATACTCAATATCAACTTTTTGACTCGACTCAAATACTCGATATCAACATCGTGACCCAACTTGGAATCGACTTGAGTCAACGATTTCTTGACTCGACCCAATCGACTCGCCAAGCAATCGAAAATGACGTCAAAATGCCAAGATTTTCTATTTTTAAAAAAATTCGCATTATTTGAATTACTAAAAATAGT
>JAABUQ010003512.1_pt1 | contig 28643 bp, 15 predicted proteins | sample 5560001 | NCBI WGS metagenome assembly JAABUQ01 (sample SAMN10711888, study PRJNA513371) | rock metagenome | isolation source: Antarctica rocks | place: Antarctica: Victoria Land, Finger Mt nord | collected 2015-12-18 | reverse complement strand
GCGAGGGCCTGCACGCGAAAGAAGCGGTGATTCCGCGTGCGCATGTCTTTCAAATATTTGAAGGGGACCAGGTGGTCGGCAGCATTGCCGAAGGAGCGGTGGTAGCGGCACGCGCGGGGAACGGCGCACGGCCGGCGGAAGCCGTGATTGGATTTGATCCTCTCAACGGACCGATGCGCCTTGAAGTGACCACGCCACTGTTGTTTGCGAACCTGCTGCGTTGGTTATCGCCCGAAGCCTTCCGCAACTTGGAGATCGCGGCTGCGCGGGTGGGCGCGGCAACGGTGACTCTCGATGCGAACGAGCGCGCCGGGCACGTTCACGTGACAGATGAACGCGGCTTCGAGATTCCATTTACGCTCCGCAATCAGACTCTGCAGCTCTTTGAAAGCCAACCTAACATCGTGCGGATCGTTTCCGACGATCGGGATCGTGTTCTCTCATTGACTCTGCCCGATATTGCGGAGGTGGAGTGGAAGCCTGCTGGGAATGTCACCGCTGGTGTGCCGGCGCGGCGGAGTTTTGTTTCGAGCTCTACTGATCTGTGGCAATGGCTGGCCATTTTGGGAGGGCTAGGGCTGCTTACGGAGTGGCTGCTATTTGGGCTGCGGCGCCCGCTGAAGTGGCGTAGAGCTGGCGCGCAGACGGGGCCGACAGCCATGAGAGAGCGGGAAAGAGAGCTGGTTTCGAAATGACCTTCGTTCACCCCGCGGCACTGCTGCTGTTGCTGGTTCCCATCGCATGGATGGGCTGGTCGTGGCCGCGCTCGGGACAGCACATTGGGTTAGCGCTGAAGGGCTTGAGCTTGGCCGCCATACTGTGCGCATTGGCTGAGCCCACGGTCAGAATGCCCGAAGTGAAGACCGGAGCGGTGGTGCTGGTTGATACGTCGCTCAGCATCACCGGTGAGGATCGCGAGCGTGCTTCGGCGATTCTCGCTAAGATGGAGCAGCATAAGCACGACAATTGGATGAAGATCGTTCCGTTCGCCAGGGCGGCACGGAGCCTGCTTCCGCAGGAGATCGCGGGCGGACAAGTGCATTTGGTGCAGACTGCGAACGAAGCGGGAAACGCCACCAACCTGGAAGCTGCTTTGACCAGCAGCATGTCGGCCATTCCGAGCGGGCATATTCCGCGTCTGGTGTTGATCAGCGACGGCAATGAGAACGAAGGCAGCACCGCGCGCGCGCTTGCCGAACTCGAGCGCCTGCATGTGCCGGTCGATACGATTCCGCTGAGGGGGCGCTCGCAGACTGCTCTGCGGTTGCGATCCGTTTCCATGCCGCGCGAGGCGTATGCGGGCGAGCAGATTCCGATCGACATGACGATCGATTCACCTCGCGAGAGCCCAGCGTCTATCCAACTCGCGGGCGACGGCAAGGAGCTGGGCACTTACCCGATCGAACTCGGCGTGGGCACCAACACGGTTCGAGTTCATGCCCGGGTGAGCTCGAGTGGCGCCACGTCTATTGCGGGAAGGATCTCCGCCGGTGCACTGGGTGAGTTGGCGTTTGAAGAGGCGATTCAGCTACGGCGAGCAAAGGTTCTTTATCTGTCGGAAGATCCTGCGGGCAGCGAAGCGAATCTGCTGACGGCTTTCCATGAAGCCGATTTCGACCTCACGCGGGACGCCTCGCTCCTAGACAAAGATCTGAGCGGCGTTCAATTAATCGTTCTGAATAATCTCGATCTTAACGCCTTCACGGCTGCGCGGAAGAACCGGCTGGAAGGGTACGTGAAGCAGGGTGGCGGCTTGCTGCTGATTGGGGGTGAGCGCCAAGTGTACAAAGAGGACAAGCAAATGGATGCGCTGGATCGCGTCCTGCCTGCAAAGCTCGCTCCGCCGAATACGCCGGAAGGCACCTGCGTGGCGCTGATCATCGACAAATCATCTTCCATGGAAGGAAGGAAAATCGAGCTGGCTCGTCTTTCCGCGATTGGTGTTGTGGATCATCTGCGGCCTGTCGATTCGATTGGAGTGCTGATCTTCGACAACTCGTTCCAGTGGGCTGTTCCCATGCGCCGCGCCGAAGATAAGCCGCTGATCAAGCGGCTGGTCTCGGGCATTACGCCGGACGGGGGAACGCAGATTGCGCCTGCGCTAGCCGAAGCGTACCGGCGCGTGCTGCCTGCGAAAGCGACGTACAAGCACATCGTGCTGTTGACCGATGGCATCTCCGAGGAAGGGGACAGCATGGAGTTGGCGAAAGAAGCGGCGCAACACCAGGTCACGATCTCAGCGGTGGGGTTGGGGCAAGACGTCAACCGCGCCTATCTGGAGAAGGTCGCGGCTACATCGGGCGGTAAAAGTTATTTTCTGAATGAGCCGCAAGGGCTGGAGCAGATCCTTCTTAAGGACGTGCAGGATTACAGCGGTTCGACAGCGGTGGAGAAGACGCTGACGCCCATCGTGGGACATAAAGCCGAAATTCTAGAGAGCGTGGGCATAGAAACCGCGCCGCCGCTGAAAGGATATACGCGCTTTACGGCCAGGCCGGAGGCCGACACTATTTTACGAATCGATCCCGAACGGAAAGATCCACTGTATGTGCGCTGGCAGTATGGACTGGGCCGTGCGGCCGTCTTCACATCGGACGCCAAGAGCCGCTGGGCGGAATCGTGGATCGCGTGGCCGGGCTTCGATAAGTTCTGGATCAATGCCACTCGCGATCTGCTTTCCGACACTGGCCGGAGCGAAGCGCGCGCGCAGTTCGATTCGGCGAACGATGACATCCTGGTGACTTATCACGTGGGCGCTGGCGTGCCGGATCCGTCGTCCGTGCCGCCCATATATGTGTTAGGACCAAAGCATTTTGAGAAGGCGATGGATGTGCGGAAGATGGCGCCGCGTGTTTATCAAGGACGCCTGCACGTGGGACAGGCAAGAGGACTTTTTCGCGTGCGGCCTGTGACTGAATCTCCCGCGTTCCCGGAAACCGGCTTCTATCGTCAAGAGGAAGAGCTGCGCGATTATGGCGCGAATGAGGGACTGTTGAGGCAGGTGTCTGCTTTGACGGGCGGGCGATTCAATCCACCTCCTGCGGCGGTATTCGATGCGGGTGGACGCGCGATGTATACGATGTGGCAGATGTGGCCGGCGATGCTTGCGTTGGCGGTCGCGCTTAACGTGGGGGAACTGTTCGCGCGCAAGTGGGCAGGGGTACTACAGGCTTTGCGGAAGGGCTAGTCTTGGCTGAAGTGGCGGGCTTCCCGTGGGACCGAGCCTCACGCGGCGGATGTTCCGAGGGGAAAAATTATTGGTACCCAGAGAAGTCCGGCTGAATGGGCCGATAAGGTACTAAGGTCTCCTTCGGTCTTAACGTGGTCGCATCTCTTCCGGAAAACGAATCCCTTCGCCTGCGCGCTCTTTACCGGTTACGTGTTCTGGACAGCCCACGTGAAGCGGCATTTGACCACTTCACCAAACTCGCCGCCGGCATCTGCCAGGTGCCGATGGCAACGATTTCTCTGGTGGACGCAAATCGTCAATGGTTTAAGTCCACGCAGGGGATAGATGTGTGCGAGACAAGCAGGGAGATTGCCTTTTGCGCGCACGCCATTCTGCAGGACGACATTCTGCTTATACCGGATGCAAAACGGGATCCTCGCGTCTCGGATAATCCGCTAGTCACAGGAGCCCCGGGCATTCGCTTTTATGCCGGAGCGCCGCTGATCACGGAGGAGGGCTATCGGTTAGGCACGCTGTGCGTCCTTGATACAAAGCCTCACGAGCTCACCGCAACGCAGTTGTCTATGCTGTCGGACCTGGCGCCCATCGTGGTGAACCAGCTCGAGCAGCGGCTGCTGAAGGAGCGAGTCGCCGCCATTGAACAGGACCGGCGCGCCGCGGAGCAGAGTTACGCCGCGATTGTGGCCTCCATTCGAGAGGTGGTCTTCCAGCTCTCCGAAGACGGGCGTTGGACATTCATCAACCCGGCGTGGACGCAGATAAGCGGATATTCGGCAGAGGAGACATTAGGCCGGGATTGGCTCAACCACGTGGTTGCGGAAGATCGAGTATTGGCGAGCGAAGTACTCGAGGCTTGCCGCAACAGTCGCGAGCATTGCCAGGCATTGCGGTTATTGAGCAAAGATAGCTCGACCATTTACATGGAAATGACCGTGAGGCGGGGTTTGGGATCTGCCGCGGGCCAAGGATTTACAGGTACCTTTTATGATCTGACGGAGCATAGGCGCGCAGAAGCGGAAATTCGCCGGGCTAAGTTAGAGGCGGAGAAAGCGTCCCGGGCCAAGTCTGATTTTTTGAGCCGGATGAGCCATGAAATCCGGACGCCTATGAACTCGCTGCTCGGATTTTCCGAGCTGCTGTTGGAGACGGATCTCAATGAACAACAGCGGTCGTACGTACAGATTTTCCACTCCAATGCGAGAAGCCTTCTGACGCTGGTGAACGATATCTTGGATCTTTCGAAAGTGGAGGCGGGCGAGATGAAGATCCACCTCACAGCTTTCAATCCCGCGTCACTGGCGGCCGAGACGGTGGCTTTGCTCCGTGGAAGCGGGCTGCAAAAGAGCGTTCCAATTCACCTCAGTGTAGGGGCCGGGGTAGACGCGACCTTTGAAGGGGACGCGGCCAAGATCAGACAGATACTGATCAATTTGTTGGGGAATGCGGTTAAATTCACGACTGAAGGAAGTATTCATGTTCGGGTGGTGCAAACAGCGGCGGATGAGCAGACGGTTCTGAACTTCGAAGTGGAGGATACGGGCCCCGGCATTGCCGAAGAGAGCCGTGCTTCGATCTTTGACGAATTCGTTCAGGTGGATGAATTTGTGACTCGACAACACCGGGGGACGGGGCTGGGTTTGGCGATTTGTCGCCAATTCGTTGCTCTCTTAGGCGGGAATATCGGCGTGGAGAGCGAAAAGGGGAAGGGCAGCACGTTCCATTTTGCAGTGCCTGTCGCGCGCTGTGGGAGAGCGGAGCATATAGATAAGGCAGTCCAGCACAATGCTCCCGTCAGCAGCAAGCCCGATCTTCGGCGACCAAGAATTTTGATTGCGGACGATTTTGAACATAATGTTTTGCTGTGCCGGGCTTATCTCGGTCGCGACTTTGACGTCGAGGTAGTTCACGATGGAGCGGCTGCATTGGAGCTTGTTAAGACCCAACAATTTGACGTGGTCCTTATGGATATCCAAATGCCTGTAATGGATGGGATTACAGCTACGAGGCGCATACGCGAATGGGAACGAGCGAGCGATGCAAGCCGGGTCGCCATCATTGCGCTAACGGCCCATGCTCTAGAAGAAGAGCAAGCGCAGACGCTGGCGGCAGGGTGTGACGCTCACCTGGGCAAGCCGATCACAAAGCGAAAGCTGCTCGAAGCAATCACCAGCTATATACCCTTGGGTCTGGATCCTGTTAGCTTGGGACCGGAAGCGCCCCTAATCCGTTCGAGGCAACGTAGTATGGTCCTTGCAGAATAATTTGAAGCGAAGTTTCTCCCGTCGTGGATTTCTCGAAGGCTGCGTGGCAGCGGGAATTCTGCAGGGCGCAAGCCTAGCTGCGAATAGGTCTCCGTTTGTCCGCACGGCCGGCAAGGACATTGTGAGTCCTGCTGGCGAGAAGCTGCTGCTGCGAGGCATCAATCTTGGGAACTGGCTAGAGCCGGAAGGTTACATGTTCCTGTTCGAGAACGGGCCGCAATCGCCGCGCGAGATTGAGGAGTTTGTGGAGGAACTGATTGGCCCGGCGGAGGCGAGAGCCTTTTGGGAGAAGTACCGTCAGCAATACATCACTAAGAAGGATGTGGAGCTGATCCGCGGTTGTGGCTTTAATTCCGTTCGTCTTCCGCTGCATTACAAGTTCTTTTTGGCTGACGATGGCGCGGGATTTACTGCGGTCGACAGGCTGATGGAGTGGTGCCGTGGCGCAGGCCTCTGGGTGGTTTTGGATCTGCATTGCGCGCCGGGTGGACAGACCGGGACCAATATTGACGATAGCTTTGGGTATCCGTGGCTGTACGAGAGTGCGGAAGCGCAGGAGCTCACAATTCAGGTCTGGAAGCGGATTGCACGGAGGTATAGCAAGGAGCCGATGGTGCTGGGCTACGACTTGCTGAATGAGCCTATTCCGCACTTTCCGCGGCTGCGGCAGTATAACGACAAGCTGGAGCCCATTTACAAGCGCATTACGTCGGCGATTCGGGAGGTGGATCCGAATCACATCATTATTCTGGGCGGAGCGCAGTGGGATAGTAACTTCAAAGTTTTCGGGAAGCCGTTCGATCCGCAACTCATCTATCAATTCCACAAATACTGGAGTGCGACGTTGAAGGAGGTCATCCAGGAATATCTGGATTACCGCGACCGCTACAATGTGCCGATTTGGTTAGGAGAATCGGGTGAGAACAACAACCAGTGGGTGGCGCAATTTGTCCACACGCTGGAGCAGAACAATGTAGGCTGGTGTTTCTGGCCCTATAAGAAGATGGAAAAGAGCTCTTGTGTCGCTTCCATTCAGAAGCCTGCTGGATGGGATGAGATCCTGGCGCTGGCCAAGATGCCGATGGGGACCGGGGCGGCCGAGAAGCGGATTGCCGCGCGGCCTACGGTGGAACGATCACGGGAAATTTTGGAAGCGTTTCTTCGCAGTACCGATGTAGAGAACTGCCGGATCAATGCCGGCTATTTGCAAGCGCTGGGCTTGCAGTCTCCTCCAAAGAATTGACCATGCATAACAGCCGTCGTGATTTTCTGAAAGTTTCCGCGGGCGTTGCCTCCGTTGGTGCGTTGCCTCGTTTAGGGGCCCAAGAGCCGGGCAGTATCCCGGGTAGCATCAAGGGGTGGCTTACTTACGGGGAGCAGAGGTTCGCTCCGGCGACAGTGGCCGGATGGCGGGCGGCGGGGGGTTCTTCCGGGCCAGCCATCCATCTGGATGCGTCCAGTCCGAAGCAGGAAATTCTGGGCTTTGGCGCGGCGTTTACGGACGCTTCGTGTTATCTGTTCAGCCAGCTTTCGGCGGAAGCGCGCGCCCAAGTGTTTGCGGAGTTTTTCGGCAAATCGGGACTGAACCTGAGCGTTTGCCGGACCTGTGTCGGCGCGAGCGACTATTCGCGGAACGTGTACAGCTTTGACGAGTCGCCTACTCCCGACCCCACGCTGAGTCGGTTCACGATTGAGCATGACCGCGCGTACATTCTGCCGGCGCTTAGGGAGGCCCGGAAGGTGAATCCAGAGCTGTTTTTGCTCTCCACGCCGTGGAGTCCTCCGGGATGGATGAAGGCGAACGGTTCCATGCTGGGCGGCTCGATGCGCAAGGAGTATTTCGCTCCGTACGCGCAGTATTTTGTTAAGTTTCTGAGGGCCTATGCACAGGAAGGCGTGAAGGTCGACGCAGTGAGCGTGCAAAATGAGCTGGACGCGGACCAGAATGGCGCTATGCCCGCTTGCATATGGGGCCAGGAATATGAAGTGGATTTTGTAAAGCTGCACCTGGGGCCGGCGTTCCAGAAGGCGGGAATTGACACGCGGATCTGGATTATCGATCACAACTACAATTTGTGGGGCCGGGCCGTGGATGAGTTGGAAGACCGTGATGTCTGGAAGTATGTCGACGGCGTGGCCTGGCACGGTTATGTGGGTGAACCGGCGTCCATGAGCCGGGTGAAAGAAGCTTTCCCCGACAAGCACATGTATTGGACGGAGGGAGGGCCCATGTACACCGAGCCGGACTACTTGACCGGTTGGGCGAAGTGGTCGGAGACATATACCGGCATCCTGCGGAACTGGGCGCGCTGCATTATCGGTTGGAACCTGGCGCTGGACGAGCATGGCAAGCCGAACATCGGGCCCTTCGAGTGCGGCGGAGTCATCACCATCAATTCCAAGACTAAGGAGCTTAGCCGCAGCGGGCAGTACTGGGCCTTCGCTCACTATTCGAAGCTGGTGCAGCGAGGCGCCCGGGTGATTGCGTCGGAGGGCGAGGTAGAAGGCGTATCTCACGTTGCGTTCCAAAATGCCGATGGAGGACACGTGGCTGTGCTGACTAACACGGGTGGGAGACGGAATGTACCGCTTCGGTACGGGAACCAAGCGACGGAAGTAACGTTGCCGGCGAGTTCAGTACTGACGATGAGTTGGTAATAGGTGGAGAACGGCTTAAACCTAAAGAACTATTTACTATTGCAACGTAGTTGACATCAGAGAAAAATTATCCGAGACTCTAACTACCAAGCTACGTACAGCTTAAACTTCAGGAGTTGACCATGTTTTTGTTCAGCCGGCGCCAAGTTGTGCGCCATAGTCTATGGGGAGCTTTCGCTTCCAAATGTCATATTAATCCTTACAGAATCCAGAACTTGATGGCGGCAGTCGCCTTAGCTCTGGCTTTTCTCTGCGTTTCGCGGCCAGCGTACGCCCAGAACACGAATTCCGGTGAGATCCGCGGTACAGTCACAGATCAAAGCGGGGCATCCATTCCGGGTGTGAACGTCACGATTTTGAACACTCAGACCGGAGTGAGCCGTGACTTGGTTTCAAATGGCTCGGGAGTATACGACGCAGTTTCCATTATTACCGGCACTTACACAGTTACATTTAGCGCGCCCGGCTTCAGCAAGCTGGTTCGCAGCGGCATCGAGATCACAGTCAATCCGGTCACGGTAGACGGCCAACTCAGCGTTGGAAGCGCGCAGACACAAGTTTCGGTAACGGAGCAGGTCGGTCTCTTACAGACAGAGAACAGCGAGCAATCGACTACGTTCGAAGCGAAAACCATGCAGACTCTGCCGAATGTGGGTCAGGACTGGCAGAACTTCACCAGGCTTCTGCCCGGCGCGGCGGGATCGGGTGGCGGAGTGGCCGTGAACGGGAATATGCCGTACTACTCCAACTTCCTGGCGGACGGGGCGAACGTGTCGCTACCTCACAGCGCGAACTTCGACTCGATGGTATTCGAGACCGTAGCCGAGGTTCAGATGGAAACTTCGACCTTTTCCGCGCAATACGGAGTAGGTGGAATCGTTCTCAATCAGATCAGCAAGAGCGGAACAAACCAATTTCATGGTTCCGCGTATGAGTATTTCCAAAACGATTTCCTGAACGCGAGCAACACCTTTTCTCATACAGTGGGGCGTCTACGGTATGACAATTTCGGGGGCTCGGTGGGCGGGCCAATTATCAAGAACAAGGCGTTCTTCTATTTCAATGCCGACAAGATCGTTCAAAACACTACAGCGTCTTTCAGCAATACGTATCCTACGGCAGCCATGAGAGCCGGTAACTTCTCTGATCCGGCTTTTGCAAGCACACCGATTTACGATCCGCTTACTCACACACAATTTCCGAACAACATCATCCCACCGAATAGATTAGACCCGCTGGCGCTGAGGTTTCAAACTCTGTATCCAAATCCTACCGGACCCGGCTTTACCAATAACTTGATAGCGTTACTGCCGTCCTCTAATCCGTTCATGAAATATTTTGGGCGGGCAGACTATACGGTTTCGGATAAGAACCGTCTGACTATGTCTGTGACCTACCGTGATAATCCGGCGTACAATCCGGCTCCAGACTTTCCGCTGGACACAACTACTTCCGACATCGGCAGCGTCAATGCCCAGATCTCGGACGTGTGGACTCCAACTGCGAACACCGTCAATGAGTTCCGCTTTGGGTATACGCGGCAAAGCAATGTGTTTCTTCCGGCTTCTATAAACAGAAACATTCCGCAGGCTCTCGGTTGGAACTACGCAGAAGCGAATATCGCACCCTCGATTTTCATCAACGGCACTTGCTGCAGCAACCTAAACGCAGGCACCAGCGCGATCTATATCGAAAACAGCTTTGAACCATCGGATGTCGTAACATTGATTCGCGGTAAGCATATTTTGAAGTTTGGCGGCGAAGTGTTAATGTTCCAGGACAACTCGACACCCTGGGGTAATGTGAACGCGGGCGGCTTCACCTTTAGCGGAGTATTCACACAGTCAACGCCGAACAGTGGTGTAGGCGGACTTGGGTATGCGGACTTTTTACTTGGCTACGTGCAGCGTTGGAATGCCAGCAATACACCAATTGTCGGTTTTCGCCAGAAGAGTCCACAGGTGTTTATACAAGACGACTGGAAACTCACTCCCAAGTTGACGGTGAACCTGGGCCTTCGCTACCAAATTCAAGGTGCCTGGAGCGAGGTTCATAACCGTTTGGGGGTTTTTGACCCGAATCTACTCAACCCTGCTACCAACACGTTAGGTGCTATGCGGTTTGGAGGAAACCTGGAAGCCCCGGATTATAAGGTTTTCCTTCCGCGCGTAGGCTTCGCTTATTCGCCGAGGAGCAACACAGTTGTTCGTGGCGGCTTCGGCATCTACGCCTACGGTTGGAGCGTCGACACCTATGTTGGCGGTGCAGAAGGATTCGGTTCAGATAGTAGAGGTTCTCTCAACAGCAATACGAATCCGGTTTTCATCCTCTCGCAAGCCAATTATGCAAACTTAAACTATGTAGGCCCGTCTCGCTCGCCCTCTGCGTACAACGGGCAGGATGTTAATTACGTTCCTTATCATACGCCTGTGGCCCGCAATTACCAGTACAACTTCAGCATTCAGCAGCAGTTTGGTGGCGGCACGATGATACAGGCCGCTTACGTAGGGAGCCACGGGACTAACTTATCGTTCCCGGTTGATATTAACCAAGTGCCGGCCAATCGTCTCGCCCAAAGCGCGGCTGTTTCGAGCACCCCAGGTGCTCAGCAAGCATTCCGTCCTTACCCGCAGTTTACCCAAATCAATGGCAACACGTTTAACGCTCTTTCATGGTATAACTCCGCACAGTTCACCTTTGCCAAGCGAATGAGCCGAGGACTACAGTTCGATGCGAATTACACTTGGTCGCGGCTGCTGGACGAACAAGACTCATCGGGATGGGGCAGCCGCGATGGCGGTCAAGTGTACCAGGATGCGAACAATCCTCGTGCGAACTACGGCCCGTCCAATTTTGACATACCCCATATGTTTAAGGGTGACCTTACCTATCAGCTTCCATTTGGAAAGGGTAGAACGTTTATGAACCGCAGCGGTGTGCTTGATGCAGTATTAGGCGGCTGGCAGGTATCTACCATCTTCGTATTCGAAACAGGCCGTCCATTTACGTTCGTAGTCGGGACGGCGAATAGTAGTGGCTCGTTGACCAACAATAACCCCTATTACACCTATCCGAATGTGATTGGTGATCCCAATGTCGCAAACCAGACCACCAGTGCTTGGTACAACGGTTGTACCGTGACGGCGCAACGAAATATCCCGTCCGGTTGCACCAATCCCGCCTTTTCTATTCCGGCGCCAGGGGCATTCGGGAACTCGGGGCGAAACACATTCCGTGGTCCTGGAATTGAAGACGTCGATTTTTCGATAGGCAAGAATTTCGCCATCCCGCTACCTCGCGAGACGGGTGACCTTCAAATTCGCTTCGATGCCGTGAATGGCCTGAATCATGCGAACTATGATCTTCCCAACGGTCAAGTAGGAACCGGAGGAGCCGGACAAATTAATAGCCTCACGAACAACTACAATTCGAACCTCAATCCGTTCGGATCGCGCAGGCTGCAACTTGGGGCGCGCTTCTCGTTCTAAAAAGAAGTTGAATCAGTTAACAAACGGCCAGAGGGTGAAGCCGCCCTCCGGCCGTTTGTCGTTTAGAGACTCTTGATCTTGAAGGTAGTCGCATGATCAAACAAAGGATCATCAGGTGGAGCGTGCTGCCGGTGATGGCGGGGTCTATTTTCTGTCAAACAAACGCAGGCCAGCAGGAAGCAGTCCAGTCACACGCACGGCAAGCTCAGCAGTACCTTCAGAGCAAGCAGCTCAACCTCGCGATCAAAGAGTATGAAGCAATTCTCGCTCTAGATCCCTACAACTTTGATGCGCGAACGAATATTGGCGTCACTGAGTTCTTTGCGGGCGATTACGGCAAGGCCACTGAGCAACTTCGCGGCACGTTGAAGCTGCGGCCTGATTTAGTCAAGCTGCAAGCGCTGCTCGGGATGAGCGAGAAGCGGATCGGCGATATGACCAGCGCACAAACCGACCTTGAGAACGCCTTCTCGCACCTGACCGAAGAGAAGCTGCGGGTGGAGAGCGGCATGGAGCTGATCGAAGTAGATTACGCTCTGAATGATTTAGGGAAAGCCGCGGAAGTGGTCAACGTCCTTCGACAATTAAAGCCCACCGATACCGATATTCTCTATACAGCGCACCGGATTTACGCGGACTTGGCCGACGAGACAACACTCAGTCTGGCGATGGTTGCTCCGGCATCCGCGCGCATGCATCAGTTGATGGCGCACGAACTGGCGAGGCGGGCCGATAACGAAGGGGCGATCACGCACTATCGAGAGGCGTTGAAGCTAGAACCACATCGCTCCGATCTACACTTCGAATTGGCGGAGATGCTGCATGGCTCTTCTTCCGCCGTCAACCAAGCGGAAGCGGAGAAGGAGTACAAAGCTGCATTGGCGGAGAATCCGTTCGATGAGAAGTCGGAGTGCCGCTTGGGCGATGTGGACGCGCGGCGGTCCGATCTGAAGGGAGCGGTGGGGCACTACACGCAGGCGCTTCAGTTGCAGCCTAACGACGCCGACGCGAACCTGGGCTTGGCGAAGGCGCTGATGGCTTTGCATGAGCCAAAAAAGGCAGAGGCTCCGTTGCAGCACGCCGTTCAACTGGAGCCGTTCAATCCCGCGACCCATTACCGGCTGGGCGTGCTGTATCGCGAGCTAGGCCAAACAGCCGATTCAAGGCGTGAGTTAGGCGAATTCGAGCGGCTGAAAAAAGAGAAGAACAAGCTGCAAACTCTGTATCAGGATATGCGCTTGCAGCCTGGGAAGCAGGAACAGGCGGATCCGGACGTGCCTCGCTAGCTGCTCGCCTTCTTTGGGAAGATAGGGAAGGGGAGAAACGTGCTCCTACGATGACAAACAATCAGCTATACCTTGCGATTGGGCTACCAAGCCTGACAATATTAGCTTCTCTGGTCGTGAACCTTTTGCAAATCTGGGGAATTAGACAAGATGTGCGAGACGTGCGCCAGGATATGAGAGACCTGCGCCAAGAGATGCGAGACCTGCGCCAAGAGATCATTACCAAGCTGGATATGATTCTGGGCAAGCTGTTTGAGCATGACACCGATATCGCTCGGCTGAAAGACAAGACCGGCTTGCAGTAATGCGTTGAAGCTTCGCACCGGCCAAACCTCTCGATATATATTGGGTTGGTGATCCCGTGAAGACTCTAGAGCCTGCGGCAATGGCGGAAGGTTCAAAGCTTGCGCAGAAGCGCGAGGAACTCGATTCCATGGTTGACGGCTGGGCCGGTCAAACGGCTTGGTCAACTCCTGCACTACATTGGTGACAGCTGCGAAACCGAACGGCTTTGCGAATACCGCATAGCTACAGAAGTGCTCGGCCGGTCTGACCGCTTCGATCCCGCGGAAGATACCATAGCCCGAGTAGAAGCCCATCGTCTCCGAAAAAAGCACCACTTCCTCACGATCGTGGACTTCCCAGCAGGAGAATGTCACGGTTCTTGAAATCGGTCATTCCCACTTGATGGCCGGAGCAATCGGCTGCGCATCCGCAATGGCGCTACCCGGCTCCTCTACCTTCAGCAACTGGTCCGCTTTTACATCCTTCAAAATCTGCACCGTTCCGCTCGGCCACCGAATTTCGATTTGCTTCACCGCCGCATCGCTCCCGAGTCCGAAATGCACCCGCTTATCGCTCGAGGACAGATAACTGCTGGCCGTGGTCACAGTGGCATATTGCTCCCCACGCGCGCCGACCACTTTCACCACGGCTCCAATCGCGTCCCGGTTGCTTTTGTGCCCTACTAGCGTCAGCATCAGCCAGTGGTTTCGCATGTTTGTCCCGTTCAGAAGAACGTGCGCCGGGCCGTCATTCGTGGTCACAACGGCATCCACGCGTCCATCGTTATTGATATCGCCGGTCGCCAGCCCACGCCCCACCCAGGGCTGCTGGAATACGCTGCCCGAAGCCGCCGAGACATCCTCGAATCCTTTTCCCGTGCCGTGCAGCAACAACATCGGCTCGCGGTAACGAAGCTCCGGAGACGACTTTTCAATCGTATCCAGATCATGCCCTTGCGCGATCAGCAGATCCTTCCAACCGTCGTTGTCGTAATCAAAGAATCGCAGGCCCCATCCCGAGTGCTTCAGCGTAGCGCGTCCTACTCCGGACGTCTGCGTCACATACGTGAAGCTCCCGTCGCGATTGTTGTGGTAAAGCGCGTATTTCTGATTGGCAAGATTGTCCACCACCAGGTCCGGAAAGCCGTCATTGTCGTAATCGGCGAAATCGGTGCCCATTCCCGCGAACGTTTTGCCGTCCTCATCCACCGCCACTTGCGACACCAGTCCGATCTCTTCAAACGTCCCGTTCCCCTTATTGTGATAGAGAAACTCCACCATTGAATCGTTCGCCACAAACAGATCGACGTGCCCATCGCGGTCGTAGTCGCCGATCGTGATGCCCAGCCCTTTGCCCGGAGTCGAGAGTCCAACCCGCTCCGCTACCTCCCTGAAATGTCCCTTGCCATCGTTGTGAAACACCAGCGGTGTGATGGGCTGAAACGTATCCGGATGACAATACGCCCGGCCGCCTTCAATGTGCTCTCCGCAATAAATGTCGTCGAAGTCCCACTTCATGTAACGCAGAACCACGAGATCCAACAAGCCGTCATTGTCCTGATCTACCCAAGCCGCACTGGTGGACCACCCGCTCCCGCCAACTCCCGCCCGCTCCGTGACGTCAGTAAAAGTGCCATTGCCGTTGTTGTGATAAAGCTTGTTGCCGCCGAGCGCCGTGACGTAGAGGTCCTCAAAACCGTCATTATCGTAGTCGCCCACGGCCACGCCCATTCCGTAGCCAGTCCCCTGCAGACCCGCCTTCTCCGTCACGTCTTCGAATGTGCCGTCCGCCTTTTGCCGGAACAAGCGGTTCCAACAGCGAGGCCCATCCTTCCGTGGAATTGTCCCCTTGGGTGTCGGATCGGAGAGCGGCGCTCCGTTGACGAAGAACGCATCCAGACGGCCGTCATTGTCGTAGTCGAGCAGCGCCACTCCAGATCCCATCGTCTCCGGCAAATACTTCTTCGACGTGTGAAAAGAGACCGCTTGAAAATGTATGCCACTCTTTTCCGTGATGTCGGTAAACGATCCACTGTCGCCGAGCCCCAGCATAATCAGAGCCGGACAGACCAGCAGGAAGAGGACAGCAAGGCGTTTCACTCCCCTTCTATTTTTCCACGTTCTCTGTACGCGTTTGGCTCAATAGGAAGTGAGATATCGGACCAGTGCCCTTCATCGCCGTCGCTCCCGCGCTATTCACCACGTGCGTGATCGAGCCGCTTCCGTTTAGGAACACGCTCACCGCATCATGCACCGCGACTCCCCTTACCGTTGGCACGGTGATGGCACTGTCTTCCACGATATTAATTCCTTGGTTGAAGTAGGAGTAAACGCCCAGGCCATAAGCCACATGCGTCGTGACCGTGCGCGAAACCGAATAGGAGGAGTACCCTTTCGCGCTGCCATTCATCCAGGCGCTCTGGCTAGGCACATCATAAGGCAGCTCGCTCTGATAGAAAATAGTTTCGCCGCCGTTACCGTTCCACACCACCTGGTTTTGTTGGTAGTGCTCAACGGCCAAGCCCAATGCCGTCACGTTGTCACCGTTGACAACTAGGCCATGGGCGGCGGTGTTCTGCGTCCAGCCCACGCCGCCGTTTCCGTGGTCTGCGCGCCAAGCCCAGATGTCGTCAACCATCACATTGTCGCTATCGATCTCTAGACTGGTGCTCGCTTTTCCTGGGGTGGCTCCGCCGATCCGGAAGAAGACATCGTTCAACGATGTAGGATTATTTTGATGACTGATCCTAGTCCCCGCGGGGTTTCCTACCTGGAAAAGCACCGGCGAATTGACGGGACCCGCATCAATAATCACTCCCGCCACCTGCACTCCGTCCACATCCGCCACGCTAAAAGCGGATGTTCCATTCTGTGGGACAAGTGTGGCGTAGCCAAGGCCAAGCACGATCGTGTTGGCGTTGGTGACATTGATCGGCCGGTCAAGCTGATAGATGCCCGGCGTCAGAATGAGGCTCTTACCCGAAGCGAGCGCGGTATTGATGGCGGCTGCTGTAGTCGTAGGCTGCGCGATGAAGAAGTTGTTGATTGAAACCGAGTAGCCGGGGCCCATACCTCCAGCCCAGCTTGTCCCCGTTGAGTTTGTTCTTAGAGTCGGTACGAACACGTTGTAGTTGCCGCTGCTATTGATGTAGAGGAATGGCCGCTCGCGGCTCACCGGAGTTGCCGAAAGGGTGGTGTACGGAGGATTGGGGAAGGACTGCGCGGGGGCGCCGATCACGCCGGAGAAAACCATATTCCAGACTCCGCCTGCCCAGCTACCAAAGCTGCTGTCTCGCGAGTACCACTGTTGCTGCGATCCGGACGCGACTTGTCCGGCTATTTGCCGAAGTTCGGCGTGCTCTGGGCAAAAGCTACCATGCCCGTTACACCTATTCCGGAAAGAAGCCTTCCTAGCATCTTGCCGGCTATTGATAACTTCGCGATTGTTGACTGGCGTGTGCTGTTTTCAAAACATTTTCTTTATGTCCTGCGACCAGTATGTCCTGCGACCAGCCCGCAAACTCGGAAACGTTCGTAGAGCCGATGCGAATTCTACGTAAGCTCTCATAATAGAACAGAGATGCACTGTGAAGTCTATAACACTTCTTGCGATTTGTGGCCCCACTTTTTCGGCGCAGAGCAGAGGGACTTTCGACCCTCAACAGGACAGATTATTCGCGTGACCGCGCATAGGCTGCGAAGGAATCTAGAGGCGTAAAGCTACAATGACGCATCATGCGCCAAGCCTTCGCTCTTTTGAGCGCCTTCGCACTCGCTACTCAAGCTGCTGATTCTGTCCATGCGCTCAGAGGCTATTCTCAGCAGAGCTCGGCCAGCGAGATCCAGTGGGAACAGAAGTTTCGCGAGATCCCACAGACTGATCGCTTGCGGGAAAACATGCGGAGACTATCCGCACGACCGCACCACGTTGGGTCACCTTACGATAAAGACAATGCTGAGTGGATTGCTGCTCAGCTAAAGTCCTGGGGCCTTGATGCCCGCATTGAGACATTCGACACGCTGTTCCCCACGCCGAAAGAACGCGTGCTCGAACTGATAGAACCGGTGAAATACCAGGCCAAGCTGGAAGAGCCTGCGCTCGCAAGTGATCCGACCTCGAATCAGAAGAGCGAGCAACTGCCGTCCTACAACGCCTACTCGATTGACGGCGATGTAACGGCACCCGTGGTGTATGTGAATTACGGCGCTCCCGCCGATTACGAAGAACTGGATCGCCTGGGTGTTTCGGTGAAAGGAGCGGTTGCCCTGGCGCGGTACGGCCAAACCTGGCGCGGTATCAAACCCAAAGTAGCGGCCGAACACGGTGCCGTTGCTTGCCTGATTTATTCGGATCCGCATGAGGACGGATACCTGCAAGGCGATATTTACCCGAAGGGCCCCATGCGCCCGCCGTTTGGCGTCCAAAGAGGCAGCGTGATGGATATGCCCATCTATCCGGGAGATCCAGCGACACCCGGCGTCGGCGCCATTCCAGGAGCAAAGAAACTGCCACTCAGTGAGATCAAGACGCTGACCAAGATTCCGGTCATGCCGATCTCGTATGAGGATGCTGAGCCGCTGCTGAAAAATCTGAACGGCGACTTGGTCCCGGCCGCCTGGCGGGGTTCGCTTCCCATGCCCTATCATGTGGGACCCGGTCCCGCCAAGGTCCACTTAAAGATCAAATTCAATTGGGATCGCAAGCCTTTGTACGACGTGGTTGCCCGGATACCGGGCTCGAAGTACCCGGCCGAGTGGGTGATTCGAGGCAATCATCACGATGCGTGGGTGAATGGCGCAGGCGATCCGCTCTCTGGGGCCAGTCCGGAGATGGAAGAAGCCCGGGGTTTAGCGGAGCTTTTGAAACAAGGCTGGAGACCCGAAAGAACCATCCTCTATTGCTTTTGGGACGGTGAGGAACCAGGGCTATTAGGCTCCACCGAGTGGGCGGAAACACATGCGGACGAGTTAAAGCAGCATGCCGTGGCGTACATCAACTCCGATGGAAATGGGCGCGGCTTCTTTCGAGTGGAAGGATCGCACTCATTAGAAAACTTTGTGAACGGAGTGATGAAGGATATCACCGATCCGGAAACAAAAATGCCGGTCTGGAAACGCCTGCGGTTGGCAAACCTATCGCGCTCCACGGTGAAAGATCGGGGCGAGATCAGGTCGCGGCCAGATCTGCGGATGGCCGCGCTCGGATCTGGATCGGATTACACGGTCTTCATCGATCACCTTGGAGTCGCAAGTCTCAATATCGGCTACGGCGGTGAAGACGCTGGCGGCGGGCAATACCATTCCATTTACGACGACTTCTACTGGTATACGCATTTCGAAGATACGGATTTCGCATACGGGCGGGCCCTGGCGCAAAGCGGTGGAACCATCATGATGCGTCTTGCTGACAGCGATGTGCTGCCATTCCAATACGCGGATTTCGCGGATACAATTCACAGGTATCTAGGTGAACTCAAGGAATTGGAAACGGAACAACGGGCCACGATCAAGGAACGAAATTTAGAAATTGAGGAGGGTGTGTACCAAGCACTGGCAGATCCCAAGAAAAAGATGGTGCCTCCTTCGAAGGAGCCAATCCCCCCTTACCTGAACTTTGCGCCCTTGGACAACGCGGCGGACGATTTGACCCGTGCGGCGGAAGCGTATGAAAAAGCTTTTCAGGCCGCCGGGGATTCGGCTTCAGCCACTGTGAACGCGACGTTGATTCAGAGCGAGCGCCTGCTTGTGGATGCAGCGGGTTTGCCGAATCGTCCTTGGTTTGAAAATCTAATCTATGCGCCGGGGTTTTACACGGGCTACGGAGTAAAGACGATACCCGGTGTAAGAGAAGCCATCGAGCAGAAGCGTTGGACAGAGGCCGATCAGCAGATTGCCCGCGTCTCGAAGGCGCTTCAAAATGAGTCGGATCTATTGGACAAAGCGGCGAAGCAATTACAGAGCCGGTGAAAGCTCCTACGGAGGGAAGCTATCGAGCACTGACATTGCGGCTAAGTTTTCTTAATTGGTCGGGGCGGCGGGATTCGAACTCGCGACCCCCTGCGCCCAAGGCAGGTGCGCTACCAGGCTGCGCTACGCCCCGACATACTGCTCTCTTGCATTCTAAATCAAGCCAACTTCAAACCCGCCACGAACAAGCGCTAAAACGCCAGCAGCCGCTCGCCCTCGCGTACCAAATCCTCCACCTGTGGCAGAATCGCATCCTCTAACTGTGGACTGTACGCCACCCAAGTATCCAGCGCTCCCACGCGTCCCACCGGCGCATCCAACTCCGTAAACAGCTCGTTCGCCACCCGCGCCGCCAGCTCCGCCCCATAACCCCACGACAGCGTGTCCTCATGAGCAATCAGCACGCGGCTCGTCTTCTGCACTGACGCTTGGATCGCCGCCCAATCGTAAGGCGAAAGCGTCCGAAGATCGATCACCTCCACCGAAACCCCGCGCCTGTGTTGTTCAATCTGCAAGGCCGCCTGCAGCGACTTCTGCACCAGAAAGCCATACGTCACAATCGTCAGATGCTGCCCCGGCTTAACGATCTTGGCCTTGCCGAACGGAATCGTAAAGTCCGCCCCAGGATGTGGCGCGCGATTGTACGGCTCGCGGTACAGCTTCTTATGTTCCAAAAACAGCACCGGGTCCTCGCACCGAATCGCCGTACGCAACAGCCCGCAGGCATCCAGCGCATTCGAAGGGAACACCACCCGCAAACCCGGAATGTGAGTAAACGTTACTTCGCCCGACTGGCTGTGATAGATAGAACCGCCCGTCAAATAACCGCCGATGGGAACCCGCACCACCATCGGACACGAGAAGCCGTTGTTCGACCGCCAGCGAAAGGTAGCCACTTCGTCGCGTAACTGCATCATCGCCGGCCAGATGTAATCGAAGAACTGAATTTCCGGTACCGGCTTCAGCCCGCGCACCGCCAGCCCCACGGCGCGTCCGATAATCGCGGCCTCGGCGATAGGCGTGTTGAAGCACCGGTCGCCGCCAAACTCCCGCTGCAATCCGGCTGTCGCTTTGAACACCCCGCCTTTGCCCTTCACTTCCGCCAAGTGCTGCTCGCGGCTGCAATCCGCCACATCTTCGCCAAACACCAGCACGCGCGAATCGCGCCGCATCTCTTCCGCTAGCGTCTGATTGATCGCGTCAATCATCGTGCGCGGCTCGCCTCCATACTGCGGCCTTGCCTCGAACGCAGTGGAACACGGGTCCACATCTTCCGAATACAGGTATTTGAAAACGGAGTTACGCGCCGGCGGCGCTTCCCGAAGTACGCGTTCCGTGATCTCCGCCACTTCGGCGTCGATCTCGCGCGTCATCTGCTCCAGATCGGGCCGGTTCAAGTAACCTTCGCTGATCAAAAATTCGGGGAATGTCACCAGAGGGTCGCGCGCGGCCTCTTGCTCCCGCTCGGCTTGCGTCTTGTACAACCGCTCATCGTCGGATAGCGAATGCGAGTACGGCCGAATCACGGAAGCGCGCACCAGTGCAGGTCCGTGCCCACTGCGGCAGTAATCCGCCGCCTGTTTCATCGCCCGGAACGACTCGACAAAGTTCGTCCCGTCCACCTCCAGCCGCAGCAGCCCAGGAAAGCCCTCCAGCAAGCGCGCAACATTGCCGCCGGCCGTTTGCCGTTCCACCGGAACCGAGATCGCGTAACCGTTATCTTCCACCAGCGCAATCAGCGGCAGCCGATCCAGGCACGCCGCGTTCATCGCCTCCCAAAATTCGCCTTCGCTCGTCGCTCCCTCGCCCGAGCAAACCAGCGTGACGTCGTCCGCACCTCCGCCGCTATACCTGCTCCCGTGCGCGCACCCCGCCGCTTGCACAAATTGCGTACCCGTCGGCGACGATCCCGTTACAATATGCAGCGTCGCGGAGGACCAATGCGAAGGCATCTGCCGGCCGCCTGAACTCGGGTCGCGCGCCGCTCCTACCGCCTGCAGCAGCATGTCCTCGGCCGTCATCCCCAACATCAGCGCCAAAGCCCGGTCCCGATAGTAAGAGAAGACCCAATCTTGCCCAGGTCGCAGCGCCAAACCCGCCGCCGCTTGCACTGCCTCATGCCCGGCGCCGCTGACTTGAAAAAAAATCTTACTTTGCCGCTTCAGCAAAATCTCGCGATCATCCAGGCAGCGTGACAGGTACATCACCCGGAACGCCCGAATGAGAGTGTCACGATCCATGTCACCCTCTAACCCGGAGGAGACGTGTGGCGATCGCAAGGGCTGAGTTGGCGCAGTCACGACTTGTTCATTATCTCGCGCCTTCTATTTCGGTCTGGAGTGTCCGTCGAAACGAGTCCGGTCCCGCGCGCATCCCTTCGCTCATGCGGCCTTGTCCCGGCATTTACACTCTGCTCGCGGCATCGTGTTTACTAGGTCAGGACGCCACCATTCGCACGACCGTTCCCATCGTTGTGCTCCCCGCCACTGTCACCGACGCGAAAGGGCACTTCACCTACGGTCTTGACGCTTCCGATTTCTTGCTCCTCGATAACGGCAAGCCCCGCGCCGTTCGTGTCGACAGCCCCGAATCCGGCCTCGCTCCCCTCGCATTGGTAGTTCTGATCCAGACCAGCGACATCTCGCAATCGGCGCTGTTGAAGATTCAAAAGGCTGGAGCAATGGTGCAACAAGCCGTTGTCGGCGTGAATGGACAAGCGGCTATCGTGACGTTCTCAGACAAAGTAAACGTGCTTCAGGGCTTCACCAGCGGTGCGGAAGAGATCTCAAACGCTTTCCGGACTCTCCAGTCATCCGACACCGGACAAGCGCGAATGCTGGATGCCGTCGCTAAAGCTTTGGATATGCTCGCGACTAGATCCGTGCCAGCTCGTTCCGGCATTATCATCATCGGCGAAACGAAGGATCGCGGCAGTGAAAGCAAGCTCAAGGACTGCTTCCAAAAATCCAGCGGTCGGCTGTGACCATCGACAGCCTCACTTATTCCGCTTACCTGACTCCGTTCACCACAAAAGCAAGCGAGTACTCGCCACCCAACGGGGGCGGCTGGATCAAGACGGCCATCACCGAAACTGCCCGGCTAGGCAAGCAGAATACTACCTCTGCATTAACCGCCGCAACAGGCGGCCAAAGCCTGCGCTTCGAAACTCAACGGAAGATGGAGAACGACCTCATCCATCTGGGTAGCGAAATCAACAGCCGCTATCTGATCTCGTTTACGCCGGAACTGGTCGAGGGCGGAAGCTTCCATTCCATCGAGCTCAAAGTTAAAAATAGGCCGCAACTGCTGGTGCGAACGCGTCCAGGTTACTGGTCGGGTGAAGCCTTACAGAACCACGACCGTGAGAAGCTGTGAATTAATCGGCAAGCGGGTCCGCAGGCGTTCCGAAACGCGAAAACCCGGGACTGACTCGTTTTGCCGAGCGCCGCAAAGTACGAAAAACAAATGGACTTCGTCGCGAGCGCAAACGTGTCTGTCCCAGCGGTTTTCCCCACGTGATACGGCTGGAGTTCCTGTCGATTTTTTCACACCTTCTGAGGGAGTGGCCCAGGGCAGTGCCTTTTGCCCAGCCTTAAAACACCAGCTTTAATGCCAACTGGACATTCCGAGGCTCTCCCGTCCCGATTCCCGGCGCTCCAATAGCATTCCCCAGCGTGGAGTTGATCTGCCCCAAGCCGCTGCTGGTAACTTTGTTGCTCGACGTAATCAGGCCCACTGACGGCGAACTTGGAGGAGCCAGATCGCGCGTATTGAAGATGTTGAAGATCTCCAAGCGAAGTTGAGCTGTCACGCGCTCTGTAATCGCAGTGTTCTTAAACACAGAGAAATCTACCTGCTGCGTCGACGGCCCACGAAACCCATTGCGCGGCTGGTTGGAGTAAGTCCCGGTCGCAGGTAATGCGAACGCTGCCGGGTTGAACCAGTACGCGTAGTTAGGCTGCCGGTCGGCGGGCACATTCTGGAACGGATCGCCGACCACTTGCGCCCGGTCGTAATTTTCTCCGGTGCCGCTGGTATCCTTTCCGCTAAATACCGAGAATGGCGACCCCGTGTAAAAAGTCAGTAACGAATTGAACTGCCAACCACCCAACAATAGCTTCAAGCGTGACGGTGTCGGTGCGTTATAACTGACAAATCCCACGAACGAGTGCCGGATATCGAAATCGGCGTTGCCATAGTCGCACCGCAGGCAGTAACTGTTTTGCGGGATGGTGTTGCGCGTTGCGGAGAGATCGTCGCGTGCATGCCCGTAAGTGTAATTCAGCTTCAAATTGAACCCATGATAACCCGAAGTGCGTAGCGAGGCCAGCATCCCGTTGTAATACCCATTTCCCACAGACTGAACCTGATTAATCGTGGCCAGGTTTGGAAACTGGCGATAGTAGGGACGGGAGCTGTTCGCTTCAGGGCTCCCAAGAGGAATTTGATTGATATCGAGAGTGACCGGTAAGTGACGGCTCAGGCTGCCCGTATAACCAACCTCTAGCACTGAGGAATGGTTGAGCTGATACTGAATGTTGACATTGGAGTTCTGCACATATCCGCTAACGAAGTCCTGGCTGACCCCAAACGCACCAAACGGACCAGTCGGGAACGCCGAGCTGCCGAATACGGGCACACCGGGTTGAATCGTGAATGGACCCTGATTGGCCAGTGTATAAACGGGTGAAATACCCCCAGGATTTGCTAGAATGCCAGTCGCGCCGTGATTCCTTGGACGATTGTCGCCGAAATAATTTACGTTTGGAACCTGATAAAAGATTCCATATCCACCGCGCACCACCAACTTACTCGCGGCCTGGGGCTGATAAGCAAACCCAACCCGAGGCCCGAAATCACGAAAGTCGCGCGGCCACAGCGAACCTATCTGATTCACATAGGTGATCCCCCCATCGGCGGGAATAAATGTCGAGATGCGGTCCGTCGGATCGTTGATCGGACTCTGAAATACCCAGTTCAGTCCATAGTTCAGTGTTAGGTTGGGGCGCGCCTTCCAAGTGTCCTGGAAGAAATTCGTCACGCCATTGATATAGTAATTTCGCTGTAAGTCGCCATACGTGATCGTGGCCTGATTTGCACCCACTCGCCCGGCGAGAAAGTCCGCCAAGGAGTTAAGAGATGCATTACCTGTATTCCAGGAGCCCTGCGAACCATCAAAGTTAAAATCCCCCCGGGCATTGCGTTCGTAGAACACATCCAAACGGGACCGCCGGTATTCACTACCGAATCGGAACTGATGGCTTCCTACCGTATAGGTAAACGTTTGGTCGATATGACCCGTCGTATCGATGCGCCCCAGCGGCGGCGTCAGTCCAATCTCGTCGAACCCTGAGATAATGATGTCGGGTGATCCGAATAGCGACGGGTTCGTGACGCCCGTATTCAATCCCAAAGCAGGAATGTTGAACCCCGTCGTCGCATCGTTGAACACCTGCTTGAAGTAATTCACTCCCGCCAGCGTCTGGCTAACGAAATTGGGCGAAATAACTGAGTTATACACGAAAGAAAAGTTGTGCATCCTGCTGGGAGCCACTTGGAAGTAATAAGGAACCGCCGACCCAACCGCCGAAGTTTGCGAACCGGTACCCCCAAAGTAGCGTAACGCGATGTTATTTCGCTCGTTGAAAATATGATCCAGCTTCACAATGCCGTTATAGCTGTCGGACGTATTGTTAGCGCTGCTGAAGAAATTGTTTTGCGTTGCCGGACCCGTCAAACTATTCGCCGGCCACAGCGTCTGAATCAGGTTCAAGGAAACAGGATTCACGGCCACCCCGTTGCGAGCCAGAACCTGCTGCCCCAACGCAACCCAAGCGGCCGACGGCGTAGTGCCTACCGTCGTGTCCCCCGCCACGAAATTCTGCTGCTCGTAAGTCAGAAAAAAGAATGTGTGGTTCTTCCAGATTGGGCCGCCGAGCGACCCGCCTTCTTGGTTGTTTCGTAGCTTTTGCTTCGCTTGGCCAGGGGCTGAGAACCAGTTCCGGGCGGCAAGGAATTCGTTCCGGTTGAAGTAATACAACGAACCGTGCAAGTGATTCGTGCCGGACTTGATCACCAGATTCAGCACACCGCCGCCATTGCGGCCATTCTCGGCGCTGCTGTTGGTCTGTAGCGAGAATTCGTCAATCGCATCAATAGGAAGAATCGTACCGGCGATGCCCGAAACGCCGCCTTGGTTCACCGCTTGAGAATTGTGCCACTGATCGTTGTTATCCGCGCCGTCAATCTGCCAATTAATGGAGTTAGTACGCGTCCCATTTACCGATCCCGCCGCATTCACGCCGGGGTTCAGCTTTAGAAGTTGCGTAAAATCCCGGCCGTTCAAAGGTATGTCGAGAATGGCCTTTGTGGGAATAACACTCGTAAGCGCCGAGGACGACGTCTCTATCTGGACGGTGTTAGCCGCCACTTCCACCGTGGTGGCTTGCGAGGAGACAGGAAGCCGGACCGGAAAATCGTATATCTTGCCCGCCTCCACGTTGATATCGTGTACGTCTACCGTCTGGAATCCGGCTTGGCTGACGGTAATCGAATATTTCCCCAGCGGAAGATCTTGGAAACCGAATTCACCCGCACTCGATGATTTCTCCGTGCGCGTAAGTCCGGTGTCTGTGCCTGTTAGCCTTACATTCGCGGAAGCGACAACGGCGCCGCTTTGATCGGTAACTGTCCCCGACACCCCGCCGCGAAACGTCTGCGCAAGAAGGCAGGAAGTAAAAACGAGCAAAACCGGCAGAACAGCTAATTTGTTTTTGATCACGAGACAACTCCTCAAAACAGTCTCTTGTGAGACTTGAAATGTGCGTTCAGCGGAGCGACCCGGGCCGCAAAAACGAATATGAATTGGAGAGTAACACAATTACAGGCCTGATTACAGACCTGGGTAGGGCGTGACGCGCGGTGGTTTCGCGTCGGGCTCAGCTAGCCAAACTCGCCGGCCGGAAAATTGCCGTATCAACCGCCGGTCCGATTCCCGGTCGCCGGATTCTCTCGCCCACACGATCTTTGCGCCCTCCAGATCGGCCCGGTTGAAAATCCACTCTGCCTTCTTCTCGCCATCGTAAGGCTGATAGCGAACCAGCACGAGTTGCCTCCCAGGCTCCCGCTCCAATTGAGGAACGAATTGCTCCCGCGAGACCTCGTGCAAGAACTCCGGCTGCCATAGGTTCTTGAGCCCGGCCAGCTTAGGCGGCAGAAACCCTTCGGCAAAGCGGCCGCACATGGGAATCACCAAGCCCAATATGCAAACCAGCGGAAGTGATCGCGAAAGAAATAGGCCCGCGTCTCCCGTGGCGCGCATCCTGCGAATGCACTGAATGAGCGCGACCGCGATCACCACCGTCACCGCCGCCGCGTAATGCGGAAAAAACGCGAAGAACAGCATGTTGTCCAGGCCGATCACAATCGCCAGCGCCCAGAACGCCAGCCCCATATTCCGCCCACGCCAGATGAAGGGAAGAAAAACCAGCGTGACCGTCAATGGCACGCCGACGTAAAACTCCCAAAGCCTCCGTAGCTTCCCACCCGTGGCGCCCAGCAGTGCTTTCAAAGACGTGCGTCGCTCGTGCTGCCGCAGTTGGTCTTCATACTCCGCTCTAATATCGGCGGGCAACATCCTCGTCACCCGAACAGGCTTTTGCCAAAAGAAACCTTGCGGCAAGCCATACTCGCTCCGGTAGAGAATATACGGAAACTCAGTGGCCTCACCAGTAACACGATGGTTGTAATAAGCCGCGAAAGTAACAGCCGCCGCCAAGCTCAAAACCAGCGACGGAACCACGCGCCTTAGTAAAGCAGGCCAGCTTAGCTCTCTAGAATAAAAACTCCAGTAGATCAGCGCGCCCGCCGCCAGCAACGTCAACAAAACCCCTTCCAGTGGCCTGCTGTTCATCAGAATGATCAAACCCGCCGCCATAATAAAGGAAAACAGAATCCGGTTCCGCTCGCGCAATCGAGGCAAAGCGCCCAGCGCAAGCGCTCCTCCCATCGCCGGAACGCAGCCACCCCAATAGCTGTTCATCCAATAGCTCAGGACACCTAGTTGAACGTCCACAATCACCGCCGTGCCTACAAACGCCCAAACTCGAGGCATCCACGCCAGCAAAGCCCAATAAATGAGAGCGCACATCCCTCCCATGCTCAACACCACACCCGCCCAAGCAAAGCCGGTCGTCACTTGTCCAAACGCCAGAACCAATCCTTGTCCCACTTGGTACTCGGCTGTATAGGTCGGTTGCGCCAGCACATACACAGAGGCAAAGTGCTGAGGGAGCGGAGGAGACGGGTTCGTCAACCTTCCCGATGCGAACGTGTCGCACTGCAGCAGATACGCATATTCATCGGATATGAATGGAACGGGCGGCGCGTAGACGGGAAGCGACAAGCACCTAAGCAGAATCGGGAAGACGAACAGAATCGGAGCGCAAAGCGAGGGACGCCGGCTAACTTGCGATAGAATCTCTTCGATTCGCGCAAACCACTTACTCCCAAAGCCAGGCCACGCGACCGCGATCCCAATGCAAAGCAGAGTGAGGCAAATCTCAAACAGATCGAAAAGACTAACTGGCGCGGTTCCCCAATGGAGCCTCACTGACTATGACCTGACTCACCCGAAGGCATCGTTACCTCAAAAAGCTGATAATCCTTATAAGGGCCGCCGAAGTTTCCCACCGGCTGTACTTTAGCGCGGCTATCTTCCAGGCAACGGAGCAACCAATCCTCCGGCCACTCGGGACTCCCAAAAACAAGAAACTGCGGGTGCTCTGCAATAAACTGCCGGTACGGCTCCACGGTCCCTCGCATGGGAAAGTGCTTCTTCAGAGTCGCGAAATCTTGGAACATCGTGGCGTGAGCATAGCGAATCGCCAAGTCGCGGTCCGTCAGATAGTAGAGCCGCTGGATCGTACCCGGCATCGCATAGTGACCCATCTCCAGGAACGTCAGCCCGCTGGCAGCCACCATCGGAAGATCCGGCCGTACCCGCTGCATGGCAATTTCTTTACCCGGCCATTCCTTTTCTAGCTGCCGCCCCTTGTATGCGGAGTTGATCGCGCCTGCATCGTACAGAAACAGCACGCCACAGGCGACAGCCGCCGCCAGACGGTTTACGCCGGTGAGTTGCGCAATCCCAAAGGCCACGACGAATGCGTACCCAAACGCGGCTAAGATCGCATACCGGGGAAAGAAGGCCCCATGCGTCTTCATCAGCAGCAGAATGACAATTTCCGGAATCGCAAGCAGGCCGGCTATAAACGCCATCTCCACCGTACTCAGCAAGCTCGCCGGGTTCGCTCGCCGGCGCTTCGCCCGGAAACCTATAAGCAAGGCCGCGCCCACCGCTATCGCCAGCGCGGAGGCTTCCGGCCAAAGCGTGTGATAGTAAAAAGCGGCCAGTCTTCGCGGCGACGCTTGAAATATCGGTGGAAACAGCGACGCCTCGAATCGCGCCATCAGCTTCAGAAAAATTAACGGAATCAGCGCGGGCGCCA
>JAABUQ010003511.1_pt1 | contig 28648 bp, 21 predicted proteins | sample 5560001 | NCBI WGS metagenome assembly JAABUQ01 (sample SAMN10711888, study PRJNA513371) | rock metagenome | isolation source: Antarctica rocks | place: Antarctica: Victoria Land, Finger Mt nord | collected 2015-12-18 | reverse complement strand
ATTGCAGCGCCAGCACAGTTTCTGTATTATTTTTATTTACGGCGGTGTTGCTGAACAGGCTGTTATAATCACTAACCAGTTCGTAATTACCATAAGTGCCCGGATTGTTCATCAGCTTTTCGCAGATGGTTACAACATCGGCCATCCGGTTCCCCTGATATAATAGCACGCGGGCTTCCAGTGCCAAAGCAGCACCATTGGTAATACGCCCGTTATCAGCTGATGAATACTGATCTTTTGAAGGCAGCGCAGCAGCACAGGCTTCCAGTTCACCGGTGATAAAATTTAGCACGGTTGCTTTACTTACACGAGGTTGTGTTTTAGATTCATCCGCATTAATTACAGTAGTAATTAATGGCACATCACCCCAATGGGTCATCAGGTAGAAGTAATGAAATGCCCTGATAAAGCGTACCTCGGCTTTCATCCTTGCGATAGTGGCTGCGTCTAATGTTTTATTTTTATCAACATTGCCCAGAAACAGGTTGCATGAATTGATGCCTGAGTAATGAAAACGCCAGTCATTCAAAAATTTATCCAATTGTGCATTATATGACCCGGAAGCAACAGCAGTCACATTTCCTGTTGCACCGCCTCCGGGCGCATAAGCATTATCAGACATGGCATCGTTATAAAAAAACATGCCTGAATTATACATGCCGCTGTAATTGTTGTTTAGTGCGTTGTTAATGTTGAGGCTGGTTGTATAAAAGTTCAATTCTGTAAACGTGTTGGTAGGTGCCAGATCGAGCTTTTTACAACTGCTGGCAACAGTAGCTGCCAGTGTTAGAAAAAGTAGTTTTTTAAAATATTTCATTTCGATATTTTTTAATAATTAAGGCCGTTTTTAAATTTTATTCAAAATATTTTTGTATGCTTCTTTTATCCTATAAAAAACAGTAAAGCTTTCTATATTTTCCTACAGCTCCCTTTCCTGTTGGAGAGGGTTGGAGTGAGGCTGCGAACACCAATTTTTATGTGCTAAAAGAAGCATTGTTGTTTTTTTAAGATAAATTAAAACAGGTTCTAAAAAGTTACATCTATACCTGCGCCATAAAATATAGGCAGCGGATAGCTGCGGCCACTATTGGAATTGGTAAAGCTTACATTATTATTAAATTCAGAATTTTCCGGATCTATAAATCTCAATTTAGTTAAAGTATATAGGTTTTGGCCGCTTAAAGATATTCTCAGCTTTTGGATACCGGCCCGTTTGGTTAAAGCAGCAGGCAGGGTATAACCAATATTTACGTTTTTTAGCCTTGCATAAGCGCCGTCAAACTTATAAATATCTGATCCGTCACGCCAGTTGTTGGTGTTGGAATCAGAACCAATTACCGCCAAGCGCGGATATTTAGCCCCCGGATTGGAAGGTGACCAGAAATTTGTTTGATTTTCGAACAAGGTGTTGCCATAGTTATAATGGAAAGGTTCTACCAGTTCTCCCCTGATAAATTCAGTACGTTTACCTACTCCCTGTACAAATACAGACAGGTCAAACCCTTTAACCGCTAAGCGGTAGGTGAAACCAAAGGTATATTGCGGAAAAGGATTACCTAACGGCACCATATCCTTCTGATCGATCACACCGTCTTTGTTCTGATCCACATATTTCAAATCCCCGGGCGCCAGGTTAAGGCCGGCTGGTTTAGCAGAGCTTTGAACTTCAGCTGCAGTTTGGAATATACCAGCAGTTTTATAGCCATAATACTGTGTAATAGGCTGGCCCACCTGCCGCAGCAATGAGTATTCGCCTAAACCCTGGATCTGTTGATCAGACCCATAGCTTAAAGCCAGAAGTTTATTACTATTGTTAGCCACATTTAAGCTGAAACTTTGAGTAACTGATGAATTACTCCTTAAATTGTAAGTTACTATAGCTTCCCAACCTTTATTACCTACCTTAGAGATATTATAATTTGGCAGCCCGGCACCAAACAATGCAGGAACATCAGTACGGCCGGCCAAAATATTACTGGTGGTTTTATCAAAATAATCAACAGATGCAACCAGTTTGTTGTTGAAAAAGCCGGCATCTACACCTAAATTTAAAGTAGTGGCTTTTTCCCAGGTTAAATTCGGGTTTCCTAAAGCATAACCAGCTCCGCTAACTGCGGCATTATTAAACGCATAAGCATTACTATAGGAGGAATAACGAGTTTGATATTGGTAAGCGTTTACATTTTGATTGCCCAACGTACCATAAGATGCCCGAAACTTTAAGGTATTAATTACGTTAGCTGTCGATTTCATAAATGATTCTTCTGAAATCAACCATGAACCCGCTATCGACGGAAAAAAGGCTGCCCTGTGGCCTGCTGCAAATTTAGATGACCAATCCTCTCTAAAATTACCTTCTAAGAAATAGCGGTCTTTATACGAATAGTTTAAACGGCCGAAAAAAGAATCTAAACTTGTTTCAAGTGTATTGCTGATGGTATTATAAGAGTTGCTTGGATCAAGTATAGTACCGGTAGTAGAGGTGCCCAGTTGCGGATCAGTATAAAGTTGCTGTACCTGGCTGGTTTTTGAAGTATATGATTCATTAGATACGCCCAAAAGCACCCTGAATTTATGCTCCTGTATCTGCTTATTATACTCAGCTAAAAATTGCGGCGTTAAAAATATATTGTTTAAGTTGTTGTTAAAAACTGCCCTGTCTGTGTTCGAGGTGCCGGAGGGATAATCATAAACCTGTATCCTCCTGATGAACGTACCCGCGTCAGTAATTGTTGCGCCCATAATGCCGGTCAGCTTGATATCTTTAGTAACGTTAAACTGAGCGTTTAGCGAACCAAAAAACTCATCGCCGGTGCTAAAGTTATAACCACCATTTTGAACAGTATTCAGTACATTGAATTCAGAAGCTACCTGATTAGTGAGATAGCGGCCCTGGGCATCCTGCCAACTGTTATTGTATGGCACCCGGTTGGCATCGGCAAAAATATTATTATCGCCTGCTGTATTATATTTACTTTCATTACGGTCATAGCTCAGGATCAGGTTTACCCGCAGCTTTCCGATATTGGTAGTTTGGTTCATACGCAGGTTATATTTATCATAACCATAATTAGAACCTGAACCGCCATTGCCTATGATGTTGCTTAGCTGGTTCTGATAACCGCCTGAAATAAAATAGGAACTGGTTGGGCCGCCACCGGTAATGGCAACGTTTTCAGATAAAAGCGGTGCATTGTGCAAAACATGCTGTACATCCCAAGTGCCGTTGCCCTGCGCCTGCAATTGCGCAATTTGGTCGGGTGTATAAGCTGGCGGCAAGCCGGAGTTCACTAATGATTCATTTTTATAATAGGCATTGTCCCAGGAGTTTACTTTTTTCAGCAACACATCAGCATGTTGTATGCCGTAGCTACTGTTAAAAGTGATCGTAGGTTTCTGGTTTAATTTACCGCCTTTAGTGGTTACTAAAATAACACCATTTGCAGCCCTTGAACCGTAAATTGCGGCTGCACCGGCATCCTTTAACACAGATACACTGGCAATATCATTAGGGTTTAGGGTTTGAATATTGCCGCCGATAATACCATCAATAACAATTAGGGGTGAATTGTCGCCTGTGGTACTAATCCCCCGAATGTTAATATTTACACCACTGCCGGGTTCAAAGTTAGTTTGCTGGATGATTAAATTTGGTGACTCGCCCTGCAATGCCTGTAGCGGGTTTAGAATAGGTTTATTTTCAATGTCCTTTGAGGTTACCTGGTCAACCGCGCCAGTTAAAGAGAGGCGGGTTTGGGTACCATAACCCACCACCACTACCTCGTTCAAAACCGTTTTGCTTTCCCGTAGCCTAATCTCGAAGGAGGTTTTGCCGGCTACCGGGATTTCCTGTGTTATAAACCCGATAAAGCTTAGTTGAATTACTGCGTTCACATCGGCTACTGTAATAGAGAAGTTACCGTTTACATCAGTAACTACCGCGTTACGTGTATTTTTCTCCAATATGGTTACCCCTGGTAGCGGTTGCCCTACCGTATCCGTTACCCGGCCCCTGATGGGGATGGCTGCTGTTATTTTACCCTCAGCCAATGCAGGCTTGCGGGTAATTAAAATGGTTGTGTTTTCTATAGAGTAGGTAAGTGGCTGTTTGCTTAAACAAATATTCAGTGCTTGCCTCAAAGGCATCTTTGTCAGATTAACGGTTACCAGTTTGGCCAGTTTTAAATCTTCAGCTTTGTACAGAATATCATAATTGGTTTGTGCCTGAATTTTACCAAAGACTTCTTTCAGTTTGGCCTGTTTAAAACTGAATGTAACTTCCTGGGCATAGGTTGCTGCAGCCACTTGCAGGGCAGTAACTGTAAGCAGGACCATAATTAGCTTCATGATAAGCAACGGTTTATAAAGGCAGCAGGGTTGCTTGCCCTTAATAAAAGCAGTAAAATTTTTATACATTTGAATGTTAGGTTAATTGATAATTGGTTGTATAGCTGCAATAAATTACGGTTGCCCAACTGGGCCTCCGGCTCATCGGCCAGGGGTGCTGCAAACACCTCTGGTTTTTTTTCCGGATAACCGTTGGTGAATAGTATTTATCTGGTTACGGTTATCCTCCTTCCTGTAATTAAAAAGTGAATATTTCCAATTTTTTCGAGGTACTGCAACAGCTCGGTAATGCTTTTTGACCGATGAAAAGTCCCTCCGAACTTCTGATAATCTACTGGACCTGAATATTGAACATCAACATCGTACCAGCGTGCAACTTTTTTCATGATACTGGCAATATTGTCTTCATCAAAAATGAAATAGCCGTTTTTCCAAGCCATCACTTCATCGATTTTTGCTTCAGTTACTTTAATGTAATCTGATTGATAACTGATATTAGCCTGCTGACCCGGTTTAAGCAAAGAAGATGATTGGTTTTTAGTCACCAAAACAGCACCTTCCAACAAAGTAGTCGAAGTTATTTCGTCATCTGGATAAGCCGAAATATTAAAATGGGTACCTAAAACTCTGATTTGCCCGTTTTCAGTATTTACGTAAAAAGGCTTGTGAGCATCTTTGGTAACTTCAAAGTAAGCTTCCCCGCTCAATTTCACCCGCCTTTCTTTATTGTTGAAAGCGGTGGGATAAGTAATGGAAGAAGCAGCATTAAGCCAGATTTTGGTTCCGTCAGCCAGTACCACTTGGTATTCGCCCCCTCTGGGTGTGGTTAAGGTATTGTAGCTAACCTGCTGTACCGGAGAAAGCTGTTTTTGATCCTTTAAATTGTATACAATTTGTCCGCTGTGTGTTTTGAGCACATTAATGTTGCCACTCTTAGCGATCAATCCATTTGCGGCTTGTTCCAATACAAGTACTTCTCCGTTAGCCGTGGTTAACGTTGCCTTAGTACTGCCGGGCAATATAACGATAGTGTTTTCATGCTTTACATAACGCTTGCTAGCAACGGGCCGACTAAACTGCCGGTTGAAAAAAATTAACCCGACAGCAAGAAAAACCAACAAGATTGCAGCCACTCGAAACCAGGTTCTGCGGTATAATTTAATAGTAGGAGATAGATTATCTGTTACATGAACGGCAATGTTGGTATAGCGGGCATCCGAAGTAATTTGCTTCCATATATCCCGGGCCTGCGACGGCACCAGCTCAGGCCCCTCATCCAACTTTAACAGGTCTTCTGAAATATACGCTTCTATCTTGCCGGCATCTGCATTTTTTAAATATTCCAACAACTCCATGCAATCTGCATGATTGATGGTATTATTAAAATAATCGTGCAACAAGCGTTTCAGCTTTGCCTCGTTCATGTCCTATTGGTTTATATTGGCCCCGTGGTGGGGAGATATATACAGAACACAAGGCTAAGCTGATAGGACTAGCGAAAAGTAAAATATTTTTTTATTTGAGGGCTTGTTTAAATTAATATCATAAGAATTTATAATGCTTCTTTTATGCCTGTAAATTTGGTGTTTAAATGTTATATCGATACAAAAAGCACAGTGAACCAATGATTTTTAGGTGATAAAAGAAGCATCAAAAATATTTGAACAAAATTTAAACAGGCTCTTAAATTAATATCAGAAAAAATGCAATGCTTCTTTTATCCTATAAAAATTGGTGTTGGCATCAATTTTTATAGATCAAAAACTAAATACTTACCATTTTTTAGGTGATAAAAGAAGCATAGAAACCTTATTAAAAAAAATTTAAACAGGGTCTAAAGAAGTATAAAAGAATCAGACAAATAAAATCGGCATATTTTAAATAAGATTTTAAAGTTTTTAATGCTTCTACCATATGGTTTTTTACGGTATTGGGCGAAATATGCAGCCGTTCTGCAATCTCCTTGTGGGTTAGGCCATCTCTACGGCTCATTTTAAAGATCTGCTGCTGTTGCTTAGGTAATTTTTGCAGTATCTTCTCTGTAAATTGTTCCAGGTCGTGCGCTATAACCTGCTCTTCGGTTACATTATGGATTTCTGCCATCCGGATGGCAAGCTGCTCAAAGGCATTAGCGGTTTGATCACGTTGGCGAAGGGCATTTATAGACAGGCGTTTAGCAATTACAAACAGGTATAACCATAAATTGCCTTGCGGGTCCAGTTGGCTTCTCGTTAACCAAAGTTTTATAAACGTTTCCTGTACAATTTCTTCACTCTGTGCCTGATCTTTTAAAAACCTAAAGGCAAGGCGATAAATTTTCTCCCCATACCGTTCATAAACAGCGGCAAAGGCAGGCTCATCCCCTGCCATTAATTGTCGGATGTAGCTGCTATGGATAAATTCGTTACTCACCTTACAAAAAGTGGTTATATTGGTTGATTAAAGGTATAAAGTTATATGTAATCTTCAAAATTAAACAGTAATTGTGATTTGGCTACCAAAAAGAAAGATAGTCATGCCAATTCTTTTTACAGTAATTCGTCTTTAAATAGATTTATTAAAAAACGAATTACAATTTATGTAAGATAAACCCATCTATTAACTAGGGTATTAGTTTCTGCGTTCAGCCTATTACAGCAACCAACTATTCTTTTGCTGTCACTATCCGGCTTAAACTTTTCAGTTAAGTAGTTTTTTTCCCCAATAAGCAACCTTGTTTCCTTGAAAAGCGGTATAGCCGGTTATATACTTAACCATGCCTAATTTTAGAAAACAACATCGTTCGCCTTTAATAAACGCCTTACGCAAAGCTTTTTTTATTGCCCGAGAAGCTCAAAAAGCTGGCAGTGTCCAGGCTGAAGACCTGATTGAAGAATTTGTACAAAGTAAAGTACAACGAAGAAGTTTATTGAGGGTATAGTGAAAACTGGAATTGTACTTGGTACCGCAGGCCTTTTAAGCGCATGTGAAAAAATAGCAGACCTTGCCCCTGTTGTCAAGGAGCCGGAATTCATTACTGGTTCAAAGAAAAATCAACCCAAAATCGTAATTATCGGCGCAGGCATGGCAGGGTTAAATTGTTCCTACCAGCTAAAAAAGGCCGGATATACTTCTGCTGTTTATGAGGGTTCAAAACGGATCGGAGGTATGATTTTTTTTGAAAGCAATTTGCTGGCAACTGATCTTTATACGGAGCTTGGAGGAGAATTTATTGATTCAGACCACACAGACATGCTTCAGTTATGCAGTGAGTTTAGGCTTTCTTTACTGAATACCAGAACTGAGGCAGAAACAAAGTATGCAAGGGACAGCTTTTATATAGACGGAAGGTTTTATTCGCAAAACGAGGTAATCAGGGCTTTTCTGCCTTATGCTTCAAGGATCAATGCCGATATCGGTTCATTGCCTGAGGAAATAACTTATGATAACTATAACCAGGCCTCGAAGCACTTTGATGGCATGAGTGTGAAAGGATATCTAGTGTTAAGTTAATAGTATTATGACGCATCAATTTAGTATCTTTGTTAAAAACTTATGGTACGTTATACGGTTAAACTTACCCAGTCAGAAGTAGGCGAGCTACATGATATTATAAATAAAGGCTCTCATACATCTCAAACGTTTCGTACAGCATATATTTTATTGAATTGTGATGAGGGCGATTTCTCCGAAAAAGCAACCAATAGGCAAATTAGCCAGGTACTCAAAGTAGGAATGCGAACCATAGATAGGATAAAGAAAAAATTCATCGAAGAAGGTTTTGAAAATACATTGGAAAGACGACCAACCATTCGCCAGTATGATATAAAGGTAGACGGCGATCTGGAGGCGAAAGAAATTAGTATCTCTTTGTTGCAGTGAACCCCCTGAAGGTTTTGCCAAATGGTCATTACGTTTACTGGCGGATAAAATGGTGGAATTGCAATATGTAGGTTATATATCGCATGTAACGGTGGGTGAGGTTTTAAAAAAAACGAACTTAAGCCCTGGAAAGTTAAAGAATGGGTGATAGCGCCTACCCAGAGTAGTGAATTTGTAGCGAACATGGAACGCGTATTGGATACGTATAAAAAGCCCTATAAAGAAGACTTTCCGGTGGTTTGCTTGGATGAATCGCCCAAGCAGCTAATAGAAGAAGGAAGGACAGCAGTGCCTATAAAACCCGGCCAGGAAGCCCGTGTAGACTACGAATATATAAGGCATGGGGTTGTAAATATCTTCATGGCCAATGAACCATTGAAAGGCAAGAGAATGGTAGAGGTAACAGAATTCAAAACCAAAAAAGACTGGGCAAAATCCATTAAAAGAATTACTGATGAAATGTATCCGGCTGCTGATAAAATAACCTTGGTTATGGATAATTTTAAAACACACGCAGCATCTGCATTGTACGAAGCATTCGAGCCACAGGAAGCTAAACGGCTATGGGATAGATTTGAATTCGTTTATACCCCCAAACACGGCAGTTGGCTTAACATGGCGGAAATAGAATTACATGTGCTAAATGGGCAATGCCTTAATAGGCATATTCCTACAATGGACAAAATAAAGAAAAACGTTGAAGCATGGCAAAATCACCGGAATAATAAAAACAGTAAAATTGATTGGCAGTTTACCAATGTAGAAGCCAGAATAAAATTAAAAAAGCTGTACCCGTCAATTCATAATTAACACAACACTAGGATAAATTTTCTCTTTTCTTATATCGCTCATTTCCAGCAAAATGTCTCACAAAAAAAGCGAGGCATACCCGATTTAAGTCTGGATTTTGCCTCGTTTGCCGATTTGGTAGCGGGGAGCAGGATCGAACTGCCGACCTTAGGGTTATGAATCCTACGCTCTAACCATCTGAGCTACCCCGCCTTGTTTTAAAGAGGTGCAAATATACCAGAAATTAGTTTTAGTAAGAAAAATTGTTAAAATTTACATTTTCAACCTTAAAACTTTCGTATAATAGCATATGAGCGATAAGAAGAAATTTAAAATTGAATACGAAATTAAGTCATCCCCCAGAATATTGTACAGCTTTTTAAGTGAGCCTAATGGTTTGGCCCAATGGTTTGCTGATGATGTTATCATAAAAGATCAGGTTTACACTTTTTCCTGGGACGAGGAAACGCAGGATGCCAAATTGCTGGCCATGAAAGAAAATAAGTTTGTAAGGTTTAGATGGACGGACGATGAGCCGCAAAGCTATTTTGAAATGGAAATTATCCAGGACGAACTGACAAATGATGTGGCCTTAGGCATTACTGATTTTGCAACAGAAGAAAACATCAATGAGCGCACTTTGATATGGAACAACCAGATTACCTACTTAATAAGTGTGCTCGGCGCATAAAAAGGAGCATAAAAAGGGAAAAGATCAGTGAAAAAGATACATCTGCTTATACTTAAAGCTTTTATACAGCCATTCTTTGTCACTTTTTTTATTGTGATGTTTGTTTTGCTGATGCTGTTCCTGTTTAAATATATTGATGACCTGATTGGAAAAGGGTTTGAATGGTATATAATCCTGGAACTGATGATGTACGCTTCGGCCACAAACGTAGCTATGGCTTTGCCGCTTGCCATTCTACTTTCATCCATCATGACTTTTGGCAGCCTCGGCGAAAATTATGAGTTGGTGGCTATCAAATCAGCCGGCGTGTCCCTAAGCCGTGCCATGTACCCCATGATCATTGTTGTTGCACTGTTAAGTGTCACGGCATTTATATTTTCGGATTACATGCTTCCTGTGGCTAATTTAAAGTATTATTCTTTGTTGTATGATGCCCGGCAGCAAAAATCGACCAATTTATTGCCCGAAGGTGTTTTCAGCAGTAATTTCCCCGGTTATACGATCAGGGTAAATAAAAAAGACCCTGACGGGCAAAGGCTTTACGGGATGATGATCTATGAAAAGAACCCTTCTACCGGAAATAATTCTGTTGTTTTTGCAAAAGAGGGAAGCATGTACCGCACGCCTGATGATTCTTTTTTGGTGCTGAAACTGAAAAATGGCATCCGTTACGAAGAAACCACAGGAGACAAAGGTTTTAATCCGAGGCAACGTTTAACCCGCATGCGTTTCAAAGAAACAGAGCAAAAGTTCGATCTTTCTAACCTAAAATTTAAAAGGACATCAGAAAGCGAGTTTAAAAGTGCTTACCAGATGATGAACTTAAAACAATTAGATCAAACTTATGCAATTTCCCAACATGGTTTGGACAGCGCACTAAACATGGAATTCAGGGTTTTCAGCCCGTACCTTAAATATTTTTCAACCCGGCATAAAGATGTTCCCTACCCAATAAGTTACAAAATAAACAACAACTTGTTATCGGCTTTTAAGCCTGCCGAAAGGTTAAGTGCCGTAAACGTGGCTTTGGGCGAAGCAAAGGCATTAAAAGATGTAGTTAGCCCAAAAGTTGACAATCAAAAAGATGCGTTAAACAACATCAGGCACATTCTGGTAGAGTATCAGCGAAAGTTTACTTTATCTGCAGCTTGTTTGGTGCTGTTTTTGATAGGTGCACCTTTGGGCGCCATTATCCGTAAAGGCGGTTTAGGTTTGCCGGTTGTGGTATCGGTTGTGTTTTTCCTGGTCTATCACATTATTTCTACCATTGGCGAAAAATCTGCCAAAGACGGCCATGTCCCTCCCGTAGTAGGCATGTGGATAGCAATTGTGGTATTAACACCACTGGGCCTATTTTTAACTTACAAGGCTGCAACAGACTCTGCTATTTTTGATGTTGATATTTATAGGAAATTCTTTTTAAGGATACTGCAAAAAAAATCAAAAGCTGTCGAAGAAACAGCTGAGGTTTTAAACTGATGCTTCTTTTATCGGCATAAAATCATTGTGATAAAGAATGCATTGAACGCATACTTCTTTTATCAACATAAAACCAGTGTTATAAAAGATGATCCTTTAAACTGATGCTTCTTTTATCGGCATAAAATACAGGTACTGAAAAATGTTGAACCAAACAGCAACAACCTGATTTGACAATATGCCGACTACTCCAATCTTATTAATACTTAGTTTTGTGTTTGAGAATTACGTATAAACATTTTTTCTCCGAATCAAAATTGATCTGGTACACCTATTTTAACCATTAAAAAATGCTCAGCAGTATAGAAGAAGCTATTATAGATTTAAAAGCCGGGAAAATGATTATTATCGTGGACGATGAAGACCGGGAGAACGAAGGCGATTTTTTTATCCCTGCACGCAAAGCCACACCAGAGGTGATTAACTTTATGGCACGTTACGGCCGTGGGTTAATTTGTGTACCGGTGGTTCGTTCTATTGCGCAGCATCTTGACCTGGATTTAATGGTGGGTAATAATACGGCGTCGCACGAAACTAATTTTACTGTTTCGGTTGATTTGGTTGGCCATGGCAACACTACCGGGATTTCTGCCAGCGACCGGTCCAAAACTGTTTTAGCGATCATTGATCCGGCAACACAACCGGCAGACCTGGGCCGCCCGGGCCATATTTTCCCTTTGATTTCAAAAGAAGGCGGTGTGCTCCGGCGGGCAGGGCATACAGAAGCAGCAACCGATTTGGCCGTAATGGCTGGTTTTGAACCGGCCGGTGTTATTTGCGAGATTTTGAAAGATAATGGTGAGATGGCGCGCCTGCCAGACCTGGAAGTGATGGCAAAGGAATTTGACATGAAGATTATCTCTATCGAAAACCTGATCAAGCACCGGATAAATAAAGAAAGCCTGATCGAAAAAGAAATTTCTGTAAAAATGCCTACCGAGTGGGGAGACTTTGAAATGACCGCTTATACGCAAAAGAGTACCGGCGAACACCATATCGCATTGGTAAAAGGAACCTGGGCCGTAGATGAACCTGTTTTGGTAAGGGTACATAGTTCATGTATTACCGGTGATATTTTTGGTTCTTGCCGTTGCGATTGCGGGCCGCAGTTACATAAAGCCATGCAAATTATCCAGCAGGAGGGAAAAGGCGTTATTGTTTACATGAACCAGGAAGGCCGTGGTATCGGTTTGATCAATAAGTTAAAAGCGTATCATTTGCAGGAAAACGGCTTTGATACCGTTGATGCAAACTTACATCTTGGTTTTAAAATGGATCAGCGCGATTATGGTGTTGGTGCCCAAATTTTAAGGGATTTGAACATTAGTAAGATGAAACTGCTGACCAACAATCCCAAAAAGAGAACAGGTTTATCAGGTTACGGGTTAGAAATTGTAGAAACGCTACCGATAGAAATTTCATCCAATCCGCACAACGAATCATACCTCAAAACAAAACGGGATAAAATGGGCCATACCATTTTAAAGGATTTTATTTGACCGTATCCCTTTTTTAAGGCCTGTTTAAGTTTATTCCGGAAACCCCCATGCTTCTTTTAGCACTATAAAATTGATGTCTGTTTTTATTTCAAAAAATTATGGCACGGTCACTGTTTTTTATGGCATAAAAGAAGTACGGAAAACAGACCGGGCAAAATTTAAACCGCTTATTCTTCTAATACCGTATTTGCTTTTACGGTTCCGTTAACTGGCTTGTTCTTTCTTTTGCCTTTAAACACATTCTTTAAAAATTCCGAAAAAGAATCAAAATCCTGCTGATAAACCAAGCCCAGCCCATTTATATATTGCAAACCTAACTGATAGTTAATGCTGTTCAAAGTGGTGCTGTTTAAAGCCCGGTAAGAATATTTGGCCGTCAGTTTTCCATCTTTTGAAATTAAATATTGGGCTTCAAAATCTTTGGTTAAATTATTGAAGTTCGAGTTGAAAAGCGTTGTTGTATTTTGGTTGAACAATACGTTGCCAACCTGGTTGTTGTACAAGCTTCCGTTTAAAACCAGGCGGCTCCTAAACAACCTTAACGAAGCACTTGCATCATTAAACGAACGAATGGTGAGATCGAGGTTTTTAATGTTGGATTGGGAAATAAAATTGTTCAGCTTGTTAAAGGCAAATTCACTGATGGCATCTTGTGCTGTGCTTCCAACTTGTCTGGTCAGGTTTTCGCCCCCGGTCCCGGTCGCAAATTTACGCCTCACGATCAAGCTTAGCGCTTGCTGGTTTCTGTTGGTTGCATCGTTCAGGTAAGTTGCCAATTCATCTTTTACGGAGGGGTCGTTCGGAAAATTAAAATTGAAATCAATCTCAGGGTGCGTAAGTGATTTGGTCAGGATCAATTCAGCTTGAACTAATTTTTGCTGGCTTTCCTGCGCATTGATCAATCCTGCTGCTCTATACAAGTCATTTATGTCCGTCCGTACTTCGTAAAGTGCTTTTAAATTGATTTCGGCGTTGGATGGGTCGCCCGTCCAGCGTATCGTTCCCCCCTGGTTCACCTGAAACACTTTACTGATAAAGTTTTGTGCCGTAAATTCAAACTTTCCGTTAGAGATCAGGTAATCACCGCGCATCTCAAAATCGCCCGTACTGTTGATGTTCAACTGCAAATTACTGGCCGTTCCGCTGCCTTCCAACTGGCCATAATCAGTAGTTATTTTAACCAGGGTCTTTTCATCAATGGTAAGATCGAAATTGAGTGTTATACCATTAAATGAACTTCCTTTTTTTATATTTTTCGAAGAATCCCTGCTTACGTAAGTAATAAAATCATAAGTACTGGCTGTACTGGATGAATTAAGGGGAATGTTAAAAACGGTGCCATCCTCGGTTTTGGCCTTGATGTCAATCTGCATATTATCGGTTGGTCCCTTAAAGCTAAATTTTCCGGTGGCAAAAGCATTGCCATAGTACATACGGTTATCTTTAAAAGTAGTATTTAAGGCCATTAGGTTACGCGCATCAATAGTTGCCTCAATATCTGGTGTAGATAAATTATTCAGGTCAACTGTGCCGTTTACAATGCCGCTACCGTTTCGGTTGTCTTTTAATTGAAGGTTGCTGATGTTGATAACACTGTTTTTAACCACTACTTTATCGTTTATGGTATAAGGTGTTTTCAAATAATTTATGGTGAAGCCTGTATTATTTAAACTAAGGTTACCGTTGATCTGCGGCTTTTCAGGCATACCCGTTATATCCAATGCAGATGAAAGATGGCCGCTCAAATTAGAAACCAGGTCCTTAACCAGCGGATCAAGGATCACCGCTTCTGTCTGGTCCATCTTTACATGAAAGTCAAGCTTATTGTCCACACTCGTGATATAATATTTACCGTTTACATTTAAAGTTTCTAAACCTTTGTTCAGTAAGCTTAAATTTACCAGTGCTATATTATTGGTATTGTCTAATTGTGCAGAAAGTTTAAGGTTGCCAATTAAAGTTTTATTAATGGTGATGGAATCTGCGCGGAGGTCTGATTCTACTCCGGGCTGGCCTGTTATCGAATTCAAAACCGCATTTCCATTCAAAACGCCGGTCAGCTTAATGCCTACAGATTTTGTCAGCTGATCTAAAGATGAAAGGTTGAACTTTTCAAATGCTACAGTCAGTTTGTCTTCTGGTTTTGGGGAAATGTAGCCATCTATGTCAATTTTCTGTGCTCCGTTTGACAGTACAAAACCTGCAATTTGTGTACGTCCGTTATCCAACAGCCTGATCCTTACCTGCTCTGCGATCCGCCATTTTTGTTGTTCAATAATAATATCCGAAGGTAGGATTTTCAGCTTTGCAGTTGTGTCTTTTGCAAATTCAACCAATCCATACAAGTCTAATTGGTTTACAGCATTTTTATCAGAAAGTTTAATGTTGAAGTTTAAACTATCACGTTTCAAAAAATTGGTAATGTTGATGTTTTTTATGGAAAGGCTATCTGTTAGATCAACCTTGCTTAACGAAATGTTCATGCCAATATAATCATCGTTGGTACTTTCATCGATCAGCAGATCATGAAATACCATTTTATCATATTGGATGGTTTTGATCAATCCGTTTAAGGTGGCCGTGTTGTTGTAAGAATTAAAGTTGCCTACAAAAGTCCCCTGTTCCGGGATTTTTAGTTTAGGTATAAAAAGTGTGGTGACCGGGTCTAAGTTTTTCAAATTTAGCCTAAATGCAAAGTTTTGTGGTTTTGGTGCAACCAATTTGGTTTTAAGCGAAGGGATATATTTTTTTATCAGCATTGTAAAGTAGGATGGCAAAGTATTTAAATCGTAATTGCCTTTTAAACTGCCATCGGCAAGCGGGGATTTTAAAGTAAGCTCGCGTTCTTTGCCGGTGCCTTTTGCTGAAAAGTACAATGAATCTACTGAATAATGATTGTTAGGGTTAACGAGCCTGATCTGTTTCAGCAATAAATCGCCATTAATGTTGTTAATGTTGTTTCCGGAAAAATTGGAACTGAATTGGGCATCTACAGCAATGGTGTCTTTTAAAAAATGAAGCTTGTTTAATTGTGCCCCTTTTATGTCAGATTTAAAATGGAATACGGGAAGTGCAGCATTTAAATTTACATTTCCTTTAAAATTGAGTTTCAGGTTCGGATCATTTACAAGCACTGCACCGTCAAAAAACTTTTTGCGGAAAGTGCCTTTTATATCCAGGTTACTGTAACGGTAGCTGTTAAAGTCCAGATATTTAACTTTTGCATCCAATTTGCCGGCAAGTGTTTTCAAATCAAAGCCTACACCATTAATGTTGGCCGAAACCGTTGCACGGTTTAAAGAAGGTTCGTCTAATAAACTGCCTAAATTAAAATCATAAGTTTTAATGCTGCCACTGTAAGTTGGCACCGCTCCTTTGGTTTTCATGTTCACATCAGAACTAAACCTGCCCAGCTTCGTTTTAAAACTGCCATAAGCAACAAAATCATTTTGGAAACCGCTGAACTGCCCGCTAAAACTAACGTTGCCAAATTTCTCTACAATCGCCGGAATTGCAGTGCTTCTTTTACCGGTAAAATCTTTGTAGAGCAGATCCAGGTCTTTTTTATTGGTCGTAACCTGTTCAATGTTCAATTGCATCAAAGTCTGCTCCCAATTTGGCAAGCCTTTCACGCTAAAGTTCCCTTTGATGTAAGTTGCCTGTCCGGCTTGTATCGCCAGGTTTTTAGCTTTCAGGTTATCTAACTTGCCTTTTATAACGCCATTTAATCCAAGTTCAAATTTAATCTTATGCAATTCATTTACAAAAAAAGCAATATCTTTTGAGGATAAATGCGCTTCTTTAAAATCAGCGCCCATTGTTACTTTGTGCCCAAAGTCATTAAAATCATTAAAGCTTTTAAATCCAAGCCTGAAATAATTTTTGATCCTGGAATGAGGAGTGTTTAAAGTTAGTTTTTGCAGTTCGATCTGGTTGCTGTCAACTGTTACATCCGAAACTAACTTCCGCACTTCAAAGCCACTTTTTTCTTTAAATGATAAGTTTTGGATGGTTGCTTTGAACAAGTGGTTTTTCAAATCAAACTTATTGGCGCTGATATTTAACCGGGTAAGATCGACATTATCAAAATTGACACCATTCACAGCAGTATCAACCAGTAAGTTTTTGTATCTGAAATGAAAATTGTTGAGTGCAATTTGTTCAAAATTAATGTTCCAAGGTTTGCTTTTCTTTTTAACTGTCGTTGTATCCCCATTAAAATAATCCAGGATAAATTTTAAATTGGTGTTCTTGTCTTTCAGGTTTTTAAGATAAAAAGATCCGTTGGTAAGTGTGATACTTTTAAAATCGATTTTGCGGCCGGCAATACTGTTGAAAACAGAAAACCCGTTTAGTTGGACATCCAGTAAAGGCGTTCTTAGCAAAGTGTCATTTTGTTTATCCAATACGTACAGGTCTTCCAGTACGATAGAAGAAAAAGGCTTTAAATACAAGCTTTTAATATCAACTTTGGTATTTAATTCTTTCGATAAATAAGCTGTTGCTTTTTTTGCTGCCCAAGTTTGTACAGATTTAAATTGAAAAGAAAATACAATCAACCCCAGCATCAGGATGAGGGTCAGCAGTACCATTAACGTAATTTTGAGCGCTTTTTTAATAACTTTGCAGCTAAATATAAATTAGTAAATGCCTGTAATTTTAGGGATAGAATCTTCCTGTGATGAAACTTCTGCCGCAATTTGCATAGATGGCTCTGTGGTAAGTAATATCATTACCAGCCAGAGTATCCATGCTGCTTATGGAGGCGTTGTCCCGGAGTTGGCCTCGCGGGTTCATCAGCAAAATATCATCCCTGCAGTTCAGCAAGCCATAATAACGGCTAAAGTTACAAAAAATGATATTGATGCAGTTAGTTTTACACGCGGCCCGGGACTTTTAGGTGCTTTATTGGTTGGCGTTTCTTTTGCAAAAGCTTTTGCCCTGGCGCGTAACCTTCCTTTAATTGAGGTTAACCACATGCAGGCGCATATCATGGCTAATTTTATTGAAAGCCCTAAACCAAAATTTCCTTTTATCTGCCTTACCGTTTCTGGCGGGCATACACAAATTGTACTGGTAAAAGATTACTTTGATTTTGAGGTCATCGGCCAAACATTGGACGATGCCGCAGGGGAAGCGATGGACAAAACAAGCCGTATTTTAGGTTTGCCTTATCCCGGCGGCCCCATGATTGACAAATATGCAAGATTGGGCAACCCGGATGCTTTTCATTTTCCCGAGCCGCAAATTGCAGGATTGAACTTTAGTTTCAGCGGGCTAAAAACAGCATTCCTGTATTTTGTGCGCGACAAAGTTGCAGCAAACCCTGATTTTTTAAAAGAAAATTTGCCCGACCTTTGTGCTTCGATAGAAAAAAGGATTGCAACAATTTTAATTAACAAATTGAAAAAAGCGGCCGTTCAATATCAAATAAAAGAAATTGCTTTGGCCGGAGGCGTTTCTGCCAACACAGGCTTACGGAATTTATTACAGCAAACCGCGGAGGAGAACGGTTGGAATTGTTACATCCCCGCATTTGAATATTGTACCGATAATGCCGCCATGATTGCCACAACCGGTTATTATAAATTTTTGAACCAGGATTTTGTTGGCCAGCAAACCGCACCTTTGGCCCGGATGCAATTTTAACATAATAAAAATGAGTACTGCTTCTTTGATTTTTTGGGCAATTTTTGTAGTTCCCTTGGTTGGTTTTTTAATCTGGCTGATGCGGCAGGACAAGAAAAAGGGTTCTGTAGGATTAGTCGTTTTAGTTTTGGTTGTGCTACTTGGCATTGTCTACATGTATGCCAGGACCGGCGGGGAATGATTTTAGCTCAGACTTCATGGCGGATAGTTAATTGTTACAGCTGCTTGAACACCAATTTTATAGTGCTAAAAAAAGCATTGTCCGTCTTTTCCGCTTTGTCATCCCGTTCATAGGGAGGGATCTTCTTCAAAGCATAGTTATTTCATACTTCTTTTATCAACCTAAAATCTATATAACCTTTGTTTAAATAAAATCGCTCCTACAGTCGAAATAACAGGATGGTTAAAATCTTGAGCTGTTTAAGAATAAACAGTTCCAAAAAGAAAAGCAGCTGATCGCGTTCAATCAACTGCTTCTTTTATCGGGTATTTTTAAGTGAATGTTATTTTGCTTCTGCTACCGCTTCTGCGCCGGTAACTGCTTCTTTGATTTTTCCTTCCAGCTCTTCCATCATTTCGGGATTGTCCAGGATCAGGGTTTTCACTGCATCCCGGCCTTGCCCTAAACGGGTTTCGCCGTAGCTAAACCAGGAACCTGATTTTTTGATGATGTTATATTCAACACCCAGATCAATAATTTCGCCGGCTTTAGAAATCCCTTCACCAAACATAATGTCAAATTCGGCTACACGGAAAGGCGGTGCTACTTTGTTTTTTACGATTTTCACTTTTACCCTGTTCCCTGATACTTCATCAGAATCTTTAATCTGCGACATGCGGCGCACATCCAACCGTACCGAAGCATAAAACTTTAAGGCGTTACCACCAGTTGTGGTTTCGGGATTGCCAAACATTACTCCGATTTTTTCACGCAACTGATTGATAAAGATGCAGCAGCAACCGGTTTTGCTGATCATGCCGGTTAACTTACGCAAGGCCTGAGACATTAAACGTGCCTGTAAGCCCATCTTAGAATCGCCCATTTCGCCTTCGATTTCTGCTTTTGGCACTAAGGCTGCTACCGAGTCGATCACGATAATATCAATCGCGCCCGAACGGATTAAATTATCGGCAATTTCCAGGGCCTGCTCGCCATTGTCTGGCTGTGAGATCAGCAGGTTTTCAATGTCAACGCCTAATTTTTGTGCATAAAAACGGTCGAAAGCATGCTCTGCATCAATAAATGCTGCAATGCCTCCTTTTTTCTGCGATTCTGCAATGGCATGAATGGCCAAAGTGGTTTTACCGGAAGATTCAGGCCCATAAATTTCAACCACCCGGCCTTTTGGCAAACCGCCAATGCCCAGGGCAATATCCAAACCGATTGATCCTGTGGAAATAAATTCAATGGGATCAATAGCGGTATCGCCCAATTTCATTACAGTGCCTTTGCCATAAGATTTTTCCAGTTTATCTAACGTAAGCTGTAATGCTTTTAATTTATCTGTGCTGTTTTTATCTATATTGCTCATTATTTTAGTTTTTCAAGGTTCTAAGGTAAGGTTAATATTGGAATTATGCTAATATTTTTATTATTGAACGATCAAATGATCATAAAAACAGGCATAAAAGACGTAGTAAACATAGTCAACTCATTCTGCAATATCAACTGTATTTGGCCTGTTGTGCTTTTTAAGCTGGGCAACAAGCCGGTTAAGTTTTTTGCTTTTCTGAAGTTTTTTGGCCATTTGAAGCTGTTCCTGCTCTTTTTTCCGCAAAGCTGTTCCTGTGTTCATGTGCTCAAAATATTTACAAAAATGCGTAAGTGGGCAAATTTCGCATTTTGGTGTCCTTGCCACACAAATATACCGGCCATGCAGTATCAGCCAGTGATGTGCAACGCCAAGCAGCTCTTTCGGCAAATGCTTCATCAATTGTATTTCCGTAGCGAGAGGTGTTTTGGCACGATGGGTAAGCCCAAGCCTGTTGGAAACCCGGAACACATGCGTATCTACTGCAATTGCCGGCTCCTGGTAAACAACCGAAGAAATTACATTTGCTGTTTTTCGGCCAACACCCGGCATTTTCTGCAGATCATCTGTTCCCGAAGGCACAACACCATGAAATTCTTCCACCAATACTTTGGCCATGCCAACTAAATGTTTGGCTTTGTTATTTGGATAGCTGACACTTTTGATATAAGTATAAACTTCATCCCGTGTGGATGCTGCCAAATTTTCGGGCGTTGGAAAACGGTTGAAAAGGGCAGGTGTAACCTGGTTGATCCGCTTATCTGTGCACTGGGCAGAAAGGATCACGGCAACCAGTAATTCAAAAGGCGAGTTGTAATGAAGCTCTGTAACAGGATTAGGCTGTTGGACAGAAAAATAATCAACAAAAGCTTTATACCGGTCTGTTTTAAGCATATTGCAAACCTAAATAAATTTCGGCCTTCAAATTTGATCGGGATTAAATTTTTAAATGGAGGGTTACTGTAATTTGTACGGCTATTTTCATGCTTCTTTTATCCCCCAAAAACTTATTTGACGATAGCTGATATTTCGTGTTTCGTTAGAGATAACGATGCTGATACCTGGCCGCTTGTTGATAAACACCAATTTTATAGTGCTAAAAGAAGCATTAGGATCAATGTAGATTATGTTTAGATCCTGAATTCGTCAAAAGGATAAACAGGTAATAGTTAACACAACAATAAAGGCAGCTCGTTTGTGAAAACAAGCCGCTTTTTTTAGGTTAGGAAAGTTACTTTTGCAATCTGGAGTAACGTATTATTTTGATGACAGTTTCTTCTTTTGGCGATGTTTGCATCAAAGTTAACTTTGATGCAATTGCTTTATAAAATCGCTGGTCATTGGCATCTAAGTCATCCGGATAATCCAAATCTTCCATCGAAGATTCTTTTTTGTCAACAGGATTTAAATTGTTTGTAGAGATTTCGGTCATAAGCTTGCTGAAGTTTAAATTAGGTTTTAAGATTAACAGCAATTGAACGAAAACTACATCAATTTAGTATAAAATATCAGTGAAATTTAGATTAATTTTTCAAGAGCAACTCCTTGCTTAACATCATCCTCCGCAGGTTGTTTAAAGCATAACGCATACGCCCTAAGGCAGTGTTGATGCTCACATCGGTAATGTCGGCAATCTGCTTAAAACTCATATCACCGTAATGGCGCATGATCAATACTTCTTTTTGTTCAGAGGGCAGCAAATGGATCAGCTTTTTTAAATCATTATAAGTTTGTTCACGGATCATACGGTCTTCCATGCTTTCATCATAATGGCCCAAAACATCAAAAATATCAAAGCTTTCACCATTGTTTACCAAAGGTGTTCTTTTCTCCCTGCGGAAGTGATCGATCACTAAATTATGGGCAATACGGGCTACCCATGGTAAAAACTTTCCTTCTTCGTTATATTTGCCGGCTTTAAGCGTGTTGATGACTTTGATAAAAGTATCCTGGAAAATATCTTCGGCCAGGTATTCGTCTTTTACCAATAAATAAATTGATGTGTAAATTTTTGATTGGTACCTGCGGATGAGCTCTGTTAAACCCGCTTCGTTACCAGAAATGTATAGATGAATCAACTCCTGATCACTCGTCTCTTTAAACTCCATAGACCTGCTACCTTATTCTTTCTTAGTTAATAAATTTGAAAAAGTAGAGTTTTACCTATAGATTTTTAATAAAGCGGTTTAAACAAATATAATATCAAATAAAAAAAAAAATTTAATATAAAACAAATATTAAATTAAAAATACACATCTGTACGGCCATAGCGGTACTTTTGTTTTTTATTCGCAGTTTTTGCCAATGCTTATTTTACCATAGCTAATTTTTTAAATGAACATAGAAACAGAAACCGACTCCAAACGGAATATCATTATAGCAGGAGCAAGGGTGCACAACCTCAAAAATCTTACAGTGGCTATTCCTAAAAATAAATTAGTCGTGGTTACCGGCATGTCGGGTTCGGGCAAATCTTCACTTGCTTTTGATACGCTTTATGCCGAGGGCCAGCGCCGGTATGTAGAAAGCCTTTCTTCTTACGCAAGGCAGTTTTTAGGGCGTATGAACAAGCCGGACGTAGATTATATCCGTGGTATTGCACCTGCCATTGCCATTGAGCAAAAGGTCATCACTTCAAACCCGCGCTCTACGGTTGGTACTTCAACTGAGATATATGACTATTTGAAGTTGTTGTTTTCCCGTATCGGGAAAACCATCTCACCAAAATCCGGGCAAATCGTTAAAAAAGATACGGTAACCGATGTGGCCGATTTTGCCGCTGTATTGCCAACCGGTACAGCTGTTACGGTTTATTGCCCGCTGCATCCGCATAACAACCGCACGTTAAAAGAAGAACTGGCCGTTTTGCTGCAAAAGGGTTTTCAGCGGGTTTTGTTTGAAGGAAAGATTTCACGGATAGAACAGATCCTGGAAGATACAGGTATAAAAGATGTGCAGCTAAAGGATGATCACGATGTTTATATTGTGGTTGACCGGGTGATCATGAACCAGGAAGAAGAAACGTTAAGCCGATTGGCCGATTCTGTGCAGACTGCTTTTTTTGAAGGCCGGGGCGATTGCTATCTCCGCTATAAACCATCAGAAGAAGAACCGGAAAAAGACCGGTTTTTTTGTGACCGTTTTGAACTGGACGGAATTCGATTTGAAGAACCTTCGCCCAATTTTTTCAGCTTTAACAATCCTTATGGCGCCTGCAAACGCTGCGAAGGTTATGGCAAAACCATTGGTATTGATGAAGATCTGGTAATCCCCGATAAAAGTAAATCCATTTATGATGGTGCCATTGCGCCATGGCGCAGTGATAAAATGAAGGAATGGAACGACGCGCTCGTTAATTCGGCCATTAAATTTGATTTTCCTATCCACCGTTCTTACAGTCAACTTACTGCAAAGCAACAGCAATTGGTTTGGGCGGGCAATAAACACTTCCGCGGCCTGGACGCTTATTTTAAAGAACTGGAAGAGCAGACTTACAAAATTCAATACCGTGTGATGCTGTCGCGCTACCGCGGAAAAACAACCTGCCCTGAGTGTAAAGGCAGCCGTTTGCGGCAGGATGCTTCTTTTGTCAAGATAAATTCCATGTCTATTACTGATATTGTTTTGATGCCGATGGATGAATGCCTTGCTTTCTTTCAAAACATAAAATTAAACGGGCAGGACGAGAAAATAGCAAGGCGTTTATTGCTCGAAATCATCAACAGGCTGCAGTTTTTAAACGATGTAGGTTTAAGTTATCTCACCTTAAACCGTTTATCAAACACGCTTTCCGGCGGCGAATCGCAGCGCATCAACCTGGCTACTTCTTTGGGCAGCAGTTTGGTGGGTTCTGTTTATGTGCTGGACGAGCCAAGTATCGGTTTGCACCCGCGGGATACGCAGCGGCTCATCACCGTTCTTAAATCTTTACGGGATGTAGGCAATACCGTTTTAGTGGTAGAGCATGAAGAAGAAATTATGCAGGCTGCGGATCATATCATCGACATTGGGCCGGAAGCCGGAACGCATGGCGGAGAACTGGTTTTTGCCGGTACTTTTAATGAGATTTTAACCGATAAAAACAGCTTGACCGGCAAGTATTTAAGTAAACGGGAGGAAATCCCGGTTCCAACACAACGCAGAACCTGGAATGATTTTATCCTGATAAAAGGAGCACGCGAAAACAACCTGAAAAACATTGATGTAAAATTTCCGCTGGGCATATTAACAGTGGTTGCGGGTGTCTCCGGTTCGGGCAAAACCAGTTTGGTAAAACGGATTTTGTATCCGGCTTTGCAAAAAAGCCTGGGTAATTATTCGGGCGAAAAAACCGGCGGTTATAACGGGATTGAAGGTGATATCGCAAAAGTTGAGCAAGTTGAAATGGTGGACCAAAACCCGATCGGCCGTTCTTCGCGCTCTAATCCGGTTACTTATATCAAAGCCTGGGACGATATCCGCAACCTGTTTGCCGCACAACCGGCCGCAAAAGCAGCAGGACTGAAACCGGCCGCTTTTTCTTTTAATGTGGAAGGCGGCCGCTGCGATGTTTGCCAGGGCGAAGGCGAAGTGAAGATTGAAATGCAGTTTATGGCCGATATTTATCTGCCTTGTGAAGCCTGCGGCGGCAAACGTTTTAAACAGCACGTGTTGGATGTAACTTATCAGGATAAAAACGTTGCCGATGTTTTGCAGCTTACAATTGATGAAGCGCAGATATTTTTTGAAAAAGAAACCAAGATCCTCAACAAAATAAAACCATTGGCAGAAGTTGGTTTGGGTTATGTACAATTGGGGCAATCATCCAATACTTTATCCGGAGGTGAGGCGCAACGGATCAAATTGGCATCTTTTCTGATCAAAGGAAACAATGCCAGTAAAACCATGTTTATTTTTGATGAACCAACAACTGGATTGCATTTCCACGACATCAAAAAACTGCTGAAATCTTTTAATGCATTGCTGGAACAAGGCAATACGATTGTGGTAATCGAGCATAATATGGACGTGATTAAATGTGCCGACTGGGTAATTGACATTGGCCCGGAAGGCGGAGACAAAGGCGGAAATTTGGTTTTTGAAGGTGTGCCCGAAAAATTAGCCAAAGAAAAAAAGTCATATACTGCAAAATTCTTAAAAGAGCGGTTAAAAGCAGTAATGGGTTAATTTAAAAAAGACACGGTTTCTTAATCTAAAACAAGATGTTTAAACGATAATTTTGTTTCCTTTAAACAGTATTTTTTAACCTTTAAAAATAGCATAATGGCAACAGCAACTAAATGGGCCTTAGATCCCGGGCACTCCGAAGTTCAGTTCAAAATTAAACACCTGGTTATTTCTACTGTAACCGGTTCTTTCAAAAAGTTCGAAGGCACTTGCGAAGCGCCAAATGATGGTTTTGAAAATGCAGCAGTTGATTTTTCTTTAGATGTTGACAGCATTGACACTAACCAAGAGCAACGGGATGTACATTTAAAATCCCCTGAATTTTTTGATGCAGAAAAATATCCGAAGATCACTTTTAAATCCACATCTTTTACCAAAACTGGTGATAATGAATTTAATTTGAATGGAAATTTAACCATAAAAGAGGTAACTAAGCCCGTAACATTAAAGGTTGAGTTTGGTGGTTCTGCAACCGATTTTAGGGGCAACCTAAGAGCTGGGTTTGAAATTACCGGCAAGATCAACCGTAAAGAATTTGGTTTGGTTTGGGATGGTATTACCGAAGCTGGTTCTGTTGTTTTGGGAGAGGATGTTAAATTAGCCATCAACGCCCAATTTATTAAACAGGTATAATAATTTATTTTATCCCATATTAAAAACCGCTCTCAACCGGGCGGTTTTTATTTTAACCAAATGCTTCTTTTAGCAAGTAAAAATTTATGTTTGTTTTTCTGATCCTGAACAAGCTTTCGGTTTTAAAAAACCTGATTACTTTTACGGCATGATCTTCCTGACTTTTTTCCTGGGTATCTTCTGTAATTTCATTGGCTATGTTCCGCCCGGGAACATTAGTTTAACCTTGGTCCAAATCACCATCAACCGGGGCTTAAAACAAGCCTTGTATTTTATCTCGGCCTTTTCCATAGTAGAGTTTTTTTTTACTTTATTGATTATGCACGGTGCCAGCTGGCTTTCGCAGCAGATGAAGTTAAGTACTATTATAGATTGGGTGATGGTTGTTTTGTTTACCGTTCTGGGTTTTGTTACCTGGAACAACCGTAACGAGGAGCCCAGCAAAAATTATTCTGAGAAAGACAGTATCCGTTACGGTATTATCCTGGGCATTGTAAACCCAATGCAAATTCCGTTCTGGCTGATAACAGGCACTTATTTAATTACACATGAATGGATTGAAGCATCCGGTTTTGAACTGATCGTTTTTAGTCTGGGTTCTGCTATTGGTGCATTCTTATGCCTGTATATTTATGCAAAATCAGCTACTTATATTAAAAACAAGTTTGCATTAAGCAGTAAGGTCATCAATAAAAGCATTGCTGTTTTGTTTTGGAGCTTTGCGGCTTATCACATCATCAAACAAATTTATCTGATGTTTTTTAAACATCATTAATTTTAAGTCCTAAATTTCTACAGTTGCTCAATTGCTTTTTTAGCCGGTCATCCATAATTTCCCCTAAAAGGCAATAAATATCTAAACCTTTTAGATGTTAGGCAGGTTTAGTCTTCATGAAAAAAAAACTAACCTATCTCCTAATTGTTATGGCAGCAGGTTTTGCTTCCTGTAACAACAATAAAATTGGCAACCAACCAGCCGAAAGCAACACCATCAAGAACAACGATGCCACCAGCGGCAACAATACGGAACATAAAGCAGCCGACAACCCAAACGGCAACACATCTGTAAAATTAGAACAGGTTTTTGCAGATCCTACTTATCAGTTAACCGGTGTGGCTATTTCTGCTAAAGGAAGGTTATTTACTGATTATCCGCTTTGGTCCAGCACTTATAAGTATGCTTTAGTCGAAGTAATGCCCGGCAATAAAGTGAAACCCTATCCTGACGAAGCCATGAACAGCTGGAAAAAGGGCGAAAGCGGGAAAAACAAATGGGTTTGTGTACAAGCGGTTTATATTGATGACGATGACGTAATGTGGGTGGTTGACCCGGCTGCCCCAAAATTAGACAAGGTTTATCAGCAAAGCCATAAATTGGTAAAAATCAACCTCAACACCAACAAAGTTGAACGCACTTATACTTTTGAAGGTATAGCAGATGAGCACAGTTATTTAAATGACGTACGTGTGGATACAAAAAGACAATTTGCATATATCACCAATTCCGGAACAGGAGGTATTGTTGTGGTTGATTTGAAATCAGGAAAAGCGCGCCAGGTTTTGCAAAACCATTATTCTGTTCATACCGATAAAGATTTTAAATTTATTATTGATGGCAAGGAAATGATGCAGGACGGGCAGCCCGTTAAGTTTGATTCTGATGGTATTGCTTTGTCGCCGGATGGCGATTGGTTGTATTACAAACCTTTAACAGATGTTAAATTGTACCGTATTAAAACAGAATTTTTAAGAAATGATACTTTGAGCGGACAGAAATTAAAAGGCTATGTAGAAGATTTAGGGAAATATCTGGTTACAGACGGAATGGCTTTTGATAAAAAAGGAAACTTATATTTGGGCGATGTACAAAATTCGGCCATTGTTCAAATCAGTCCTGATCTGAAAATGACTACCATCGTTAAAGATGCACGCTTGATCTGGCCTGATAGTTACTCAGTTTCCAAAGATGGCTATTTGTATGTAAGTTGTTCCCAAATCCAAAAAACGCCCGATCACAATGCTGGTATGAACAAACGTACTACACCTTATGCTATTTATAGATTAAAGCTTCCTTAAAAAAACAGATCAAGAAAATGTCGGATACTGTTTTTACCACCTAAAAATCAGGATCAAAACTAAATAGGAGTTTGGCATGTTAAAATTATGCTGTTAAAAACAGTATAATTGATTAAAGTTTTTTCAGAAAAAAATCTATCATTAAACAAAGCATTTATGGATCCTATTAACATTGATATACCCAGAAAAGATCATTCCATGAAAATTAGAGCGGAAAAGATGGAAAAAAACCCCCAGCCAAGTTATAGTCTGTTTTACAATGATCAGCTTTGCGGTTGTATGGTTGACAACGAAAACGGTGTCTGGATTTATGAGCCTCATGCACATGAAGCCTTATTGTTAAGTGCCGAAGAGATTCAGCATTTAGGAAAGCAAATAAAGGAGCAGGCCGGTTAAAGTTGCGAATGTTTTCAACCTAAAAGAGCTTCAGGGGAAATTTTTCCTGAAGCTCTTTTTATATAATAAAAATAATTGAAACAGTACAAAGCTTATTTTCAATTTGTGTTATTGTTTAAAAATTAGATACCGCTTTCATTAATAATACAAATATTTTACTGTCAAACCATTCCAATTCAATAATATTACAGCATGAAAAAACGGTTTCTAATCAGCATGTTTACTTTAACAGCCATCCTAAACAGTTGTATGGTAGTTGGGGGCGTGTTCAGGGCCGGGTTTAAAATGGGGATTTATTTTGTTTTCCTGGTTTTGGGGTTGATTGTTTGGATTATTTTAAAAAGGTCTAACCGCAGGTAATGGCTTAGATTTATAAAATCAGGCGGTAAAAGAAGCATTATGGCAGGGCAAACGCATTAAAAATATAGATATTTCTTTACGATAAATATTTAGTTTAAGAGACTGATTATAAGGCGATTATATTTGTTTTTATCGATTTGTTTTTGTATATTTATCTGACAATCAGATAG
>JAABUQ010003510.1_pt1 | contig 28650 bp, 38 predicted proteins | sample 5560001 | NCBI WGS metagenome assembly JAABUQ01 (sample SAMN10711888, study PRJNA513371) | rock metagenome | isolation source: Antarctica rocks | place: Antarctica: Victoria Land, Finger Mt nord | collected 2015-12-18 | reverse complement strand
GCTTTCGCGTCGGTTGTCATCATCGTTGCTTCATTTTACATTGGTTCGCTAAGTAATGCAAGGATCCGACGAAGGAACGCCCATTATTCTTTAGCGAAACATGCCCGACAATGAAGCCAAAGCTGGGGCGCCCACCCACGAGGGAAGGCTTGCGCAAGCGGCCGGTGTCGATCTCCCTCGACGAAGAAGACCTTCGGCAGCTCCGGTGGCTTGCGGCGGCAAAGAACACGTCGCAAGCAGAACTTGTCACGGCGTGGATCCGTCGCACATACGCGGCCGCGTGTAAGAAACGCGACGGCAGTTGACCTCTGCTACGCGCGCGTATCGGCGTTCGCGCAGACGTTTGACCGTGGGCCCGGCAAACCGAAGCTCGTCAGGTGTGCGCAGCCGGCGGCCTTGAGCCGCGCGCTCGATTTCGTCTGAACCGGCGCTCCGCACTTCTGCACCCCCGCCGATAGCCGGACGGGTCGCGTGCGGCGTCGCTCCGCGTCCTGCTCGCTACCGTGGTCCGATGAATGCTTTCGCCGTGGCGGTATCCCAGCTCCAGCCGCCGTTGCGTCGACGGGGAAGCATCGGGCGCGGGGGCTGTGCCGCATGGCAAGCGACGAACTGAGTACCCCGGCGCAAGGGTTTTCTAGTCTGCGCGAGTAGCCTAGATGTGTGCTGCCGTGGTAGACTAAAGGCACACCCTGATTCTCAGGGTGATTAATGTAGGGTTCGCCGTCTCTTGGCGCGCCGTTTATTCCGCTTTGACCTATAGGAGAGAGTCAAATGGTATCTGCACAGCTCGGGCGCCGGGATCGCATGCGGACGGTATACGCAGCGATTGCGATGGCGTCGCTCGCGACGATCGCGTCGCCGGCATTTTCTCACGCAGCCGGCCCGTTCGCCGGCCTTATCACGATCATTACGTCGTTTAAAGAGGCGCTGCTTGCCGTTGCAGTCGCGCTCGTGGTCATCGGTCTTATTGGTGCGGGCTTCGCGTACCTCAACCGCACGCAAGAAGGCATCGGCGGCGTTTTCTACGGGTTCGTGGTTATTGTCATCGTTGGCGCCCTGATCTTCGGCGCAGACGCGATCGTCGCGGCGATTCCCAACGCTGCGGGCGCTCTCGTCTAGCAGGGTGCTTCAGCAACTCCCCGCCCCGCGGGAGCGGGTCATCAACCGCGGTCTCTTCGTCCGGAACTCGATTGCGGGGATCGAGCCGGACGCGTTCGTATTGCTCGGCGTGATGATCGGGTTGACGATCATCCCGTCGCATTTTCGGTTGACGTCGGATCTCGAGGGACTCGCCGAGGGGTTCATCGGCTACGGCCTGCTACGGCTGTTGTACCAGTACGAGCCGCGGCCGTTTTTCAAATACCGAAATTTTAATTCGTGGCGTGGCGTGTTTCGCGCCAAGCCTCCGATGATTGCCGGCAAGCCGCGCACCCTAAAGCGGAAGAAGGCGAAGACCTAACATGCCGTTGCTTCATCGCGTCGGCGGCCCTGGAACGGAGTAGCGCAGGTACATGTGGTTTTGGATCGTGTTGCTGGCGCCGGTTATCTTATGCGTCGGTATCATCATGACGATGGATCGCCCGTACTCGCTCAAATGGCTTCGGAAGCGTGGCGCGCACGGCCTCATGACGGCCCTGCCGTACGATTACATTGCGGCGGACGGGATCATCGCCTGTGAAGATAATCGTCTTGTCGTCACCTGGGAGATCGAGGGCCCGGATCTTCTCAACATGACGTATTCCGACGCGGCCGCGAAGATCGCGACGTGGAACGAGGCCGTGCGCCGACGCGATGCTTCGTGGTCGGTAAACTTCGACGATTTTCGGAGTGAGACAATGGGCTATCCGTCCGGGCACGCGTCGGCCGATCCCACGACGGCGGCGATGGCTTGGGCGCGCGCGGAGCGTTACTCGAAGCCGGGCCGACAGTTCCGGCACGAGCATTACATGACGGCGACGTATCGTCCGCCGAGCGCTATGGTTTCCGGCATCGAAAAGCTTGTGCTCGACAAGCGCGCGCTTGCGGCATCGACCGCCGACGAAGAGTATCTGCGCGCGATGGATGTCTTTGAGTCGCAGATCCTTGAGTTCGAAGACCAGCTACGCCCGATCATGCGCATGCGTCGGTTACGCGCGCGTATTGAGACGATCAATAGCGAGGCGGTCACGTTCGACGAGCAGCTCGAGTTCCTGAATCGGTGCATCACCGATGACGATCATCCGATCGTGCGCCCGGATAATCACGACGCGCGCCGCATTCTGACGTGTCAAGATCTTGTTGGCGGTTGGTGGCCGCGCATCGGTGATAAATTCGTGGCCGTCGTGTCGATCGAGGACACGCCGACGACGAGTAAGCCTGGTCAGCTCGATTTATTGCACGACCTGCAGGTCCCGTACCGGCGGACGACGCGCATCGTCTTCTTAAGCGACGAGGAAGCGAAGCGTCGGGCAAAGGGCAGCTTTTACCGGAACCAAGAGGCGTCGAAGTCGATGCTTTCACGCGTGATGGAAAAAACCGGCGCGAAGGGCGACGGGCAGACGCTCGTTGATCCGGCGTCGCTCGAGGCGGCTCAAAGTTCGCAGGATGCGTACGGCGACGTGACGCGTGGCTTTGTGAAGTCGGTTCTGTGGTCGACGAAGGTTATTTTCATGCACGAGGACCGCCGAGCGCTTAACGTACTCGCGAAGCAGGTGAAGTCGACGATTCAGAAGGCCGGCTTTACGGCGCGCATCGAGCATCTCAACGCTGCGGAAGCGTTCGTTGCCGCGCTGCCCGGCGACGTTGACCACGACGTGTCGCCGCTCATGATGGACTCGATAAATGCGGGCGACTTATCGCCGCTCGGATCCGTCAAGAGCGGTTCGGCGACGAACCCGAATCCGTTGTACCAACAGCTTTACGGGCCGAAGACGCCGCCGCTCATGCGGATGCTCACGTACGGTCGCGTGCCGTACGATTTCTCGGCGACGGTGTCGGACGTGCAGCACCTATTCATCAGCGGCGCGACGGGCGGCGGTAAATCGACACTGCTCAACGGCATGGTCTCGGCGCAATTTCAGCAGTATCCGGGTTCCGAGGTGTTCTTATTCGATCAGGGCCGATCGGCGGAGCGATATTGCCTCGCGTCGGGTGGGCACTTCTACGACCTCGATCCCGGTCGAGCGACGAGCGGCTTCTGCCCGCTCGCGCAAATCGACGGCGATAACGAGCTGAGTTGGGCCGTCGACTGGATCGTTAAAGACTTGCTCGAGCCGCAAGGGCTGCAGATGGGGCCGCGGCGCGTTGGCCGGGTTCGCGAGGCGTTGATCACGATGGTCAATCAAAACGATCGGTCGATTTCCGTCCTACAACATAATTTGCGCGTGCTCGATCCCGAGATCGCCGACGCGCTGGAGTACTTTACCGTGACGGGGCCGCTTGCCGTCTTGCTGGATTCGCGGGAAGACAGCATGGCCGATGCGCGGTTCCAGGTTTTCGAAATGGAGACGCTGATGCGAATGCGCGATGAGCGTGCGATCATTCCGCTGCTCCACTACATCTTTCATCGCATCGAGCAACGGATGAACGGGGCGAATCCGACGATCGTTGGACTAGACGAGTCGCCTGACTACTTGCGCTTTCCGACGTTTTCGAAGTCGATCGTGGGCTGGCTCAACAAGATCCGCAAAAAGAACGGCGGCGTCTGGCTCACGACGCTTCGTCTAGCCGATTTCATGAATCTTGCGATCGCGGATACGATCGTCGACAGCTGCAAGACGAAAATCTTTTTGCCGAATCCCGACGCCGTCAAGGGGATGCTCGAGCTCTACCTGCGCGTTGGATGTTCGCCCGAGGATTGCTCAACTATCGCGACGTCAACCGAGAAGCGGCACGTGTACGTGAAGCAAGGCGAGTCGGCCGCGCTTCTCAACACCGACTTCGACCCGGTCGAGCTCGACTTCATCGGCGCATCGTCGCCCGAGGAAGTCCAAGAGACGCGGCGCATGTATCGGCGTCACGGCCGCGCGCTCGGCCGCGAAATTCTGCGCTCGCATGGACGCGTTGCGGCGGTTGCGGTCTGGGATGAGTTCGCGGAACGCTCGGGCTGGCTTGACGCTGACGCCGCCGCGTCTACGAACATTGCGGGGGAGCCGGTTCATGCGTAACGCGAATGGCAAAGCGAACGGCCGCGCACTCGTGCCGGTCATCGATGAGACGGTAGCCGACGAAGGAGCAGCCGGTTCCGGCGCGGCTCGCAATCGCGAGCGAACGACAACACGGGGTCCGGGCAAGGAGCGCGGCAAGCAATTCAAAGCGGAGTACGCGACCGGAGCGCGCCTTCACACGTCTCGCGTATCGCTCGAGCGCGCGGACAAGGCGCACTGGAAGCTCGCGTTCTTTATTCTCCTCTCGTTCTTTCCGGTCATGATCGGCGTCATGGTGTGGCTCGCGATGAGCGTACCGAAGACGCAAGTGTTTGCGGTACAGCGCGATAGCGCAGGCAACACCGTGCCGCTGGGTCCCGTCACGCCGCTTGAGCCGCCAAATATTGCGCAGCGAAAAGTTGCGCTAACCCGCTGGCTGCAAGAGCTCTATATTACGACGGATGAAGTGTCGCAGAAGCATTTCATTGACCGCGTCTACGGCATGGTTGGCTCGGGAACGCCGGCCGAGGGCACGGTTGATGGTATCTATCGCAATCCTGCGTTCGACCCCAAAGAGATGCGAAAGAACCATCAGCATCTGACGATTACGGTTCCCGGTGTCGACTCGTCGAGTGACACGGACTTCAAAACCGATTACGTCGTTCGGAGATACAATCAAGACAATTCGGTCGACGCGACCTATAAACGGCACGCGACGTTTAAGGTCGTCTTCGACGATAGCGTCGATTCCGGCTCGCTGTGGGTCAACCCGTATCGCATTTTTATCACCGACTTCAACGATGAGCCGGGGGGCTGAGCGTGCATACTGACGACGACGACGAGCAAGTGCCGCAGTTCGGCTCGGCTCGCCGATTCGCGGTAGCGGGCCTCAATTCGCGCGCGATCGCGGCGATCGCAATCGTCGCGGTACTGTTCTTATTTATCGTCGTTACCGGCATCGTGATCACGCTGACGAACGGGCATCGGGCGGCTCAGATCGCGCAAGATAAGGCGACGCCGCCGGCGCCTGTGTTGCAGCCGCCGGACGCGATTTCCGCAACGGATCCCCCATTGTCGGCGCCAGTGCTCGATTCGACGCCGCGCCCGGCAGCAACGCCGGTGCCGTATGTAACGCCGCAACCGGTGCCGGCGCAGCCGCAGATCGCAATGGCAGACTCGAACCCGGCGATTGCAGCTGAACTCGCGCGCGCAAATGCGTGCAGCCAGCAGCTCAGCCCTGGGTACGTCGGCGAAATCTCGCCGATGTGCGATCCGAGCGGCGCCTATGCGGCGCGTCGGAGTCGGTCGCAGCAGATCGCGCAGGCGCCGATAAGCGGTCGGCAGACGTCATCCGGTTTATCGTCCGCTGCCTCTTATGGCGGCGACGATCATCAGAAGGCGCTGCAAGCGGACTCGCTGCAGACCGTAAACTTCGACGCGAAGGCAGCGCAAGCCGCGGCGGGCGGCGGTAGCTCCCCAGGTTCGGGCCTTGCCGCCGACGCCTCGATTGACGAATACACGGTGCGGACCGGCTGGGGCATCCCGATGGCGATGCGGCAGCAAGTCGATCTCGAGTTTCCGGGGCCGGTCACGGCTACGGTGCGCGAGGACGTCTACGATACCGTCAGCGGCAAGTATTTGCTCATTCCCAAAGGCTCGTGGGTCATCGGCCGCACCGGCGGCGAGTCGACGGCGAAAGATCGAGCGGACGTGTTCTGGACGCTGTTGCGGTTTCCGAGCGGCCGCGAGATCAAGCTAGCCGACGACCCAACAGGCGGCATGATCGCGCAGGATCGCGTGGGTGCGAACGGCATCGACGCTGTCGTCGATGAGCATCGCGGCAACATCATTCGCACGTCATTTGTTGCGACCGCGATTGCTGCGGCGGCGGCGGCGCTAACGAACCGCAACAACACCGTCTTCATCGAGGGCGGGCCGCCACCCGGTACCGTCATCGCTCAGGGCGTCGAGCGTACAGCGGCGCAGCTCAATAATCTCGACGGGAATAAGCCGCCGTCGATTCGGGTCGGCGCCGGCAAGCCATTTCAGATTTTCATCGATCACGACATCGCACTACCACCGTACGACGGAAAAGTCGTCGCCGGTACTGGAGGAGGTTCCTAATGCGCAGCGTTATCCAGCGGGCCGTCTCTGTTTTCGCAGTTACGGCAGTGGCCATCTGTCTTATGTGTAGTCGGCCCGCGCCGGCCTCGGCAAGTATACTTTCGCTCGGGCAACTGATTCAGCAGATCGGGCAGATCACGCAGATGCTGAACTCCCCGTACGGCAATCTGAGCGCAACGAACGGCGGGTTAACCGGCGTCTTCCAGCAGCAATACCCCGGAATTTCGATTCCCGGTTCCGCAACGGGTGTGCGTAGCATGCTGACTCAGCTCATCAAAAACCAGTTGGGCAGCGCGCTTGGATGTATGCAGTCCGGCGGCAATCAAATGATCAACGCGTTATTCGGGTACGGCGATTCGTCGGCTCTCGAGTCGACATCTGCGGCGGCGGCCATTTCCGGCGGCTTTTTCGCCGACCCCGTCCCGAGTCTGTACGCACAAAACGAAATCTCGCTATCGCAGTACGACGCGGAAATCCACGATCAGGCGTCCCAGTCCGCAAATCAGCAATGTGCGGCGGAGTATAACGCCGGGCAAGTGCAACTTCAGGCGGTCGGTAACGCACAGCTCGAGGAGAACTACGCAAGTTTTGACACTGGGTACGGCGCGTTCCGCTCGCGCGGTTATTAAGCGCGCAAGTGCACGTGGGGCGAAGCATAGCCGAAAACGTCGCGGCGTGCTCGACGGTCCCTAATGGCGTGCTGCGCGCATTGTCTGTGTTAGGGCGCAGTATGTTGTTCGGGCCGGTATGGCTTGTCGTATGCCTCGTCTCTATAGTGCCTGCTGGGGCTGGGAAAGGGACAGGCCCGCTTGGCGCTGTGTGTACTGCAGCTGGCATCGGCTTTATTAAAAATGCCGCGCCCCTGCAACTAACGTTCAACACGTTTGCAACCGGCATCGCCAACTGGCCGACAACGGCTGTCGGGCTCTGCGGTCTACTGTTCGCAGCGTTGATCGGGTTTCAAATCATTTACACCGCAATAATGCTGTTTCTGCGGAATGAGGGCTCGATCGCTGCGATGGTAAACGGTCTTCTTGCGGAATTGCTGCGGCTTTACATACCGTTGGCGATATTTACGCAGTTACCGAATATATTATTCGCGTTCTTCAACGCGATGCTTACGTTCGGTCCAAATGTAACGGGCAATGCGCCACCCGCTCAGCTTGGGCAGCTATTCAACGGATTTCAGCCGTCGTATTACGCGGCGCAGGGCTCTTGTCTAACGGGGTCGCTGGTTGCGGACGTAAAGTATGTGTTTACGGCGACGCCTGCATCGTGGCTAAACCCTGGGCCGGCTATCCAAGCCGCAATTGCGCTGATTCCGTGTATCTTCACCGCGTTAATTATGGGCCTCTCATATACAGCCATTGCGTATGCGTTCTATTTCCTCGCCCTCGAAGTGTATATTGTCGCAGGCTTCGTGCCGCTGGCGTTTGTGATGTTCGGGACGCGTGCGACACAAGGCATACCGAGCATAATGATCACTCAGCTGTTCGGCCTCGGTATGAAGACGGCTGCGCTCGCGGCGCTCGCTGCGTTCGGTAGTAATCTGGCTGGAACGTGGTCTAACGAGATGATAGCAGCGGCAAGGCTAGGCGACCCACTATACCTGCTCCTGGAATGCCTTAGTGTCGCGGTCGGATCAGTTACCTACGCGCTCCTGGTGGTGTTCCTCCCCGGCATCATAAAAAACACGTTCGGCGGCGGACCGGCGATGACGATTGGGGGCGTATTCAGCTTCGCGCGCTCGAGCGCTTCGGTTGTGGCTCCCGCGTTTCGGGGCGGCGCTGCTGCCGGCGGCGGCGGCGGGGGCGGGGGCGGCGGGCCGGTGCCCGTCGTGATCGTCGGCAATACGGCCGGCGCAGGCGGTGTCGGAGGCGGCGGTCCGCGTCCTGGCGCGCCGCCACCAAATACGGTTAGCGGTAAACCTTAAGGTGCGGAAAGGAGTTGCGACGATGAGGGTCATTGTTAAAGCAGCGTTGGCGGTAGCGATCGGCGCGGCGACGCTCTCGGGTGCGTACGCGCAGAGCAGCCGCGCGTCACATCCGGTATTTCGCGGCGGTGCCTATGGGTACGACGGCGCGTTTCCACCGGGCGGTATGCGACGCGGCGACGGAACGATGATGTATTTCGCCGGATCGACCACGCTGGTCATCGGCTGCCGGCCAGGACGCTTTTGCCAAGTCGAACTTCCGAAGGGCGAGACGATCGTGGCGAAGGCGCTCTATGATTCCGTGCGCTGGGAAGCTCCCGATACTGCGTATGGTACGGCGCTAAGTCATCGGATCGTCGTCGTCAAGGAGAGGTCGGATGATCCGACGTTATCGACGCAGCTGATCATTCTTACGAACGGGCCCACGGGTCGCTATACGTTAACGATTAAGGCGATGCGCGATGCGCCGCGTAACGGGACGCAGATCGCCTTTATCACGCGTGCGCCGGCCGCGGCGCCGCAAGGACCGACGACGTCGTCAGACGCGGTCGCGACCCAGGGCGTGGCTGCGGCCGACGAGCCGTGCGTGAAGCACGAGCCGGCCGTATACGCTGGGTGGGACTCGCACATCGAGTATGCCCCGACGGCGGTTTACGAGGATTCGGTGCACACATGCATCGTGATGCCGAACAACGTCCGACAGCTTCCGATCGTACTCGCGTACGGCGTCGAGGGGCCGGAGATCGTGAACTACCGCTACAGCGACGGACTGTTCATCGTCGACGGCGTGCGCGATCACATCGTCTTGCAGCTAGGTACGACGGGCAAAAACTCGCACATCGATATCTACCGGCAGGCCGAGAAAACGGCGAAAAGCTAGCGGCGTTCTGGCGTCGCTCCATCGGCAAGGTTCGGGCTCAGCTCGAGTCTTGCGGATTATTGTGCGTTCGTTTATACTAGTACGATAGACTAAAAAAGACACCGGGCCAGGCTAGACAGCGCTTTCGCGTTGATCCTAGCGTATTAGGGAGGGGGTACGACGAGCGCGATGGGAAAACGGAATTCCGAAACGGCAGCGCGTCACTGCAGCGAATGCGGCGCCGAGTTGCACGCCCGCTCGGAAAAGGCGTTGCACGCGGTCATGGCGCGTCACTTGAGCGTGACGCATCGCGTGTTGGCGCTGCCGAAGCGTGGCGATCGTTATCGCGCGTTTCGGTCGGCTCATCGCTCGGGACAGTCGCGCTGCGGCGCGCTCCTGCAGCCGCGTGGGTCCGGGTCGCCAGAGTCGCGTGTCCTTGACGTTCGCAGTGCGCTCGCGACGATCGCGAGCACTGGCCGGAACGGCGACTGACGTCGGTGCTCGAGGCGGTCGCGGAGACGACGTGCATAACCTGCGGCGAGTCGTCGGGCGACGATGAGGCGTGGGTCTATGCGCACGTGCGCAGCAACGCCGGACACGTTGGATACATTGCGCCCGCAGCGCCGTCGTCACAGGATGGCCCGATCGACCTGATCGCGGCTGCGCTCGGCCGGCCCGGCGGCGCGGGCCGTAGCCGCGTTCGAGAGGACTTCGCATAGATGCGCCTGTTCATTGCCGAGAAGCCGAGCGTGGCTCGGGCTATCGCTGCGCATTTGTCCGGCCGTCAAAATAAGACGGCCACGTCGATCGAGTGCGGGGACGACATCGTCACGTGGTGCCGGGGGCATCTGCTCGAGGATTTGCAGCCACCGGATTACGATCCGGCGTGGAAGGCGTGGGATCGTGCTCATCTACCGATGGTCCCGTCGACATTCAAATTGCGCGTTTCGAGTGACGGCAAGGCGCAATTCGAAGCAGTAAAGGCGCTCGTCGCGAAAGCGTCGTCGATCGTGCACGCCGGCGACGTCGATCGCGAAGGCCAGCTCATCGTCGACGAAGTGCTGGAGTTCGTTGGTAATCGTAAACCGGTGCAACGGCTCGATACGAGCTCTATCGACGACGTGAACTTGCGCCGTGCCCTGAGTTCGCTATCGGATAACGCAAAGAACGCAAACGTCTCCAAGGCGGGTCACATGCGGCGCAATGGTGACTGGCTGTACGGGATGAACTTCACGCGTGGCTACACGCTTGCGGCGCAGCAGGCGGGCTACCAGGGCGGCGCCCTCAAAGTCGGTCGGGTCAAAACGCCGACAATGCGGCTCGTGGTCGAACGCGATCTGTCGATCGAGAATTTCACGCCGACGGCGTATTTTGAAGTCGTCGTTAAAAACGAATCCGCCGGCGGGACGTTCGAAGCGCGCTGGAAGCCGAACCCCGATGCGACGGTTCTCGATCCCGAAAAGCGCGTGGTCGATAAGGCGATCGCGAGCGCCTGTGTCGCGAAGGTGCGCGGGCAGGGTGGCGTCGTGACGCAATACGCCGATGAGGAGAAGCAGCAGCGGCCGCCGTTGCTCTTCAGTCTATCCGCGCTTCAGTCAGAAGCGTCGAGGCGCTTTGGTTTATCGGCGAGCCGGACGCTGGAGGCGGCGCAAGCGCTATACGAGGCCAAGGTCACGACGTACCCGCGTACCGATTGCCGGTACGTTCCCGAAGCGCAGCTCGCGGACGCCGCGGCGATCCTCAACAACGTGGCGGCGATCTATCAGCCGCTTGCCGGGTTCGTCGCGCACGCGAAGCCCTCTCAAAAAACGGAAGTCTGGAACGACAAGAAGGTTACGGCGCACCACGCGATCGTGCCGACGCAGCAGCGCGTCGACTTAGCGAATCTAGGCGAGATCGAGCGTAAGGTCTATGACGTGATCGCGCGCGCCTACGTCGCGCAGTTCCTTCCGGTACATCGCTACCGCCAAGTCTCGATCGAAGTGGAGTATGCACACGAGCGCTTCACCGCAAGCGGTCGTACTCCGATCGCCCCTGGCTGGAAAGCCTTGTACGGCCAAGCCTCGGCGGACAAAGACGACGATGACAAGGAAGAGGGCGCGTACACGCAATTTCCGATTCTGAGGATCGGCGAAAGCGTACGGTGTTTGGACGCCCGCGTCGAGTCGAAGGAGACGAAGCCGCCGAAGCGTTTTACCGAAGGCACGCTCATTGCGGCGATGGCGAACATTCACGAGTACGTCGCCAATCCGGAGATCCGGAAGCGCTTGCGGGATAATGCCGGGATCGGCACGGAGGCAACGCGTGCGCCGCTCATCGAGTCGTTGAAAAAGGACGAATTCTTCGTAACGCAGGGGAAAAATATCGTCAGTACCAGCAAAGCGCGCGGGCTCGTTCGTGCGCTCGATCCGCAGATCACGGATTACGGCGTGACGGCGCTGTTTGAGCAGCGCCTGTCATTGATTGCCGAGGGGAAAGCGCAGCCGGACGAGTTTTTGGCGACGCTCGACCGCTTTATTCGGTCGGGTCTCGCGACGGCGTTCTCTCGCCCGGTCGTCGTGCCGTCAGCGCCGGGCGGCGGTGCGGGTCGGCGCGTCGAGCGGCAATCAGCGCTGACGAAGGCGAGCTCACGTCGTAAGGGCGCGCGGCGCGGTGCGGCGTGAACGCGGTCAAGGCGAGCTTGCGCACTCATGAGGAGCGCGCGTCGTTGCGAAGCGTCCCGTCGGCGGAACCGTCGTCGGCGTCGTCGGAGTGGGCGCGCTGGGCGAGCGCGTTCGTCTCGCCGCGCATGAGGCGCGACAACCGACCGAAAAGCAAAGGCCGTCCGTCCGTGGATTTCGTCGCGGCGCATGTTTCAGCGTCGATGGATATTTCGGTGCCGGAGCTGCGCAGCCATCGTCGCGGGGGCGTAACGCTCGAGGCGCGGCTTGTGACCTATTATCTTTGCCGAACGCTAACGACCGCATCGTCGCTCGAGATCGGTCGGATTCTCGGCCGCGACCATAGCTCGGTCCTCAATGGTGTGCGCAGTGCGGAACGCGCGATCAACACCGATGCAACATTTGCCGCGAAGGTCGATGCGTTGCGACAGATGATCGAGGAGTCTTATGACATCTTCGTCACGGCAAGCGCGCATACGCTCCAAAAGCACTGCCCGCTATGCAGGCAGCAGCTCGACGAAAGGGTCTAGCAACCATGAACCAAGTGAATATTCTCGGGCGGCTTACGAAAGATCCGTCGGAGAAGCGGACCGTGCAGAACGGCGGCGAGGTAAGCAGTTTCTCGATCGCGTGGAATCGAACGGTGAACGGTGAGCGCGAGAGTCACTACTTCGACTGCGTCGCGTGGAACCGCGGCAACTACAAGCTTGCCGATTACGCAACGGAGCTGAAGAAGGGCGGCCGCGTTCTCATCGGGGGCGAGTTGCGGATGCGTGAGTACGTACCGCAAGGGGAAACGAAGAAGCAGCGCGTGTACGAAATCGTCGTGCAGTCGATCGATAATCTCGATCGCGATGCGGCTCCTCGTCCTAGTGAAGCGACGAGTATCGGGGCGATGCACGAAGCATCGCACGAAGTAGCGGCGGACGTCGCTGACGATGCTGACGATGAAGCGGACCCGGCGCCGGCGCCACGCTCGCGCAGTCGTGCTCGAGCGGGTTCGCGAGCTTAGCCGGATGATTGGTGGTGTCCATGTCCAGGAACGCGGCGTCAGGTGCGATGACCGTCGCGGTTGCGATCGTCATGCGCACGTCGAGCGCTGCCTCTCCCCTGGTCAAATCGACACGGAAGGCTTGATAGCGCTGATCGAAGCGATGTTCGGCGTCCGACGGCATGCGCGGCGCCCAAGATCGGTCGGCGATGTAGCCGGCTCTGCGCTGACGTTCGGTTCGTAATGCACTGGTTCTGGCAACGCACCGCTAAACGTGCAACCGATATTCGCGACGTGCAAGCGGACGAACGTATATTTGCAGCTCCGAGTGATGTCGTAACCGTTCCGTGCGATTGCGGCGACGGCAATGCGCTTGCATTCGTAATGATCGGTGGGGAGCGGACTCTTATGTACAGACCATGCGAAATGTGCGCAGGAACCCGACTCCTAGTCATACCTCGCGTTCACGAGCTTGACTCGGATTTCTAGCGGCGCAACTAATTGGTTATTGTGACTCGTGCGATTGCGACCATTATCAACACGTCCCATCCCCACTCAACGTAAATAGCTCACGGAGAATAACTCATGAAACTTCAATCTCTGTCCATCGAGGAACGCGCGATGCTGCTCTCGATGCTCGCGCCTCCTTCGGCTAGCGATCTTCCCGGCGAACTCGTCGCCGATTCGTTAGAACGACGCGACGGGGTCTCATATCGCAAGCTGCTCGCAGCGGAGATGATCACGATCGGCATCCCACCGCAGCCGCCGCCGTGGGTTTGGGGACATTACGCCGAACAGCATCTCAACTATTACGTCCGTCTCGATCAATACGATCCTGCCGTCATCGCGGCAGATACCCGGCCGTCGAAAAAGTTTGCGACCCCTCTGTCATTTCGCAACATCGTGACGATCACGCAGCGCGGTTGGGACGCCTTAGCGCTAACGCCTGAAACGTTGCCACGGCCCGGCTGGGCCTGAGGGTAGCACAGGCATGAGCGCATTCAATCGCCTCTGCGCGATCGTCGGCGTCGTGTCGACGATGCTCATGTACGTGCTGTTGTTGGGCGTCCTCAGCGTCGTAGTTATGGCAGGTATTCTCACACAGTTCACTATCGCTGTGCATGGTACCAACACGGAAGCGTGGACGCTCGAGCGACCGCAACTGCTCTCGCTGTTAGCCACGTTAGTCGCGGTTGGGTTGACAATTCACGTCGTGCTCCAGGCGGCGAAACGGATCGCGCTAAGAATGTACTCCGCTTCATATCGTCGCTTAAGCGCTATGTTAGAACAAGCGCCGGAAACGACGCTTCGGAAGCTCGCCTGGTGGGACTCGGGTCGGGGCTCGCTGGCTGCGATGGCACTTCTCGTTGTTGCGATGGTTTCAGCGAGTGGCTTGAGCGCATCGCTTGCAGGTGCTCCAATCGGTATCTTGCCGTTCTGGGTCACATTAGGCTTGCGCGCATCGCTTGCAGTTGGTCCAATCGCTATCTTGGCGTTCTGGGTCACGTTAGTCGCTGCCGGTATTGCAAGAGCAATTCTCGACGATGCTGCGGGTGGTTTCACAACATCGTGACATCGCGCAGCACGGTTGGGAGGCCATTCATAATCTCTTCGAGGCCAAGTGATGATGTTATTCTGGCAGAACGTTGTTGGTTGTGTGATCCTACTGGTTCTCGCGTTGCTCCCAGCTGCGTGGGGTGTGTGGTATCTATCTCGCCTAGGCCGCCTCCAAGACGACGTTGTGCTAGCCTTAACGGATCTCGGTTCACCGTCAACCGCGCAAGAAGTATGCGACATGGCGCGTAGCACCGGTTGTCCGATGCGCTTGCCCACGGCCGTGCGACTCTTGTCGGGACAGCTTCAGAGTCGTGGGTTCGTGATGGTCACATGGGGCTCAACGGAGTCGTGGGCGAATGTTTCTGCACTTCTCAATACTATGCCGACGGCAGAGACGTACGATGTCGTCGCAACGCGTGTCCACGCGCTGCGACAGACGCAGTACCGCCTCACGGAACGCGGTGTTGAGCGAGCGACCGTTGCTGAACCACGGCGTCGTCGCTCGGCACCTGTCCTTGATACTGAGATAGCCGCGCGGGACGCGCGGCTCGAAACGTTGAGCAATCAATTACTTGTGTTATCGATGTTAATGTTCATCGCGCTCGGGGCGGCAGAATTCGTGTTAATTCCGCGTGCGTTACAATCGCACCGGTACGTCGAGTTCACGTATGAGGTGTTAGTGGCAGTGCAATGTGGCTATGTCTCCTGGGCCTTTTGGAAAATACCGAGGCTCGGCGAGGCCAGCGATAGAGACTCGAAGAGCGAGTCTTCGGGTCCGACGTCTGAATCTAAAAGGGGGCCGATCCTATGAGTTGCGACGTCAAACAACTTCTAGTCGGTATGGCAGCGCCGCCGTCGAAACATGATCTGCCGGGGGAACGTCGGGTCGAGGCGCTAGCGCGGCGTGATCCGGAAGCATACGACATCGCGCTCGCGAGCGGACTCCTAACCGTCGGCGTGCGACCGGTAATCGTGGCTTCAATTTGGCGGCACTACGGCGATCATTATCCGAACTATAATTGCGGTCCAAATAAAGAGGTTTACAACTTTGCGGCCGGTAGTGAGCAGCCCGCCTTCCGAGATATAGCCTCGATTTCGGAGAAGGGCTGGAAGATGCTCGACCTTAGGCTGAGCGATCTGCCGACTCGGAACTGGGCGAATTACAAACTATGAAGTTGCTCGTCGTCGAGTCGCCGACGAAGGCGCGTAAAATCGAGAAGCTGTTGGGACCTTGGTTGGCAGCTACTTGCGAGCGTCGGGCTCGTCGCGATCTTGTTGCGTCGGCGCGAGTTACGCTGCGCGGACCGGTTCAATGAACCTTATGTCTATCGGAGGACGAACCGGTAATCTTTTCGGGAAGCTGTGTTTGTCGTCTAGTCAGCGCCGAGAGCGAGTTATAGTCTCGACTGTCGTCATTCGCAAGGTGTTGGTTCCAGACTTGGGAGTGTATGAGCCAGAAAGAGATCTCAAAAGCGAACGTTACAAGGCGTTTCGCTTGCGGGCTGCACGCGTCGAATGGATGGACAATGTGTATTGAGTCCCGAGCGGGATGGTGACGACCATTGCGACTTGCCTGTCTTTGAATCTGATCCCGAAAGCGGTGAAGTATCGTGCTGACCGCTGAGGTGAATTGGTGGATTGCACGGTCGGCGCCGGTGTTAGTTGATGCGGCGCTACTGTTCGTAAGCGATTATGAAGAGGGGCGTCGCCTTTGGGACGCGTTATCTTCGGAAACCCAGAGTCGCCTTGCTGCGGCGATGGTTAACGATGTGCAAGAAGCGATGCGCGCGGTAGCCGCTGAGGACCCGGATGGTGCTGTCCACGTAACCGTGCCTTTTGACGCGGTCGTGCAGACGCTCGCTGGGGAGACAGACCCGGCAGGTGTGGCGTTATGGGAGTTCATTACGACAACGGGCGCGAATCGCTCGCACGCACTTGGGGACAAGCACATACAGAATGCGATGCTCGCGGCGTGGGACCAATCGGACCGCCTAGCGGAGGCGGAAGCACGCGTTGGGATCCGGTACGCTGCCGGCTACCTCGCAAAGCGGCGCAGCGTGTTGGTGATACTTCAGGAACTCGCCGAGCACGACGCCTTTGCAACGCCGATGATGAACGGACGCATTTCGCCGGACGACTACGAGGATCTCATCGACTCCTTGTGTTGGGCCCTTCAAAGAGCCGATGAGGAGGAGAACTAAACTGTGGCGTCGCCGAGAAGAGTATCGCGCCGGTGTCCGGCATTGAAGAGCGTTAAAGCAAGCCTCACTCGAGCTTCACATCGTGTAGAGGTGCCCTTGCCGCTTGCCGCCGTGAATCGAATTATTGGGATCCTGATGCCGGTAAATGGAAGCGTATTATGTCAGCGGGTCAGGTAACGGTGACACCGACGTGTTACTATAAAACCGACACTTCGTGTTGGGAGACCCCTCGATGACCGTTCTTGAACTTCGCGATCGGTGCCACACCTAAACGCGACCCTGCATACAAACCGGACTTCGGAGAACGTGCATTTCATGATTCAAGTCGAGTTTCGTAGACCGTGACTCGCCGGCAGTATCAGAACGCCGTAATCGCTGCGGCGGTAATGACGAACGCAGAGCTACCGGAAGCTGTTACTGCGGCTTACAAAAAGGCTTCACGCGACCTCGGTGGCGACGGCAGCGTTCGCGATATAATACAGCGCATTTTTCAGAACATGGTAACGGGTGCCGCGAATCAAGATGCCGTGAATCAAGAAAGAGAAGTTCCAGGATGTTACCCGCTTCTGACGTTGCCGAAGTCAATCGCTTCAAACGACTGCTAGCGATCTGGAAAAGAATCGACCACGAGACGAAGCCTGAGAACCAGCGGCGCTATTCGCGGCGGCGCGCGGCGTGCCGTCTCGTATATGGCTCCGAAGTAGAAACATGGCCCGCGTTCGCATCGAAGCCAACACCCGGCGAGGCCCCACGATGACGAGCGAGGTTGAGGCCATGATCGCCCGCGTTCGTTCCGGGCAATTTACCCAGTACGCCGTGGGTGGCCTAGTACGTGATCTTGCCGACGCCCTCAAAGCAGTCGAGGACGAACTTGCTCCGGCAAAGGCGATAATCGCGCGGGTGAAAGAAGAAAAAGTCGAAGTGCTGCCTGGGCCTGGGAAGTGACATGGCGATTCGGATCGGATAAGGATACGGAAATGCGCAAACGATTGCGGCTGATGCTTACGGCCGGACCACGAAAAGCGCCATTAGCTCGACGCGCGAGGCGACACCAAAGGCCGCGTAGATGGCGCGCGTGTGGTTGTGAATGGTCACGGTGGCTAGCCCAAGGTCTTGCGCGACGCCCGCGGCATCTCTTCCGCGCAACAGCTCATTCAGTACGCGGCGTTGCGCGGGCGTTAGGGCTGCGAGCGCGGAGCGGAGATCGGCACGGTTAGACACGCAAAAAATCTTCGGCCGAGTCATTGACAAGACCTTGTCAGGCGTGGTATCTTATTTGCACGGGACGCGCCGACACAGAGCGCGACCACCGCGGCGAAACGGGCTGCGGTTCAGAAGGGTATTTAGAATGAAAGATGGCGTATCAGCAGCAGCTCTTTATAGCGCTCCACGACCGTTGCCGACCGCATCTGAAGCGGCGGTTCCTCATGGGATAACAGAAACGCGTAGAGGAGGCTAAGGAATGATCGACACGTATACGACCTACGGTCCGACTTGCGGTGATTGCGGACATGCCCATGAGACAAAGACAGAAGCGCGGCAGTGCTGCGACCGGCATCATCGGCAGTGTCGCGCTCGAGGCGGATATTCCGACCGCGACGTTTATCAAGAGAGCGAGGTTGATCGCAACGCGGTGGGCGACGTCTACGCGGTGCTTTTTTAATGGTAGCCGGTTCTTATAACGTGGTCTACTACACGCGTTCGGGTCGACGGAGCGACTACGATTGTGACGTGTCAGAGCATTACGTGGCGCGTTTAATGCGCTCCGGTGCAGGTGGTGACTCATATGCGATTGCGACGCTCGTATCCAGTGGCGCCCAATCACAAATTATGGTCGGTCCGAAAGGCGTGGTCGACTCGTTCCCATGGGACGATGAGATGTTCGATGCCTTGGGTGGCTAATGGCGTCGCGGAACCGCGAATCCAAAGTCATCAACGCCGTGCCGTGCGCGGTATGCGATGCCGTCATTGGGGAGCCATGTGGGCCGGACCGCGCATCGTCGCTCGCGCTCTTTGGCGCGCATCCTGAACGACGCGCTGCCTGGCAGACTTTGCGCGGGCCGATCCCGCAGCATCCGACGCGCCTGTGCGATTGCGGGCACGGCCGAGGGCAGCACAGCATCGAAGGTTGCAGAAAATGCCCTTGCGCTCTCGATCGCGATGCAGCTCGGTGAATGATCTGCCATACGTGACGACGGCCGATCTCGTAGCGCACCTTCGCGACGAAGAACCGTCGCACCATACTTGCGCGCAAGCGGCCGACGCGCTCGAAGCCGCCGGGGCGACGATCGTGCGCGTTCGGGCGTTGCTTACCGAATGGAGCGACGAGACGCACCCGTGGTGCCACCCGGCCGTCGCGAAAATGCTCCTGGTCCTAGCGGATGAAAGGCGGCCATGACCGAGCCGCTGTCCAACTGCGCCTTCGACCCGGAAGCGTACCTGCAGAATACGCGCACGGGCGAGTTGAAGCTGCTCTCGCGCTACCGTGAGTGGCGGCCGACCGGATGAGATTGAACATTTCGTCTGCGCTCGCTGCGGCGAAGACCTATACGGGATGCTGTTTTCGCCGGAGGCGTTAGAAAACAGAACAGGCGTTTCTTGATACTACTTCGTCGTACCGATGTTTACATGGCAGAATGACCTCGAAAAGGCGGGCATCCGGATATTTCCGTTGGTTGTCCCTGGCTTGACGGGGGACATGTCCCGTGCTATGCTATGGACTCGGGGGCGACTTGCGCCCGGCTTTTGAAAGGACCGAAGCAAAATGACGAACCTCGATTACACGACGGCCCTCGGACTCGCCATCGCCAAGGCAAACGCGCAAATGGAGGCGCGCGGGGCGGAAGGCTGGTCGCTCGAAGATGACCGCACCTACCGCGACGAGCTAGCACGCCTCACGGGCGAACCGTTGATCGTCAAGCCCTGGGACGAAGAAGCGTGTGGGACGGGGCACACTTACTTTGACAATGTTTGCGTGCGTTGCGGGGCAAAGCCGTCCTGGCTTCGCGCCGAGCTTGCCTAAGATGACCACTCTCATCCGCATCGAGCAGCGCAAAGTCTCGGCATAGATGCCTCGCCCGATCACGGCGGTGCGTGTGCCGGTTGATCTCGCTCGCGAAATCGACCGGCTGCTCCATTGCAGCGAGATGCTCCCGCTCGTTGGCCGAGACGCGGCGCGGGCGCGGAAGGCTCTGAACGATCTCAGCCCGCTGATCTTCAGCGAGCCGCTGGACACCGGAGCGCCGTGCGTCGTGTGCAAAAAGCCGATCCCTATGGAGCGCGCCTTCAATGCGGTGATGCGCGGGCAGCGCGCTCTCTATGACACTGACACCTGCCGCGAAACGGCGCGTAAGCGACGCTATCGCGAGTCGTAGTCGACTGCGCCAACGAAATATACGGATACCCGAAAAGGCTAATAGAAGCGTAACCGCCGTAGCGAACAGCGTCGGTATCAAGTAAGGGAGAAGACAAAGCGCATGAATACCGTTACCGTAATCCTTCAAGACCGCTCGCACTGTCTCGTAGCAGCCAACGCTGCGGACATTCGTGCCGCGCACTTAGCGGGAAAGCGGTGCGTCAGCGTTACGACAGCGTGCTGCGACGAAAGCAAGACCTTCGACCTCGATCTTGATGCGGTCGTCAGGGTGATAGACCACGGTGCCATGCCTAACGACGACGAGACGTTAGTCGAGAGGAGCAACGTTGTGGCGTTCATACCAAAGCAAAAACCAATCTCAACGATCCGCTAGAGAACCACGGGTTCCGTCGAGCAACCCGGCCCCTTAGCAATCGCTTGATATCGATGTCCGTCGGCCGACGTCCGACGTCCAACTCGCGGGCGGCCCAAATCGACGGCGTTGCGGCCGGTCCCCGCCACCTTTGCCCGGCTCAGCTTCCAGAGAGGGTTCTCCGTGAAATCAGCTCGACCGATCGCATTGCTCGTCGTCGCCCTAAGCGCATTGGCAGCGCCCGTCGTCGCATCACCGTCGTCGCCGCCGATGGCCACCATCTGTCACGCCCGGATCCCAGGTATTCCGACCGAGCTTCCCGCGTCGACGTTGCCATTTACAGGCGCTGGCGTGGACTGGTCCCAGATCGCGCAGGCGATCGCGAAAAGCGACTCGCAGGTAAGGACCCTTCGCACTTAGCGCTGACCGGCAGTCTGATTGTTCGCCTTAACGAGTGGTTTGCGTTCGACGACGCCTTCTCGAAAGCGCTCGGCGAGCGGTACATCTTTGAGCATGATGGCTGGGGTGAAATACTTCGCGACGTAAGAGCCGCTTCGTGAATAACGATCGTCGCTAATCACGCCCATCTTCGCGATCTATTTGCAATAAATGCCGATGTTAGACTGCGCCAAGATGGTGGCACATCCGAGCGCTTTAATGGGGTTACGGGGGGTGGCTGTTGGTACAGCGGGCGGACTGAGCATCTGTCCGACCGGGTTCGAATCCCGGCATCTCCAGCCCCGAGTCAGCGGGGACCAGGCTCTCGGTGTGGTATGATAGCGTTGCTCAGTCCGCTCGTACCAACACCGAGGGTCGCCTTAACCGGCGGCCCTCTTCCGTTCTCGGCGCTCTTTCGGACGCTATACGCAGCGCTCGCTTCGAGCGCGCGAATCAGGGCCGCGAGTCTTGCGTCGGCGAGCTGCGTTTTTCTTCAAGCTCGCACGCCTCATAGGTGTCCGCAGCCATGAGCGGCGCGCAAAGCCTCAAGCGTGTGGGCGGTCAGCTTGTGGAACATGGTAACGGTCAACGGCGGCCGCCGGCGGCCGCGCAGCGCAGCCCGTGAGTAGTGAGGCTCGGAAGACTGCCGCCAAGCCGGGTATCTGACGGCTGGCGGCGGTCGCTGGACACTGAGATCGCTTCTCGGGCATACTAGCCTTAGGACTCGCAGGCACGACCGCACGCGAGCTATGACGGAGTGTGGCTGTGCAGCCCTAGGAGCGACAAGCGTGCAATCGTTGCAGCAAAAAGCCTGGTATGACAAATCGTGCGGGTGTGGAGACGGCGTGGAAGTCGTAATGCGATCGACCGGCAACGGTCAGCAGCTCGTCGCGCGAAAGCATCCGGTTTGCGATGGAACGGGTCGAATACTACGTCCGGTGGAGTCGTTCGATCAAGGACACGGCTAAGGGCACGGTGATCGCGTTCCCGGAGGAGCCGGTTTCAGCGAACACCGTTGTGCTGCACGACCGAGTACGTGGCCCCATTACGTTTGACGGCATTTGCCTTGGGCGTGCCTCGTCGCACGAACCGACCGGAAAACGCTCTCGCCACTGGACCGATCTCGAAGTGTACCGTCGCGGGGACGGTCACTATGTGGCGTATGAAGTTGGCCGGTCGTCAATCGCAGGCGAGATCGATCTAAGCACCGTGACGGTATGTGCGACGGCGCGCGACGTGCTTGCGGCGTTCACCGCGAACACGAAGGGTAAGCTGACCGCACTTGCCACGGACGTGCTGGACGAAGCGGCCGGTAAGGATCCGGCATTCGAACGCCAGCTCGGCGACGTGCATGAAGTCGAAGATCTTGCCGGCGCGATCGGGCCCGGACGCGAGTTTACGCTCGATCGCGATGGCGCGCGCGCGCTGCGCTTCAACGGTGAGCTGCTCGCCGAAGCGTCGTCACGTCATGGAGAAGCGCCGCGTTGGACGGAGATCGCGATCTATGTGACGTGCGACGGCCGCTACGTGCTCTCAAAACAGCAACTCTCCATCTTTGAGGACGAGCCGGTTCGCGCGCTCGTCGTGGTGGCAAACACGGGCGGTGCTTTCGCGCTTTCGCTTGCGCGACCGTCGGACGGAAAGATCGAACGCGCCGGCCTGACGGCGCTACGGCAAGCGGCCGCGCGCGACGCTCGCTTCGCGGCGACGGTAAGCGAATTTCTCACGGAGCCGACGGGCGTGACCACGCCCAAGCCGGTGCCCGTTCCTCGGTTGCATCCGACCCGGCGCGACAGCCGGCGGATCTATCTCGAGCAGCTCGCGCGTGGCGCGCGAATTGTGACGTCGACGCGGCCGTCGCTTACGGGCGACGGGAGCGATCGCGTTGTCGTGCTGCGTTGGGCTGGCGTCCTTCCGACCGATGCGTTGCCGCCGCCGCCGCGTCGCGTGTTTCTCGCGTTGCGCCGCGAGCGTTCGATCGAAGTCATTGCGACGGGTTCGGCTTTGTCCGGTCGCGATGATGCGAAGATCGAAGAATGGCAGATCAGCACAATCGGACGCCAGGCCCTTGGCGGAAGCGCAAGTTAGAAAGCCGAGCCGTGTCGAGCGGTCCGCTCGCGTGCCGCTAACGGCTGTTCCTCCGGCGCTGGTTACTGCGTCACGGCTCATGCTTTCGCTCGGCGACGACTTTACGCTCGACGCGAATCTTGCAACGCGTCGCGGCGTGCTTCTCGGACAGCCGGACGCGGGCAAGAGTAACGGCCTTGCCGTCATCGCCGAGGAGCTGCTCAAACTCAACGTTCCGGTGGTCATTCTCGACTGGAAAGGTGATCTCTGGGGGCTTCGGTCGAGCGCCGATGGTGAAAGCGAAGGGTTCCCGATCGCGGTGTTCGGCGGCGATCATGGTGACGTCACGATCGACGAGCATGACGGTCGGGCGATCGGACAGGTTGTAGCTGACGAGCGGATGCCGGCGATCATCGATCTGTCGGCGTTTCTCACAGATAACGCTCGGCGTCGCTTTGCGACCGGATTTTTGCGCAGCTTTTTTGCGGCAAAACGTGCGAACGTCGCCCCGCATCCGCTGTTAATCGATGAATATCAGCAATTCGCTCCGGAAACTCCGTATAAAGGCGAACGCGATCTGTTGGCAGCTACAGAGCAGGTCGTCGGCCTTGGACGTAAGCGCGGCATCGGCGTTATCGGTACGTCGCTTCGCGCCGCAAGTCTGAACAAGAACATCGTCGAGCTGTCCGACATCCTTTGCTTCATGCAGGTGGCCGGTAAGAACGATCTCGTCGCGATCGACGAAACGATTCGACGAGTCGCCAGCAGCGACGAGCGTTCGAAGCTTCTTACGGAGATGCCGCAGCTACACCGGGGCGAAGTCGTCGTTTACTCGCCGTCGTGGCTGCGCATGCTTGAGAAACACCGCTTTCGTTTACGATCGACATTCGATTCATCGAGGACGCCCGAAGTCGGGGTTGACGTGAACGCGCACGAGCCCAACGTATTTGCGATGCCGGATCTTGCCGCGTTGCAAGCGCGTGTCGAAGCGACGCGCGAAAAGCGGGAGCTCGAGGACCCCGATGCACTGCGACGTCGGATCATGGAGCTCGAGAAACAGCTTGGCCAACGGTCCAAGGCGTCGGTACCGATCGAGAAAGTGGTCGAAGTCGCGATCGAGGTTGAGAAGCGCGTCGAGGTGCCGGTGCTCGCGCCGGGCGAGCTCTCGGAACTAGCGTCCGGTATGGCCGCGATCGCGACCGCCTTCGATCGCATCGGCGCATCGCTCGAGCGCGCACCCAAAAACGGCCCGCAAACGGCCCTGGAGGCGCCTGCGCAGTCGTCGGTGCCCAAGGGTGAAGGAGCGCCGGCGACGGCGCCACAGAGCCCGTTAACGGCTCGTTCTCGACGCGGCGCCGCGGGCGGGGCGTCCAACCATACAAAGAGCTCGAAGGCGACGTCGCGTACGGCCGGTCGCGCGGCCGTCGCCGGCGGCAAGGCGACGCTCAAGGCCGGCGCGATTCGGATCCTCGATGAGCTCGCGCGGTGCGGTGGCAAGCTCTTCAAACACGAGCTGTCGACGGTCGCAAACGTGAATCTTCGCAACGGCACGCTCGGCGCGTACCTGCGTGAACTTCGCGATGCAGGCTACGTTACGGACACGTCCCGCGAGGTTACGATCCTCGGGCCCGGGCTGCAGCGCATCGGCCTCTCGAGCCCGCGCACCGCGCCGCCGTCAACAGACGACCTTGTCGCGCTGTACGCTCCGAAGCTCAAAGCCGGCGAACGCCGGTTGCTCGACGTAGTCCGTTGAGAAGCAGCAACTCTCTGAGCAAGCAGACGTGAATATCCGAAACGGAACGCTCGGCGCGTATCTGCGAGCGCTCAAGCGTTTCGGGCTCGTCGAAACGCAGCAGCGTGAAGCGTCCGCGAGCGCAACCTTGTTTCTGCAAAAAAGAAGTGATGGGGCGCGTAATGGCGCGGTTCGGTAGGCATATTCCAGCAGGAATCGGCTTGCCCGAGTGCCACGCAAACCAAGCGTTCGGCCGCAAGGTTGGCGTGGCGATACCGATAATTGACGAAAGTTAATCGTTGGGCTTGGTGACGGAGATCGGACCGCTCGTTGTCGGCATGTTTTCCGGCGTTGCTACAATCGGCGCTCGAGCTCCCTCTCGCAAAGGAACGCTGGGACTCACCGTGATGACCGGCGCCGGCGCGCCTTTTGCGACCTCGTGCGATCCGGTCACGGGCTTTTGGTTGTCGTCAGGCATCTCTTTCCTCGTTTGCGGCGGGCTGTGTCACTGAGTTTAGCACGGCTGCATAGTCGAAGACTTCGATCGTATCGATGCTCGCGGCGTCAAGGTACAGCCCGATCGATCCGGCACGCTCCTAGCAGGCTTGCCGCCTTCTAGCTCCCATGTCTGACCCAAAAGTAGGTCGCGATCGTATGGCCAGAGACTGGCGTAACCGGGATGCGAATACAGCCCGGCTACTCTGTTGCCGGTCTTTAACGTAACGATCAAGAACAATCCGTTCGCGCCGACGCCGTTTTTACGATAGGCAAGCGAATTGAAGATGAAGTCCCATGCGCGCGGATGGGGCGACGTGATCCAATAACGCTTAGCGAAACACTCGAGAATCCACTGATAGGCCAGCGCGATGAGTATCGGCGTGATAAAGATCTCTGAGAAAAACCATAAGGCGTCCGCAAACGTCGTCGGCCACGTGGTCCAATGGCGATTGAACCAGAGCAGCGACGTAAGTACGCTAAACGCGATGATATCGACGATCGCATCGGCGGCTTTTTGTTCGCCCTGTGGCCGCCGTAACTGATACGTGCGCCACGCGATAAACCCGGGCACAATGAAAACGACTAGCGCGACAAGACCGCCGTGTTCAAACAGGAGCTCAAAGAGCTGTTCCACGGCACCTCGCGTTCATGACTCTCCTACATCAGGGCCTTCCGTGACTCCCGTTTCGCTCCACGGAGACGCCGCGGCCGCATCGTCAATTCGCTAGCCGCGGCCGACAGTCCGCGATACGCGAAGCGCATATCTCTCATAACCGCGCAACTCGGAAGAAAACGCCTTATATCGCGCGCGCCCGCGCATCTGCGACGAGTTCATCAGATGGTCAGCGTCCAAAGCGTTTACGCACCTGTCATCGGCAGCGCCGATCGCTCGACGTAGGTGTCCGCAATAAACTGCGCTACCGTGATTGCGGCTCCGACCGCCAGGCGCGCATGTCGTGGACCCAATCCTTTCCATTTCCCATCGCGGCCGTGCCCGGTGCCGTACAGATTTCTCAGTTCGCCCAGTGAGGAGACGACCGCTTCTAACTGCTGGAGGCAGCGTCGTACAACGTCGGCGCCCTTCTTTGCGTCGTCGACGTCGCTCGGTACGAGCTCGAGCGTTTTGAGCGTTGCCTTAGCGAGGGTCATAAGATCGCCGTCTTTTGGAATTGATTCGCCGGAAAGCCGAAGCACCGTTTTACAAACCGACTCGACGAGCTCTTTGGCGCCGCCGATGGTTTTCGCAGGGCTCTCCGTGGCAAGTCGCTGCAAGTCAGCTGCCTGCTCTCCGACGTGCTGAAGATCTTCAACGGTGACTGCCACGAAGACCGGTCCGCTCAGGCTGCGCTTCGCCCGCAACCAGCCGCCTTCGTACGTGAATCCGTCGCGCTCGGTTTTCCGGCGCAACATCTTGATGGCGTCTTTCGCATTGTCGTGCCGCTCGAGCGTTTCCAGTATTCCAGCGAGCGCAGCCGCGAGGCGCTGCACGCCTTCGACGTTGCCTTGGTCGACCGAAGCGAGATAGTCACGAAACCGGGTTCTCCGCTCCCCGCCGCCCCCTTTCGAGCTTGAGCCCAACGTGATGCCCGAGTCGCCGAGAGCCCGGTCAATGTCTTTTAACACGAGATAGGTCGAGCACGCGTCCTCAAACCGTCCCAGAGTGCGGCTACTGAATTGGGCGCTCAATTTAGGTCAGATGCCTCCTTTCGGTGATGCGAAGGCGCGACTGCGGGCGGCATTTAGTATGCTCGACTTGACTTTAATGGGCTGATTCCTAAACTAGAAAGATGCAAGGATCCAGCTTTAAGCACTCCAAGCTTGGCCCGTCGGTCATTCACCCTGCCGGCAATTGTCTAGGTATGGCTCGTGGGCAGGCCGAGTAGGGTGCAAGCGAAAGGGTCGGTCGTCGGTATGCTGCTCGACGATTTGTATCGGCTACTTGATCGCAACGGCTTCATGGAAACGAACACGCGTTTTCTATTTGCGCCACGCGGGTCGCCGGCGCTTCTTGACGACGATCGGCGCCGCGATCTGTGGGCGCGCATTGCGAAGATGCGGAAGAACGCCATGATCTATACCGTCGCGACGGCGGTTCTGATCTTCATGCAAGGGTCGGCTGCAATGGCAACCGAGGCCGCGACCGGACATATTCGCTCGACCGTGTTCCTCATGATCTTCGGAGCGGTCATTATCGGGCTGGGCCTGCGCACGCTCTGGGGCACGGCGCGGCATCTTGAGTGGCTTGGGGCGACGGATCCCGACGCCGCTGCAGCTGCGCCGCCTGCGGCCTTTCATGTCAACGAGTCAGAGCCATGATAAGAGCGTGGCGCGCGCGTATGCGTCTACCGCTGGCCGTTCGCGCAGTGCTCGCGATCGCGCTGTCGATCGTGTGGCTCGCCTTCGTCGTTAAAGGCGCGTTCGTGCTTGATGTTGCGCTTAAGGGCGTCTGGACGACGCCCGACGCCCTCATGTTTGCGTTACTCGCGCTTATGTTGTCGCCGCTCGGAGTTTTGATCGATGTGATGGCGCGAGTCGGAGTCGCGCTTACAAGACGCGTCCCGTCGTACAGAGGGAGATGAAGCGGCTGATGTCGCGCTCATTCTTTGTGCGGTTGCTTGCATGCCTATCGGGCTCGGCTGCGCTGCATGCTGATTGGCTGCTTTCGCCGATAGCTAAAGCGCCTCCGGCGCCGCTCGAGTTTGCGACGACAAGCGTCAGGTGGGTCGGTGTGATCAATCCTGGCTTGCTCGTTGTCTTCGACTGCAAAGCCGGCTTCCTATGAGAAGCCGCTCTTTAAAAGCACGATGGCCCCAGCGCCCATGGTGGCTTGACACACTGGCCAACTATTGTTCAATGATTGTCAATCTCGTTGCGCTGTTTGTGATTTTCGTCGGATGGCGTATAACGCAGCCTTTGCGCGCATGTGGGTCGGTAATCATAAAAGATGCGCGAGATTCTTCATGGCTGTGCGTGGGACCGGATCAGTTCTATTCCGGTAGCCCGCTCGGGTATTGCTACATGGCCAGCGTCATTGGCGTAGTGGCGATGTCGGCGTTTGTAAGCCGTCTGCTCGTGCGGCGAGCTCGCGCGGCGAGGGCGCGCGAAGTTGTTCGCCCACTGAGGCCGGATACTTAAAAGTTAGCTGACGTGCACACCGAAAAGGCGCTCCATGAGCACGCCATTAGAGCGACTTCAAGAAACAAGTGAGGCGCTTCGAGCCGCCGTCGCAAGCGCCGACGCCCTCCTCGCGGCTCGGCAGCACGCCGACGATGCAACGCTGCGGTCCATGCGCAACCAGCTCGAAGACTGGCGCCTCGCAGCCGCTTCGGGCTATGCCGACGAGGAGCAATTCCTCGCCGAGCTGTCGCGCGCCGGAAACGAGTGGCTTACCCTCGTGGGCAGCAGCAAACGGCACGGATTCGAGGAGTGGAAGATGCGTAACGCCGTCTTCACGCATATCCTGGAAGCCCGCGATCCACTGAAGTTCTGACCGATAGCCCGGGTGAACTCGTCGCCTTTCGTCAGCGCAGTGCGGTGAACGCGTCGCGCTCGCTGAGATCGAACGTGCGAGCGTTACGGTCGCGCGGCAAAACCGGCGCGCACCCTTTAGCGCGCGACGCTGCCGCGAATGCGGCGACGGTTGGTAAGAGAGACGTTGAGGATTGGAGCGTAGGCGGAAATGTCGAGCACGTGCTCAGCTCGAGTGACTGCAACGTAAGCGATATTTGCCTCTTCGAC
>JAABUQ010003509.1_pt1 | contig 28655 bp, 24 predicted proteins | sample 5560001 | NCBI WGS metagenome assembly JAABUQ01 (sample SAMN10711888, study PRJNA513371) | rock metagenome | isolation source: Antarctica rocks | place: Antarctica: Victoria Land, Finger Mt nord | collected 2015-12-18 | reverse complement strand
CCCGGGGCTATCCGGGCCGGTCTCCCCCGACCTCAACCTCGGGGGCTGATTGAAACCAGAACCAGACTCACCGAACCAGATCAAAGAACCGTCTCCCCCGACCTCAACCTCGGGGGCTGATTGAAACTTGTCAATCATGACACCTCGAAGATCCTCGGCCGGGTCTCCCCCGACCTCAACCTCGGGGGCTGATTGAAACCGCTCGGCGGTGGCGGCGGGGGAGGCGGAGGAGGCGTCTCCCCCGACCTCAACCTCGGGGGCTGATTGAAACTCCTCGATCAGCCCGTCCCACGCGTCCCGCCGCGCGTCTCCCCCGACCTCAACCTCGGGGGCTGATTGAAACTACGAAGGCGACTGGATCGCCGAAGGGGCCGTCGAGTCTCCCCCGACCTCAACCTCGGGGGCTGATTGAAACACCCGGCATTTCGACCTGGTCCAGTGGAACGACTTGTCTCCCCCGACCTCAACCTCGGGGGCTGATTGAAACACGACGATCGGCCCGGTCGTCCTTCCGGGGGGGAGGTCTCCCCCGACCTCAACCTCGGGGGCTGATTGAAACTTGCGGGTGCTGACCGACTCGCCCGACGTGTCCGCGTCTCCCCCGACCTCAACCTCGGGGGCTGATTGAAACAACCTCCGAGGGGCCAACCTCCGAGGGGCCGACCTGTCTCCCCCGACCTCAACCTCGGGGGCTGATTGAAACCACCGTTAGGTGCGCGACTTGGGTGACTATTGGTGTCTCCCCCGACCTCAACCTCGGGGGCTGATTGAAACGTAACCGACGAGGGAAAGATATCACCGATATTGTCCAGGACCAAGGTCATCGGCAGCCCCGGGTAGCGGGCCGACAGCTTGTGGAGGAGTTCACAGATGGCCATCGCGTCGATCGCCGTGTCGTTGGTGACGGTGGTCAACTCACGGGTGACCGCGTCAATCGCCCCAAGGACGTTGAACCGCCCGCGGCCCGAGGGGCCGCGGATCAACAGCCGCGCGAAAGCACCACAGGTAGCCCAGGGACGTCCCGTGGACGAGATGGGCGGCGTCGACGAAGCAGACCACCCGCTTGAGCCGCCGGGCCTGCTTCAGCCTCGGCCAGGGCCGCTCGTCGAGGAACTTGGCCTGCTCGTCGGCGTCGGCCTTGGCCGGGATCATGCCGAGCCCGCGGAACTTCAGGCCGATCCCCTTGAGGAACTTGCGGACCTGGATCGGCCCACGCCGGATGCCGGTGAGCCGCTCGATGGCGGCGGCCGCCTGGGCGGTCGACCGGGGCGGGTTCTTGCGGAAGTGCTCCTCGATCGCTTGGCGATGGTCGGACAACTCGCTGGCAGGCCCGTCCCAGTCGGTCTGCTTGAGCCGCTCGACGCCGCCCTCCTGGTATTGCCGGAGGTAAGATCGCAGGGTGTTCTCGCTGATCCGGGCCACAGGCAGTTGGACATGAGCTTCGGCGAAGACCGCAGTCGAGTGCGGAAAGACCACGCCGACGCCAACATGGCGGCATTGCGGCGGCTGGCGTTGGGCCTGTTGAAGAACGAGGCGACCAAGAAGGTGGGCATCAAGAACAAACGGCTTGTCGCCGCAGGGAACATCGACTATCTGCGGCAAGTGCTATTCGGTGCCTAAGTTACGGTGCAATCGCCCTGGTCGCAAGGTAGGAAAGGGATGAGCGGGTGGGGGCCGAGGCTCCCTTCGCTGGCGAGGCCGCGCGGGAGGTCGGCCGCCTGCATCCCGAGCCGGCACTTTCGCGGCGCCGTCTCCAGGGCGGTGCCTTCACGCGGCACCTCGCCGGAGAATGTGCCGAGTGCGTCGGTATCGAGGTTGGGCACGACGAGCGTGGCCTGGAGATGTTCGCGGAACGCCGGGGCGAGGGCCAACTCCTTCCGGTGTTTGGTCGCCGGGGCAACGCGGCCAGGGGCGTAGCGGGCCTCTGTCACCGGCTTCCCGTGCCGGTCCGCCTTTCCTGAGGGCAGGCCGCCTTGTTGATTCGACCTTCGGGACCGGGCGTGACGGTCGGGGCCGGAGGCTTACCCCGTGCATCCACTGCTCGCGAGGCGGAATGCATGACCAGCTCGATCAACGTCCCGACGTCGCGATGGGCCTCGACCGGATGCCGCAGCGGCAGCTCGGGATGCACCTTGTAGCGGTTGCGCCGCCCGGCCCGCTCCCGCTCCAGGTAGTGCCCGGCCTCCAGGTCGGCCACGATCCGCTGGACGGCCCGCTCGGTGATGCCGACCCGGCACGCGACCTCGCGGAGCTTGACCTCCGGGTCACGGGCGATCAGCAGCAGGACGTGGGCATGATTGCTCAGGAAGGTCCAGGTCGGCATCACCTCGCCGCCGATTTTTTCTTCATCCATCGCTTGACCGCCTCCCGAATATACGATACATAATACGCGAAATTCGTGTCGTATTTCAAGCCAATTCCGAGGCTCGCCCTTCCTGGTTGGGCGAGCGAGACGCCTGGTCGATGGAGAATTTAGCGATGCCCAGGGTCGATAGTAGCAGAGGGGCAACGGCGGAGGGGCGTGTGCTGCTGGGCGCCCTCGCCGTCCTTGCCTTATTATCGGTAAGGCCTCTTGCTTGGCAATCCATGAAGCCGGGATCGGTTGCCCTGGCGGGGATGACCGTGGACCGCCTCAGCGCGGCGTTGACGCTGCTCGTGGGCGGGGTCGGCGCCGTGACCTTTCGCTTCTCGATGCGCTACCTGGACGGCGAGCCGGGTCGGCGGCGGTTCCTGCGCTGGCTCGCCTTCACGATCGGATCGGCCTACCTGCTCATGCTGGCGACCGACCTGCGGCTCCTGATCATCGCCTGGTCGCTGACGAGTCTTGGCCTGCACAGGCTCCTGCTGTCTTATCCCGATCGCGGCGAGGCGTGGCGGCCGGCCCGCAAGAAATTCCTGATCAGCCGCCTCGGCGACGTCGCCCTGGTCGCCGCCGCCGCCCTGGTCTGGCGGGATTGGGGTACGTTCGACCTCCACGCGTTCCTGCGCGTCGCGGCCGATGGCCATGTCGGGCCGGCCGCCACGGCGGTCGGCCTGCTGGTGGTCGTGGCGGCCCTGACCAAGTCGGCCCAATTCCCCTTCCACTCCTGGCTCCCCGAGACGATGGAGGCGCCGACGCCGGTCTCGGCCCTGATGCATGCCGGGGTCATCAACGCCGGCGGGGCGCTGCTGCTGCGGTTCGCCCCGCTGATCGCCCGGGTGCCCGAGGCGCTGCTCCTGCTCTCGATCGTCGGCACGATCACCGCCGTCCTGGGGATGCTCGCCATGTGGGCGCAAGTCAAGGTGAAGCGGACGCTGGCCTGGTCCACCGTCGCCCAGATGGGCTTCATGATGGTCCAGTGCGGGCTGGCGGCCTTCCCGGCGGCCCTGCTGCACATCCTCGGGCACGGCTGCTACAAGGCGTGGAGCTTCTTGCGGTCGGGGGGCCTTCCCACGCCGGCGCCGCGCGGCGGCCCGGTCTCGCCCGCGCGGACGCTGTTGCTTGCCGGCCTGGGCACGGGCGTGGGCGTCCTGGCCCTGGCGCTGGCGTCGCGGGTGACGGGTTTCCGGCCGGATCATTCCCCCGGCGAGTTGGCCCTCTCGGCGGTCGTCGCGCTGGCGATCGGGCAACTCTGGGTGGCCCTGCTCGGCTCGCCGACGCCGGATGCCCGGTCCGCTCCCGCCCGCGTCGTCTCGGCGGTCGCGGCGAGCCTCGCCCTCTCCGTCGCGATCTTCGGCTTGTATCGCGGGGCCGGGGCGTTCCTGGCGCCGGTGCTGGGCGACCTGCCCATCGCCGCCGGGCCGCTGGCCTGGGCAGCGGCAATTATCCCCGTGGCCGCCTTCGCGGGCCTGGTCGTGGTCCACGCCCTCCTGCCAGTCCTCGGCCGCACCGGCTCGGGTCGGGCCTTCCACGTCCATGCCTTGCACGGCTTCTATTTCGGCGCGGTCGCCGACCGCTTCGTGGACCGGGTCTGGGGCCGCTTCTCTCCGAAGGGAGCCGAACATGCTTGAAAGCACCGCGATCGTCGGCGAGGAGATGACCGCCGAGGCCATCCTGGAGGCCGTGGCCCGCGTCTGCCGGCGGATTCCGCCCCTCTGGGACCTCCGCAGCTACGTGGCGGTCAACCCGTTCCTCGGCTTCGCCGCGCGGCCGATCGATGAGGCCGCCCGGGAGATTGGCGACGGCCTGGGCGCGCGGGTGCTCCCGGGGATCGAGTTCTACCGGGCGCGGTGGCGGCAGGGCGCCTTCGGACCGATCGACCTGGCCGACGCGGCGAGCCGGCACGGCCGGGATGACGCGGCGTTGCGAGACATTCTCGACGGCCGGCGCGACGTCCCCCTACGGCCGGCAGGCCCGGTGCTGGGCTTCGCCGAGCGGCACGACCGCCGGCATGGCACCGACTGGGACGGGCAACTGATCCGCTCAGCCGCCCGCTGGTGTGCCGTGTACGCGGCGGGGGGCGGGTCGTCATGGCCGCTCGCTTCGTCCGGCCAGGGCCTCTATGAGTCGTGGCGCGAAGCGGCCCGGGTGGACCGGACCCTGGAGATCGGCGGCCTGCGCGGGTGGCGCGACTGGGTCGGGCGGCTGCCCGACCGGACCGGCGAAACGATCGCGGCGTCGCTGGCCTGGCTGGGCGTGCCCGCCGCCGAGTGCGAGCTCTACCTTTATCGCTTGCTCGGCGGGCTCTACGGCTGGGCGTCGTACCTGCGACGTCAATCCTGGGAGGAGGGCGGCGACGAACCGGGCAGCCTGGTGGACCTGGTGGCCATCCGCCTCACGGGCGATGCGGCCGTGGCCGCGCTCATGGGCGACGACGGACGACCTGACCGCGGGCCCGCCATGCCCGCCGTTGAAGACGAATCGGTGCTGCTGACGTTCCAGGAGGCATTGGAAGGTGGATTCGCCCGCTCCCTGCTCGGCAAGCTCGCCCCGCCGCCCCGGCCCGTCGCCGCCGCACGGCCGGCGGTGCAGGCGGTCTTCTGCATCGACGTGCGGTCCGAGCCGATGCGGCGTCACCTGGAGGCGCAGGCGGCCGGCATCACGACCCTCGGCTTCGCGGGCTTCTTCGGCGTGGCCCTGGACTGGCAAGCCGGAGACGGGGCAAGCGCCCGCTGCCCCGTGCTTCTCAAGCCGGGCATTCGCCTTCGGCCGGCGGTCCCCGCGCCGGCGGGGATGACGCGGGCCGTGGTCAAGCACGTCCAGGCCGCGCCGGCGGCTTCGTTCTCCTTCGTGGAATTGCTCGGCCTAGCCTACGGGATCGGCCTGGCCCGCGACGCGCTGGCCGCGACGCCGGGCACGCGTCCGGCGGAAAATGCCGTCTCCATCGAACTGACGCCGGATGGGAAGGGGCGTGGCGTTGCCGGGCCAGCCCACATCGACCTCGCCGCCGGCATCCTCAAGAACATGGGGCTGCGTGCCCCCTTCGCCCGCCTGGTGCTGCTCTGCGGCCATGCCGGTCGGAGCGCGAACAATCCGCATGCCGCCGGGCTCGACTGCGGCGCCTGCGGGGGGCATGGCGGCGCGCTCAACGCGCGGGTGGCGGCGGCGGTGCTCAACGACCCTGCGGTGCGCGCCGGGCTGTTGGACCGGGGGTGGGACCTCCCCGCCGACACGCATTTCCTACCGGGCGTGCATGACACATCGGTCGATGAGGTCACGCTGCTCGACCTCGATCGCGTCCCCCGGGACCACGCCGCCGATGTCGACCAACTCCGTCGATGGTTGGCAGGGGCGGGAGGGCTGGTGCGCGCCGAGCGGGCGGCCGGCCTCGGCCTGGCCGGGCGGCCGGCCGGGACCCTGGGCCGTCTGCTCTCGCGGCGTGCCCGCGACTGGTCGGAGGTCCGGCCCGAGTGGGGGCTGGCCCGCAACGCGGCGTTCATCGCGGCTTGCCGTGCCCGCACTCGCGGGGTGGACCTGGATGGGAGGGTATTCCTGCACGAGTACGACCACTCGACCGACCCCGACGGCTCGGTCCTCACGCTGATCCTGTCGGCGCCGATGGTGGTCGCGTCGTGGATCAACCTCCAGTATTTCGCCTCGACGGTGGACAACGATGCCTTCGGCTGCGGCACCAAGACGCTGCACAACCGCGTCGGGTCGCTCGGGGTGGTCCTGGGCAACGGCGGCGACTTGCGCACGGGTTTGCCGGCCCAGTCGGTCCACGCGACCGACGGCACTTGGTATCACGAACCGCTGCGGTTGCAGGTGGTCGTCGAGGCGCCCGGCGAGAAGATCGAGGCGGTAGTTTCGGCGCAACCCAAGGTTATGGACCTGGTGGATAACGGTTGGGTCCGTCTGTTCGCCCTGCGTCCCTATGGGGGCGAAGCGTCGCTATGGGTCCCGGGTCGTGGGTGGCAGAGGGCCGAACTCACGAGCAGATAGCCCAGCCGAGTCGTCGTCCCCTTGCTGTCCGGGTGGTGGTCGCGGCGGACCCTGATCCTCAGCGTGTACTCGCCCTCGGCCAACCCGTCCTCAAGCACCCGGTAGTGAGGAACTTGCGTCGTTTAGAACCCGGCAAGTTCTTAAACAGGAAAGCTGGGAAATTCCCAATTTCAGGGCCGGGAATTCCTGCCATCTTCCCAATCGCGCAATCCGCCACTAAAGTCACAACCCGTACTAGTCGATCAATCATACAGTCTTTCGCTGGTATGACCTATTCGAGCAGTCGCTGTGGACGCTCACGAATGAGCCGCGCACGAGCCAAGAGTTGATCGCCTATTGCTTATTCGGCGGGATTGCCGACTAGCGCAAACTTCTCAAGGACGGGGCAAATGAACCTCACACTGAGATTTTCGAACATCAAGCATATGAATCATGTGATTGCGAGAGCGATCACTTGCGGCATCATGCTGCTGGTTCTGCCGTCCTGTGGAATCCCCCCTCTCCGTCATCCAGAGCCGGGACCAGGTCTGCCGGAGAGCTTCAATGGAGCGACCAGTCCGGAAAACTCTTCTCAGGTCGGGATCGAAGAGTTTTACAATGATCGAATGCTGATGTGCTTGATTGAAAAGGCACTGGTCGACAATCGGGAGCTGAAGAACCTCAATGAGGACGTCCAGATCGCCAGCAACGAGGTTCTGGCGCGGTCGGGGGCGTATCTTCCCTTCATCAGTGTCGGGGCCGGCGCGGGGCTGAACAGATACAGCCGCTTCACGCTTGATGGAGCCGGCCTGCTTGCCGACCCGTATCTTCCCGGAAAGAAGTTCACCAATCCCCTCGGAATTTACCAGGGAGGCATCCAGCTCAGCTGGCAGCTGGACATTTACAGGCAGTTGCGGAATGCCAGGGACGCGGCGGCGCAGCGCTACGTCTACGCCGCCGAGAGGCGGAACTACTTCGTGACCACCCTGGTCGCGGAGATCGCCGAGAATTATTACCGGCTGATGGCGGCCGATAAACGGCTTGAGAATCTAGACCAAATCATCAAGGTTCAGGAGCGAAGCCGCGAGATCGCCCAGGACCAGAAGGACGCGGGTCGTAGCAACGAGCTGCCTGTCCTGCGTTTCCAGGCCGAGGTTCAAAGGAACCAGAGCGAAAAGCTGATCATCAACCAGTCGATCATCGAGGGCGAAAACCGGATCAACTTCCTCGTCAATCGCTACCCGCAGCGCGTCGAACGCATGTCCGCGGGATTCTACGATCTGACCATTCACCCGCTGAGCGTCGGAGTGCCCTCGGAGTTGCTCCAGAACCGACCCGATATCCGCCAGGCTGAGCGCGAGCTGACGGCGGCCGGACTCGATGTCAAGGTCGCCCGGGTCAACTTCTATCCTCAGCTGGTGATTACCGGCGGCGTTGGCCTCAAGTCACAGATCATCACTCATCTGTTCGAGCCGCAAGCCGTGATTGGCGATATCGCCGGTGGCCTGACCGGGCCGTTTGTCAACAGGAGAGCGATCAAGGCCCAGTACCTCACCGCGAACGCCAGGCAATTGCAGGCCATCTACAACTACCAGCGCGTCATCCTCGAAGCCTTCACCCAGGTCATCAACCGCGTGAACATGGTGGAGAACTACAGCAACAGCATCGAGATCAAGAAGCAGCAATTGAAATCGCTCGAGGAGGCGGTCAGAGTCGCCAACGATCTTTTTCAGAGCGTCCGCATCGACTACCTGGACGTGCTAACCGTCCAGCGTGACCTCAGGGACGGGAGATTGGTCTTGATCGACACCAAGTCGGAGCAACTCTCCGCCATCGTCAACACCTATCAAGCCCTTGGTGGCGGGGTGATGACGATCTCCACTCCGGAGGACTTCCACGGTCAATACCCGTATGTCCACATGGTCCGCGGCGGCGAGAACTTCTGGACGATCTCGCTGCTCTACTACAGGTCGGGCCGGTATTGCAAGGCCCTCTGGGCGGCCAACAAGAATGCCGTCCCCGCCTTCGACGGCCTGACCGTCGGCAACAAGATCCTCATCCCTCGGGCCGACCAGCTCGACCCAACCCTGATCGAGGAAGTCCCCGCGCCCGTCCCGCCCTTCCCCGATCAGGTGCCCGGCAACGGACCGGCGATCCTCCCCCCGCCACCACCCGCGGGCACGCCTGGCCCGTTCACCCCGGTGGGGAACAAAGACCCCGGCGTTAAAGTTACCGGCGGCACCAAACCCCGCGCGGCCTCGCCGATGCCGGGCTGGACTGGAGATTGACCGGCCGCCAGCGAGGGCGAAGCCTGGCGGGCTATCGCACCACGTGATTCCAGGCGACCAGGGGAACCGATTTCCTCGCCGTTGGCTTGATCGAGGCCCGGGCGGTCTAACCGACCCGGGCCTTTCTCCTGTTCACGGGCGCGAACGGCTACTGAGCGCGAATCCCAGGCGAAAAAGTTGGATCAAGCGGCACCGACCCTCGCGACAGGGAGCGGACGGGTGATCGGAGCAGGCTGACCCCTTCGAGAACTCTGGATCGGTCCACTCTTCAAGCCCCAAAAACGTTCGTCAAGCCCCAAAAACGTTCGTCGCGACGGACAACCACGCGCCGTCTGTTGACTTCCGTCGATAGCGAAGCTATAAATTTTAGGACATGGATCTCGTGTGCTGTTAATCCGGACTCTTGGGGTTCCCTCGCACGTCGAAACAAAGCAAATCGTGCGAGGTCGTGGGCCTCACCCGGCCAGCCTCGGAATTCGCGAAGTGATCCGGGAGAAAGCCATCATGCCGGACGCCGGTGAGCGAACCTTGAATCCCGACGTTCGATAAGCGAGGGGCCATGCCCGACCGTAAGAGCCTCGTCTCCGCGCTCTGGCTGACATCATCGCTGGCGCTCCTGGCGTCGGTGCTGGTTGCGCCGATCCGGACGCCGGGGTCCGTTACCGTCTCACCCCGGCCCGATGGCCTCCGCCGCAGTTTCTCCCTACCCCCGGGCCAACCGACGACCCTTCTCGGCGCGGCGATGGCCACCGACGCCGTCCTGGGGGTGAATGCCCTTCCTTCCGAGAGTGAAGAGCAGGATCGGACCGATGCTCTGGACGAGCCTCGAGTTTCCTTCCTAATTCCTTGTTCGTTCCGCAAGATCGCCGATCGCCAGTCGATCGCCCCCCGCTCGATCCTCTCCCATTACCCCCTCCGCTGTTGATGACCCGCTGATGGCCCTCTGATTGCCGGCTAACGTGTCGCCGATCCTTCGCGCCGTCCAGGCCCCAAGCCCGGAGGTTGGCGTGCCGATTGATGTCGCCGACTCGGCCAAACCCTGCCTCGCCGATGCCCAGGTCTTGGGCTCGAGGTCCTTCGTGATCGTCGGTTCGGCTTGACCCGGACGCCGGAATCAGCGATCGATCGACGCCCTGGTCGGGAGATCATCCCGCGCGCGTTCCGACGCCTCCTCGCCCCCCCTCCGGCGTCGAACCGATTCGGATCGCCATCCGTACTACTCAAATCCCTCCAATTCACGCCGCGTTTCCTTGCCCAACGAATCGGGACAGAGTCGAGTCGAGAAGGAGCCCTGCAATGCTTCCGATCAAATCCGTCATGCGACGGCTGGTGAAAATCTTGATGCTGGTCGTCGTCCTGATCGGCGGCGTGGTCTTCGGCCTGTACAAGATGCGCGTGGACATCCCGGCGCTGAACACCCCCAAGATTTACGCGCACCTTGATTCCCTGGGCGTGCGCGTCGAGCGGATGAAAGGATACATGGTTGGCCAGTATGAATCGTATTTTCACAAGCACCAAGAGGAGGAGGCCCCCCATGAGCACCATAAGATCTTGGTCACCAGCCCGATGGCAAAGGATGTCACCATCACCCAGCCCTATGTTTGCCAGATCCACTCGCGGCGTCACATCAATGTCCGTGCATTGCAGAACGGGTATCTCAAGGCCATCTCAATCAAAGAAGGCCAGACGGTCAAAACGGGCGAGGTGATGTTCGAGATCTTGGCAACTCTTTACAAGGCAAAGTGGGACGCCGCGGTGGCCGAGAGAGACCTGGCGCAAATCGAGTTGAATAACAGTCGGAGGTTGTTCGAGAGAAAAGCCGTCTCTGATCAGGATGTGAAACTGTTCGAGGCCAGATTGGCCAAGGCCCAGGCCAACGCGGATCTGGAGAAGGCCGAATTCGACTTTGCCACGGTCAAAGCACCTTTCGACGGCATCATCGACCGCCTGCATGAGCAGCAGGGCAGCCTGATCAAGGAGGGCGACATCCTCACGACCTTGTCCGATAACAAAGTGATGTGGGTTTATTTCAACGTCACTGAGAAACGCTACCTCGAATCCGGATCCGAAGTGGGTCAGAAGGGTATCGAACTCATGCTGGCGAACCACACCAAATTTCCGCAGAGCGGTGAGATTGGCGCGATCGAGTCCAACTTCAACAACGAGACCGGGAACATCGCCTTCCGCGCGGATTTTGAGAACCCGAAGGGCCTGCTGCGTCACGGTCAGACCGGCACCGTGTTGATCTACAAACTGTTGAAGGGCGCCATCGTCATCCCTCAGCGGGCGACTTTCGAGAATCTCGCCAAGCGGTACGTTTACATCGTCGACAAAAATGACGAGGTGCATCAGCGCGAGATCGTCATCGACCACGTACTGGATGACATCTATGTCATCGAGAAAGGAGTTGATGTGGCCGATAAAATCGTTCTCGAGGGAATCCGACAGGTTCGCGAAGGGGAAAAGGTGGAATACGAGTTTCGTCAACCGGAAGAGGTCATTAGAAACCAAAAGAACCATGCGGAATAGCAACCGCCTTGCGCTTCAGCCTTTGGAACACTGCCCGAAATGTGCCGTCGGGACAACCCTATTTCTTCGATAGAGGACGACACTGTACCCGACCATGTCGACTGATGGCGATCTTGGTTCGCACCAGGTCCGCCTTCGTCGAGCGAGTCCAGAAGGCTGAAGGGTAGCGCAACCACCTTCCGATACGGAAACCAACCAGGACATCTCAAAACCATGTTCGCGAAGATCCTCCATCGACCGGCATTGGCGATCGTTATCTCGATACTCATCTTGTTCCTGGGGGGGCTGGCGATCAACACCCTGCCGATCTCCCAGTTCCCCTCCGTCGCGCCTCCGAGCGTGGTGGTCTCGGTTTCTTATCCCGGCGCCAGTGCCGAAGTTCTGGTCGACTCGGTCCTGATTATCCTGGAGCAGGCCATCAACGGCGTCCAGGACATGCGCTACATGGCCTCCGCCGCCACCAGTGCCGGTGAAGCAACGATCCAGATCATCTTCGAGCCGGGCACGGACCCGAACGTGGCGGTCGTGAACGTGAATAACCGGATCAACATCGTGAAGAACAGGCTCCCTCCCATCGTTGAGCGGGAGGGCATCATCGTCTTGCAGGCGATGACCAGCATGTTGATGTATGTGAACATCTATAGTACCGATAAAAGTCTCGATCAAAATTTTCTTTATAACTACGTCACCGTCAACGTCCTTCCCGAGATCAAGCGGACCCGCGGCATCGGTAGCGCCAATATCCTCGGCAACCGCGCGTATGCCATGCGGATTTTCCTGAATAACGACCGCATGCGTGCCTACAAAGTTTCCGCCGACGATGTCATGAAGGCCGTGAAAGAACAGAGCATGATTGGTTCGCCCGGACGACTGGGCCAGGCGACGGGTCAAACGTCGCAAACCGTCGAGTACGTCCTGACCTGGGTCGGGCGCTACAACAAGCCGGAGCAGTATGAGAACATCATTCTGAGGGCAAATCCCGAGGGCGAGATCCTGCGGATCAAGGATGTCGCCAAGGTCGAGCTGGGCTCTTCGTTCTACGACCTTTACTCGGATATCGACGGCAATCCCTCGGCTGCCATCGTCCTCAAGCAAAGCCCCGGCTCCAACGCCGCCGTCGTCATCGAGCAGGTCAAGGAGAAGCTCAGGGAGATCAAGAAGGACTCGTTCCCTCCTGGCATGGACTTCGAGGTTAGCTACGACGTTTCCAGCTTCCTGGAGGCCTCCATCGACAAGGTGCTCCATACCCTGTTCGAGGCCTTCGTGTTGGTGGCCCTGGTGGTCTTCCTGTTCCTCGGTGATTGGCGTTCCACGCTGATCCCGACCCTGGCGGTCCCGGTATCCTTGATCGGGACGTTCTTTTTCATGCTGATGTTCGGTCTATCGATCAACCTGATCACGCTCTTCGCGCTGGTGCTGGCGATCGGGGTCGTGGTGGACGACGCGATCGTGGTGGTCGAGGCGGTGCATGCCAAGATGGCCGAGAAGCATCTTTCACCCTATCGGGCGACCAAGGAAGTGGTTCACGAGATCAGCGGCGCGATCATCGCCATCACCATGGTGATGACGGCGGTGTTCATTCCGGTGACATTCATGACCGGGCCGGTCGGCGTCTTCTACCGCCAGTTCGGCCTCACGATGGCCATGTCCATCGTTCTCTCCGGTGTGGTGGCCCTGACGCTCACGCCGGTCCTCTGCGCGATGCTCCTCAAGCCCCACACGGCCCATGTGGGATTCCGTGGGCCGCTGGCCATGCTGCTGCACCTGTTCGACCGTGGCGTTGAGAAGGTCACGGGCGGATATGCCGCGGTCCTCCGCCGGATCGTCACCCGCCGCTCGCTGACCATGTTCGTCATCATGGGCTTTGGCACCGGCATTTACGTGGTGAACACGCATCTTTCGTCTGGCTTTATCCCGCTCGAGGACCAGGGCATGATCTATGGGATCATCCAGACGCCTCCGGGCTCGACGCTCGAGTACACCAACGCCAAGTCCCACGAGCTCCAGGAGATCGCCCGAAAGACCGAAGGCGTCACCTCGGTTTCCTCGTTGGCCGGTTACGAGGTTCTGACCGAGGGGCGGGGCTCGAACGCGGGAACCTGTCTCATCAATTTGAAAAACTGGTCCGACCGCAAGATGACCTCGCGTCAGATCATCGAGGAACTCGAGCAGAAAGGCAGCAAGATATCCAATGTCAAGCTCGAATTCTTCGAGCCGCCCGCGGTTCCGGGCTTCGGCGCGGCCGGGGGGTTCTCCGTGCGTCTCCTCGACAAGACGAACTCGAACAACTACCAGCGGCTCGGAGAAGTGACCGATAAGTTCATGGACGGTTTGTCGAAACGCAAGGAACTGAAGGGTTTGTTCACCTTCTTTGCCAGCAACTACCCGCAATATGAGATCGTTATCAACAACGACGTGGCCATGCAGAAGGGCGTGTCGATCGGAGACGCGATGGACAACCTATCCATCGTCATCGGCAGCACCTGGGAGCAAGGCTTCGTCCGCTTCGGCCAGTTCTTCAAGGTCTACGTCCAGGCCTCGCCAGAGTTCCGGCGGTTCCCCGAGGATTTCGATAATATCTTCGTCAAGAACGACAAGGGGGAAGCGGTCCCCTACTCCTCGTTCATGCAGCTCAAGAAGAAGCAAGGCTTGAACGAGATCAACCGCTACAACCTGTATCCCTCCGCCGCCATCCAAGGCGCGCCGGCTAAGGGCTTCAGCAGTGGTCAAGCCATCAAGGCGATTCAGGAGGTCGCCGCCGAGACGCTGCCTCGCGGTTACGACATCGGCTGGGAAGGCATATCCTATGACGAGGCGTCCAAGGGAAACGCGGCCGTTTATATCCTCGGGATCGTCATCGTCTTCGTCTATCTGGTACTGGTCGGGCAGTACGAGAGTTTCTTCCTGCCGCTGGCGGTGATCCTGTCGCTGCCGGTCGGGCTCTTCGGGACCTTCCTGTTCCTCCAGGTCATGGGGTTGTCCAACGACGTCTACGCCCAGATTGGTCTGGTCATGCTGGTCGGTCTGCTCGGCAAGAACGCGATCTTGATCGTCGAATTCGCGGTGCAGCGGCGTCAGGAGGGCGTGAGCCTCCGGGAGGCAGCCATCGAAGGAGGGAAATTGCGGTTCCGGCCGATTCTGATGACCTCTTTCGCCTTCATCGCCGGTCTGCTTCCGTTAGTCGTCGCCACCGGCCCCGGGGCGATCGGAAACCGCACCATCGGCACCGCCGCCGTCGGCGGGATGCTCGTGGGCACCTTGATTGGGGTCTTGGTCATTCCTGGCCTTTATTACTTGTTCGGTGTGATGGCCGACAAGGGCAAACTCATCAAAGACGAGGCGGATGAATCTCTTGCTGAGTCCATCACGGCCCACTGAATGGATCAAACTCCGAAAATGGCAACCCGAACCCGCAAGCGTGCGTGGTGACAACTTTTTGGTGCCAATAATCCCCTTTATTCGCACCAGGAGCCGTGGTAGTGTTTTTCGAGCTTGTTAAGTGACTTGCTATTTGTCACGCTATTGCCCTGCTATTTGTCGCTCCACATGACGGCCTGTCACTAAATCAACTAAATCGACGTTTTATGCAACTTACAAGCTCTGACAAAACCCTCCGCAGCCGACATGCGCCGGGGCCCGGTGTCGTCAGAGCTTGTCAAACTGGAAGCTTCGCCAGCAGGGCACGCGTCTCGACGACGACGCGACCTGTGAACTTCGGATCAAGCACGAGCGTGGAAGCGAGCATCGGATGGCCTCCTTCGTCGTAATAGACGCTGGTCTGACCTGATTCATTGATTAGGACTTTGGTAATCACGCACGCGGCTCGCTTTGGGGAGCTCCAGTACTTAATGAAAGGAACCAGCAGGATAAGAACGTACTTCGCCAGGACACGTAGAAAGACATTAGCATCGCGCCCGAGACCTGTGCCGGGATCAAAACCTGGTTCAACCGCGTTGAAGTTCAACCGTGGGGTCTCGCGGGCGAACTCCATGACCGTGGCGAGATTGCATTGCTTCGAGGTGGCGTAGGCGTCCGCGCCCGGCATCGCGGAGCCGCCGGGCTCCCACTCGCCCCGCGCGCTCGCCTCCGCTGAAATGTAGCGGCCACCTCGGAAGCCAGCCATTTTGGCGGGCTTGCGCTCTGGATCTTCGACGCCCGAGGCGACGAAGACGACGTTCGCGCCATCGGGCAGATGTGGAATGAGTGCTTCGGTCAGCACGAACGGCCCGAGGTGGTTCGTCGCGAACGCCATGTCCCATCCTTGCGCGTTCTTCGTGGCGCGCATCTGGAGGATGCCCGTGTTGTTGAGCAGGCCCGCGATCGGAAGATGGAGCGCGATGATTTCCTTGGCCGCGCGCCGCACGCTCGCAAGATCCGACAGGTCGCATACGACCGACACCGCGTGCTGGCCCTTTTGCTCGATGTTCTTCTGCATCTCGTCGAGCCTTCCACGGTCGCGGCCGACCAGCACGAGCGTGCCGTGCTTGGCCAGCTCAAGCGCCGTTGAACGACCGATGCCGGAGGTCGGGCCGGTGATGATGTACGCCTTACGATCTGTAAGAACGGTGTTCGACATGTTTCCTCCATTTAGTTGGGTTTCTAGTCAGTCATTATTCGGTCAAAAAAAAGTCAGGTTAGTACCCGCCAGAGGGCATCGAAACCGACTTTGCAGTGCTTGTCCGCGTTAGTTGGGTCCTGGACCATGAAATCCATCGTTGCCTCCGCCAGCGAGTTCATGATCGCGGCGACAAATGCCATCGGAGCTTTGCGCATGGAACCGTTGGCGCAACTCCGTTCCATCAGCTCGGCAATGCCCGCCATGGTCTCATGCCCAGCAGCGCGGCTCGCTGGCGTGATTTCGTCGGAAACGCCGAGTTGCGCCAGTGCCCGTCGCTTCTCAGGATTGGACACCGCCCAGCCCATCCAATTTGACCAGACGTGAAAGAGCTGCTCACGAAGCTCAGCCCTTGCTGGAAACCCCTCCAGGGCAGCAGACGCCATCCCAGCTTTCAGTTCGAGATAGAGCTGATTGAACAGGTCTGTTTTGGTCTCGAAGTAGGTGAATAGCGAGCCGTTAGCTACGCCAGCCTCTTGAGCGATCATCGCAGTCGGCGCGCTCAGCCCGCGAGTAACGATTACGCGGGCTGCCGCCGCCATGATCGCGTTTCGCTTGTCTTCGTCTTTCGGCCTTGCCATGCTAAAACCATAACAAAGAGTGAGCGGACAGTCAACTAATCCTTGCCGGAATCCGTTATGGCTGTTGACCTGACACCTTGCGATCGACGCCTGACGAGCGTGCAAGTCGCTGAATCATGTATCGCGCCAGGGAAAGGGCCGCTGAACGCGGCGACGATCTGCCGGCTGGTCAAGCGGCGGCTGGAGGATGCCGGGCTGCCGTCGCGGCTGTCCCCGCATAGCTTCCGGGTGTCGGCGATCACCGATTTGTTGACGCAAGGCGTCCCGCTGGAGGATGTTCAATATCTCGCCGGACATGCCGAGCCGAGGACGACCGGGCTTTACGACTGGCGGCAGAAGAAGGTGACCCGGAACATCGTCGAGAGGATTGCTAGATAAAGTAGAGTCGAGGAGTGACGCGGTGGCTGACGCTCCGTTTCCACTCCCCGCTCATCGAACCGGACGGGCGGTTTTCCCGCATCCGGCTCTCGGACAAGATCTCATGCTTTCGCCCACGGAAAGCTTCGAGGTCGGTCGCCCATGCGGATGAGGCCGAATTCGTCATGCAGCCTCGCGTCGGGGAACCGTGACGTCCCTCGACTCCGCACCTTGTGCTTTCCTCGAAGCCACTGGCGGAGCCGGTGCCGCGCGTGGCGGTCAATGGCTCGATAGGCTGGGCTGACAGGACCAAGACAGAAGTAGTTCGACCAACCCCGAAGCTTTCGGTTCAGCTTCGCTACTCGGTCCTCGACCGTCGTCCACAGCCAACGACGGCTGGTCAACTCGTGGATCTCAGCCTTCAGGGCCTCGATCTTCCTCGCCGACGGCTTCGTACCGATGTACGAACGACCCGTCTTCGGCGAGTGACACAAACCGATCGTGTATCCCAGGAAGTTGACGCTCTCCTCGGGCAAGCGGCAGAGTCGCGTCTTCGTCTCGTTCACCGTCAACCGCGGCTTCGACATCATCGATCGCATCACCCGCATCGCCTCGTCGGCGGTGCCCCGGCAACAGATCACGAAGTCATCGGCGTAGTTGACGATGTGGGCGTCCAACCGCTCCTCGTGCCCCAATACCTTCCAGCCCACGATGAAACGACGCATGTAGATGTTCGCCAGCAGCGGCGAAAGCGGAGAGCCTTGCGGGCTGCCCCGACCCTCGTCCTTGTTCCGGGTCGTCCGATGGTGCCGACCCCGGTCATCGATCTCTTCCACCGGCGCTTCGAGCCACATCTTGATCAGACCCAGGAGGTGCCGATCGCTGACGCGACGCGAGACCGATCTCATCAACTCGTGATGGGGGATGCTATCGAAGTAACCCGACAAGTCCGCATCGACGACTTCCGTATGCCCCGAATTCAGCAACCCGTGGACCTGCCTGACGGCGTCCAGGGCGCCGCGTTCGGCCCGATAGGCGTGCTGCTCCGGCTCCAGGTCGGCCTCGAAGATCGGCTCCAGGACCAACACCGTTGCCGTCTGCGCCACGCGGTCTCGAATCGTCCCGATGCCCAGCGGCCTTTGTTTACCATCCGATTTGGTGATGAAAACACGACGCACTGGTTGTGGTTGATACGTCTTCTTCCTCAGCTCGTCCGCCAGTTCGTCCAGCCACCGATCGACGCCATACGCCTCGATGTCCGCGAACGTCTGGCCATCGATCCCCGGCGCGCCGCCGTTGGAGCGGCATCGGTCGAAGGCGAAGCCCAGGACGTCGCGACGGTATACCTTGTCGTACAGCAAATAGAAGCGATAGCCGGGCGATCCCTTCGCTTTGGCATGCAACGTCTCCTGGAGTTTCCGAACCTTTTCCGGAGGTGTCAACTCACGTCAATCTCCCAGTTCTCATGCTCTGCTCTTTCGGACGTCGGTCTTGAACTCAGGCCCCTTCGCTCCGCCGGAGTTACCCGGTTTCATCGCTACTACGAGCCCGTCCGCCACCCCGGTCGGCCCGGCCTGTCCCTCGCGGACGTCCGGTTGAGGGTCACGCGCCCTCGCCGATGGGGTTTCCCGTGTTGCCTGGTTCTCCGTTTGCTCGCATGCCGTCGTCATGACCCCGGTGGAACCCCTGGTTCTTGTCGCTTCAAGAGGCGTGAGCCTCATTTCCCCAGCGGCTACGGCCTTCCCCGATAAATAGGCGGGTCTCTCGTGACTTAACAACGTAGCACGATGCCCGCCCGGTCGGTTATCCTCGGAGGGGACGTAACATGCCATCCTCCTTGAGGATCGACCGGCGGGATCGCACCATGGACGACCTTTCTCGCTTCTGTTGCCTGAATTCCGAATGCCCCGACCATGGCAAACGGGGGGCGGGAAATCTGACCGTGATCAGTCGCCATGGCCCCGGCAAGGCCCGGCGGATGCTCCGTTGTCGGACCTGCAAGGGCCGCTTCTCCGAGCGCAAGGGCACACCCCTGTTCAAGGACGTCCATGATGAACTCGTGGCGATTTCCCCCTTCACGACCGAGGTCCAGTTCGATGAGAAGTGGGCCTTCGTCGCCAAGAAGGAGGCCAACTGTGATCGATCCGATCCGGCCGACGACCACAAGGGGGATTCCTGGGATCACGTGGCGTTGGACCCCGAACACCGCCTGGTCGTCGCCGTCGTGCCGGGCGCCCGGACGATCGAGAACACCGAGTCGCGGGTGGAGGACTTCCACCGTCGGACCCAAGGCCGGGTCATGAATCTGATGACCAGCGACGACTATCCGGCCTACGAGACGGCGATCCTGCCCACCTACGGCGAGACGATCACGCCGCCCCGCACGGGCAAGCCGGGCCGGCCCAAGGCCCCGTATCGGGCCGCGCCGCCGGGCCTGACCTACGCGACGGTGACCAAGCGGCCGGAGGAGGGCCGGGTGGTGGAGGTCGGCACCCGGGTGGTCTTCACGGTGGCGCTGGCGTTGGGCCTGTCGCGGGTCAGCCGGGCGATCAACACGGCGTTCGTGCGGCGCCAGAACGCGACGGACCGGCCCCGCGACGCGCGGAAGGCGAGGAAGACCTACCGGTTCAGCAAGGACTGGCGTTACCACGAGGCGGTCACCTTCCTGAGCTTGTATAGCGACAACTTCTCCTGGCCGGTGCGGACGCTCTCCATCAAGGATGATCAAGGCCGCCGTCGCCAGCGGAGTCCGGCGATGGCGGCGGGGCTGACCGATCACTTGTGGTCGATGTCCGAATGGTTAACTTTCCCCGCCGTGCAGCATCGTTAAGTCACGAGGGCGGGCTAGCGGGATGTTTTTTTCAGGATTCCGAAAGCGATCGTCTATTGAACCATTCGAGCCCGCTCGAGATCGGGGCAACGCGGGGTTCGCGGCCTCCGTCGCGGTGGGCCTGGGGCCTCTGTTGGTTGATGTTTGCATCGACGGCGTTGAATTACATGGATCGGCAAGCTTTGACCCTGGTCGGGTCGAGCGTCAAGCAGGAGTTCGGGATTCTCAACGAGGGGTTTGGTTGGGTTCTTGCCGCTTTTTCCTTGTCTTATGCGCTCTTTCAGCTCCCGGCAGGTTACCTGACCGATCGCCATGACGTGCGGAACGTTTATGCGTGGGCGGTGGCCTGGTGGTCGATCTCGGCCGCGGCCCTGGCATTCGCCCCGACTCTCGGCCTGTTGATGATCTTCCGGGCTTTGCTCGGGGTCGGCGAGTCGTTTAACTGGCCTTGCGGACTGCGGGCGACCGCGACCGTGCTCCCGCCGGCGGATCGGAGTCTGGGAAACGGGATCTTCAATTCGGGGGCCGCAGTCGGCGCGGTTTTGACGCCGTTGATCGTACCGAAATTGTCCCTTTGGTATGGTTGGCGGGCGGCGTTCGTGATCGTCGCTTCGCTGGGGTTCGTCTGGGTGGCCGGATGGCTGGCTATGGTCAGTGGGGCCCGTCGCGACTTGTTTTCTGGCCGGGCGGACGGGGCCTCTCGGCCGGTGGGAGGCTCGGCCGAGCGATCGCGGAAGTTGTCGGGCAGGGCCAGCGGGGCATTCGGGCTCAACGTCGGGCTCTCGCTGTTGCTGGCGGCCTCGGCGTTTCATTTTGGCCTGCCGGCTCTTTGGTGGGGGGTCGCCAGCTTGATAGGCGGCTTCCTGCTCATTTCACGGATCTTGCCTCGGGAGGATCTGCGGGGGGCAGACTGGGCCGAAGCTCTCGGGGAAGTGGTCCGCCTCCGCCGGTTCTGGGTCCTGGCGGTGGTCTCCGCCTCGGTCAACGTTTGCTGGCACTTCTTGATCAATTGGCTTCCGACCTATCTCAAGGAAGACCGGGGGATGACGTTTCTCGCCAGCGGAACCCTCAGCGCACTACCGTTCCTGGCGGCGGACGTCGGAAACCTCGGCGGGGGAGCCGTGTCGCGCCGGCTGGCCGCGAAAGGGGCGAGCCCTACCCTGGCCAGACTCCAGGTCATGGGAGTTTGCGCGTTCCTGATCAGCTCGGGGGCGTGGGTGGGATGGGTCCGGAGTGATGTGGTGGTCATCGGCCTGCTCGCCGCGATGGCGTTGGGCACGGCTGCTTTCATGGCGAACTACTTCGCGTTTTGCCAGGATGTTTCGGCGCGTCATACTGGATTCGTCGTCGGCCTCCTGGGAGGTCTGGGCAACCTGTTCGTCGCCGGGTTCTTACCATTCGCGGGCCGCGTGAAGGATTCCACCGGGTCGTTCGGGGCCGTCTTCCTGGTCGCCGCACTTCTGCCATTCGTCGGCTTGGGCTCCTTGTTGGTCGGTTGGGGTGCGGATTCGGCCAGGGACGTCGGGAGTCCCGACTAGGCGCCCGCCGGCGATTTTGACAGGATGAGCGGCGTTGGCCGCTCGGGCTTTGCCCGGCCGTCGGCATGACCGCGATGGATCGTGGTCGCTTCTCGCTTTTCTGAAGCTCTTCACATGAGGTGGTGAGCCATGAAACGTTCGACCCTGCGGGCCGGCCTGGCCTGGTTCGCCTTGTGTTCGGGCCTGGCTGGTTGCGAGCCGACGCATCGCCAGTCGGTCCGCCCTTCGAAGTCGCCGGATGATCCGACGTCGTGGTCGGCCTCGCCAGTCTCGAAGGGCGAGGAAGGCTCGGACTCGAGCAAGAGCTTCTTGAAAGCCAGCCGGCTTCAAGGGGGCTGGAGCCCGGAAGCGAACGAAGTGGAGCGGTCCCTGGGAGTCCGGTGAACGCCGTTTCCGAGGTTTCGCCGCCGTGAATCCTGTGGCCCGGGCCTTCTGGAATCGCTGGCTGGGCGATCGGGGCGAGCGTGAGGCCGCTCGCTTCCTCAAGCGGCTTGGGGTCCGCGTCCTGATGCGCGGCTACCGGACCGGACAGGGCGAGGTCGACCTCATCTGCCGGGACGGCGAGACCCTGGTCTTCGTCGAGGTGAAGGCGAGGCGAACGGGTCAGCCTGCCGAGGCGGTGACCCCTGAAAAGCAGAGGCGGTTGACCCTCGCCGCCCTCCACTTCCTGAAGACGCACGACCTGCTCGAACAAAGGTGCCGGTTCGACGTGGTCGCCATCGTCTGGCCGGAAGGCCGGCGGCCGGCGTCGATCGAGCATTTTCGGGACGCCTTCGAGGCGGTCGGCCGCGGCCAGTTGTTTCGTTGAGGTTGGTGAATTTACCAGTAGGAGACGCCGCGTCCCCCGGCCTTCGAGAGTCGGCATGGCAACTTCGTGCGCAGACCTCTTGCCCGATCGTAAGCGATCTCGAGGGATTTCTTGGGGTCTGAATCATTCTGGGCGGAAGTTGGATCTGGATGGGTAAGCTGGTAAAGATGGGAACCCCTGTCGGAGCTTTGGCCTCGCTTGCCCGCGAATTGTGGCATTTCGGTTGCATTGTCGTCCAGCGTAATCGACGGGCGGTTGGCGTGGCTGAGGCCGCGAGTCCGACCCGGCGATCCGTAGCTCGACCCGGGACTTGCTCTGAGGAGATTGGCGATGATTATGGTCCAATGGACGAAGGCCCTGCAGGCCGTGGGGTTGGGGCTCGTGGCGATGGCGGGGACCGCGTCCGCCCAAAAGGCGGACTTGCCGGGGCCGATCGACAGCCTGTCCGACCTCCAGGACACCGGCCGGATGGTCTTCAAGCTCGTCGATGAGAACAACGACGGCCAGATTTCGCAGAAGGAAGCGGTCGACGCCGGCAACCTCGCCGTGGGTGGGCTGTTCTTCCGGGCCGATGCCAATGGCGACGGGACGGTCACCAAGGACGAGGCGAAGCAGGCCCGCGACGCCCTCTTGGCTCAGAAGCCGATGGTCCGGTTCCTGATCGATCGGTCCCGGGCGACGCAGACGCGGGGCAACGCTGGGGCCGGCGCCGCGACGAATCCGGCCGCCGTGTTCATGGGGCTGGTCGACGCCAACAACGACGGCAACCTCCAGGCCACCGAGGTCCGGCAGGCGGTCCAGACCGCCGTCCAAGGGTTGTTCGCCGCGGCCGATACCAACCGCGACGGCCTGATGAGCCCGGTCGAGGTCAACGCGGCCATCGCCGGCGCCGTCAAGGCCGCCCAGCAGGCGAGCTTTCAGGCCGCCGACGGCAACAGCGACGGTCAGATCAGCAAGGAAGAATTCCAGAAGGCCCTGACCGACCCAGCCAACGCCGTGTTCCAGATCCTCGACGCCAACGGCGACGGCCAGCTTTCGCCCCAGGAACTGCAGCAGGCCGGTCGGATCATCCAGAACCAGGTCAAGCGGTCCATGCTGCCCGAGGCCCCGAACTCGGCGCGGAACCTGATCAACAGCGGCGCCCGGCCCGATCAGGTCGCCCCGGTCCCAACGATCCCCGTGCCGACCCGGCCGGGTGCCGCCCCCGCGACGCCCGCCATCCCGCCGCAGTCTTGAAACCATCCCCGACGGCCGGCCCGCGGGCCGTCGCCCCGGAACTTCGACCGCCGGCCGGACCCAGCGTCCGGCCGGCGGTCGTCTTTTCAAGGGGCGATCGAACCGGGGCGGCCCCGGGGTCGTAATTTCGGGAAGGCGGCCGGGGCCAATCGGGCTCGGGTGTGCCCTGGGAATTGACTCGCTCCTATGATAGCCTCTAGTCAGTTCGAAGGGACCGTCCCCGCAACTCCACTCCGGCAGAGGAGACGATCATGGCTGTGTCCTTGAGTGAGTCGGCCGCGAAGGAAGTCAAGAAGATCATCACCGACCAGAATTTGCCCGAGGACACCGTCTTGCGGGTCGGCGTCCAGGGCGGCGGCTGCAGCGGCTTCGCCTACAGCCTGAACTTCGACACGGCCGTGTCCGAGCGCGACCGCGTGTCCGACTTCTTCGGCGTGAAGCTCGCCGTCGACAAGAAGTTCGACCCGTACCTCGACGGCACCGTCGTCGACTTCTACGACGGCCTGGAGAAGCGCGGGTTCGTCTTCAACAACCCGAACGTCGTCAAGTCGTGCGGCTGCGGCAGCTCGTTCCAGGTCTGATCCGGGCCGACGAGCCCGCGACGGCGGGAATCCAGGAGGCGGGCCTCGGGCTCGCCTTCTTCGGTTTCGAAGGTCACCAGAGCCAGCCGGGGGCGACGGCCGGATTGACGATCGCCGCCCCGGGCCAGCGCCCTTGGTGGAGGTCGACCAAGGCTTGCGCGGCCATCTCGGCCATGTCGCGCATGGCCAGCGTGTCGATCCCGGCGAGGTGGGGGGTCGGGGCGACGTTGGGGAGCGACCAGAATGGGTGGTCGGCCGGGGGAGGCTCGGCCGCGAAGACGTCGAGCCCGGCGCCAGCGAGGTGGCCGGAGCGGAGGGCGGCGACGAGGTCGGCTTCGACGATCAAGCCCCCCCGGGACGTGTTGATCAGCAGGGCCCCGGGACGCATCAGGGCGAAGGCCCGGTGGTCGAAGATCCCCCGCGTGGCGTCGGTCAGGGGGAGGTGGAGGCTGACCACGTCGGCCGAACCGAGGAGGTCGACGAACGGCCGCCGGATAATCCCGAGGCGGGCGTCAAGCTCGGGGTCTTCGGTGGGGTCGTAGGCGACCACGCGCATCCCGAAGGCGACCGCCCGGGTGGCGACGGCCCGGCCGATCCGGCCCAGCCCGACCAGGCCGAGCGTCGAACCTCGGAGCGGCAACGGGAGCCGCTTCCGGTCCCAGGCCCCCGACCGGATCGCCCGGTCCTGGACGAGGACGTCCTTGGCCAGCGCGAGCAGGAGGGCGAAGGTGTGCTCGGCGACCGCCTCATGGTTGGCCCCCGGGGTGATCGTGACGGCGACCCCCCGGGCGGTGGCGGCCAAGACGTCGACGTCGTCGTACCCGACGCCGGTCCGGGCGATCGCCCGGAGTCCGGGGCAAGCCGCGATCACCTCGGCCGTATACGCCTCGCCGCCGGCGATCACGGCGTCGCAGGGAGCAAGCCAGCGGAGGAGGTCGGCGGCGGCAAGCTTGCCGTCGACGGCGGGGTCGACGACGGTGAAGCCGGCCCCTTCCAGAAGCGACCGGAACGGTCCCCCCTGGCGGCGGATCGGCTCGGACCCGATCAAGACGGTCGGCATGCTCACACCGCTTTTCGTTGGGCCCGAGGGCCGAGGCCGATCCAGGATGGGAAATGGGTGATGGGTTCATGCTGCCTGGACGTCACCCATCACCCACCAGTCATCCGTTGGAAGTTTCAGGCCGGGCGGGGCCGGGTGCCGGGCGGGAGGGCCCGGTTCAGGGTTTCGGGGATCTTGCCGGTCAACTCCTCGCCGCGGACGGGGCCGCCGTGGAGGGTGGTGGCGGCGGGCAGGGTTTGGTTGATGAGGGCGAGGGCCTCGACGGTCCACTCGGGGAACAGGTTGTGGAAGATGATGGCCACGCGGGCGTTCCAGCCGACGACGGCCTCGGGGTCGCCGTGCTCGACGGCCTTCCAGAGGACCCGGGCGGCGTGGTCGGCGGAGGCGGAGACTCCGGGAATCACGTCGGACAGGGAGAACCAGGTGTATTCGGCGTCGCGGTCCCCCTTGAACTGGGCGTGGGTGTGGCCACCGGTCCGAATCGTCCCGGGATAGATCCCGGTGACCAGGATGTTGTCCTTGGCCAGCTCGGCGCGGAGCCCTTCGGTGAGGCCGGTGAGGGCGAACTTGCTCGCGACGTAGGGAAGCAAGTGGGGCATGGCCACCTTGCCGCCGACGGACACCACGTTGGCGATCCGCCCGAACCCCCGGGCCCTCATGTGGGGCAGGACCGCCAGGGTGGGCAAGAGCTCGCCCCAGAAGTTGGTAGCCATCGCGGTCTTGAAGTCGTCGACGGCCATCGTCTCGGCCGGGCCGACCTGGATCGTCCCGGCGTTGTTGACCAGGACGTCGACCCGGCCGTGACGCTCGATCGTGCGGGCGACCAGGTTGCGGACCTGCCCCTCGTCGGAAACGTCGGTCGGCACGGCCAGGACGTCGCCGCCGAGCCCGCGGAGTTCGGCTTCGGCGGCGCGGAGGTCATCTTCGCCGCGAGCGGCCAGGACGACCTTGGCCCCCTTGGCGACGGCCTGGCGGGCGACGAGCAGGCCGAGCCCGGTGCTCCCCCCGGTGACGATCACCACGCGCCCGGCCAGGTCGATCCGGCGGCGGTTGCGGAGCAGGGCCCGCCCCGCCAGGGCCAGGCCGGCCATGCCCGCCAGGCCGATCAAGAGTTGATCGCGAAGCTTCATCAGGTCGTATCCCTCTATGAGGTCGTCAAGGCTTCCCCGGCCTGGGCCACCGGAGGATTCGGATGATTGGGAGTGGGGGATCTTGCCGCATTACCCGTGCCGGACCGGCCGGGGGCCCGCCGGGGTCGGGGAGTGGCCGGGTCCGCCGCCATCTAGGAAAATTCCGGTCCGTCGGCCGGCGAACGTCGTCCCTTTGGAGTAAGGACGATCCCCAGATGGACCACGAAGCCGCCGCCATCCTCGAGCCGTATCGGAAGTACATCCGAGTCCTGGCGGACCTCCACCTCGACCGCCGGCTCCGGGGCAAGCTCGACCCGTCCGACGTGGTCCAGCAGACCATGATCCGCGCCTATCCGGCCCTGGACGGGCTCCGGGGCCGCGAGCCCGGGGTGGTGGCGGCCTGGCTCCGGCGCATCCTGGCCAACACCCTGGCCGACGCCGCCAAACATTACGACCGCGACAAGCGGGACGTGGGCCTGGAACGCTCGCTCCAGGCCGACCTCGACCGATCGGCTTCGGGGCTCGCCGCCTGGCTCGCCGACGACCAGACCTCGCCCAGCGGCCGGGCCGAGCGGGACGAGGAACTGCTCCGGCTGGTCGAAGCCCTGGCCTTGCTCCCCGAGCCGATCCGCGAGGCCGTCGTCTGGAAGCATTGCCAGGGGTGGACCCTCCACCAGATCGCCGAGCGGACCGGCCGGAGCGTCCCGGCCGTCGCGTCCTTGTTGCGTCGCGGCCTGGCCCAACTCCGGGGCAGCCTGAAAAGGGAGAATGACCCGTGACCACGCCCCACGACCCGACCGGCTCGTTCAGCCCGCTCGACGCCGTGATCGCCGCCTACTTGCAGGCGGTCGAGTCGGGCCAGGACCCCGACCGCGCGGCGATCCTCGACCGCCACCCCGACCTGGCCGGGCCGCTCCGCGACTTCTTCGAGGACCTCGACCGGGTCGACCGCGCGGCCGTCCCGTTCCGCCTGGCGAACGGGCCGGCCGAGCCGCCATCGACGGTCCGCTACTTCGGGGATTATGAGCTGCTGGAGGAGGTGGCCCGGGGGGGGATGGGGGTCGTCTACCGGGCCCGCCAGGCGTCGCTCAACCGGGTCGTGGCGCTCAAGATGGTCCTGGCCGGCGGCCACGCCTCGCCCGCGGCGGTCCGGCGGTTCCGCCTCGAAGCCGAGGCGGCGGCCAACCTCGATCACCCCCAGATCGTGCCGATCCACGAGGTCGGCGAGCACGCCGGCCTCCAATACTTCTCGATGAAGTTCGTCGACGGGGTGCCCCTGGCCCGCCACCCGCGCGGGGGGTTCCGCGACGAGGCCGCCGGGGTCGCCGGAGTGGCCCGGGCGGTCCACCACGCCCACCGGCAACACGTCCCCCACCGCGACCTCAAGCCCTCGAACATCCTGGTCGACCCCCAGGCCGGCTGGCTCGTCACCGACTTCGGCCTCGCCAAGCGGCTGGCCGACGTCGACGGCTCGCTCACCGAGACCGGCGACATCCTCGGGACCCCCCGCTACATGGCCCCCGAGCAGGCCGCCGGCCGCCGCGACCTCACGGAAACCGCCGACGTCTATTCCCTGGGCGCGATCCTCTTCGAGCGCCTCACCGGCCGGCCGCCGTTCCTCGCCGACAACGTCATCACCCTGCTCCACCAGGTCCGCGAGTCCGACCCGCCCCGCCCCTCGACCCTGGTCCCCGGCCTCAACCGCGACCTGGAAACGATCGCCTTGAAATGCCTCGAAAAGCACCCCACCCGTCGCTACCCCACGGCCGAGGCCCTGGCCCTCGACCTCGAAAACTGGCTCGCCGGCCGCCCGATCATCGCCCGCCCGGTCGGTCCGATGGGCCGTGGCCATCGCTGGTGCAAGCGCAACCCCGCCGTGTCCGCCCTTTTGGCGACGGTGGCCGCCTCGCTCTTGCTCGGAACCGCCATCTCGATCGCTTTCGCCCTCAAGGCCGATGCCCGCGCCCTCGACGCCGGCCTGGCCGCGACCCGGGCGCAAATCTTGGTCGCCAAGGGCGACTTTGAAAGTAGTGACTGGACAAAGGTGCCTCGCGCGCTGGAGGAGGGCATCCTCGCCTACGCCCGAGCTTTCGCACTGGCGCCGCCGGGCCGACCGGGCGACGACCTTCGTTGGTGCATCCTGGCGAATCTGGCGGTCGAGGCGCAAAGACGTCGGCCGCTGTTCCTGGAACGCACGCCGGGCGATCCGCCGCCAACGACTTCCGCCATGAGCCTGGACGGCCGCCTCTGGGCCGAGGGGGGCTTCGATTACGTCGTCAGGGTCTGGGACATCACCACCGGCCGCCTGGTGGCGACCTTGCCCCGCCATCCTCGGTGCGTCTGGCAGATCGCCTTCAGTCCCGACGGCGGGCACCTCGCCACCATCGCCCTGGGCAACGCGGGACGGGTGCTTCATGAGAGAATGGATAACTTTCGCTATCCCTCGTGACTTAACAGTGTTGCACAGCGGGTCGTGACAGCCACTCCGCCATCGACCAGACATGATCGGTCAGCCCCGCCGCCATCGCCGGGCTTCGCTTTTGCCGACGGCCCTCGGAATTCTCGATGGTCAGCGTTCTCACCGGCCAGATGAAATGGTAGCTCTATACGCTCAAGTAGGTGACCGCCTCGTCATACCGCCAGTCCTTACTGAATCGGTAGGTCTTGCGGGCCTTCCGGGCGTTGCGGTGGCGGTCCGTCCCGTTCTCGCGTTCGATGAACGCCGTGTTGATCGACCGGCTGACCTTCGACCGGCTCAGCGT
>JAABUQ010003506.1_pt1 | contig 28664 bp, 28 predicted proteins | sample 5560001 | NCBI WGS metagenome assembly JAABUQ01 (sample SAMN10711888, study PRJNA513371) | rock metagenome | isolation source: Antarctica rocks | place: Antarctica: Victoria Land, Finger Mt nord | collected 2015-12-18 | reverse complement strand
AACAGGGCATGTCATCCGTCGGCACCTTCATAATACACACCCCCCGGCAGCGCGAAATCCCTCATCGAAACCCTCTGCACCAGCACCCTCCTCACCACCCTCTCCTCCGTCACCCCCACCAACCGCCATTTGAACCCCTCCACCCTAATCTCCCAAGCCCTCATCCCCCCCACGGGCACAACCTGCTACGCCGTCTCCCTCTTCATCCCCCTCCGCTCCCCCCCCATCTACCTGGGGGCCTGCCGCCAAGATCTCAGCCCCGAAAACGCCTGGCTCGGCGCCCGCATCAATTACTTGGAGCAGGATACCCTGCGCCCGACCCTGCAGCCCATCGTGGCGCAAATCGGCAAGTTCCTGAGGGGCAAGGGATATTATGGCCCCGCGGGCGCGGATATAATTTTGGAAACGGAAACGGGGACGGGGGGAAAGGAGCCGAGGCATTGGATCATCGATCTGAACGTGCGCATGACGGGGAGTTTGACGTTGAGTTTCCTGCGGGGGCATTTCGAGGGGCGGAGGGGGTTGCATGCGGTATTCCCCCCCCTTTCCCCCCCCACTTCCCTTCTTTTTTTTCCTTTCGCCTCAAACCATCCGCCTAACTTACCCCCTTCCCCTCGATTTGTCAATAGGCATGCATAACACCCCGCCACCGCTTCCCCTTCACGCGGGAAGAATTCCGGAAGAGGTTCGCGAGGGAGGTGGCTGATGGGCGTTTGGTCATTGTGGCGTGGTTTTATGATATGCTTGCGGGTGTTAGTTGGGGGAATTTGATTTTGGGGGCGGAGGATGAGGGGGGTTTGGAAAGTTTGGTGGGGAGGGTGGGGGGGTGTGCGAGTTTGTGAGTTTTGGGGGGGGGGGTTAGAAGAGGGTATTAGGGGGGAAAAGGGTGGAGAGAAAAGTTTGAAGATGTAGATGGACCGTCTTCGGGTAATGGGGAAAAGCGCCGGAACGATAAAAGTCTTGACAAGAGAATTGAAAGGATTCATTCTGTCTCTGAACGTGTCTACTCCATCTTTTGCTGGTGTGAAAGAAGTGATGCGCCGTCGGAGAAAGGCCCATCTCCACGCACTCCTCCCTTTCACATTCCCCCCTCCCAATTCAGCTCCTCCGGCTCCCCAAGGCCCCTTCCCCACGGACCTTCCCCATTCACCCCCCTCAATTCCTCCCCCCAGCAACCAAAACCCCCTTAACCCACACCACCATCCCCACCTCATCTCCACACAACACCTCCCACTCAAACTCCGCCTCGGTCTCATCCAGCTCCCTTAAATATCGCCTCAAATCCCTCTCCAGCTCGGTCTTACGTATCATATCCTCAGCCCCGTTGCCCAAATCGCGTGTCACGATTTCGAGCCAGCGTTTGCCGGCGGCTTTGTTGGCTAAGTCGAGGGTGGTGTATGCAGCGAGGATGGTGGAGGCGCTTGAAGAGGGGGGTGGGAAGCGGCTTGGGGTTGGGGTGGTAAGGGTGTAGAGGATGTAGACCGTGCTGGGGATGGTGAAGGCTGATGCTGGCAAGGAGCGGCGGGAGGTGGGGGGCGCGATGGACCGGGTGACTATGGCTTCGGCGTGGAGCCCGCCGACTTCCATTCGATGTGTCTGCATCCCGTGTTCGTCTTGTTCGTAATGGTAGTTCCACGCTCCAGAGAACTCCGTATCGCGTATTTCGTCATAAGAGAGGTATTCGAGCGGATATTTCACTTCATTGCTCGCTACCGCGTTGGCTTCGGAAACGATAAAGTAAGGGCCGAGGGTTTTGGCGTTAGATTCGAAGCGGGAAGTAGCGGAGCCCCAGTACCGGAGGTATACGTGGTAATAGAGAAGGACCTCTGGGGTCTCTTGAGGCCTCGGATCTGTTCCGAGAGCTGAATATGATAAGTCAACAGTCGTCGATACTGGATTAGAGTTGGCCGCGACAGCGAGGCCGGCGAGCATTTCAGCTGAAATCGTCTTTCCCCCAGTTCTACGACGAGTAGCTGGGCGTACTTTGTCATCAGCTGGAATCGTCTTTCCCTCTGTTCCAGGACGAGTAGCTGGGGGTGCTTCGTTAAGATCGCTAGCTGAAATTGTCGATTTCCCATTGGTACGATCTGCGAGCACATGAGCAATGAATCCGTTGGAGATTAGGCCCGAAGCTATTGGGGCTTCAGGAGCGGAAAACTTGTCGGTAGAGTTACGCTCAAGGCTATTGGCCGAGACATTATAAGAAGAACCAAAGACAGGGTCATATTCCGATGCGCGACGTTTGTCTTCTCGACGCTGACGTTTACTCTCCCTTTGCTTTTCGTGTTCACCTTTTGAAGCAATCTGCCCCGGTGTAAACAAAGTCCCGACTGGCACATCTGAAAGCCTACGTTTCTGGCTAGGCTTGAGAGAAGGTTGTATATGAGATCCTAAGTAGGCTAGAGCTAATTATTAGCTAAATATAATTATCATTTTCCTAGATTTCATACCTGGTCGCTCAGAAGAAGAACGAGGGACCGTCTGTGCGATCGGTGCGTATCCATGACGTTGTGCAGGTGACTGAGATAATGGTATCCCGTTTGTTTGAGTTTTGGAGATACCTGAAGTAAGGTCTATCATGGGAATAGAGACAACCTCATTATTTCTAGCATTCTTCTGGCGAATGCCTGCAGTCTTAGTAGAGCTGAGGGTAGCATCCTCCTCACCTTCAGAGCTAGTCAGGTCTATCGTATTCATAGCTTTGGACTGCCTGTGCCCAGAAGCTAGAAACTTTGCATCTTTTGCCGTAGGTTGGGCATTAGTGAAATGTTGTCCTAGAGAATCCTGATTTAGTTCTTGTTGCATTGAGGGAAACTGCCATCAGGACAAGGTATATACCTAGTGAACGCCTTTGTACAGGTTAATTATGTGGGCTGTCGTCGCAAGCTACCAGGAAGGCTTGCAAGATTCGCTCAGCGCTAATAGGGATTTATGGTGCTTGGCCCAAAGCCTGACTATGAAGAGGAGGTGGAATTCTGAGGGTTGACAGGTATGAGCGAGGCCGTCTCCTGTCTCGAGGAGTGTCAGAGGCATCAGATAGTGCAGAAGGTGAAATAGAACGTGAGAAGTGAGTCACACGTCTAGAAAAGGTGGTCTTGGGCAAGTGAGGAGTCCAAGTAGGGTGGAGAGGAGCGGAAGGAGCAGAAAATGATGTTAGGCCATCGATTACCCAAATCTCACTCTATCGATGAGCGAAGGTGGACCATCGTTAGCGAAGCGGCAGTACCAGCGACAACGAGGAGCGAAGCACATATGAATGTGTGTTCGTTGCGTGGTGAGGGTGCGTGGAGATCACAAATGCAAAGCCGACAACTTAGGGGCGGCCATTTTGCGTGCAGGGGTGGGTAGTGGCGACCAAAAAGCCTAGGGCCAATCCTTGAAATCCTCACTTTCCACCAGGAATCACACGTTGCATCTCTTTTTTACGTCCATCGACAGCAGTGGCCCAGCTTGCCACCCTTAGCAAGATACTCCCAAGCCCATGGATTCTACAGGCGCAGATCACATGTTCAGCAGTCCAAAGTTGCATGCGATTTGTTAGATAGATTTCAGTTCACTCCGAGTTTGGCACCTCATCCTTCACTATCCCTCCTCCCAGGCCACTTGATCTCAATAGGTAAGCTACCGGCATGTGGTGAGCTGCCAGTCAATGGCTGCTTGCGCCTCAAGTCCTGATCCTCATCGGACGGCAGATCTGGAATCCCGTTACTCGTGCTCGCCCGGGTGGGCCCAACCGCATCGAGATCCTCATCGAAGGTAAAAAGCTCTTCATCATTGCTTTCCACCCGCTCGAAATCATCCCCTCCCAGCAACGGCGAAGTCGTTTTCTTTTCCGCTGCTGGCTGGCGGAGAGGCGCGAGGAGGTTCGACCAGCCATTTGCTGATGAACTTGTCCTCGAACTCTCGGCTTCGTTGAGGCTTGATGCCTTAGCTGTGGATGTGCTCTCTTTTTTCTTCTTGCCCTTTCTGCTCTTGACAATCTCAAACTTTTCCAGGTTCTCCCTATTGGGGTTCTTTGACGATTTATCCGTGGGCATGGTGTTTCTTCTCTGCGCAAGTGGAGAAGTACTGGGCGACACGACACTGTTGTCGATGGAAAAGAGCACACGCTTGGATGATTTTGGTTGACTCGGATCGCGAAGGCTGCTTCGAAGGCTGGCAGAAGAAACATCTGATCTCGATGAATCCCTGCGATGACGTGCAGGGCGTTCAGCTTGCTCATGAGGTGCGCTGGAAGAGAATGGATGGTGGAGATGAGGGGGAGGAGTTGTGACGGGACGCTCTGTGACTGAGGAGGAGAACTGCGTTGCATTGCCGTTGGTATCCGGAGCAGGATGGTCTTGATGACTGAAAGGAGGTGGCGAGGTCTCCCGTGATCTGTGTTTTTCGCTGACCGTCCTCCCGTCTATCAGAGGCAGAAAGCCTGGCGTGAAGAGGCCTTGAAATTCCTTCTCTCTCTCGTGGGCCTTATGCAATGGAGAGGACGGACATCCACCAAGGCTCAAGTCAAAAGCTTTGATTTGTTTCTCACCGTTCAACTCTCTGAGAGCGCTCTCGGTATCGCATCCTCGGTCGGGGACGTTGACGCGTTCTTTGCGTTCTTTGTCGGTTAATTCCCGCGACCTCGTCGTCTCTGCCTGGCTGTTGTCTTTCTCTAAGGTAGCCTTCTTGGTGCGATTTATCTTCTCGTTCCTTAGACTCAGTTCGTACTCCCTGTACTCGTTCTCCTTCTGTGCCTTGAAGTCGGCAATTTCTTGCCCCAGTTGCGTCCTCCTTTTTTCCAAAGCCTCGAGGATATCGAGGCCTTCATTTGAAGACCTAATTTTCCCTTCCATGCCAACGATCGCTGTAGGCGAAGAAGCTCATACGTTCGAAGGCCGATACTCCAGGTGGTCCTTTCCTTATCTTTGGTCTTGGCCGTGCATACTTTTGGAGAATGACATACAGTGGAACCTTCGTATGTACAAGACATTAACGGAGAACATGTGCTCTACTTCTCTCAAGGTCATGCAGGCACGCGGCCATGTGGTATTTCAAGCGAATGTGATGTCGGTCATCTGCAGTGAATGTGTTTGGGAGATCACACCCTCGACAGGAAACTTTATGCATCCCGGCATCCAACGGCGGGGCTCGGGGTATCTGCCTTGGACTTTCCGAGGAACCGAGGTTTTTCCGAGGGTGCCCCACAAGTGCCCGTTCGAGGGTCTCAACGCCCTCGATCGTGACCCCTTGGTCAATTAACAAGATCAGAATAGAAGTATAAGGAAATCTTCTACAAGACTGGCTTGGCCCTGCGACCACACAGAACTTCGAAAAGCATGGTGCAAGGATAGATTCACTACACGTGATGATGGGGATGGGAGCTTGAACAACATGATCAGAGACGGACGAACACCATGATGTGTTTCACCCAGGTTTCAACTTCACAATAATGCAAGTACGCTTCTTTTCAAGGCCGTCTAAGCTCTAAGCCCGTAGTCACACTCAGCACAACATCACCCTGACGATGGTATTCTAGTGACGGGGTAAGGCAAAAGTATTGCTCTGCCAAATAAGCAGTAACAACACAAGCCTTCTCCATCATCCCTGTCCATGTTCACGTAGCTTCACCCTTGCTCACCCATCAATCCATCTTGACTTCATCATCGTCCTCCGGCGCAACTCTCACTTCATAGACAGGCTCATCCTCAACGGGAGGTGGCTCCATTGCTATCGCCTCGGTGGGCGGTGTACCGAATGTACCAACAGCCTCATCTTCCTCGAAGTCAGCCATTCGGTCACTGCTATCGCTGATCGAGCCTCCAGCTTTCACACTACTTCCCTTGCTACCAGGCGGTGCGTTGATTTCATCATGACCGATGACGTTGAAACTCCATTGTGGATGTATATATTGAACCTGAGGCTGATCGTAATGGTTCTGAGGCCAGGGACCATTCTCGACCGACGGTTCCATGCCGATGCCTTCGTCATCTAGCTCCATGCCCTCGAGCGTATCTGCTTGCAGCCGTCGAGGATCGATACTCTCATAGGCCGGTAGCTCATCATCAACTCCTGTCCTCATTCTCCCGTCCGCCAGGCCACCACCTCCCGCTTGGTGAGCCGCTCCTACTCCGCGTAAAGCGCTCGACGAGCCATTGCGGGAGGAGTCGTCGAGTCGCTTGCCTTCCCCCGACGGTGATGCTGCGCGGGATGTTGGCTGTGATTCTGAGGGAACGTCGTTGATATTTGATACCAGCTGTTCAAAGAATGGTCCGCCGAGAACGCTGGGTGCACGTCGACGGTAGAAAAGGAGATAAGCCGCGGCTGTAACGACAGCTTGAGGATTTGACTTTCGCGACGCAGATGAGTCTAGATACGATCAGCTTCAGATTTCTCCCTTGATAGGGTTTTTAAATTTACCATTGTATTCGTACCAAGTTTGGTCGACAAAATTCTGCGCAAACGCGGTGTAGTGGCCGCCTCCCAGACCACCATAATGGTTGTCTACCGCGAACAGATCGTAGATGGGGCTCTTCCCGTCATCCTGAGCTAGCCTTGAAGTGAGATCCAGGCCCTCAGTTGGGAAGTCAATGAGAACGTCCAGCTTGTCTCTGAACCGGCCTTGGGCACTGAATCGCTTGAGATGTATGACGAGGATGTCCGGAGCCTTCCATAGCTCAAATGTCTTGCTTGCACGCCGGTGCTCCTTACATCTTGGACAATACCAAGCGTCGTTCTCGGAAAGTGTTTCTGATTTACCAAACTCGTCGAGGCAGTCACCTAAGCTGAAGCCACCTCTCTTCCGATTTGAACGAACCTTTCGCTTCGCGTCGAGTTCAGGGTCGGGATAAGTTGGTATAGTTTCCCAAGTTGGAGCACCTCTCATCTCATCTTCGTCCATTTCAAGTTCGGACCCTGAGAATAACGCGTCATAGCCTTGTGGAGTCCAGTCAAGTATGACGCACTCGCCAGGCCGGAGCAATGGGCTACAGTAATGCTCGGGACTATCCCCACCGCCACCTCGTATCTTCGGAGCAGGACCCTTGCCTTTTCGACCATCTTTTCGCGAATAAGTGATTAGCCCTTTGCTGTTACGTGGCTTGTCCCTGTTTTTCGACCCACCATATGTCACTGCAGGAGGCTGAATGATTTCCTCGATTGGTGGTAACCCATCTGAATCACTTCCATTGTCTAGCGCAGGCAGAGCAGATGATGGGGTGTTCTCGATTTCGTCGTCACTTCCAGGCGGCGATTCCCCAATGGTTGCCACTCGATTGCGTAGCTTCTGGTTCGTGCTCAAAGAATCACTTTCTGTCGAGGTATCGTGACTTTGCTCCTGTCTTGACGAGATGGAAGGGAATTCTCTGCTTTCCTCGCCAAACGTGGTGAATCCAAGCGGTACCATCTCAGAGTTACTCGAGTAGTACTTCATGTCGAAGAGCTGCCTCACACTGGGTGTGATGAAGCTACCAGGCTGAAGCATTGTCGGAATTTTCTTTGCATGAGATTGGCCATGCGAGATGGGGGGTCCTGTGGTAGGTTTGTCATCAGAATCCTCCTTCATAGATATGTCAACCATGCCATCCTCGCTCTCGAGAGATTCAGCCTGAATTTTGGAATCCGATGAGTCGTCCGCGTTCAGAATGACTGTATCAGAATCGTCGGTTGCCTCGGCCTCTTCTTCCAAGAAGGGTCTTGTCGTCAGGTTAGCCGCCTTTCCCAGACATTTCCGCAAAACGGCATCAAAATCCTGAGCTTCAGCGCGGTTCACAACAATGAAACCCGGCATTCCAAAGAAAGCCTTTTGCGTGTATCTTGATGAGGTGTCCCTGCCTCTCCGATGGAAAACAGAAACCAACATTTTATCTGCTAGGGGAGAACTTGGGTCAGGGATATCTGTATCATCCGAAGAAAACGTCGAGAATTTCTTAGAAGTGGCCTTCTTTGGTGGCGGATAATTGGTCGGTTGATCCTCGACCTCGAATACTGCAACGTGATCGCCATCAGACAAGTTTTCCTCACCAACCGTATTCTTGTCGTCAAAGATCTTGTAAAATTTCTGTTTGTAAATCTCTGCACACACTAGTCTCCTAGAATCAACGCCTTCAAACCTAGCAGCAATGAAGTCCTTGACCACTGACCAGCTGGAGTTTTTGTCCACATCAACCGAGACGAAAGTTGCTCGCGAGTGTAAAGGAAAGAAGTAGAGGGTTCTTGAAAGCCGGTCAGCCTGCACTAAGAAAAGAAGAAATTGCGTCTTACCTTGTCCAAACATTCTCGATTGGAAGTTGCAGTGTAAGGTTATTGAACGGGTCAAATATTATGCTGACCTTTTCACACACGGGGCAAACGACGGTAGACTTGTACATACCAGCGAAGAGATCTGTGATAACAGAGTCATTCCGCTTTTTGTAGATATCCCAACACTTGTCAGCCATTTCGCGTAGAGCAATGCGGTCGTGGACCATTTCATCGGTGGAGTCTGGCTTTTCGATGTATGGCTTCTTGTCGATCCGATTGAGGTCCTCTTGTAGACCATCAAGTAGGAAAAGCAGAAATTCCTGCGAGTCTTGCTGCTGATAGCCAGAGAATGAGGGTCCGTATTTGCCGATGACGTTCTTGAAGGTTCGAGGAGCAAAGGAGGCCGCACAATGAGGACTATACATTTCATGCAAAAGCTTGGCGTAAACTTTTGCGACTTCTCCATTGTGGGACAGGGGATTGCGTGGGTTCAACTCCTTCTTGTATTTGTCCTCTGTAAAGAGTCAGTAGCTGATCACTGGACTCAATGGAGGTAAGACCGACCAAGGAAATATGTGGTGAGCTCCTCGACACTCCGTACACACTGCAAGGCGGAATTCATGTAGCACGTATTGCCCAAATTGTTCAATCCAATCGTGCCTCGAGTGCGGCCGTTCTTGGTTTGCCTTCCTCGAGTCATCATGCCGCCAGGCGCTGGACTAGTAGCCCTACTGTTGGCTGCATTCGGCTTTAGAGAATTTTGGACAATTGTAGCACCGCTCTTGGTAACACTGATAGGGACGCCATTTGTTCTTGCTTTTGCTGTTGACGAATCTGACACCCATTCGCCGCCAGCAGGGCCGCCAATTTGCTCCTCCAGCACAATGACCTCATCTTGACGGAGGCCAACGATGTCTAGTCTTAAGTGGCCATTGTATTTCTCGTTCGCAGTCTCGTCCTTGGAATCGATCAATTCGCGTTGTGAGCCGAGCTGCAGCTGAGAGAAGGTGTTCTCATCCAAAACCAGCTTTTTGCCAGGATCCACAGTGATGAGCGCTCCCGGAGCTGGAGAGCTGCTTCGCGATTGTGCTGGGGTGATCATACCTGCACTCGACCCGGTAAGACTTGCTAGTAGCCTCCAAATGCGTACTTTGCTCTTTAATTCGATGCCGGCGGCTTCTTTGGCCCGCTTGAGGAATGTTTGGTATAGCTCATGTCTGGAGGCTAGAATCTTGATAGGGGTCAAGTCCCGTTCCCTTAGATCCTTTTGCTGCAACCCTGTAGATGTGTCTGGGAGTTTGAGGATAGTGAATGTAGGCGGATAGAGCTCGTACTGGACGTTCTCTTGAACCTCGCTTGTGCTCGTGTTGTGGCAGTACCTCGTAATGATGGGTGAATTGGGAGCTATTCCGTACCATTTGGTTATGAGATCCCATGCGGCTTGGGGTAAAGGCTCGAAGTCATCAGATATCTGCAACCCAGGCTTCAGAGCCACAAACTTTTCACCCTTCTCGTCTATTAGGTCGCTGTCTCCTACCAGCTCAAGTCCCGCATTATCGACCTTGCCTATAGGTCCTTCTCGAGCTTCCTTGCCATACTTGTCTGAGCCTTCAGCGTCGGTGGAGCGTGACATTACCCTGGCCAGCCATTTGGTAGACACGATGTAGCCTTTTTGGCCTTCTTGCAAGGAATTCTGTGTCAGACTTAAGACTTGGCTGATCTGGTCATCGATGCTCGGCATCTCCGGGCCTGGAGGGGTCTCAGAGGCACGGAGTCCAGTCGAGGAGGCACCGCTTTGAGGAGTGTGCAAGGACCCTCCTCTAAAAGCATCATCCGTCATATCAACAGATGCTTCCCTCTTATGCTGAGGTCTCAGCCCTTTGGCGTTTTGTGTTGCAGTTGTCCCTAGCTGGCCTGGGTCTGCAGCCTCGTCCTGCCTCTCTTGGTCTTCCGTCATTGTCATATCATCGACAGTCTGATTTCTAGTGTTATCACCCATAGCTGAAGCCCGTCTCTTGGCGGGTGAGGCTGCTCGGTAGGAGGCAGCTCCTCCGCGTAGACCCGTCTGTGCCAGAGATGTGCGGCGCCTGTAGCTCCCACTCTCTGGACCGGAAGCGTTTTCGTACCCACTACCGTCGCTGTCGATATTTAAACCTGAATATGGTCCGCTCGGTGAGCTCGAGCTCGTGTTGGGCGGCTCTGGTGTTGGTGATCGAGCGTGTCTACTTCCGCCTTGGAGGTGCGGCGGGATGAAGCGTGGTATTGAGGGCGATGAAAGGGTACGGGGCTGGCTTGATTCGACAAGCTGAGGAACTTCAGATGGGTCTTGACTGTCCACTAGCTCTTCGACAGCTGCTGGAGGGGACAACCTTCGTTTCTTGTGAGGAGCCGTGGTGGTGACGGCCTTATTCCCTTTCGGAAATAAGGCTCTAAGACACGGTGAGGGTGATTAGCGGAGGTGGCCCAACGTGGAATCCAGACGTAAGAGACAGTATGGGCGTCAAGAATAGTATTCTTGGTCCTATGTGTCGAAATACTGCATGATGATGAAAAGGTGGGTCAATTAACGTGTCCCGGTGGTGGGTCATCTATCTACTTGGTACCTTATCTAGGGTGGCCTATCAGAAATGTCTTTGCCCGCTTACTGGGATTAGTCAACTCTCGCTGCTGCGTTTACCTATTACGCACTCTACCTTCACCCATTGTTCACTCCAGCTCACCTTAGCACACCTTGGCTCACCTATGATTCAGACGCTGTACCCTCCTGCTCTCCTGCATCGCCATCTTCGTAAATTTTGACGGCTTCTGCTACCTCGACATTGTTGTATGCCCCTATTCCATAATCCGGCAAGCGGCTCGTTTCCAGCCTGCTACCTTACCAAAATCCTACATACGTGAAACTTCATTTTTCAACATAAATCGACCTACCAGCCACCATAACACGAAAACGCGTCTCGGACGACATCGAACCCGTGCCAAATGAACCAAAACCTTCAAAGATCCCCGGGAAGAAGCCGCCACCCCCAGCGTCGCCCCGGCAACACGTATCGATGCTCATAGATAAGCCACCTCTACTGTCATGGGTCAAATTTTTTGTTGTAATGGCTGGACCAGAATCAGTAGCTAGGCCCGATTGGGGGTCAGCTCAGAGGTTCCTTGGCGTTTGAGCTTTTCTTCACACGCGCAATTTTTGTCAGCAGGGTGTGGCCAGGGCAGATTTCTGCAATGTTGACATCGGCAATTTCTCATATAAGATGTTTGTCCTCTCTCGAAGCATTACGGATACTTTCAGCGGTTTGCAGTCATCACGTGCTGATAGCGATATTCTTCCAAGACGCCGCCAACGACAAGGAGGAGTGACTACCTTAGAATAGGAATTGAGAGGAAATGCCGAGAGAGGATTAGCGTTCTAAACAGCTTGGCTCATGCATCGCCGCTTTATTGTACTGGCATATCGCCCTGATCGCCGATACCGAAAGCATCTGCATTGGATGATCGATCCGCCAGACGTCGCGCTAAGGCAACTAGGTTACGGATACTACCTTACCTTGAGAGGTTGCGGAGATATGTGGGGGTCGGACTGACAGTTCTAAATCACGAAATTCCCACCATGATGGCTTTCTGCGACCAAAGTTTTTTGGTTGGAGGTCGAGTAACATAGGGATCGAGGGCAAGATTCGGACCCATAGCCTACGGATTGTAAGGCATTGGGCGACAGGCTCACCGAGTCCCCTGGCAGTCCAACGTTTACCATGCATAGATATCGGGCAGTCAGAACCGACATCGCTGCTTCCTGGAAGATGTCAGCCTCATGCACAACCATCAGAGGTGGCCAAAGACCCCGCACACCGAGAGCTGTCAAATGACTGCCTGTTGCCTCCCGGCCCTGCATCTGGCCCAAGGACTTTGATGCCTCTCGCTTGTGTAAGCGAGGGACGGAACTATGATCCCTCTTAAAGGTTAGCCGTCAGCCATGTTGGACATGGCATTACAGATGCGGTCAAGACCCCCAGCGCGCCCATTCGCTTGGCAAAGCAGCCACACTATCCCTTTGGGACGCTTTCTCAGGCCCCCTCGTTCACACCGGCCTGCGTTCGAAATGGCTGGCCAATGATCTCGTGCAGCAATCCAGCCTCGATGGATACCAAAATCTCTGGACGGCCCAGAACCGCCTGTTGTGGGTGTCTGGTCGGCTACGCACGGTCCAGCGCTGCAGCCCATCTCGATTCGAGGGATAGATGACTGCAGTGAGGCTCTGCGATGGCTCTACGTGTTCCGTCGGCGCCCTCTTCTTTCCAGGGGACTCATCCAGCTCTCTTCCATCCCTTCTCTCGACCTTCCATGCTTCCTCGCAACATTGTCAAAGAGAACGGCGATCGTTCCAAACAGCGACCGTTCGTGCTATCCCAAGAAAAGCAGGCCAAGATGCAATTGAAGGAGATTCCGCTGGCCTCGCCGCTCCCCACCACTGCACCGCACCCACGGGACGTCAGCCGCAAGCTACTTCTCGCCAGGCAAGGAGCCGCACAAACCTGCGGGTGGATCGACTCGGACTTCAGTATGAGCACCTGCTGGCCCAAAGATCGAGCTCTCTTCGCTGACAACTTCATCAATCTAGCGAGCTCCCTCACCTGCCCGCTCGACTACCATTCCGCCAAAAATACCCCCTTGGCAGCCGCGTTCTGCTGTCACAGTTCCACGTTCCCAGATTGTGTTGTCCCAACCGCCTGCGTGGATTCTACGTACGTAGCCGCGTCTTGCGGCTCCATTTGTGTACCGAATCAGTCGATTGTGAGTTGGTAAGTTGCCCGCTGGTTCACCATCATAAAAGGACGTTCGATCTGACATGTCATTGTAGCACACTCGCCAGCGCGGGCTATTGTGTGGTGCAACTCTACGGTCTTTCCACTCTGCCGACATATGTCACCGGATATGCTTGTGATTCAGCTAGGAGTACTGTCACTGCATACGATGCCTACCTCGTGGCTGGTGGGGGCATTTCGAGTAACACTCTCATCCAATCCCCTATTACAGCGCCGGCTTCTACAAGAAGTCCCGCCGGCACTGGTAGCACCTCCACGGCACAGGTCATTAGCCAGACAACACTTCCTCCAAGCCCGCCAAGCATCACTTCGAGTCCCGCGTCCTCAGGTCTTTCAGGCGGAGCCATAGCAGGAATAGCGATAGGGGGCACAGCAGGAATTGCCGTCATCATAGGCTTGCTTGTCTTCATCTGCCTCCAACGACGACGCCACCGACGCCAAATCCAGCAGAACCCTCCGCAGACAAACCCCATGGTACAGACAAACGCTACTAGCCCTCCACCACCAAATCCCCAATCACCAATGACAAATCCTCACTCCTCATTCATGTCCTCGCCCTCGAATACATCGAGCGGTGCGCCTCTCACGCAGGCCAACATGGCGACGGTGTCCCATCAACCATCCGAGGTGGCGCCCAACGATTCCGCTTCTAACATCGGTGGCTATCAAGGCTCGGCCATCTCACCGACTGCACCCCCGACCTACCATTCCAACGTGGATTCACACACCGGGGGTTCTCAGGAGCATAGCGGAATTGGTCCCCTCCCCGGGCCTCAGTATCCCACTGGTGCTGTAGCCTTTCCACAAACCACCACGGTGTCTGTCATGTCGCCTGGAAGCGCGTTTGGCTCGATGCCGCCTGTGCATGCGCCGAGTGTGTCTCCTCAAAGACCTCCCGGGGTGTAGAGTGGAGAGGCGTATTCGGAATGTAGGTAACGGGCGGTGGTTAGCTGGCCAGAGGTGTCAAGCTCGGCATATGGTGGTATGGTATTGGAGTAGGGGGGGATTGTGTCGAGTTCGGCTGTAGATGGGATGATGATGGTGCTTGACATGGGGAAATAGGGCGGTGGCGAGTGTGCAGGCGGGGAGTTGGTGGTCATTGAATTGGGCGGGCCAGGAAGTAAAGGCGGCGCTGGCGGAGTCGTAATGATCCTGGTATTTGGACCTGGGGGACTCGGTGGCCTGAGGCGTTTGTTCCAGGTTTCCGCGAAGCTGTCACTTTCTTGTAGTCTGGCGGGTCGCAATTCCCTGACTTTCTCAATTGCGATGGCAATCTCAGACAGCGCGTCGTCTTTCTGCCTCCTGATCTCTTGCGCACCAACGCCCAGTCGCTCGTTGATTTCTGCGCTCCTGCCTTTGATGACGGCCATGTAAAGCTGCACTTGTGCCAAGAGTCCCGAATTGGTAGACTGCCGAGCATTATTCGAGGCATCCCAGCCGTGCTGCTCGGCGGTCCTCAGATGCGACAGCTTTTCTTGAGGCGCCATGTCGCGATGGAAGGCCATTTCGAATTCCACTCCCATCAGCTGATAATGCGTTGAAGCAAAGTCTGACCGGTCTGCATCTGCTGGCAGTAGAGCGAGAGCTCGTTTGAAGCATTGACTTGCCGTGATCAGGTTTTTCGCGAAGTTGCGATCACGTTGGCGCGAGAACATTTTGCCTTGGTCGAATACTTGTACTGCACCCTTTGTCAGCGTTCCAGAGAGCACCGGAAAAGCAGACAGCTGCTGATACTTACGGTATTCGCTCCTCTCCGTACTCGGTGGCTCCTGCTCCCTGATCCGTGGTACCGATTGACTTGACGAATGCCGACTAGTCCCAGATGCAATGGTTCCAAGCGTAGTGGTCGAAGCACGGTTCACTAAGCGGTCAGAAGATGGCCTCGGAGAGCTGGGACCTGGGGATTGATAGCTTGTTTGTCGTGGGCTGAGCGTAACGTGTTCCTCTGAGCGTATAGTATTGACTCTTCCGAGCTCGTTCATCTGCTGCTGAAAGGTCGGCACTCCTTGCTGAATACTAAGTCTAGGCCGGGACTCTTCCAGAGTACGAGTGCTATATCTCGATTGGGACCAGTCCGGAGAACGGACAAAGCTGCCACGATTGGAATCAAGCCTGCCTGGCTGGCTTACACCGCGCATCTCATCGGCGGAGATGTGCTGGTGAATCTGTGTGAATACGTCTTTGACCTTTTTGTATTCATTGCAATTTTCGCTGTCGAATTTCACCATTTCCATATGATTGGCATTAATCAGTCTCTTCTTTTCATGATCGCAATTGATGACAGCGGAATCGGCCTCGACGATCTTCCCAATCTTTGGGCAAGGAAGGTCTTCGACGAATGTAAAAATATGAAAATTGTTCTGAATTCTCTTGAACCAATCTTGCAATTCCTCTAGAGTCGAAGAGCCCCGTTCCAAGGCCTTCGACATCCTGGAGGAATGGTCCTTCTGAATAGCGGCGGCCAGTCTGGTGGCGCTAGAAGCCCACTTCGCTTTGTCGGATCCCCGGTGTGGTGTTCCAGCAAAGATCACTCCCGCTGTGCTCCTTTCTATGGCTGCACAACGGTCCTTGTCAGGAGCATCTGAGACGGCTTCAAGGTATGACCTGAATAGAGCCTTCGGCCATCTCAATATCTTCGACAAATAGCTCGTTGACAGGCGTACTTACGCTTTTGACCACAAGTCCGCCTAGACTGTGCGCGAAGAATACTAGAGGCCTAAAGATCTGGTGCTGTCCAACGCGCTCTCGGGCAAGATCGTTGTTCAATTCATTGGCGTGATCATGAATGGAACCTTGACCGACTGGACCAAAGAATTGCATAACTCTCGAATCGTAGCCCCACTAGCAATAGGACCGTCTCTCAGCAGACGGAGCAGCTGCAAGGACGTGGAACGACTCACCGTCATAATTCTCGCCTTTGGAAAGTCCTTGGCAAGCAGATCTCGAGGCCATAATACTCCATTCTTGGTCCACGTCCCGTGGCTTCGTCCTCTCAAACCATGAATGAAGACAATGTCCACGTCGGTCTCGAGATCGCTGTTGCCCGCGGGCGGCCAGAGAATGTCCTGGGGACGTCAGCAGGTGAATAAGAATTATGCTGGTCGGAGACATTGTGTACCAACCCAAAGCCATCCTCGTGTCTCTCATTGCTTCTGGGAGTCATTGAGAGCTGCCGGAGGGGAAAAGTTCTTGGTAGTCAAAAGATCGACGGGTGATTTGGATTTCACGGATGGGATGCCAACGGCACCAACAGGAGCGCGAGAAAATTATCACGACGGCTGTATGAGTGAGCGAAATGTTCAAGGCAAGAAGACGAGGTGGAGCAATGACTCAACAGAGAGCACTCGATAGTAATGGAGATACATAGAACGACAGGGCGCACTCGATAGTAATGGAGATACATAGAACGACAGGGCGCAAGGTAAGCACGGCCACCACAGCACGCTCTAGGCTTAGAGGTATAGCCTTGCCCTGCGGTGTCGTGCAGCTTAGCACAAACAGTGCGGGAAATGATACCGAAAGCACTCCGCCTATACTTCCTCAGGCTGTCCTGCACAAGGCTGTAGGGTCGCTTTCATCACAAGCCATGAAACCCTTGCTCACGCAAGGGTAAAGCGGCGTTTGCCCGATACCCAGAGAGGGTGGAGGTCCTCTTGTGGCTTGCAGATAGTCACACGTCTCATCCATCTTGGGCAGCGCTCTGTAGGACAAGCGATTGATCTCCAAGATGGTCTCGTGGTTCACTCTCCCTTTCTCACTTTCGAAGGCTCGCGATCTCAGTGCCGAACGGAGATTAATTAGGACTAGCGCCATAGCAGAAGAGTGACTCTATTGGGAGGTCCTACAGCGAGTCAGAACCGTGCAGATAGTCAGACTGTTCTTCTCCTAGCTCAGCTTTTCTGGCTTGAACAGTGAATCTACCCAGAAGAGTGCTACTTCATCTACTTACACCCATCATCGCTCGAGTGGAAAAACCGCACACATAAGTAAGGTTCAAGGCGGCAAATAAGAGCGCCCTCTGCTCCATATATCGCTGTCACAGCCAAAGACCGAAGAATGGACTGTGCAAAGTGAAAGAGTCTGGTCAAGTCTCCGTCCAGAGCAAACGAGGGATTCAAGAATATGGTGAATCACAATCGCTGTAGGACATTAATCGACTAGGTCAGTGGCGCTGGAGCTACGCTGGTGAAGCGTTCGTCGCAGCTATGAATATGTTCAGGTTATAGAGTTTAGGAGCCGGCTGTAAAGAGATAAGGAAGCAAAGGCACACCCGGTGGAAGAAAGGGGGTGAAGGGAGGCGAGAGGAAGTGGAGGATAAATGCCCTGGGGAAGGAGAGACTAAGGGCGAAAGCGCAAAGCGGGCAGCCAAGCCTGGATATACAATGAGGTATGGAGTAGTATCAATACCTTGAGGTTGGACAACTGGCTTGCAACTTCACTGTTCAAGAGCAGCAAGGGAATATATCATACTGTTGGGACTCGTTGAATCCCATCAACATCATAGTACCCGCTGCCCTGACGAATCATGACGTAGCATTCTTTTCATTCGAATGCTTCATAAATTACACTATATATCGACATCCAATCGCTGTGAACACATACCAATCCAAAGGTAGTGCTTTTCATAGCCAACAGATCCACGTAGTCCCTCCCACCAAACACATCAACACCAATGCAGTAAGAATGCTCGCCCCCGCCTTGTCCCCGACGGTAATCGGATTCGTCGGTTTGATGTCCGTTTGCGTGGGACTGTCTCCGTGGCTTCCCGCACTGGGATTGCCCTGCGACGTACCTCCCTTGTCCGACGTCACCGGCGCCTGCACTTTGCTGTACAGCATGGATTGAACAACGCTCAGCGCGCTCATCTGCTCGCCAACACCAGACTTTCCGTCGTACGTGCTGCTGTGCCATGTCCTGCCACACGTAACGCTGTTCTGGCCTCCACTGCACTGCTGTGCAGCGCCTTGCGCAGAGGCATGAAGCTTGGTATTTATAAAATCCGCGGTGAAGGGCGCAAGCTGGGCGGTTGCTGCCATCCACCGGGAGAGGTAAGCCTTGAACGACGGCTGATCGTAATTGCACGTCTGTTGAGGCTCGCACGCAATCTCCACCATGATGTTCCCACCGTAATCGGAAGGGAAGAATTGCGTCGTTCCATTGACGAGGCCTTCGACTCGCGTCTTCCATTTTGCCTGCGTGTCACCAGTGCTCTAAATCCAATCAGCGCCAGTTCGTGGATTCAAAGCTACCGCAATTTGTGACAGTGAGATGGGACAAGACTCACCAAGTTATACATGTTGGCAGCACCAATGAGGAAAGTACCGATGTTGTACGTCCATTGATACTTGGATGCTATGGTGCAGTTGTTTTCCGTTTGCGCCCCATCGTAGATCAAGTAGTCGCTGGTGAAAAGTGGCGTGGTTTGTATCCAATCGTACGACTTTTCAGCCCATTGGGTGTAGGTGTCGTTGCCAGTGTACCGCGCTAGTCTCGCAGCAAGCTGAAAGAATCCTCCGTTTGAGATACTGTTTTTGTAATCATAGCCCTTGTTCCAAGCGAAAATCTGCCACCGTAGCCCTCCACCACATAGCGAATCATCCCACCTGCCGACCTGCAGGTTGAATATCGCTTGGGCAAGGGCAAGCCATGAAGGCTCTTTGCCTGTGGGATCTGGAAACTTATTTTCCGCAGCTGTCAAGGCAGCAAACCCCCAAAACGCTTGATCGTCGTTACCCTGAACCCAATCAGCAGCTGACATTGAATTCGGTGACCGTGACGCCATGTCACCATCTTAACGTTTGGAAAATCGTACCTCTGTTTTGGTTTGATTCGGTGGCATATAATCATTGTTGGGCCCAACTTGTGCCAATAGGCCCTGCGTAACCACATCGTTGTACGTATTATCGCCAGTGAAGAACCAATAGTCTATCATCAGACCAAAAAGAGCGCCTGCTTCCCACCAGTAGTACGGATCTGGCAACAGACCAACTGGATTCCCCGTTATATTTCCTTTGTAATAAGACATGGCGCCGTAGGCAATTGTGCTCGCCGCTTGCTTGATTGAATCTGCGTGCGCAAATTCCGTTTGTCAGCCAGGCTGTTGGCGATAGAGACCGACACAGCGATGCCTAATATGACGGTATGCTCAAGGATATCTCACCTGTGTTCCCAAGGTTCAAATTAACGGCTTCCGCAGCTTGCCCGCCAAACATCAGAATTCCCAAAGCACCCAGCCATTGTGTTTTTCGCGGTGCATGGAGCATGATGGTGATAATTTAAAAAATAGCCAAAGAGTGATAGGTGTCGTCAAATGCTATTCCCAGGAATGCAAGCAGGCAAAAGTGGGTATTAAGTGGAATATAGTTGAGGTTTCAGGGACAATGAAGACCCTGCCATCAGCTTGTCCGCACCCGAGAGCAGTAGAGCGACGCGAGAAGGTTCAAGAGAATTGTAAGGCGTCAAAGTGGTAAAGAGTGTCGATGGCGAAAGGAATGCGATTGTGTCGATGCTGTCAGGGATACAAGTCGTGGCGGCGCAGTTGTTCAAAAGCTGACAGACCCCTGTCTTCCAACTCAGAAGATCTGTATAGTACGGCGGGCCTAGACAATTAGGCTGCTCAGCATTTAATATAGGGCCACGTTGGTTAAAACCATGCGCAGTTTGAATCAGCACTATGCACGGCGCTTCGGGTTGTTTACGAGCAATATGGAGGCAGAGGATGGCTCAATGGATTTCTTTTTTGAAATGCTTGAAGCCATCAATTGCGGGGGTCGAACGGTGGTCTCTATGGGTCAGGTGTTGCGTCTTTGCCTGTTTGCCAAGCCCACAATAAGCCAAGAAGGCTGATCTCGTTTTCGGCCGATTAAGGTAATGCGCAGCGATCTTTTTTAGGAAATCCGGGGAAACAAATTGCACTTTCGACGAGGGTTCGCTTGTCCTCCGTTGGCGTCCAATACCTCTACTTATGTTGAAGGATGATGTCCGAAAGGGCACCAATACCTATGCGGGCAGCGACTTCGTGCACCCCCCAAAAGCATGTGTATAGGTACAGGTAGGTACTCCGAGCTTAGCTTTCTCCTTACACGTCTCAAGTCCTTCACGCTTACGAATTACGGCGGGACACCCGGGCGTCAGGTACCGTACTGTGGACTTCGTGGCTGAGCATCATCGGGTTTCATAACTAGAATTGGCACCTTTCTCGTATCATTTAACATATGTTTCGTTGATACTATGCTACGCACGACGTGTCAACGCGCAGTCGAGCCCCTAATGCAGGTACCCTATCGATCAGATAGAATCCGGCTCACCCCCGCACATTGATCTTATCAACCTCCTCTTTCGCTTCCGTCCATGTCTCCACGTTCTTCTTTGCCCAATCGATGTGACACTTCGCGTATGCAATCTATGTCCAGTCAGTATGCGACCAATGATCCCACAATAGGGCTTCGACCACCGACCATATACCGCTTGAGATCCTCTTCCTTTTCCAGCTGAAATCTTTTCAGGTCCTTCAGAACGCCGTAACTAGCATCTTTGACATCGTGTTCCGACACGTGGAGCGCTTGCTCAAGCTATACCACAATTTAGCAAAAGGCTACAAGGAACGGGAACGAATCGCCCACATGGACTAAGCTCTCCTTCGTCTTCCCAATCTGATCTCTCCGCGTTCTCTCAGGGTCGACGTCGACTATGCCGTGCACTGCATGGCTTATTCGGCCAAAAAGCTTGTTCGCAACAAAACCACCACTCTGGCTTTTGCTACGTGATGGTGTTGTTGGGTCTTGCTCCGAGTTGGCTTGCGGCCCAGACGGTGGTGATGAAGGTATCTCACCTTGATTTCGAGGAAAATCGGAGTCAATGGATGACTCCTCCGCATCTTGTCTTGCATCCCCGCTGGATCGTGTACTGCGCGTTGAAGCTGAAGAACTTGTGCGCTTCGGAGCACCACTTGGCGGGGTGGAGCTGCTTAGATAGTGGTCAATTCTCTGTGCCTCCAACTCGCTTCGCTCCAAGGTCTCGAGCAGCTGTCGTTTCGCTGCTAACTCATCCTTGGTCATCTCTTCCTGAATACGTTTCATGACCCTATATCGAAGCACACTCCGGACCACACCTGCGAATTGTGCGCTTTCACGCATTGGCTCCGCGAATGTGGCACCTAAGGTTGCTGAGAGCTCCTCGGTGGCAATATATGATGAGTCTACTGCTTGCCCAATTCGCTCAATGGCAGCTGCCACCGTTGGCGACTGTTCCGAGAGCGAAAATGCATTATATCTTGCTCCCAACTCCGCCATGTCTGTGGAAAGCGATTGAAGGTGAGTGAGGGTACGTCGGTTGACCTTCTCAATGTTCCCTTGCAGTAGCAATTCAAGTTCTCGTGTAGCGGATTCGAAGTTATTAAAGTACGGATCGAGCTCTTGCTCGGAAAGGGTCTGGGAAGATGGGGGAAAGCGACCAAAAACTTGGGGTCCTGGAATCGTGTGAGAGGCAGAGGAAGCCATGATAGATGCACTAGGAGGTGATGAGGGGGTACCAGTTGAGGAGGTCCTCGTTGCTCCCCTTAACTTGGCGGAGGATGCTGGAACAGGGAGCCATTGATGCGCGGGTGTAGGATTCGCGGCATCGAGCGGAGGTGCTTTCATAATATGTTTCGGTATCGTTGCCACTGGAGCCGAATGCAGTACTTCGCTCTGAGCAGGCAATGTCATTAAGATGGATGACGCGATCTTGGGGTTGTCTTACCCAGCTAGCATTGGGGTCCAGAAATCTCCACCACACTCCATCCTCACGGACTTCCTTCATTCTCCGGCAGCGATTCAGGAAGACGCCCAGCATTCGTTTCCGAAGATCTATTATGCCAGCATCTTCCTTCGCCTTTGTGGGTTTTGCCGCATAGTCCGCCATAGTGTGCTTCTCCGGGATGGGAGGAATTATTAACGTAGGATGGAGGCTGACGAGGGTAGCCCGGAGAGAACTGAATTCGGAGTATCGCCGGCGAACTTCAAGATCCTGCTCATCATCAGCATCTCGGTCTTCTCAACCAGGTCAAACATACCCCCGTCCGAATAGTGTATGCGATGTAGCTTCCTCCATTTTCATGGCTCTTGCCGGCATCTGTGATGAGAATTTGGAGATCTTGGTTCTCGTAGAGTATTTGTTCGATACGACTGTAGTATCCCCCTTTCTTCTGGGGCACCTGTTGCCGCGAAGCACCATTGTCATCGTCACTCAGATCTTGGGGCCTCGACACAAATTCTGGAGGTTCGTTGGGCGGTGAGGAGTCGTTTGATTGGGGGGTCGAGGGACGCTCAAAGCCTGCATTTCTCCTGCTATTACACATTGTGCCTTTGACAGCAATTTCTGGGAGCCGGCTTACCATGAGGCTCGGATGTCTGGTCAGGGATCCCGGAGTGGGTTGTATCTTGGCGGTCGAAGGAACTGTATGGATTGTTGTCCTCGTCATTCCACATCTTGGTCAATCTATCGCCAGTGATTCTTCATGTAAGAGCTGACAGATGGGTACTTGAACTCCAGATCTCAATATTGGTGAGGCATGGGGAATGGAGAGCCTGTTGAGAGGCATCAGCCGCTTTCGTCCTCCGCCGCTAGTTCTGGACTTCGCGCTTACGATCATGCGCCATGAGGCATGTTCAAATTCATCGACCAAACCAGTCTTTGTACGTTTTCTGTCTAAAGTGCGTAGTCTATATGCCTTGTTGAATACAGAGCTGGACTCATGTCTCCTACCTCTCATCCCGTTTCTACCTCGATCTTTCCCCAACCCTCTTATTAGGCCCAACCTTTTTGATCCCACGAGGAGATATCTCTCTCTGTCCGACACTTTAAAGCGGACACTCTCCAGCCATAACCGACCTCATGCGTTTCTCTTCCTTAGGGTAGAATTGTGCTTCCGCTTAGAAATCTTCCCTGGCTTGGACAACTTAGGCACCTCTGCTGCAGACTTAAGCCAGTGTATAGTGAGGGAGTCACTATGAGAGGTTATTATTGTCTCCCGAGAGAGAGCATTTCTGTATCGCCTAAGGGTTGGAGGCACTAAGTTGTCGAAGAGCCTCATATAAAAGGTGAGCGATTGGATGATTTGATCGATGCTGTCCCCAATGTACAAGGCTGGATTCGAGAACCTCAAAGCTTCTGCTATGTCGGAATGCCACACTCCCGGAGGAAAGAGAAAAGTACTTGCCCTGACTTTTGAAAAAACATCGGGCCATTCAAGAACTCCGTATTCGAGTGTCTCGAGGAAATTCACTTCTTCTTCGCCAAGATCTGGCCCTTGGAAATAGACTTCATCAACATCGCCGTTCTTGCAGATGATCTCTAACATCACAGTCATAAAGCCGAGCTGCTTCAAATAAGGGTTCACGCCGGAAGCGTCTCGCATTGGTTCAGAGAGACTCCCTAAGCCCAAGCAAACACAACTTTTGACGTTGGCCGCCAAGTGATGCCTGACTTGTTGCGGGAATAGTGCCTCGAGACAATTAGAGTTTCTCCATCGGTCGAGGGAAAGTTGTCATTGATCCATCATCTCATCGTGTGACATTACCTTCTTGGACTCCGACGGTACAGGCATTGTAGATCCTGTATCGGTATGATAAGTCCGAACCAAAGCGGCCCTTTCTCGCGAGTCTGGATCCAAGCATTGGGAATCCTCGTAGATTCCTCCATTGCTCCACAACGTCAGCGAAAGCAGAGATCTGGGGTATCTATCTCGACGTTAAAAAGTGTATTGATTTGGATTTGGAATCGTATCTGGTCAAAACGAACGGACTGCTACGCCTTCTGATACATATGCCGGCATAGAGCATTTTCATTGTCGCATAACACCATTCGGTGTATTTCTCTATTGTTCTGGCTCATCAATGTGCCAAAAAGTATCAAATGTGACACGATGCGAACAGAGGTTGCAAAGTAAGATAACAAAGGCGTTCTCGAACACATGAGAGAACATGATCCATTGGAAGACTGTATCGCTCTACCTACTGTCTGGCGACATTTCATTGAGGCCCAAAACAATGCTCTCCATGGATTCCATTTCAGTGCTTAGATTCTGGTACTTCCGCGTGTGTTGCTGTATACAGTTTTATATTCGCCTCTTTCAGCTGAAGATCGTTTACCCTGTTTTCCAATCGACCTGCCATTAGACCCTAATCAGGCACATGCGAACTGCTCTTCATAGACCGGGCCAGCCTGCGCATAGCCTTGCAAAACTTTCGTATGCGGCTGTCCAAGTATAGCAAGTAATCTGATGCACCGTAGGGGCGCACACTCCGGCTTCCCCGTCATGCAGGTACAGACTGCCAGTGCCTCCTCGTCGCTAACTTGTAAAGCGAGCTATCCAACACTATACATTCATCAAGCTATTGTGTCTGTCCAGCTTCGAACGTTGTGTGTTGCGCGTATCTATTACTACTATCGCATAATACACCTGCATCTTCTAATTCACCATTTTTCGCCACGCCCATTCAAAGGTAGCAAACTCTAGCACATCATCAAACACCCTGAACCAGACAGCGATGCCAAAGATGTCTGGTGAGCCCAAAACCAGTATCAATCGCATCACCAACCCGTTCGCAAAAAGAGTGGCCCTCGCGTACAATCGCACGCTTAAATCACAAAAGTAATAAATAAACAAACAAACAAACAAACAAACAAATTTTTTTAGTAATAATGAACGTTCGCTTTTTGAAGAGTTAGATTCGCTTATCAATAGTGGACCTAAAAATATAAAATGCAATTGTTTTTTTTTAATAGAAATATAATTATTTAATTATTTTAATTATTAATTAAATGATAAATTAATAAATTAATAAAAAGTAATTAATCGCATTTTATGAATTCAGATTCGCATATTAATAGCAAACTTAAAAATATAAAATGCGATCATTTTTTAAAATAATTAACTAATTATTTTAATAACTAAACAATTAAAAATTAATTAATTAATAGAGATAAATAATCGCATTTTATAGATTCAGGTTCGCATATTAATAACGAACCTAAAAATATAAAATGCGATTGATTTTTCAAATAAATAAATAAACAATTATTTCAACTGTTAATTAAATAATGAATAAACAAAAATTAATTAATTAATTAATTAATAAGAATAAATGATCGCATTTTTTAATTTCAAATTCGCTTATTAATAACGAACCTAAAAATATTAAATGCGATCGTTTTTTTTAAAATAATTAATTAACTAATTATTTTAATTATTAACTGAATAATAAATTAATAAATAAATAAAATTTAATTAATTAATAGAAATAAACAATCGCGTTTTATAGATTTAGATTCGCTTATTAATAGCGAGCTTAAAAATATATAATGCGATCGATTTTTTAAGTAAATAAATAATCAATCAATTATTTTAATTATTTAATATATAATAAATGAAATTTAACTAATTAATAAAAATAAATGCACGCGTTTTATAAATTCAGATTCGCTTATTAATAGCGAACTTAAAAATATTAAATACGATTATTTTATTAATTAAATAAATTAATATTTATTTATTCTATTTATTATTTAAATATTTAATAAAAATTAATTAATTGATAACAATAAACGATCGCATTTTATAAATTCGGCTTCGCATATTAATAGCAAACCTAAAAATATTAAACGTGATCGACTTTTTAAGTAAATAAATAAATAATTATTCTAATTATTAATTAATTAATAAATGAACAAAAATAAAATAATAAAAATAAACGATCGCATTTTATAGATTCAGATTCGCATATTAATAATGAACTTAAAAATATAGAATGCGATCATTTTTTTTTAAATAAATAAGTAAATATTTTATTTATTATTTAATTAATTAATAAAAATAAATAATCGCATTTTATAAATTCAGGTTCGCATGTTAATAGCAAACCTAAAAATATAAAATGCGATTGTTTTTTTAAATAAATAAATAACTAATTAATTATTTTAATTATCAATTAAAAATAAATTAATTGATTAATAAAGATAAACGCTTACGTATTATAAATTCACATTCGCATATTAATAGCGAACTCAAAAACATAAAAAGTGATGGCTTTTTTAAATAAAAAAATTAATTAATAAATATCTTAATAATTAATTAAATAATAAACAAATAAAAATTAATACATAAAAATAAATGATCGCATATTATATATTCTGATTCTCATATTAATAACGAACCTAAAAATATAAATTGCGATCGTTTTTTTTAAATAAATAAACAAATTAATAAATAAATAAATATTAATTAATTAATTAATAAAAATAAATGATCGCATTTTATAAATCCAAATTCGCATATTAATAGCGAACTTAAATATATGAAATGCGATCGTTTTTTTAAATAAATAAATAAATATTTTATTTATTATTTGAATAATTAATAAAAATTAAATTATTAATAAAAATAAATAATCGCGTTTTATAGATTCAGATTCGCATATTAATAACGAGCTTAAAACTATAAAATGCGATCGTTTTTCTAAATATTTAATAAATTTATTATTTATTTTAAAAAATAATTGATTAATTAATTAAATAAATAATAATTAATTAGTTAATAACAATTAATAATCGCATTTTATAAATTCAAGTTTGCATATTAATAGCGAACTTAAATATATAAAATGCGATCGATTTTATAAATATATAATTAATTAATCAATTATTCGTTATTTAATTAATTTAAAAAAAATTAAATTATTAATGAAAATAAATGATCGCGTTTTATAGATTCAGATTTGTATATTAATAACGAACCTAAAAATATTAAATGCGATTGTTTTTTTTAGATAAAAAAATAAATAAATAAATAATTTAATTATCAATTAAAAATAAATAAATAAATTAATAAAAATAAATTGATTAATAAAGATAAACGCTCGCGTATTATAAATTCAAATTCGCATATTAATAGCGAACTTAAAAATATAAATTGCGATCGTTTTTTTTAAACAAATAAACAAATATTTTAATTATTAATTAAATAATAAATAAATATATAAATATTAATTAATTAGTTAATAAAAATAAACATTTGCGTTTTATAGATTCAGATTCTCATATTAATAACGAACCTAAAACTATAAAATGCGATCGTTTTTATTTAAATAAATAAGTAAATATTTATTTATTTTAAAAAATTAATAAACAAATGAAAAAACAAACTTAATTAAATTAAATAATAACAATATATGATCGCATTTAATAGATTCAGATTCGCATATTAATAGCGAACCTAAAATTATAAAATGCGATCGTTTTTTTTTAAATAATTAACTAATTAATTAATTATTTTAATTATTAATTAAATAATTAATAAATAAAAATTAATTAATAAAAATAAATGATCGCATTTTATAGATTCAGATTCGCATATTAATAGCGAACTTAAATATATAAAATGCGATCGTTTTTTTAAATAAATAAATAAATAAACAAATTAAATTAAATTAAATAATAATAATATATGATCGTATTTAATAAATTCAAATTCGCATATTAATAGCAAACTTAAAATTATAAAATGCGATCCTTTTTTTTAATAGAAATATAATTATTTAATAATTTAAATTATTAATTAAATAATAAATTAATAAATTAATAAGAATTAATTGATTATTTAATAATAATGAACGTTCGCTTTTTGAAGATTCAAATTCGTATATTACATCAGCAAATCCGGAAAAATCCCAAATGGATATTAGCAAGTCGATTTTCTAATCAGCCGCGTTTAGTACGATTAGTACGATTAGCAGGATTTTGCTAAGAAATTTTTTTGCCAAGCTTTTTTTAGGGCCGGGAAATAAATCTTTATTTTTAAAACGGCTATATCTTTACGGTTAATCAACGTTTTTTAAAAAAAATTAAAATTTTGAAAATTTTGCTAAAAATAGCCCTGGACGAAGTCATATTACCTGTATAAGCCTAGTATATAGGGCCTACTTAAACGGGGCCTTAAATAAAAACAATTTTTTTTTTTTTTTTTTGGTGGTGCTGATTGCGTTCTGATTTGGTACGTTTTGTGCTGAGAAATTTGGACATGAGCAGATCCGCTGATCCGGATTTTTGCTGCTAAACGCACCAAAATGAGGTTTCCGGATTTGCTGATGTAATAGCGAACTTAAAAATATGAAATGCAATCATTTTTATAAATAATTAAATAATAAATAATTAAACAATTAAAAATTAATTAATTAATAGAAATAAACGCTCGCGTATTATAAATTCAGATATAAAATGACCTTTTTTTTAACAGAATATCACCCCTCATCACACAAACGTCCCCTCAAGACCTCACCACCATCCACGACCTCAACTCAAACGCCCACCCCCAAATCCCGCAAAATTCTCCCCCTCCTCCTCCTCACCCTCCCCTCCCTCATCCTCACCACTACACCCCCACCTAATGTCGCGGAGCGCAACGCATACTGCCCCGTCGTCAACGGCGTGGCGATGAAGGAGTGTGGTATGGTTTGTTATTGGGAGAGTACGCATGTGTATGTTTATCCACCAATCCCTTTTTCCCTTCTCCGTTTTCCGTTCTTTGTTTTTTAGGGTGGGGTAGGGGAGGATGGGGGATGGGTGATGCAGGGGGGGATGTGTGTT
>JAABUQ010003505.1_pt1 | contig 28665 bp, 30 predicted proteins | sample 5560001 | NCBI WGS metagenome assembly JAABUQ01 (sample SAMN10711888, study PRJNA513371) | rock metagenome | isolation source: Antarctica rocks | place: Antarctica: Victoria Land, Finger Mt nord | collected 2015-12-18 | reverse complement strand
ATGGCGGCTTGATTGACCGCCCAGAGCGCCAGCGCCAACGTTCGCCGGGGCGATGGCGAGCGGCGGAGCAAGCGATATCCGCCGACGGCAAGACCGGCCTGGATGCCCGTCCACGCGACCGCGTAGGTCGGAGGTGGAGGAGTGAAGCCCGGCTTCTCCAGGCCACGATACCAGCGCCGGGTGCGTGGGTGATCCGGCGTCGGGCTTGATCGGCCGCCGATCAGAGCCGCCCCGACCACCGTGCCGACCGCGACAGTTCCAGCCGCCAGGGGACTCAGTCCGTTCTGTGCCATCACCATTTTCCTACCTTTCATCGCGAAGTGCGGGCCGTCAGCATCAATTCGCAGCACGCCTCCCTGCGCGGTCAACGATCTCGCCGAGGGTGAGATGACGTGCGTAGAAGGTGATAGTCACTCTTAAGCCGTGAGGCCCCATGCCGATCCGCCGGCAGCACCGCTGGCTCTACCCGATCGACTGGCGTGAGCTGTCGGCCACGATCCGGTTCCGGCGTGCCAAGGGTCGATGCGAGCATTGCGGGCGGCCGCACCTCGAAACCGTGAAGCACCTCGGCGACGGGCGATGGTGGGACGAGGTGCGCCGCACCTGGCGGGACGGTCGCGGCCATCGCGTCGCGGGCCTGCCGGCGTCGGACAGGGCCATGCTGCCGCTTCCGTGCGGTGGGACCGTTTCAAGACGGTCATGGACCGCTACCGGCCGCCCGAGAACGACATCCTGGTCATCGACGACGACCAGGACACGCGGACGCGCATCCGGACGATGCTGGAGCGGGACGGCTGGTTCGTGACGGAGGCCGAGAACGGACAGGAAGGCCTGGATCGGCTGAAGACCACGCAACCGGGGATCGTGGTGCTCGACCTCACCATGCCGGTGATGGACGGCTTCGCCTTTCTTGAAGGGATGCGCGTCAGGCCGGAATGCGCCCACATCCCCGTGGTCGTCCTGACAGCGCTCGACCTCACGCGCGAAGACCGACGTCGGCTTCAGGGCGCCAGCCAGATCCTCAACAAGGGCGACGTCAGCCTGCGCTCGCTGGCGGAACGCATCTACGGCCTAACTAAGCGCGTGAAGGCCGCGTAGCGTGGACAGCGACGCCGCCAGGGAGTACCGGCCCGGATGAGCCAGGAACAGTTGGCCGAGTCCGACCTACTCGTTGAGAAGGGCCCCGACGTTGAGAGGAACGGCGTGGTGCGCCGGCGCCGTGCCGACCTCAAGGCGGTTGTCGAGCGGCGTTTCGAATGTGACCTTCGCGCGCTCAGCAGCGCCGACGGCTAAGGAATGTGGGGACACTTCGACTAGGAGGGGAGGGGCCTTGCGCACGGATATATGGAACGGCCACGATTCAACTGCTTGACCCTGATGCCAAAAATGGATTCGCATAATGAAGATTATGGAACGCTTCGCGAGATAGGATATTGAAGATTAGAGTATTTCCGGTTCGGCGGAAACCATCGGCTCAGGTCGGCCACCCCGAACGAAATGCCAGACGGCGCCCTGCGCGACCGATTGCACGACGTGCGGCCACAGGGCGACGACACACGTGCCGTTCGGGTCGCGAACCGAAGGATAGATGATGCCGTTCAGCCCGCGCGCACGCGTGGCCGCAGCGAGCGTGTTGCCAGCTGGATAACCTGTTGCAGGATCCGCATCGAGAGAGAGGTGGTCACTACGTCTTCGCAGATCGACGAACTCTCCTGACATACTGGAGAACATCTCGGCATAGGAGACGCTCGCGTTGAAGTCACCGGCATCCGCCAGGAACTTCGTCATGTGGTAGCCGACCTCCGCGATGCACGTCCCGACGGCGAGCGCCGCATACCAAGCCCCTCGATCGGCGCCATTGAAGCGGATCGGCTCGCGCGGCTTGGCGTAGACGAAGCTCGCATTGATGAAGCGGGCATGCGGAACACCATGCACGAGCTCTCCGACCGGGAATTCCTCGCTGCCACGCTCTTCGGCGACGAGTCTGGCGCTGGTCGCGCCTTCGATCTCGGCCATTTCGTCCGCGTTATCGACCAGCCCGAGCAAGACCGGGTCGCGCAAGCGCGCCGTCGAGACGAGCCGCACCGCGCGAGGGAAAGCCTCGCGGACGATCGGTACACCGTCGAGGAGGCTCGGATCAGAGCCCGCCACGGACCGCGTCGACGTAGCGGCGCGTCTCCAGCATGCGCGGAATGCCGCCTTGGATCATCGCCTCGATCGGCGAGAGCCGATCGAAAATCGGTCCACGATTGGTCAACCGGGGCCAGCGGTCGGCCATCGAGTCGGCGAACAGCAGATGCAGGCCTTTGAATACGCCAACCATCGCCGACACGCGGGTCAGCTGATCTTGCGTCAGGGCGCCGTCCCAACGCCCTGCCTTGATGCGGTCCCAGGTACTACTCGAGACTCCCAGGAGCGTCGCTGCTTCGCTGTTGCTTAGCTCCCATTTAGCGGCAAGCCGAACGTAGGCCTTCAGCGCCGTGGGGGACAAACGATCGCGATCAGCGTCGATCGCAAAGGTCTGAAGCTTCCTGGTTCCAGGGTCCCCTACCCCGGGTTCTCGGGCCTGATTTCGCATATCACGTCTCCTGACGATGAAATACACGCCAGATGACGAGGAGTCGACCTTCCAGAGCCTGAAGGCGGACGCCGCCGATTGCCTCATCTTCGCTTGTCAAGGCGCTCTACCTCGCCAGAACTGCCGATCGATGCGTAACACATTGTGCTCGGCTAATCTGCTCTTAGGGCGCACGATGGCCGGTGAAGGTGTATTCGACATAGATGAAGCGCCTAGAGCTGGCGCGAACTGCTGTCCGACGTAAAGCGGCGTGGCCCAGCGGGGGCGTTTGGCACCATGAGGCCGCCCTTGGTCCAGAGCGCGTTCATCCCGCGGGGGAGGGCCATGTCCGATCCGGGTCCACGCCTTAACCGAGGTTGATTTCGGTAATCAGGCGAAAGCGTCGTAGGGGCGGCCGAATGGGTCGTGGATCCCGCCCGTTTGCGCCTGGCCGGTTTGGACACCGGAGACACCCACCGTGTAGGCCCGGGTCACGAAGGCCTGCGGCCGGAAGCCGAACACCACCGTGTCGCCGACCTTCGGCGCACCTTGGTCCGAAGCATCGATCATCCCGTAATAGTCGATAGTGGCCGGAGGCGGGATGTCAACCCTGCGAAGCGGCCCTTTGGCGGCACTGGGCATACGGCCCACCACGGCCCTCACCTCATAGTCGGGAAACACCGGATCGATGTAGAGCCCGCCGCCGAAGCAGTAGGCCCGGCCGGCATGCAGGTGAGATACCTCCGTGACATAACAGACGGCCGGCGTCTCTGGCAGGTCCCGGATCGCATGCAGCGGCGTGGTTCCGGTCAGGCCGTGGCCCGGCTCGCATTGCGTAGCCCCGTGGTCTGCCAGCATCCGGATCGTCGTCGAGGACGTGGTTCCCGGCGCATTGACCTCGATCGCGTGGCGGCCTGCCTTGTGAAGCGCCTCGACGCTGCGGGCCAGCGTCGCGAGGTTGGGCGTGGCGCGCACGGTCCCGGTCTGATCTTCAAAGAGCAGCGCCGGAAACGTCGTGATGCCGGCGAAATGCGCCCCGTCCAATCGATCGATTTCGTCGGCAACGCTGACGATGTCTTCGGCCGGAAAACCTCCTTCATGCCCACTGTAGAATCGGTCGCCCGGCGCATGGATTCGCGCCAGAAGCGCTTGAGGTCCCCCGTGCGCCTTGGCCGCCGTGGCGGCTTCGCCGGCCTTTTCCCGATTGAACACGGTCCAGAACTCCGGGGCCATCGCCCCGGCCATCCCGGCCTCGTGCCGCGGCACCTGAACCAGATGGCCCAGATGACCGATCCCGAGACCGGCACGCGTGCAGGCCCGTGCGCATTCCATGTCGACCGCGACGGCCTTGTCGATCCCGCCTGCCCTCACGGCGCGGCAGAAATCTCCGTTGCGGCCCATCTGCTTGGTCATGGCGAAGACCTTAAGACCGGCTCTCTCGGCTTCGGCCCGGATCAGCGCTGCGTTCTCCGCCACGGCGTCGATATCGATTACATAGGTGTTGGCCGGGATCGCGCCGGCTTGGTGCAGGGCAATAGCCTGTTCGATGAGGCTGGGGTTGCGCCGCCTCAGTCCATCGAGAAACATGACCCTCTCCGCTGCTCGAGTCGGTCAACCGGCCAAAGCGGCCGCGACCTCGGCCCTGGACGGTAATGCTGCCTGTGCCCCGATACCCTGCGTTGACAGTGCCGCGGCCCGGTTCGCGAACCGCAAAGCTTCGGGCCAGTCGAGCCGCTGCACCAGCCGCGCGTAGAGGCACGCGGCCGCAAAGCAGTCTCCTGCCCCGGTGGTGTCGACGGCCTCGGCTGAGAAACCCGGACCATAAACCGACTCCCCGTTGCTTTCGATCCGTGCGCCCTCCTCACCGAGGGTCGTGATCACTGTCGGCACAAATGCCGTAAGCTGGCGGTCGAGCCGGTCGTCGAGGACGGCCCGCGCCTCGGCATTGGAGAACAAGAGGTCGAAACCCTCGACGGCGGCCGCAAGCTCGGCTCCGTCGATCGGGCAATCGGCGCATTCGACATCGAGCGAAGTGGTTGCGCCGCAAGCGCGCGCGACCTCGACTACCCGTCGGCAGAGCGCGCGGTCGCCGACCGAGGTCAGGTGGACGTGGCTCACACCCGCGCAGGCCCGCTCGGTCATCTCGTCGGCGCTCGGCCGGTAGGCGCTGGTCATCAACTTGACGAGCGATTTTTCGCCGTCCGGCGTGATCAGCCCGATACAGCTGAACGTGCGGACGCCGGGAAGACGCGCCACGAAAGCGGTGTCGATGCCGGCCTGCGCGAGCCCGTCGAGCGCGAACGCCGCTTCGGCATCATCACCCACCCGCCCCAGGATGCGAACCGCCGCGCCGAGCCGCGACAAACCCACCGCAACGTTTCCGGCCATCCCACCCGGCACGCGTTGCAGATGTGTTCCATTGACCTTGCCGTCGCGGGTCGGCAAGCGGTCGACCCCGATCAGGATGTCCACATCGATATCGCCGATGCAAAGGAACCGGGGGCTCGCCTGATCGCTCAAGGTTGGGCCTTGTGGTTTCGCTCGAGAAGGGTCCAGTGTCCCGGCGTCAGCTCGTGCGTCGCGCCATCGAGGATGACACGTGCGCGCTCGGCCGCATAGGCCTCGACCGCCTCGCCCGCGGTTGCAACAACGGTCGCCCCGTTGGAGTCCACGGAGAGAGTGAAATCAGCCTTGTCCCGATCGATCCACCAACGCGCAAAGGCCGCCAAGGTCATGTCGGGAATCCGGAGGCGGGCGGCGGCGGCGAAAAGGCCGGGCAGCACCGCGTGCGCCATGCGGCCCAGCACTTCGGGATGACCGTAAAGGTGAGCCGGCCGACGCAGCGCGACCTGGCGTTCGAGCGCTGAGACATAATGGTGCAGCACGGCGCTGCTGCTCGGCGGCCCGAGGCCGGCATCCTCTTGGTAGATCGCCAAGCGTTCCGGCGAAAACGGATGCACGGGGATCTGCAGGACCCCGGCGGGCGTGAAGAACGGCAGCGAGTCGAAGTCGAGCCCGAAATCGGACGAATAAACATGACCGAGGCCGGCCATGGCCTGGTCGAGCGCATTGTTCCATAGCCCGCGGGGAGCCACATAGCCGGTCGTGCGCAGGCCAAGCTCATGGTCGACCCAATCCATGCCGCCGCGGAGGTTGGCTCTGTTGTCTTCGACGCTGTCGAAGAGATCATGGAGATCCGCGTGGTGGCCGATCTCGTGAGCGCCGAGCCAGTCGCGCGACAGGTCGCCGGGATGGCTCCGGCACAGCGAGGCGTTGAAGTAGAACGATCCCTGAATGCCTTGCGCCTCGGCCAATTCGGCGATGGTCCGGCAATTGCGCCCGAACAGGCCGTCGACATCGACCCGAAACAGGAAGATGGACCGGCCCCCTTGCGGGTAGCGGGCCATGCGCACGAACGGCAGTCCCAGCTTGGCAAAGGCGTGTCCGAGCATCCAGGTCATCGCGTCGGCGATCTCGGCCTTGTCGACGGAAGCGACCCGCTCGGTGACGTTCGACGCCTCAGTGAAGGTTCGCAGGCTGTCCCCAACGGCCGCAAGGTGCTGGGCGAACGGCAGGCCGGTGAAGATGAGCCATCCCCTGCCGTGCGCTCGTGTCAGGACCGAAGGCCGCACGTCGGCCAGATTGCCGCCGCGCGCCTTGCGGTTTTCATGCAGGCGGACTTCGCCCTCGCCAGGCCCGTCGAAGACCCGCGCCAGGCAGGGCATCGCCGCCTCGCGATCCCGATCCGGCGGCCGGAACCGGGTGAGGGTCGCGGTCGTGCTCGGGCCGAGCAGTGCGTCCGCCCTCGGCGCGCCTGTGATCACGGCTACGCCGCCGCGCTCGACGAAGGCGTCGCACCATTGCGGCAGGGAGCCGTCGACGATGATGATCGGCCGGTCCGGGCCGTCCACCGGGTCCCAGGGCAGCCTGTCCTGCTGCAGCACGCGCCTCCAGCCCTCGGCGGCCTCGCCCTCGGCGTGAAGCCCGATCCTGATCTCGCGCCGCATCGTCACACCTCGGCCCTGCGAAGGCCGGTGACGTAGCCTACGAGGGTCGGTCCGTCGAGGTTAGCGACGGCCTCGTCGGCGACCTTGCGGCCCAGCCGAAGGACGACCACACGGTCGCAAACCTCCAACACCTGTTCCATGTTGTGGCTGATGAGCACGACCGCGATGCCCTGGTCGCGCAGTCGCGCGATGAGATCGAGCACGTGTCGCGTCTGTCTCACGCCGAGCGCTGCCGTCGGCTCGTCGAGGAATACGATCTTGCGGCTCCAGCCCACGGCTCGGCCGATGGCAACGCACTGCCGCTGTCCGCCGGACAGATCGCGAATCCGTTGCCTCACCGATACCGTGCCGCCCATGCCAACCTGATCGAGGATGGTGCGGGCGCCGGCCCGCATGGCGCGCTTGTCGAGCCAGCCGATCTGCCTCAGCCCGGGGACGCGGGAACGGATCTCGCGGTTGAGGTAGAGACTCTGGGCGACATCGCCGTGCATCACCAACGACAGGTCCTGGTGCACGACCTCGATCCCGAGTTCCGCGGCGCGCTTGGGGCCATCGTGCCCCATGGCAACGCCGCCGACCGCCACTTCGCCCTCGTCGGGCGTATATATGCCGGCGATGCAGCGGACGAGCGTCGATTTTCCCGCGCCGTTGTCCCCGACAAGGCCGACCACCTCGCCCGGCCAGACCACGATGTCGATCGCTTCGAGCGCCCGCAGACCACCGAACATCTTGCCGAGCCCCGACACCCGCAGCAGCGGATCACCGCCTTCGTGTCGTGCCTCGTCCCTCATTCCGCCGGCTGCCTTTGGCTCACCGCAACCGCGATCACGATGATGATGCCCTGCACCACAATTTGCTGCTGCACGGTGGCGCCCATCAGCACGAGGCCGTTGACGATCATGGCCATCAGGATGGAGCCAAGAAGCGCGCCCGGGATGCTGCCCTGGCCGCCGAACAGGCTCGTTCCTCCGATCACCACTCCGGCCAGCACGGTGAGGAGATCGCTGGAGCCGAGCGTATAGACAGCGCCCTGCACCTCGCCGGCGTAAAGCATGCCCGCGAGGGCTGCCGTGCAGGACGAGATCACCATGACGGAGACCCGCACCCGACGCGTGTTGACCCCGAGGGCGCGCGCGCTCGCGCCGTTGCTGCCTGTCGCCATCACGCGCCAGCCGAATGCAAGATTGCGATAGGCGATCTGGGCGACCACGAAGCCGATCGCGAGCCAGACCACCGCGTCCGAAAGCGGTCCGATCGTGCCCGACCCGAACAGGGTCGTGTACGTCTCGTTCATGATCGGCACGTCCTGCAGCTGCGTCGACATCTGCGCGATCCCGCTGAACAGTTGCATGGTACCAAGCGTGATCAGGAAGGACGGCACGCGCAAGCCCACGATCAGGAGACCGTTGAGCAGGCCCGCCCCCACACCGGTCAGAGCCCCGAAGGCAATGCCGGCCGGCAGGCCGAAATGCCGAAGCCCGAGTGCGGTGAACAGGGCCGACATGGCCACCACCGAACCGATCGATAGGTCAATCTCACCCGACGTCAGAACGAACACGGCGCCAAACGCCATGAGGGCGATCGGCGTCACCTGCGAGACGATCGAAGTGGCGTTCTGGGCCGTCAGAAAGCCCTTGTCGTGCAGCGTTAGGGCGAAGAAGCCGAAAACAAGAACGAAGCCGAGATAGACCGTGAGATCGGTCCATCGGAAAGGACGCCGGTCGGTCAGGCCGGCAGGGGGTGTTGCGGCCTGAGCTGCGGCGGTCGGGGTCGGGCCATCGCTCATGGGCTCAGATATCCTGCATGAGTTAAGTCGTGTTGCCCGGCATCTCCGCAATCGTCAGTCAGACCTCGATATCTGGAACGCTGGCCGCGCGCATCTACTCGGTTCACCGGAGGAGGTGGTTCTTCCTGCCCGTCGGATGCCGCGCCCGCAAGCGGGATTCGAGCATGAGGCCAAGCTGCCCTGAGGGAAAGCAGGCTTTCGCCCACTGAACTTGAGGCCTGGTTACTTGCCGAGCGCCTGGGTCACTTCCGGGGGCGGCGCGGCGTGGTAGCTTTGGGCGTAGGCGTCGAGGACACTCTCCTTCGTGACCGGAATGGCGGGCACCTGGATGTAGGCGGGCGCGCTCTTGCCGACCAAGGAATACCCGATCTCCGCCACCAGGGATTTGCCGATCGAATAGGGATCGTCGACCGTGAGCGCCTTGACGGCACCGCCCTGCACGAGTGAGACCGCAACGGTGTTGGACAGATCCATCGTGCCGATCGCGATGTCGGTGCGGTGGGCGCTGCGGAGAGCCTGAAGCACGCCGGCCGCGGGCTCCGCCCAGGGCACATAGATGGCCTTCAGCTTCGGGTTCTGCAGGATCATGGCGCTGGCGATCTGGAAGGCGCGCGCCGGATCGGAGAAGCCCTGCGTGGCCGCGATCTTGATCTTGGGGAATTCCTTCTCGATCGTGGTGCGGAAGGCGGCGTCGCGCCGGTTCACCACATAGGCGTTGGCGTCGAAATAAAGAAATCCGATCTCCCCTTCCTCCCCGATCGCCTTGGCGAGCCCTTGCGCCGTCTTCTGCCCCATGGCGAAGAGGTCGTCCCCGACGAGGCCGACGTAGTCCTTCCCCTGCTGGAACCCGGACGGCATATTGCTGATCAGGGCGAGCTTGACCCCAGCGTCGGCGGCTTTCTGCAGCGCGGGCCGCAATTCGTCAGGGTTGACGGGCCAGACCACGATGCCGGACGGCTTCTTGGCCAGCATCGTTTGTACGGCATGCGCCTGATCGGAAGCGCTGTAATTGGAGTTGCTGAGGCCCGCGACCTCGATCCCCAACGTTTTCAGTTCATCTTGCGCCCCGAGCGTGACCGCATTGGCCCAATCGGAGCTTGTCTGGAACAGCAACGCCACCGAATAGTGACCCGCCTGGAGCTTTTTGATCTCGTCATCCGTGAACGTCAGAACGCTTGCGGGCTGGCCGGTTGCGCCATTGGGCCCGACGGTCGTCGTCACCTGGCCTTTCAGGGCGAACTCGCCGCCCACCATCGCTTCGGCGGCCTTGGCCACGCCGGTCGCGCTGGCCAGGACAGTGCCAGCTAGCGCGATAAGCCGCAGTTGATCGAGAGCGGAACGGAGCGAAGTTGGGCGGTGCGATCTCATTGTTTGATCCTCCAGAGGGTTGATTGCCTTCGCGATCGGTTGGTTTCTGCCTAGCCACGCTTGAAACGTTTCATGCAGTCTTTCACGCCGGGCGCTTCCGGCCGGCGAGCCACACAACGAGATTGGTCCAGAGCGGACCGTAGCCCGCCCAGTTCACAAAAGCCGGAGGTCCCCAGTGGGGGCCGCAATCGGAGGAAAATACCGCGCTGCGACCCTGGCCGGGCTCACGGACCGCGATAAACGGGTCGTCGCCGAAGCGCGCCAGGACGGTCGCGTCCCTTCGCGCGGTCGAGCGGTTGTAGCCGAGAAACTGCGGCCATTGCGTCAGCCCGGACAGCACCGGGTGTGCCGGCTCGGCGATCGTCGGCGTGATCCCCTGGGGCTGTTCGTTCCGGTCGTCGGACGCAAAGAGTTCGACGGGAAGCACATCCTCGACGGCGCTGCCCTTGTAATTGCCCTTGGCCTGGATGCCCTGAAAGGTGAGATACCCCCCGACCATCAGGAGGCCCCCGCCGCCCATGACGAAATCGCGGATGAGATGCAGACGGTTGGGCGACGGCTCCGACCGGATGGAGACCCGATCGGGAAGAAGTAGCGTGTTGGCCCCGATGTCGCTCAGGACCACCACGTCGAATTTATCCAAAACGTCCCACGAGTAAGGAAACTGGTTCATCGCGATGTGGCTGGGCTGGTAAGTCACGTCTATGCCGCCGGCTCGCATAGCCGCGATCATCTCGGTGCCGCCCTCGTGATAGGACGACATATCGAAAGAATCGAAGCCCTTTACGTGGACGCTGTGCGTCATCCAGGACTCACCGGCAAAAAGAACTTTTACGGAGTTTGGCATCGGTTGCTTCTTTCCGATCAGGTTGGGTGTGGGACGATCAGCTCGCATTGGAGCATTCTGCTGGCTAATCGATTTGCTGCCAACCCTCTGCGGGAGCGATCAGCGCTCCTTGGACTGCTATTCTCCTTCCGCCGCCGTTACGCTGGCCTGCCCGGCTTCATGGTTGCCTGATCGCACGAGGGAGACTGGCTGCAATTTTCGGGGACGCCGGCGCGCAGGAGTCGCGGATCGCCAGTTCCGAAGCCAGAACAACGCGCTCGATCCCTTCGTGGCTCTTCCCCTGCATCCGCGACTGCAGGATCCGCACGGCATGCTCGGCCAGAGCCTCGATGGGCTGCCGCTGAGTCGTCAGCCGCGGCGCAAAAGTGCTGGCCCATGGGAAATCGTCGATGCCTGCAAGCGAAACGTCGCCGGGGCAGGATAGCCCCAGCTCCGCGAGAGCCTGCATGGCGCCGATCATCATCTGGTTGTTGGAGACGAAGATCGCCGTCGGCCGATCCGGGCCGACAAGGAGCCTTTGGCAGAGTTCGCGCGCCTTGTCCTGACGGAAGTCCGCATAGACGATATGGGCAGGGTCGGGCTCGAGCCCCGAGGCGGCGAGAGCGTCGGTAAAGCCCGATAGACGGTCGATCGTGTTGGCAAGGTGGCGCGAGCCGGCCACGATCGCGACGCGCGTATGACCCAGAGACAGGATGTACCGGGTCAGATCGTAGGCGGCGCGATGGTTGTCGATCGAGACGGCATCGAACGGCGCGGCGGGAATGATGCGGTCGACCATGACGATCGGCTTCGGGAAGGTCGAGACAGGCGGCTCGAAGTACATTTCGGCCGGCCCTGTGGGGGCCAGGATGACGCCATCGACCCGGTGCGCGGCCAGCAGCTTCAACGCGGCCCGCTCCTTCGCCGGGTTGTGGTCCGCCTCGCACAGGAGCACACTGTAGCCGCGCATCTGGGCCGAAACCCCCGCCATTCGGACGAATTCCGCAAAGAACGGATTCGTGATGTCGGCAACGACGATCCCGATCAGGCGCGTGGACTGCATGCGAAGGCTGCGCGCGACTCCCGAAGGCGCATAGCCGAGCTCCGCAACGGCTTCGATGACGCGCGCCTTCAGTGGCGCGCTCACGAAACTGGTCCCGTTGACCACGGCTGACACGGTTGCGGTCGAGACGCGTGCCAGACGCGCCACGTCCTTGATGGTTGCTGCGCTCAAGGAGGGTTCCATCGCCACGACGAGTCCGGACCGCCGCCCGATCTGTCGTACTTCGAAGACTTACGCCGCTTGCGCGACAGAAATCAATCATAGGGACGGCTCCAAGACGCCGGCTACCGCGGCTCATTGGCAGTCGCCCTTGTACTCGTACTTATCGGCCGCCGCCGTATCGTCGCTCTTGATCGTGGCGATTTCGGTCAGCGTGGTTTTCTCGAGCGACTGTCCCTTAATCAGCTTGTCGGCCGATTCCATGGCGACTTCGCCTTCCTGCTTGGGGTTCTGAGCGATCAAGGCCGAAATCCCGCCGTTCTTGAGGGCGTTCACCTCCGCGGTCGCGGCATCGTAGGCGACCACCTTGACCTTGCCGAGAGCGCCAGCCTGGCGAAGGCCCGTGAGCGCCCCGATAGCGCCCTGGTCGTTGGTCGAGAAGACTCCGGCAAGGTCCGGATGCGCCGAGAGGGTCGAGGTCACGATCTCGGCCGCCTTCTGGGGATCGTCGCTTTGGTATTGCGGGCCGAGGTACTGCAGGCCGGCATATTTCTTCAGCTCTTCCTCGAAGCCCGTGGTGCGGGCATCCTGCGCGGCTGAGCCGGGCGGCTGGGTGATCACCAGCACCTTGCCCTTGCCGCCGAGCAGCGCGTCCATGGCATCGGCCGCGAGCCTACCGCCCTGCTCGTTGTCGGTGACGATCTGGGTCTGAACGAAGGACGGATCGCCCACGGTCTGGTCGACGGTGACGATCTTCGTGCCCATGCCGGCCAGCTGCTTCATCGGCGCGATCAGCGCCTTGGCGTCGGTCGGCACGATCACGGCCACGGCGGGCTTCGTGGCCGCAACGGCATTGACGACCGGGATCTGGCTGTCGGCCGCGAACTGGTCGGGTGCCGAGACCGTGAGGGTGAGGCCCAGTTCCTTGGCCTTGGCCCGCGCCCCGCAGGCCAGCGCCTGATAAAAAGGGCTGCCTTTCACGCCGAGCACCAGGGCCACATTGCTGTCGGCGCCGAGCACCGCGCCGGATAGGCCCAGAGCGCCCGCGAGAAAGCCGACGGCCGGAAGTGTGGTTCTCATCGTCATGGCGTTTACCCCTCGAAAATTCAGCTACGTTCCCGTGCACGGCGCTTGAGCTGGTCGATCCATACCGCGAGGATCAGGACGGCACCGGTCGCAACCGTCTGCCAGAACGGCGGGATGCCGAGGATCACGAAGCCGTTCAGCAGCACGATCGGGATGAACACGCCGACCACGGTGCCGGCGATGGAGCCGATGCCGCCGAAAAGGCTCGTGCCGCCCAGCACCACGGCCGAGATCGTGCCGAGATTGTCCATAGCATGGCCGCCGATCGTCGTGGTGGCGAAACGCGCGGTGGACATCATGGCGGCAAGGCCAGCCAACGTGCCGGACAGGGTGTAGATGCCGATGAGACGGCCCCTCACGTCGATGCCGGCGCGGCGGGCAGCCTCGCGATCGGAGCCGACCGCAAACACATGCACGCCGAACCGGGTGAGATGCAGCACTACGGCCCCAACGACCGCGACCGCGGCCGCGATCAGGACCAGCATAGGGATGCCACCGACCGTGCCGGAGCCGATCCCGTCCACCAGCGTATCGGGCACGGCTCGCACGTCGACGCCGTTGGTGAGGATCTGGGCGAAGCCGAGCCCCATGCCGAAGGTGCCGAGCGTGACGATGAGGGCGGGGATGCGCGCGACAGCCACAAGGACCCCGTTCACGGCCCCCCAGAACGCGCCGCTCAGAAGAGCAACCACCAGCCCGATCGCGACGACGCCCCAGTTCCCTTGCGTGGTGCCGTAGGTGCCGCCGGCCGCGCCCGACATCCACAGCATGACCTGCGCCGAGGTGATCGAGGCGAATACCAGCACGGCGCCGACCGAGAGGTCGATGCCCGCCGCGATAATCACGAAGGTCTGGCCAACCGAGAGAACCAGCAGGATCGCGGCATTCACGGCCAGCATGGACATGTTGTAGGTCGAGCCGAACTGCGTCGGCCGCATGATGCCGAAGACGAGCACAAGCCCGATCAGCAGCAGAAAGATCCAGCCGCCGCCGAGGATGCGGCCCCAGCGTTCCGCCCTGGAGAGGGTCTCGCCGTCGGTGTCGTGGATAGGCGCGACAACGGTCATGAAACCGGCGCTCCTTGTTCTGCGGTGCCGCTCGTCATGGCGGCGACAAGGCGGTCAACACTGGCTTCGCTGACGGGCATGCGGGCGACACGGCGGCCGAGACGCAGCACCTCGACCCGATCCGCGACCGACAGCACCTGCGGCATGTTGTGGCTGATGAGCACGACCGCGATGCCCTGGTCCCGCACTTGGCGGATGAGATCGAGGACGCGGCCGGTCTGCACCACGCCGAGGGCTGCGGTCGGCTCGTCCATGAAGATCACCTGGTCGGCCCACATGGCGGCGCGCGCGATGGCGACCGACTGGCGCTGGCCGCCCGACAGTGAGGATACGGGGACGCGCGCCGAGCGGAGGCGGACGCCGAGGCGCGCGAACTGCTCCGTCGCCTTGCGCCGCATGCTCGGTCTGTCGACGAAACCGAGCCGGCCGAGAACGCCGGGTCTCATCTCTTCCCGCCCGAGGAACAGGTTTTCGAATGGGGTGAGCTCGGAGGCGAGCGCCAGGTCCTGGTAGACGGTGGCGATCCCCCGCGCTTGCGCGGCCGTGGGCGAGTCGAAGGCGACCGGCTGGCCGGCGAGCAAGATCTGCCCCTCGTCGGGCCGGTCGGCGCCGGACAGGATCCTGACCAGCGTCGATTTGCCGGCGCCGTTGTCGCCGATCAGCGCGCAGATCTCGCCCGGATAGACCGAAAAATCCGCTCCATCGAGCGCCCGGACATGGCCGAACCGGCGCTTGATCCCGCGGGCTTCGAGGAGCGGCGTCATCAGTGCGGCGTCTCGACGGACAGACCGATGTTGTTGGCGAAGGCGTTGAACTCGCCATAGCCCGCGGCGCTCAGCGCGGCCCAATGGCGAAAGGCCGCCTCGGCATCCGGAAAGCGCCAGGTCTCGACGGTTTCGAAGTCGTGCTGGCCGCGCACGTGGTAACGGCCGTGGCACACGCCGCCCTCCTTTGCGGAACTGTCCGCGACGGCCTTCCAGGCCGCCAGTCTTTCGCGCTTCGCGTCCTCTTCCAGGCCATACCAGTGCGGCCGGGGGCGGGCGTAGTGGATCCAGATGCAATCGGTCATGAGGGCCTCAATGCGCCGCGATCAGGTCGGCCAGAGGCCGCCGCCGTCCGACAACGTGACGGGATGTGGTGAACTTGAAATCGGCTGCGGCCTCATGACCCCGCATGGCCGCATCGATCACCGCGAGCGAGGCCGCCTCCCAGATGCCGATGTGATGCCAGGAACTCGCCCAATCGAGCCGATGGCGCCCCGCGATGCTGATGTCGAGCGCCACGTCGCCCGCGAACGCCACGTCGCATTCGGCATCGTATTCGCGCCGCTCGCGCCCGCTCGCGGCCGCCCAAGCGTCGTTCCATTGCCAAAAGGCGAGAAAGCCCCATTCATGCTTGGCCGCGTCGCCCGATCCGCCGACGGTCGCGAATTCGCGGGGACCCAGAAGCCACTCGGTTGCGAAGCGACGCGACCAGCCCGCTTGCTCGAGGCGCACCGTTCCGGCCAGCGCGGCCGAAAGGCTGGGTGCCTCGAAGGCACCGGCGAAGTCCATGGCGTGCGCGAAACCCGTGTCGAAGCCCATCGGTTCTGCACCTCCTTCGGGGTCAAGCATGGACCGCACGGACAGGCGCCAATCCTCGGCCTGTAGGGAACGGAGCACAGCGGCGATCGCCTCTCGCTCGCGCAGCCCGAAAACGCCGGCCGGAACCGGCTGCCGCTTGGCCAGGAATGCGACGATGCAGCGGCCCGTGGTCTCGGCGGCCGCGAAGACGTCGGTGGCTGCGGTCAGAAGGGTCATCGCGCGTTCCGGACCTTTGCGACGGCGGTCATGAGTTGCTCGACCCGGCGGGGATCGACCGGATTCCACCAGCGGCCGTCCTGCTTCAGCCACTGGCCCACGATCGCGCCGTCGGCCGATGCGAACAGCGCCGGCACCTGATCGGCCGAGAGGCCGGAGCCGACGATCACGGGCAGATTGGTGCCACTGCGGACGTCATCGACCTCCCGCGGCTCGGTGGGCGAACCGGTGCGAGTTCCCGAGGCGATCAGTACATCGGCGTCGAACCATTCGGCGTCGGTGGCCTGTTCGGCGATGCTGCGGTCGGCCGTGATCGCATGGGCGCCGAACTTGACATGGACGTCGGCGAAGATCGCCACATCGTCGGCGCGGATGCGCGAGCGGTAGCGCATGGCTTCAGGCGCCGGCCCGTTGAGAATGCCCTCGTTGGCCACATAGGCGTTGACCCATTGGTTGGCCCGCACCCAACCGGCGCCTACCGCCTTGGCGATACCGAGGGCCGGCATGACGCCGTTGGCCACGCAGGTAATGCCGATCGGCGTCGGCACGGCCGCCCGGACTGCGAGGCAGGCGGCGGTCAGCGCCGCCACGGTCTCGGGCCCGATATGCTCGGGGCGCGAGAACGGCATGTCGCTCGCGTTCTCCAGGATGATGCCGTCGACCCCCCCTTCGCTGAGCGTGTGAGCGTCGGTCACGGCGGCCGAGTAGACGTCCTTGAGGGGTTGACCAGAATAGCGCGGCGCACCCGGCAGCGGCTGCAGATGGATCACGCCGATGATGGGTTTCCTGACCGGAAAGAGCGCTTCGAGCACGTTCTGCTTGGGGGGAAGAACTTGAGGTTTGGCCATCTTGAACGCTGTTCCCTTGCGGGCCCGATTGCCCGCGGTTCGTTCGCTACTGTCCAGCGAGGTCGATGCTGAACCGGTATCGGTCGGCCCTGTAGTGCATCACTGCATACTCGATGGGGGTACCGTCGGCGGCATGCGAGCGACGCCGGGCGACCAGCACGGGGGCGCCCGAAGCGATGTCCAGCCGGCGCGCCATGGTTGAATCGGCGACCGATGCCTCGATGAATTCCTTGGCGCCGGCGATCCGTACGCCGCGCCGTCGTTTCAACCATTCATACAGCGAGCCGGCGTCGAGCTCCTCGGGCGTCGGTCCCGTGCCGCCGCCGAGAGCCGAAGGGGCGAGCCACGATTCGGATATGCCCATCGGCTCGTCGTCGGCCAGCAAGAGGCGCCGGAGAAAGACCACCTGGGCGCCCCGATCGAGACCGAGCGCTTGGGCGGCATCGGCCGTCACAGCGCTCGGCGCGGCACTGAACGTGGCATAGGAAGCTTTGAGGCCGCGCCGACGCATGTCCTCGGAAAAGCTCGCCAGTTGATTGACCGGCTGCTCGACCTTGGGCTTCAGCACGATCGAGCCGCGCCCCGATTGCCGGGTAATCAAGCCCTCCTGCCGAAGCCGGTCGAGCGAGGCCCGCGCCGTCGTCCGGCTCACCTTAAATGCGGCGTTGATCTCAGCCTCCGACGGCAGGGCGTCGCCAGGCGTGAACTCGCCCGCCTTGATCGAGGCGCGCAGACGCTCCGCAATCTTGAACCACAAAGGGATCGGACCCGGAGCCAGCAGATCGTCGTTCCACCGCATGACATCGACCGTAGAAACGTCATCACAGGTTGTCGAGACGTTCTTTTCGGCTCGTCGCCTAATTTTGCTGCTAGATGCAGCCGTAATAATCATTTCCCTAGAGCGAAGACGATTTCGGGCGCCGGTGGCTTGTCAGCGGCGGACCTTTCTGAAACGATTAGCTGACAGCCGTAAGCGCTTTGCTTCTTGCTCAGTCGAACCGTCCGGAGTGGATCAATGTCGAACTCGCGCGTTCGCTTCGTTGGTGTTTTGGCTGGCCTGATCGCAGGCATGGGCGCGTCGGCGCCCACGATAGCAGCCGACGAATCGATTGCGCTCATTCTAGGCGTCAAGGGCAGTCCGTTCGACGATGCTCTCGCCTGCGGGGCGCTCGACTCGGCCAAGAAGCTGGGCCTGAGCATCGCGCTGTTCGCGCCCGACCATTTCACGGCCGAGTCGCAGGCGCCCGTCATTGATGCCGTCACGGCGCGGCAGCCTGCCATCGCCATCATCTCGCCCGCGGACAGCCACGGCGTCACCCGACCGCTGAAGCAGATGGCGGACCGCGGCGCCAAGCTGATCACGGTGGACACCACGATCAACGATCCGTCCTTCGTGGCAAGCCAGGTCGTCACATCCAACGTGGAGGGCGGCCGAATGGCCGCCGAAGCCATGATCGAAACCGTCGGCGGCAAGGGGTCGGTGATGGTGATCACCAACCCGCCAGGCTCGGTCGCGCAGGACGAGCGCGTCAAGGGATTCGAGGAGGCGCTGAAGAAGGCGCCCAGGATGACTTATCTCGGGGCGCAATACCAGAACGACGATCCGCAAAAGGCGGCCGAGATCGTGACTTCGTCGCTTTCAGCGCATCCCGACCTTGCCGGCATCTTCTCCACCAACGACCAGGGCGCCATCGGCGCGATTACCGGGTTGCGGCAGGCGGGCGCGATCGGTCATGTCAAGCTCGTGGCCTATGATTCGGCGGCGGCCGAGGTGGCCGCTCTCAAGAACAACCAGATTTCGGTCCTGATCGCCCAGGATCCAAAGCGGGAAGGCGAGATGTCGGTCGAGATCGCCAAGAAGCTGCTGGACGGGCAGCCAGTCGACAAGGAGGCCAAGGCTGATACCGTGGTGATCAAGGCGGGCGACAGCGCCAAGGCCGATCGCTACGAATACAAGAGCGGCTGCAGCCTGAGCTACTGAGCGCCGCCCGAGATCAGTGGACCCGAGATGACGACCATCACCCCCGACCTCGTCCGGACCTACACTGACAGTGATGCCCTGCGGCTGGCCGAGCTGGTGCGCAGCAAGGCGGTGACGCCGGCGGAACTGACCGAGGCCGCTATCGGCCTCGTCGAAGCGCTCGACCCCAAGCTGAACGCCGTGGTGATCCGCTCGTTCGAGACGGCAAGAGCGCGCGCCGCCCGGCCTCCCGGAAACGGAGTTTTCGCGGGCGTGCCGTACCTGCTCAAGAACATCGGTTCGGAATGCGAGGGTCTGCCTATGACGGCGGGACTCGAATATCGCAAGGACTACGTCAGCACCGCGGACACCGCGATGGTGCGCAAGATCAAGGCGTCGGGCCTGAACATCCTGGGACGCACCAACGTCCCGGAGAACGGCTGGTGCATTGCAACAGAGCCTCGCTATCACGGCCCGACATTGAATCCGTGGAACCCCGCCGTCACACCCGGAGGGTCGAGCGGCGGTGCGGCCGCGGCAGTCGCAGCCCGCATGGTCCCCATGGCCGAAGGCACCGACGGCGGCGGCTCGATCCGCGTGCCGGCATCCTGCTGCGGGCTCGTCGGGCTCAAGCCGTCACGCGGCCGCATCACCTATGGACCGGATATTGTCGATATCTGGTTCGGCAGCGTTTTCTTCTTCACCCTGACCCGGACCGTGCGGGACACGGCCGCATTCCTCGACGCCACGGCCGGCAACCTGCCGGGTGACCCCTATACGCCGCCGAAGCCGGACCGGAGCTGGCTCGCCGCGCTTGACGACGGCCCGAAGCGTCTGAACATCGGCTTTACGTTGACATCGCCTTGGGGACCGGCCTTCGCCCCCGACGTGACGGAGGCGGTGGAAAGCACCGCTGCGCTCCTGGAGCAACTCGGGCATCGGGTCGAGGTGCACCCGTTCTCGACCGATCTCGAAACGCTCTGGTTCGAATACAACAAGATGAACGCGGTTCAGACCGTGCTCGATTTCGACCGGCTGGCCGAGATTGTCGGGCGGCCGGTCCAAGAGACAGACCTCAATGCGTTCAACTGGGCGCTTCTCGAAAGAGGGAGATCGCTCTCAGGCACCGAGCATGCTGCCAGCATCGGCGCGATGCGCAAGGCCAACCAGCTGATCCAGACCGAGCTGCAGCCCTACGACGTGTTCCTCACCCCAACCCTAACGCAGCCGCCACGCCCAGTCGGCTATTGGGACATGAACGAGCCCGACGTCGACCGCTACAACGCGAAATGGACCGACGCCGCCTTCATGTTTGCTTTCAACGTCTCGGGCCTGCCTGCCCTTTCGATCCCGGCGGCCTGGACCGCGCAAAATGTGCCGATCGGCGTGCAGTTCGTCGGCCGCCTTGGCGACGAGGCGTCGATCTTGCGGCTTGCCGCCCAGGTCGAGGAGGCCCATCCCTGGATCGGCCGCCGTCCTGCGATTTGCGCCACGCCCTAGCAGTGCCGGGTGCTCGATCTCGTTCAGGAGCGCTCCTCGCCCGATGCGACGGTGATCCGACCACGCTCCGAGATGATCGCGGTGAATTCCGAGCAGTCAGCGAAATAGGCAGCTTTGACCTTGTTTATCTTGCTGCCGTCGATCACCAAAAAGCTCTCGGCGGCATTGTCGATCACAGCCCGCTTCATCCCGACTTCGGAAAAATTGGCGCAGCTGACTCCGAGCCTGGGGTGAACGCCGCCGGCCGACACGAAGGCCTTGTTGACCCGGATGTCTTTCAGCAGCGCCGGACCGTGCGGACCGGAAAACGACGCCGTGCTGTGCTGGTAATGGCCGCCACTGAGGATCCAGCGGATCGTCGGCATTCGGGCCAGGATACCGGCCACATTCATGGAAAAGCACACGACCGTAAGGTTGAGGTCGGGCGGGAGGCGGCTGGCGATGTGGCAAGTCGTGGTGCCGCTGTCGATGAAGATCGTGTCGTCACGCTCGATCAGCGGCAAGGCATGGGCGCACGCCGCGATCTTGGCGTCGAGATGGCTATCCTGCTCCCGGTCGAGCGCATAAGGCGCCTCGGTTTCCGTGATAGCCACGACGTGCCCGCCGAGCACTGCAAGCCGGCCGTTGCTGGCGGTGATATCCCGCCGGACCGTCATTTCCGAGACGTCGAACATGCTCGCGGCTTCGCCGATCGCCAGGAAGCCGCCGCCCTGGACCCGCGTCAGCAATCGCGTCACGCGTTGATCCGCCTTCGACCCCATTCGGTCTCCCGCATCGGGCTCACCTCGCCGCCGAGGCGCTGCCCAAGGATGTGACCTGAATCACATTGTTCGCTCAAGAAGCAAGCGACTGCGCCTGGATCCTTGGATTTGAAGCCGAGGAACGAGTTTACCTGAATTCAGAAGCAAAGATGCCTTGACAGCTCATTCAATGTGAATAGCGTCACATTCTAGGTGAGACAATCGAAACAGAACGGAGGGTGGCTATGTTGAAGCGTTTTGGTCTCGCACTCGCGATGGCGGCGGTCGCTGCATCGACGTCTGCGCGCGCCGAGGACAAGCAGCCGGTGACGCAGAAAACCTGCACGGAGCTCCTCTCGTTCTACAAATCGCTTCCGTTCACCGACGTCCTGCCGATACCGGAGGGACCGGTCAGCATTCCGGGCAAGTCCGGTGACCTGACGATCGGCTTCTCGCAGACGGCGTTCAACCACCCGTGGCGCGTTGCCATGCTGGCGGCACTCCAAGCCGAGACCTGCCGCCATCCCAACATCAAGCTGATCGTGCTCGATGGCAACGTCGATGTAGCCAAGCAAAGCAACGACGTGCGCGACCTGCTGGCGCGTGGCGTCGATGCTGTTCTGTTGAGCCCAGTGGAATCGGCCGCCCTCGTGCCGGCGGCTCGCGCGGTGATGTCCGCCAACCTGCCGCTCATCGTCATGGACCGGGACGTGCCGACCGACAAGACGCTGTTCATCGGCCAGAGCAACGTCACCATGGGCGAGGGCGTGGCCGCCAAGATGGCCAAGGATCTCGGCGGCAAAGGCAATATCGTGGTGATCACCGGCCTCAAGGGCTCCTCCCCCGCGGTCGACCGCGACCAGGGCATGAAGAACGTCCTCGCCAAATACCCCGACATCAGGGTGTTGGCGACTGGCGACGGCCAATGGATCCGCGATCCGGCCGTGCCGATCATGGAAGATTTCTTGACCGCCTATCCCAAAATCGATGCCGTTTTCGCCCACGCGGAGGAGTCCTCGTGGGGTGCTCAGCTCGCGATCGCGCGCAGCAACCGCTGCAAGGACGGCATCAAGCAGTATACATTCGATGGATCGAACGCCGGCTTCAAGGCAGTGAAGGCGGGCACGTTCCAGGCGGATGGCAATTACACACCTTACATCGCCGACATCGGGCTCCGCGCGGCGCTCTACACCCTGATGAAGAAGCCGATCCCCGGCGAAGCGGCCTATAAATTCCCCGGCAAACAGCTGGTGCTGCCGGACAGCCCGACCGTGGTGGCTGACAACGCCGACCAGTGGATCGGCCGCGGCTGGGGCGATTTCGAGCCGACGCCAGACCCCTGCAAGAAATAAACGTCCGACGCCCGTGCCGACCGAGGTCGTCGCTCAGGAGACCCGGCATGGGTCAGTTCTCCTTCACGCCAGGGGCGTTGGGAAATCCTTTGTCGGCAATGCGGTTCTCTCGGGTATCGACCTCGAGGTCAGGGCCGGCGAAGTTCACGCGATCGTCGGCGAGAACGGGGCCGGCAAGTCGACGCTGATCAAGATACTGGGCGGGGTGCACCAGCCGGACAGCGGCAACGTGATCGTTAACGGCGCTCCGCGCCGCCTGCGCTCGCCGCGTGATGCCCTCGCGGCCGGCATCGTGGTCATCCACCAGGAGCTGTCGCTTGCGCCGGACCTGTCGGCGGAGGAAAACATCTTCCTCGGCCGCTTTCCCCGCACCGCCCTCGGTACCGTGGACCGGCGGGTCATTCGGGCGCGCGTCAAGGCGCTGTTCGACCAGCTTGCCGTCGCCATCGATCCGGAGCGGCCGATCGGTGCCTTGAGCATCGCGCAGCAGCAGATGGTCGAGATCGCCAAAGCGATCTCGGTCGAGGCCCGGGTGCTTGTGCTCGACGAGCCCACCGCCGTGTTGGATGAGCAACGGGTCGCCACGCTCTTCAGCACGGTGGATAGGCTCCGCGGCCGGGGGCTCGGCATCGTCTTCATCTCGCATCACCTCGAAGAGGTTCTTCGGATCGCGGATCGGGTCACCGTGCTCCGCGATGGCCGCATCACCGGCACGGCAAATGTCGCCGACGTCGACCAGGATTGGCTGGTGAGCCATATGATCGGGCGGGATTTCCCGGCCCACTCGCCCCATGTGCGCAAGGCCGGCAGGCCCGCGCTGGCGGTCGAGGGCCTTTCCGTGCCGGGCGAGTTCGCCGATGTCAGCCTGACCGTTGGCGAAGGCGAGATCGTTGGGCTTTCGGGCCTCGTCGGCGCGGGACGATCCGAGGTGGCGCGGGCGATCGTGGGCTTGAGCCGCCCGAGCGGCGGCACCATCGAGCTCTTCGGGACGCCCGTGACCGTCCGCAATCCGAACGCGGCGGCGCGCCTTGGTCTCGCCTACGTGACGGAGGACCGCAAAACGCAAGGACTGCTCCCGAACCGCTCCGTGCGCGAGAACGCCACGATCGCAAACCTGCGCCGCTTCACGTTCGCGGGCGTCCTCCGGCTCGCCGCCGAGGCACGCTACGTCCGCGACATGATCAAGGGACTCGACGTTCGGCTCGCCGGGCCCGGCGTCGAGATCCGCACCTTGAGCGGCGGCAACCAGCAGAAGGTGCTGATCGGCCGCGCCCTGGCGGTCGGGCCGCGCATCCTCATCCTAGACGAGCCAACGCGCGGCGTGGATATCGGCGCCAAACAGGAAATCTACGGCTTGATCGAACGGCTTGTCGCGGAGGGGATGGCGGTCCTGCTCATCTCGTCCGAAATGGAGGAGGTGCTGCGTTTGGCCGACCGGGTGGTCGTTCTGCGCCGGGGCCGCGTTGCGGCGATGCTGTCGCGGGAGGAGGCCAGCGAGAGCGCCATCATGAAAGCTGCCGCCCTTGCCGCCTGATGCCATCTTGGCGCCCAGCCCGCGCCGTCATCTCGCGACGCTAACGCGTGGATGGCAGCGCGTCGGCGTGCTTGCCGCTCTCGTGCTTCTCGTCATCGCGGCCTCACTGCTCTCGCCACGATTCCTGACGGTGCCGAACCTGCTCAATGTGCTGCGGCAGGTCTCGATCGTGGGAATCCTCGCCACCGGCATGACTTTCGTGATCCTGACGCGCGGGATCGATCTTTCGGTCGGCTCGATCCTCGGCATCGCGGTGGTGCTCTTCGCGGGATCGATGGACAGCCGTGGCATGGGGCTCGCGATCCCGCTAGGCCTCGGGGCTGCCGCGCTCGCTGGCTTCGTGAACGGGATCGGCATCGCCTACGCGGGCCTGCCGGCCTTCATCATGACGCTCGGCATGCTGTCCTTCGTGCGCGGGCTTGCTTTCATCTATACGGGCGGCACGCCGGTCCCGATCATCAGCGAAGACTTTTATGCTCTCGGCAACGGCTATCTCCTCGGTATCCCGATCCCGGCCCTCATCCTGCTTGCCGCGCTGATCGTGAGCGGCTTCATTCTGGCGCTGACGCCCTTCGGACGATCCGTTTACGCTATCGGCTCGAACGAGGAAGCGGCGCGCCTCTCGGGCGTGCCGGTTCGGCTTTACAAGACGATCGTCTACGTGATCTCGGGCCTGATGTCGGGGCTGGCAGGCCTCGTCTATGCGTCCCAGCTCAGCATCGGCACGCCCATCGCCGGCCAAGGCTATGAACTCGATGCGATCGCGGCCGTGGTGGTGGGCGGAACCTCTCTATTCGGCGGCAGGGGGTCGGTCGCGGGCACGTTTCTGGGCACGCTGATTATCGGTGTGCTGGCCAACATCCTGAACCTGACCGGCGTCGATCCCTTCGTGCAGCAACTGTTCAAGGGCGCGCTGATCATCGTCGCGGTGTTCGTCATGAGCCGGTCGGGCAAGACGTGAGCGACCTCGACGGCCTCGAACCGGCGCTGCGTGCGCTGCAGGCCGACGTGGAGCGGCACATCACCAGAGAGCGCGTGCGTCGCTATCTATGGACTTTGGTCGACACACCCGCGCCCTCGTCCCTGGCCGCCACCATGCGGGTGCCGGTCCTCCGGCACCTTCTGACCGACGACGGCGCCCTAGAGGGCGGCCGCCTTCACCTGCACGGCGATTTCGGCCGGACCGGCAGCCCGGTGATCCTCACCGGCTCGGCGGAACTCGCCAAGCCGCTCTGGTACTTCGCCCATCTCGACACGATCAGCTATCTGGTCCAGCCCTCGGACGGTTCGTCCTATCCGCTGGTGCCCTTCTGCGCGCATATGATCAAGGATGGGGAACGTGCCGCGTGCGCCTACCGCTACGATCTCAGGCGCAACGCGTTCGGCATCGTCGCGGAGGGACAACTCGTGTCCCGGGCGGGAACGCCCGTTTTTCGTCCCGATCGCGCGGCCCCGCCGCTTCGGCCCGGCGATCGCATCGTCATGGTCTCGACTTACCGCGAAGATCCCGAATCCGGCCTGTTCACCGGACAGATGGACAATGCGGGCGGGGTCGCGGCCCTGGCGCTTGCGGCACCCGTGCTGGCCCGCGCCGGGGTGGAAGCCATGCTGGCCTTTCCGGACGAAGAGGAAGGGCCGGTCGCGCCCGGCAATCAGATGATCGGGCGCGGGGGGAGTCGCCTGATCAGCCTTCTGCCCGCACCTGAACTTGCCATTGTGGCGGACGTCCAGCAGAGCGGCGGCGACCCCGACGCCGATGCGCGGGGCGGCGTCGTCAATTCCACAAGGCTCGGCGCCGGAGCCGTGCTGGCGGAATTCGCCAGCCTTGCGCGTGGAGCCGTGACGCCACCGGATCTCTACGCCCTCGCCCGCCACCTGGGAGGCCTGCTTGGCGGTTTCGGCGTCAGCGTCCAGGAATCGAACAACGCATACTCATCTCGGAGCGACGACGTGAGCGCGATGCTGAAGACGCCGAACATCCTCCTGCTCGGCTTTCCGGGCTTCAACCGTCATTTCGATCGCGGCGAGCCGCGCGCTCATCTCGACGATGTGGTTCATCTCGCCAAGTCGCTGGTATACATGTCGGCGCTGCGGCCCTGGTTCACGGCACGTCGGCGGGCTCTCCTTGGCGGGGCTTCGTGATGGACGTCGTGACGGTCGGTTGGCTCACGATGGATGATATCGTGCTCACCGACCACAGCTGCCGCCCTGGCGTACTGGGTGGCGGAGCCCTCTATTCGGCCGTCGGCGCGCAGATCTGGGCAAAGCACATCGGCATTCACTCGGTCACGGGCCGTTCCCTCCTCGCGGCCGTTCGCACAGCGATCGGGCAGCATGGCTTCGACACGGAGGGGATCGGCGCCATCGAGGGCAACGGCCTGCAACTCTGGCTGCTGCACGAGAGCGCCACCGACAAGCAGCAGGTGCCGAAACTGATCTCCTCCACGGCCGACGAGATGGACCGGGGTCGCGGCCCGATGCCCGCTTCCTACGAGACGGCGCGTGGATTCCATATCGCTCCGCAAAGCCCGGCCGGTTCCATCGCCAACGCCAGGCGGCTGCGCCAACTTCCCGGCGACCCTGTCGTGACCCTCGATCTCCTTTGCGACGAATTCATCGATCGCCGGCTCTACGCCGACCTCGCCTTCCTTGATGCCGTGACCGCCTTTCTCCCAAGCGAAGCCGAGATCAAGCGCATCTGGAACCCGGCGGACCTTCAGACCTGGCTGCGCCGGCAAGCCTCGGCTCACGGCAGCCACATGGGCGTGAAACTCGGCGAGCAAGGCTCGATGGTGTGCGACGCCAAAACGGGCGTGCTCACCCATGTTCCGGCCTACCCCGCTCGCGTCGTCGACACGACGGGGGCGGGTGACGGCTATTGCGGTGGTTTCCTGTCCGGGCTCGTCGCCGGCCGGCCGCTTGCCGAATGCGCCGCCATGGGCACGGTGTCCGCATCCTACGTCGTGGAAGCCTGCGGAGCGCTCGAAACCAAGCGACCCGATCCGGCCGATCGCGAGTCAAGGCTCCAGGCCGTGCTGGGAAATGTGTCCACGATGGCGTGAGGCGACCGCATCAGGCTCCGCGCATCGCCGCCGAGCACCGCGGCCGCGATCGCCTCAAGGGCCAGGGTGCCCCCGACCGTGGTGGCTACGTTGCGGTAGGTGGCGATGTAGAATGCGGCGGCCAGACCGCACAGGATGCCGCTGAGCACGAAGGTGATGAACCGCGTTCGCACGACCGCGACGCCCGACAGCCGGGCGCGCTCCTCGGCGTTCCCGATGCTCAGGAGATGCACCCCGTAGGGCATGCGGCGGAGCGCGATCCAGATCAGGCCGTAGGCCGCGCCGATAACCAGGAGGGCGACGGGCACGCCGGCCAGCCGGGCGCTGAGGAGATCGGTCAACCCCGCCGGAAGGCCGGACAGCCACGAGCCGCCGAGCACCAGGAAAATCGCGGCCCGGTAGACGCCCAGAAGGCCCAGCGTTCCTACGATAGCGGGAACGCCGCCGGACACCACAACGGTCGCCGTGACAAGTCCCAGCAGTCCGCCAACGAGCGGTCCCGCGAGCCCGGCCAGGATCGGCGGCCAGCCTGCCAGGAGCAGGCGCCCGACCGCGATGGCCGCCAGACCCAGGACCATGCCGACCGACACATCGATCCCGTGCACGGGCCGCCTGGTTCGGTTCATAGCCGAGCCGAGCCGCCGCTGCGCGAACGTTCTCAACAGTCTCGCGGCTGAGCATTTCGGGAGCCCCGAACGCCCGGGATACCGTCGCGCGCGACACTGCCGCCGCTTCCGCGACGGACGCCAACGTCGGTATTGAACTCCGGTCATGTGGCGGACGCACCGGCATCTCCCACGTGCAACCGGTTGCATAGCATAACATGCTCAGACCTGTGTCAAGAGCGACCTCGTCATGATCCGAGTCGCTTGGTGGAGGTTCCTGTGGGCAGGCGTCCAATGTCTTGACCTGACCCCAAGGTGACATTCGGAAGGTCCGCTGTGAGGCAACGACGCTGGGCAGACGGATGTTCGAGCGCACGGGCAAGAAGGCGGACAAGCAGCCACAATTGTTCAGCGCAGCCGACGGCTCCCCGGTGCTGGCCTTCGCTGGCCTCTGGGCCATGTGACGCGTGCCAGCGAGCGGTGAGGAGTCGCTCTCATGCACTATAGTGGTGTCGGGAGCGAGCGAGTGGATGGCGCCCTATCACTACCGAATGCCGGTGCTGCTGGGCAGCGACATCAAGGAATGGCTGAAAGGCTTACTCGGAAAGGACGCGCTTCGACCTGCCGGTGAAAGCGCCTTGCGCGCCGGTGGGCAAACGGGTGAACCGGACCGGCGTAGGCGACGATCCGACCATCGTAGCACGCAAGGAGGCAGTCTAGGCTTATTTCGACAGCCATTGCGCGTAGGCCTGCACGTCGATCATCGGCACAGTGCCGCTGAACTGGAGCTGTGAGATCAGCTTGAAGAGAAACGCCGTTGCAGGCTTCCCTTCATTGACAAACTTGTAGCCCGATGGCTCGATCGCGAAATGCCCGTGCGCGGCAACACAACCCAAATCAAGGCGCTCAAGATCGTTCTCGGACTCCAATGCCTTCTCCAGCGGCGCTCCAAACGCCGGGGTCCAGTCGCTCTCGAAAGTGAGCAGTCCCCCAAGTATCGGAATCAACGGCTTCGCCGGATAGGTCCCCTTCGCATAGGGAATCGGCAGACTGGTCCGGTGCAGTGCTCGGACGCTGGCCACCTTCTTCTGAGCGTATGTGACCTGACCGGCGTTTATCGCCTGTTTCGCTTCGAATACCGCATAAACGCTCTCCGCCGGTATGACCGTCTGTCCTTCAAATACAAAAATGAACGGCGAGTACTGGCGGTCGAAAATCACGTAACTGCTCATCCGGCTCTGGGCGGGGCTCGGTCATGGGGCTGGGAGCTGTGGCTCACGGCTGGGCTTGACGGGACGTTGTGAGGAGGATTCAACCTTCGAATGGTTGTTCCGCCGCTGCCCGAT
>JAABUQ010003504.1_pt1 | contig 28671 bp, 29 predicted proteins | sample 5560001 | NCBI WGS metagenome assembly JAABUQ01 (sample SAMN10711888, study PRJNA513371) | rock metagenome | isolation source: Antarctica rocks | place: Antarctica: Victoria Land, Finger Mt nord | collected 2015-12-18 | reverse complement strand
TCGACACCAGGATCGGCGGCAAGCGCGACGCTTCGAGCTACGACCGCATCGCCATCGCCATCGGCGTGCCGACCGCCGAGTTGCTGTTCCTGTCCGACATGGAGGCCGAGTTGGACGCCGCCGCCGCCGCCGGCTTGCGTACCTGCCAGGTGGCGCGGCCGCAGGACGGCACCCAGCCGGTGCAATCCCACCCGACAGTCGCCGATTTCGTTGCCGTCGCCGCGCGGTTCGCCTTGCCGGAATAGCCCCGCCCCAACATATTGGGCCTGCATCCGAGTTCTCCACAACATAATGCGCTTGCGGCTGCGGTTCACATTGAGCCCGGGACGACATTCAGATACTCTATATTGTGTGGACAGTATGGAGGGCCCACCGGATGGAGTGGAGTGACGAGGTCATCGCGCGCCTTCGTGCGCTATGGGACGAGGGCCATTCAACCGCCGAGATCGGCCGCCGGCTGGGCGTGTCGAAGAACGCCATCGTCGGCAAGGCGCATCGTCTCATGTTGCCGCCACGGCCGTCGCCGATCCGCCGTGACGCGGCTGCGGTCCCGCGCGTGCCGGCGCCCCGCCGCTCGGTCGGCGCGACGCTGCCGCCGCTGACCGACGCCGAGCAAGCCCGCCCCTCGGCGCCCCAGGCTCGTCCGGTCGCGGACGCCACCGCCGTTCGTGCCGCCGCCGCGCCGAAAGCGGCCGTGCCGTCCCGCGTCGCGTCCCCGCCGCCCGCGTTGGCGGCAATCCGCGCCACGCCGCATCAGAGCAGCCGCGTCATTTGTTGCTGCTGGCCGATCGGCGAGCCTGGCACGCGGTCGTTTCGCTTCTGCGATACCAACGCATTGGCCGGCAAGCCGTATTGTGCCGAGCACGCACAGCTTGCCTATGTGAAAGTTCGGGATCGTCGCGAGGAAGCTGCTTAAATGACGCAACGGCGGCTTGCACGCCGCCGCAGTTGAGCGGACAAGACTGCTTTGCCGATGTTTAATGTTAGCATAGGTCGTCAGGAGTTGTCGTTGCAGACGATTGTTCGCCCGCGCACCGGCCTCGACGCCGACGATGTCCGCTCTGCCTACAAGCGCTGGGCGGGAGTGTACGACGTCGTGTTCGGCGGCGTGTCAGGTCCCGGGCGGCGGCGGGCGGTGGCCGCAGTCAACGCCTTGCCGGGCGCCCGCGTGCTGGAGGTGGGCGTCGGCACCGGCTTGGCGCTGCCGCATTATGCGCCCGGCAAACGCATCACCGGCATTGATCTCTCGGCCGAGATGTTGGCGCTGGCCCGCCGCCGGGTGGACCGCGAGCAGCTCGATCAGGTCGAGGCGCTGCACGAGATGGATGCCGAGGCGACCGGCTTGCCAACCTCCGGTTTCGATATCGCAGTGGCGATGTTCGTGGCGTCCGTGGTGCCCAACCCGCTGCGCCTGATGGCGGAGATGCGGCGGCTGGTGCGTCCGGGCGGGCACATCCTGTTCGTGAACCATTTTTCCGCCGAGAACGGGCCGCGCTGGTGGGCCGAGCGGACCCTGGCGCCGGCGTCACGCGCGCTCGGCTGGCATCCCGACTTCAAGATGGCGTCGTTGCTTTCGCCCGCCGAACTGGCCACCGCCACGGTGACGGCAGTGCCTCCGGTCGGGCTGTTCACGCTTACGCAACTTGCCAACTGACAGCCGCCGACGGCTTCGGCCGTCATGGCTGACCGGCTGGTTTGTATCTGCGCGCTTGATCTGGACGGGTGGGTCTTGTAGCCCACATTAGAGCTGGGCGGGGCGAGTTCCCTGTCCTGTACACTCTTTGTTTGCGGGATGATTCGGTTGATGCATCTTTTCCGGCGGCTGCTGGCAATTTCCGGCGTGCTTGTGGGTGGCCTCACGGCAGCGATGCCGGCAATGGCTCAAACCACCGCCAACACGGCGAAACAACCGTTTATGTCGCCGCACCCATGGCAGTTCGGGATGCAAACGGCGCATAGCCCGGTCGAGCATGGGGTGCATAATCTGAACTCGCTCGTGACCTGGCTGATGTTCATCGTGACGCTGTTCGTAGCGGGGTTGCTGCTGACCGTCGCCTATCGGTTCAGCAACAAGCGTCATCCGGTTGCGAGCCGTACCAGCCACAACACCGTGCTGGAGGTTGCCTGGACGTTGATCCCGGTGCTGATCCTGGTGGTCATCGCCATCCCGAGTTTCCGCCTGATCTACTTCGAGGATCGGGCGCGCGACCCCGACATGACGATCAAGGTCACCGGCCACCAGTGGTATTGGGAATACACCTACCCGGACCAGGGCAAGATCGACTTCACCAGCTACATGGTGCCGAACGATCAGCTGAAGCCCGGCCAGTTGCGGTTGCTCGACGTCGACAACCAGCTGGTGCTGCCGGCCGGCAAGACGGTGCGTATCCTGATTACCAGCGGCGATGTCATCCACAGCTTCTTCATCCCGAGCCTTGGCGTGCAGCGTTACGCAATCCCCGGCCACACCATTGAGACCTGGGCCAAGATCGACGTGCCCGGCGAATACCGCGGCGAGTGCAACCAGATTTGCGGCACCAACCACAGTTTCATGCCGATCTCGATCCATGCGGTGACGCCGCAGCAGTTCACCGAGTGGGTGGCGCAGGCCAAGGTGAAATTCGCCGCTGATGCGCCGCCGCCATCTGCCAACCAAACGGATGCGACGCGGCCGATCGCCGTTGCACAGGTTCAGCCATGACTTACGTGTCCATGCGTGAAGGAGACTTGAGATGAGCGCCACCACTCCCCACAGCCTCGACGCCCATGGCCCCGGCCATGACGTGCATAGCCACGACACGCACGTTCAGGCGCCTGGGTTCGTGCGCCGCTGGCTGATGTCCACCAACCACAAGGACATTGGCACCCTCTACCTGATGTTCGCGATTTGCGCCGGGCTGATCGGCGGCGCGCTGTCGATCATCATGCGCGCCGAGCTGGCCAGCCCCGGAATGCACGTCTTCGCGTCTGGCCAGCAGTGGAATGCGGTCGTGACCGCGCACGGCCTCATCATGATCTTCTTCGTGGTGATGCCGGCGATGATCGGCGGTTTCGGCAACTGGTTCGTGCCGATCATGATCGGTGCGCCGGATATGGCGTTCCCTCGCCTGAACAACATCAGCTTTTGGCTGCTGGTGCCGGCGCTGTGCCTGGTTCTGGCGGGTTTGTTCACCGGCAACGGCGCCGGTTCCGGCTGGACGCTGTATCCGCCGTTGTCGAACAGCCAATACCAGACTGGCCTGGCGATGGACTTCACCCTGTTTGCGTTGCACCTGGCCGGCGTCAGCTCGCTGCTGGGCGCCATCAACTTCATCACCACGATCTTCAACATGCGCGCGCCGGGCATGACGCTGCACAAGATGCCGCTGTTCGTGTGGTCGATGCTGGTGACCGCGTTCCTGTTGCTGCTGGCGATCCCGGTGCTGGCCGGCGCCATCACCATGCTCATCACCGACCGCAACTTCGGCACCGCGTTCTTCAACCCCGAGGTGCTGTTCCAGCATCTGTTCTGGTTCTTCGGCCACCCGGAAGTCTACATCATGATCCTGCCCGGCTTCGGCATGATCAGCCACATCGTCTCGACTTTCAGCAAGAAGCCGGTGTTCGGCTACCTCGGCATGGCCTACGCGATGGTGGCGATCGGCGTGGTCGGCTTCGTGGTGTGGGCGCACCACATGTTCGTTTCCGGCATCGACGTCGACACCCGCGCCTACTTCATGGCGGCGACGATGATCATCGCGGTGCCGACCGGCATCAAGATTTTCTCGTGGATCGCCACCATGTGGGGCGGGTCGATCGAGATGAACACGCCGATGCTGTTCGCCATCGGCTTCATCTTCCTGTTCACCGTCGGCGGCGTCACCGGCGTGGTGCTGTCTAACGCCGGCATCGACCAGGTGCTGCACAACACCTACTACGTGGTGGCGCACTTCCATTACGTGCTGTCGCTGGGTGCGGTGTTCTCGATCTTCGCCGGCTTCTACTATTGGATCGGCAAGATGTCGGGCCACCAGTATCCGGAGTTCTGGGGTAAGGTGCATTTCTGGGTCACCTTCGTCGGCGTGAACCTGACCTTCTTCCCGATGCACTTTCTGGGCCTGGCCGGAATGCCGCGCCGCTACGTCGACTATCCCGATGCCTTCCGCGGCTGGAACGAGGTCGCCTCGTTCGGCTCCTACATCGGCGGCGTGTCGGTGCTGATCTTCCTCTACGTCCTGTATCGCACCTTCACGTCCAAGGTGGTGCTGGCCGACAACTACTGGGGCGAGGGCGCCACGACGCTGGAGTGGACCATTTCCTCGCCGCCGCCGTTCCATACCTTCGAGGAACTGCCACGCATCCGCTGAGGGGTATCATGTCCGACGCCGGCCTGATGGCGATGGAGGCGAAGGGGGACATTGCGTCCCCCTTGCTGCTTCCGGTGTCCACCTACGACTCGACTCCAGCCGACTGGCTGGCGTTGCTTAAGCCGCGCGTCATCACGCTGGTGGTGTTTACCGGTCTCATCGGCATGATGGTGGCACCGGGACACCTGCACCCGGTGCTGGCCTTCGCCGCTATCTTGGCGATTGCCGTGGGAGCTGGAGCGTCGGGCGCCATCAACATGTGGTACGAGCGCGACATCGACGCGCTCATGCGCCGTACTGCGAAGCGGCCGATCCCGAGCGGGCGGGTGGCTCCCGAGGAGGCGCTCGGCTTTGGCGTGACGCTGGCAATCGGTTCGGTGATCGTTCTGGGCCTCGCCACCAACCTGCTGGCGGCGGCAATTCTCGCGGTGTCGATTGGCTTCTACGTGTTCGTCTACACGATCTGGCTAAAGCGTCGCACGCCGCAGAACATCGTCATCGGCGGCGCGGCTGGCGCTTTCCCGCCGCTGATCGGCTGGGTCGCGGTGACCGGCCATGTCGCGCCGCTGCCGCTGCTGCTGTTCGCCATCATATTCATCTGGACCCCGCCGCATTTCTGGTCGCTGGCGCTGTGGGCGCACGCCGACTACGAGCGGGCTGGCGTGCCGATGCTGCCGGTGGTGGCGGGCGCCAAGGCCACGCGGCTGCAGATCGTGCTTTACACGCTGGTGCTGGTTCCTCTGTCGGTATTGCCTTGGGTGCTGCACCTGACCGGGCCGGTCTATGGCGTGACTGCGGCGGCGCTCGGCCTGGCGTTCCTGGTCAGCGTCGTCGGCGTGGCGCGCGACCGGCAGGACGCTCGTGGAGTGAGCCTCACCAACGACCGCCCGGCCAAGCGCGCCTTCCGCATCTCGATCCTCTATCTGTTCGGCCTGTTCGCCGCGCTGGCGGTGGATCATTTCGTGACTGTTTGGCTGGCATGACGATCCCGGACGAAACCAGGTTGCCGCCGTTGTCACGCGCTGAGTCGGCGGCACTGGGGCGGCGGCGGCGCGTCCGCAACATCGTCTTGTTGCTGTTGCTGGTGGGCATCGCGGTGCTGTTCTACGCCATCGCCATGGTGAAACTGACACCCGGACGCCTCTCGGGCGGCTAGCGGCTCGCCGCTACCGTGCCTAGATCAATAACATGAGAATCAATACCCGCGCGCTTGTACTGGTGTTGGCTGGCGTGGTGATCGGCATGGTCGGCCTGTCGTTCGCCGCTGTGCCGCTGTACCGCATGTTCTGCGCCGCCACCGGCTATGGCGGCACGCCGCAGATCAACTCGGCCGCCAGCACCACGCACAGCGCCCGCACCATCATCGTGCGCTTCGACGCCAGCACCAACCCTGGCCTGCCATGGCAGTTCGCACCCGAGCAGCCGCAGGTCACGCTGCCGCTCGGCGCCGAGCGGGTGGCATTCTACGAGGCGCGCAACGAGGCATCCCACCCAGTCACCGGGATTGCGTTGTACAACGTGACCCCCGAGAAGGTCGGCAAGTATTTCCACAAGACGGCCTGCTTCTGCTTCAACGACCAGACCCTGGCGGCCGGGCAGCAGATGCAGTTCCCGGTCAGCTTCTGGGTCGATCCGGCCATTGCCGACGACCCGAACACCGCCGACGTCACCGCCATCACGCTGTCCTACACCTTCTTCCACTCGCTGAGCGATGCCGCCGCTACCGGGGCGCTGGCATCCGCCGGGCCGCATATCGGGCCGTTGGTTCGCTGATGCCGCGGCGCGGTGTCGCGGGGCTTGATGCGGCGCGGGAATTGGGGATGATGCGGCAAAATCCCTGACAGGTATTCTGAACACAATGGACACCCACGTCGCCTCGCCGGCTGCCAGTTCCAGTTCCGGCAACTCCAGTTCCGGCCTGAAGCAGCCGTACCACCTCGTCGATCCGAGCCCCTGGCCGCTGGTCGGCGCGCTTGGTGGTGGCGTCACCGTGTTCGGCATCGTGCTGGCAGCCCATTTCGGCAGCTACGTGGCGCTGATCGTCGGCCTGCTGCTGATTGCCGGCACCATGGTCATGTGGTGGCGCGACGTGCTGCGGGAGAGCCGCGCGCCCGGCGTGCACACCCCCATCGTCCGACTCGGCCTGCGCTACGGCATGACGCTGTTCATCGCCAGCGAAGTGATGTTCTTCGTCGGCTTCTTCTGGGCGTTCTTCCACTTCGCGCTGTATCCCGAGCATGTGCTGGGCACCGCCACGCCGATGTGGCCGCCGGCCGGGATCACGACGTTCGACCCGTTCCACCTGCCGCTGCTCAACACCATGATCCTGCTGCTGTCCGGCACCACGGTCACCTGGGCGCACCACTCGCTCATCACCGGCGACCGCAAGCACCTCATCATGGGGCTTGGCCTGACGGTGCTGCTGGGCATGAGCTTCACCACCTTCCAGGCGATCGAGTATTCCAACGCGCCGTTCAACTTCTCCGGTGGCGGCGTCTACCCGGCGGTGTTCTTCCTGGCGACCGGCTTCCACGGCTTCCATGTGATCGTCGGCACCATCTTCCTGCTGGTGTGCTGGTTCCGCGCCCGTGACGGGCAATTCACCCCGCAGCGGCACTTCGGGTTCGAGGCCGCGGCCTGGTACTGGCATTTCGTGGACGTGGTGTGGCTGTTCCTGTTCGTGGCCGTGTACTGGTGGGGCCACGGTGTCATCGCCGCCGAGTGACCCAGGCCGCCACCGATAATGCGTCCAGGGTCGTCGTCGGCCCCACGCTGACCCCGCGCCGGCTCGTATTGCCGGCGGTGATGACGGTAGTGATGCTTGCCGTGCTGATCGGGCTTGGCTGGTGGCAGATGCACCGGCTGGCCTGGAAGACGGCATTACTGACCAGCATCGACCATGCCGAGCAGCTTCCCGGCGTGCCGCTTGGGCCGTCTCCGGCAGCCTTTACCAAGGTCCGGGTGACTGGCACTTTGCGCCACGACGTTGGCCGATATGGCGCCGATGTCCGCGAGACTCCGGCCGGGGAGGTCATCGGCGCACAGCTCGTCACGGTGCTCGACCGCGAGGCGGGGCCGCCGGTGCTGGTGCTGGCCGGTTGGGTGCCGACCGGGGATTCAAATTACAATCTCCCAGCCGGCCGCGCGTCGTTTGACGGATACATCCGTGCACCCGACCGTCCCGGCCTGTTCTCGGCGCGCGACGACGCCTCGGCCCGGCTGTTCTATACACTCGACCCGGCCAGCATCGGCCCGGCGCTGGGCGCCCCTGACGCCGCGCCGTTCGTACTGGTGGTGCTGGGGCAGGCTCGGCCAGGCGTGTATCCGCAGCCGGCGGAGCGGTTGCCACGGCCGCCGAACGACCATCTCGGCTATGCCCTCACCTGGTTCGGCTTGGCCGCCACGCTGGCGGTGGTGTTCACGCTCTATGTTCGGAAGGCGCTGCGGCCATGACCGCCTATGATCGCCTGGTGTCCCGCTTCGCCCGCATCGGCACCATCCACGAAGCGGCGGCCATGCTTGGCTGGGACGCCGCGGCGATGATGCCGGCCGGCGGAGGGGCCGCGCGTGGTGACCAGCTCGCGGTGCTGGCCGGGCTGGCGCATGGGCAGCTGACTGCGGGCGCCGTGGCCGACGACCTCGCCACCGCCGAAGACGCGATACCCGACGGGGCGTGGGACGCCGCCAACCTCGCCTTGATGCGCCATGCCCATACGCGGGCCACCGCCGTGCCGCCGGATCTGGTCGAGGCGCAAGCCCGCGCCAACGCCGCGTGTGAGCAAACCTGGCGCGAGGCGCGGCGGCAGGGCGACTTTGCCATGGTGCGCGACCGGCTGGCCGAGGTGATGCGGCTGGTGCGCGAGCACGCGGCGGCACTCGCTCCGGCGCTCGGCATGTCGCCCTACGACGCGCTGATGGACGGCTTCCAGCGCGGCATCGGCAGCGCCGGCGTGGCGCCGGTGTTCAAGGCCTACGCGGCGTGGCTGCAGGCCGCATGCCGCAGGCCGAGGCGCGCGAGGCGGCCTTGCCGGAGCCCACATTGCCAGCCGGTCCGTTCCCAGTCGTGGCACAGGAGGCGCTGTGCCGCAGCCTGGCCGAGCGGGCAGGGCTGGAGCGGACGCATTTCCGCCTGGACCGCTCGACGCACCCGTTCTGCGGCGGCACGCCCAGCGACGTCCGCATCACCACCCGCTACAACGAGGCCGATTTCACCGGCAGCATCATGGGCGTGCTGCACGAGACCGGCCACGCGCTGTATGAGCGGGGGCTGCCCGCCGCCTATGCGCGCCAGCCGGTCAGGCAGGCGTCGGGCATGGCGGCGCACGAGAGCCAGTCGCTCATCGTCGAGATGCAGGCCAGTCGTTCCGACGCCTTTCTGTCCTGGCTCGGCCCGCAACTGGAGCGGACCTTCGGCGGCGCGCCGGTCGCCTACACGCTGCCCAACCTGCAGCGGCTGTACCGCCGCGTCGGGCGCGGCTTCATCCGCGTCGATGCCGACGAGATGACCTATCCGGCGCACGTCATCCTGCGCTTCGGCCTGGAGCAGGCGCTGGTTTCCGGCGACCTCGCGGTGGCCGACCTGCCCGGCGCCTGGAACGACGGCATGGAGCGGCTGCTCGGCGTGGCGCCCGACGACGACGCGCAAGGCTGCCTGCAGGACATCCACTGGTACGACGGCGCGGTCGGCTACTTTCCCAGCTACACGCTGGGCGCCATGGCGGCGGCACAGCTGATGGCGGCGGCCCGGCGCGCGGCGCCGGACCTCGACGCGGCTTTGGCGGAGGGCGACTTCGCGCCGCTGGTCGGCTGGCTGCGCGCCAACGTCCACGGCGTCGCCAGCCGTCTCGGCTTCAACGACATGCTGCGCGCCGCCACCGGCTCGCCGCTCGACCCCGCCGCCTTCATGGCGCACTTGGCGGCTCGCTACCTGCCCGCGTAGCTGGCCGCGGTTGCCAACGGCGTCGCCTTGGTCGAATAGACGCGGGCAACGGCAGGACCAGCGGCGATGCGCTACGTCTCCACCCGCGGGCAGGCTCCCGCGCGCGACTTCACCGGCGTGCTGCTGGCCGGTTTGGCGGAGGATGGCGGGTTGTTCGTGCCGGAGGCGTGGCCCACGCTGTCGCCCGACGACCTGCGCGCCATGCGCGGTCTGCCATACCCGGAACTCGCCGCCCGCATCGTCCATCTGTTCACCGGTGACGCCGTGCCGCTGCCGCTGCTCCGCCAGATGTGCGCGGAGGCCTATGCCGACTTCGACCACCCCGCCATCGTGCCGTTGGCGCAGCTCGGCCCCGACCTGTGGGTGCAGGAGTTGTTCCACGGTCCCACGCTGGCGTTCAAGGACCTGGCGATGCAGCTGCTGGGGCGGCTGTTCGACCACGCCCTCACCGCGGCCGACCAGCGCATCACCATCGTCGGCGCGACCTCGGGCGACACCGGCTCGGCCGCCATCGCCGCCTGCGCCGACCGGGCGCGGATCGAGCTGGTGATGCTGCACCCCGAAGGCCGCACCAGCGAGGTGCAGCGCCGCCAGATGACCACCGTGCGGGCCGGCAACATCAGCAACATCGCGGTCGACGGCAGCTTCGACGACTGCCAGGATCTGGTGAAGGCGATGTTCGCCGACGCGCCGTTCCGCCGCGACATGCACCTTTCGGCGGTGAACTCGATCAACTGGGCGCGGGTGGCGGCGCAGGTGCCGTACTACGTCTATGCCGCGCTGGCCCTGGGCGCGCCCGACCGCCCGGTGGCGTTCAGCGTGCCGACCGGCAACTTCGGCAACGTGCTGGCGGCCTGGGTGGCCCAGCGCATCGGCGTGCCGGTGGCGCGCCTCATCGTCGGCAGCAACCGCAACGACATCCTGGCCCGCTTTCTCGACGCCAACGACATGACGGCGCAGGGAGTGGCCCCCAGCCTGTCGCCCAGCATGGACATCCAGGTCAGCTCCAATTTCGAGCGCCTGCTGTTCGAGCTGCTGGACCGCGACGCCGCCGCCACCGCGGATGTCATGCGGGCGTTCCGCGGCACCGGGCGGATGCCGGTTCCGGACGCCGCGTGGCAGTCGGCGCGCAGGCTCCTGACCGGCTTCCGGCTGGACGATCCCGGCACCATCGCGGAGATCCGGCGGCTGCACGACACCTGCGGCTACCTCGCCGACCCGCACTCGGCCATCGGCATCGCCGCCGCCCGGGCGTGGCCCAATCCCGACCATGTGCCGGTGGTGGCGGTGGCAACCGCGCACCCGGCGAAGTTCCCCGATGCGATGGAACGCGCAACCGGCGCGCGACCCCCTCTGCCACACCGTCTCGCAGACCTATATGAGCGTTCTGAGCACTTCACCCGCGCCCCCAACGACCTCGCCATCATCGAGGATCGCATCCGCGCCACCGTCCTGAGGAACGCCGCATGACGACCAATGCCGAGGCAATCCGCGTCACCCGCCTGCCGTCGGGCCTGACCATCGTCACCGAGCGTATGGATCGGGTCGAAACCGTCTCGCTCGGCGCCTATGTCGCCACCGGCACCCGGCACGAGACCGAGGCCGAGAACGGCGTATCGCACTTCCTCGAGCACATGGCGTTCAAGGGCACCGAGCGGCGCAGCGCCACCGCCATCGCCGAGGAGATCGAGGCGGTCGGCGGCCACATCAACGCCTACACGGCGCGCGAGCAGACCGCGTACTACGTGAAGGTGCTGAAGGAGGACACCGCGCTGGGAGCCGACATCATCGGTGACATCCTGACCCATTCGAGCTTCGACCCGGACGAGCTGGAGCGCGAGCGCGGCGTGATCCTGCAGGAGATCGGCCAAGCCAACGATACCCCGGACGACATCGTGTTCGACCACTTCCAGGAAACCGCCTACCCCGGCCAACCGATGGGCCGCCCGGTCCTCGGCACCGAGCAGCGCATCCGCGAGATGCCGCGCGACACGCTGACAAATTACATGCGCCGTCATTACACACAGGCCAACACCGTGGTGGCCGCCGCCGGCAACCTGCAGCACGAGCAGATCCTGGATTTGGTGCAGCGCCACTTCGCCGACCTGCCGGCGACGCCGATCCTGCGCGCGGTCCCCGGCGTCTATGCCGGCGGCGAGTTCCGCGAGGCGCGCGACCTCGACCAGGTGCATATCGTGCTGGGCTTCCCCTCGGTCGCCTACGCCGACCCCGCCTTCTACCCGACCATGCTGCTGTCCACCCTGCTCGGCGGCGGCATGTCGTCGCGGCTGTTCCAGGAGGTGCGCGAGCGGCGCGGGCTGGTGTATTCGATCTACTCGTTCACCGCCCCGGCGATGGATGGCGGCTTGTTCGGCATCTATGCCGGCACCGGCGAGAGCGAGGCGGCGGAGCTGGTGCCGGTGACGCTCGACGAGCTGCACAAGGTCCAGCAGGATGTGAACGAGGCCGAGCTGGGCCGGGCGCGGGCGCAGGTGAAGGCCGGGCTGCTGATGTCGCTGGAAAGCACCGGCAGCCGCTGCGAGCAGCTGGCGCGGCAGATCCAGGTGTTCGGCCGGGTGATCCCGACCGCTGAAACGGTGGCGCGCATCAACGCCGTCACCGCCATCGAGGTGCAGGACGCGGCGGCGCAGCTGTTCCGCGCCGCACCGACCCTGGCGGCGATGGGACCGGCCGGGCATGTGCCGACGCTCGCCGCCATCGGCCAGCGGCTCGCGGCATGAGCGACAATCGCGAGACGCCCGACTACCGGGATGCGCTGGCCGACCTGATCGCCCATGCCCGCGCCGCCGGGGCCGACGCCGCCGACGCGGTGCTGGCGTCCGGCACGGCGCTGTCGGTGTCGCTGCGCCTGGGAGCCGTGGAGCATCTGGAGCAGGAGGAGGGCCGCGACCTCGGCCTGCGGGTGTTCGTGGGCAACCGCTCGGCCATGGTCTCGTCCACTGCCGTCGACCGCAATGGCTTCAAGCTGTTGGCGGAGCGGGCCGTGGCGATGGCGCGCGTGGTGCCGGAAGACCCGTACAGCGCCCTGGCCGAGCAGGCGCGTTCGCCCCAGGCGGCCGACATCGCCGCACTCGACCTCGCCGACGACGCCCAGCCCGATGCCGCCGCGCTGATTGCCCGCGCGCGGCTGGCGGAGGACGCGGCGCGGGCGGTGCATGGCGTCACCAACTCCGAGGGGGCCAGTGCCGCCTTTGGGCGCACCGAGATCGTGCTCGTGGCCTCCGCCGGGTTCAGCGGCCACTACCACCGCAGCAGCCACTCGGTCTCGGCGACGGCGCTGGCCGGGGCGGGGACGGCGATGCAGCGCGACTACGATTATTCCAGCGCGTCGCACCTGACCGACCTGGAGGACTCCGAGGCGATCGGCCGGGCGGCGGGCGAGCGGGCGGTGGCGCGGATGAACCCGGACCGGCCGCCGACCGCCAAGCTGCCGGTGGTCTACGACCCGCGCGTGTCATCCTCGATGCTCGGGCATCTGTCGGGGGCGATCAACGGCTCCTCGGTGGCGCGCGGCACCAGCTTCCTCAAGGACCGCATGGGCCAGCGCCTGTTTGCGCCGGGCATCGACATCATCGACGACCCGCGCCGGGTGCGCGGCCCGCGCTCGCGCCCGTTCGACGGCGAGGGCCTGCCGACCGCGATGCGCGCGCTGATCGAGGACGGGGTGCTGCGGACCTGGCTGCTCGACACCCGCAGCGCCCGGCAGCTCGGCTTGGCCAGCACCGGCAGCGCCAGCCGCGGCACCAGCGGGCCGCCGGGCCCGTCGCCCACCAACCTGTTCATGCGGCCGGGGTCGATGAGTCCGGCGGAGCTGATGGCCGACATCAAGCTCGGCCTCTATGTCACCGAGCTGATCGGCATGGGCGTCAACGGCCTTACCGGCGACTACAGCCGCGGCGCCGCCGGTTTCATGATCCGTGACGGCGCGATCGCCGAGCCGGTGGCGGAGATCACCGTCGCCGGCGCCCTGATCGAGATGTTCGCGCACATGATCCCGGCCAACGACCTGCGCTTCCGCCGCGGCACCGACGCGCCGACGCTGCGGATCGAAGGCATGACCATGGCAGGCAGTTGAACACCATGCGCCACCGTCTCCTGTTTGGCTTGCTTGCCGCCCTGGCACTGGCATCGGCGGCGGCGGGTGATGCCGACGCCAGGGCGGCGGGTGGTTCGTCGTTCGGCAGCCGCGGCAGCCGCAGCTTCTCCACGCCGCCTTCCACCAACACCGCGCCGTCGTATGCGGCGCCGTTCCAACGCAGCCTCACGCCACAGCCCGCGCCGTCATACGGGCAGGCGGCGCCTGCCTACGGTGCCGCCGGCGCTGGCGCGGGTGGGTTTGGCCGCTCGCCGTTCAGCTCGGGCCTGATGGGCGGGCTGATCGGCGCCGGAATTGGCGGCATGTTGTTCGGCGGCGGCTTCTTTCATGGCCTGGGCGGCGGCGCAAGCTTCCTGGGGTTGCTGCTGCAGCTGTTCATCCTGGTCATGCTGGGCCGCTTCCTGTGGCGGCTGTTCGTCAGCCGGCAACCGGCGGCGGCCAGCGGCAACATGTTCGCCCGTGGCCCGGCAGCCAGCCCGGCGCCGCGTCGGATGGCTGCGGCCGGTGGCTCGGCGGCCACCCCCTTGCAGGTGACGCCGGGCGACTTCCAGGCGTTCGAGCAGTTGCTGCACGGCGTCCAGGCGGCATGGTCCGCGCATGACCTGACCACCTTGCGCAACATCGCCAGCCCGGAGATGACCAACTACTTCGGCGAGCAGCTGAGCGAGCAGACCAGCCGCGGCGTGCGCAACACGGTCAGCGACGTGCGCCTGGAGCAGGGCGACCTGTCCGAGGCGTGGGCCGAGCCTGGGCGCGAGTATGCGACCGTCGCGATGCGCTTCTCGATGCTCGACGTGACGCGCGACGGCGGCGGCCGTGTGGTCGACGGCAGCCCCGACGAGCGCGTCACCGCCACCGAGTTGTGGACGTTCCTGCGCGCGCCGGGAGGCCGCTGGATACTCTCGGCGATACAGCAGGCACGCTGAATCACCCGGCGTTCTTCGGCGCAAGCTTCAACGTTTGCGGCGAGTCCTCGCCCAGCCATTCGGCGTTCTTCGCGGTCTCGTCGAAGTGCGAGGTGGTCTTGAACAGTTCGTATTCGCCGGACGAGGCCGCCGTCGCCGTCTTGGCCAGGATCGCCGCGACCTGCGCCTGGTCCATCGGCTTGAAGGTCCGCACCGCCTCCATCGCCTGATCGATCACCTGCTGGTTGTCGAGGCCGGTGATGACGGTCGAGGTCGGCAGGTTCAGCGTGTAATGCAGGCACTCGATCGGGGTGGCGGTGCTGCTCTTCAGGATCACGCCGGGACCGCCGCCGAACGCCTTCATGGTCAATACGCCGAGGCCGTCCCGCAGCGCCACCGGCATCGCCTCGCGCGCGAAGCTGCGGTAGTGGCCATCCATCACGTTGCTCGGCATCAGCACGGCGTCGAACTGGAAGCCATGCTTGCGCGCCACCTGCAGCATGTAGAGGTGGATTGCCGGGTCCTTGTGGCCGGTGAAGCCGATGAAGCGGATCTTGCCCGCTTTCCTGGCTTCCATTGCCGCTTCGACCGCGCCGCCGGCGGCGAAGATGCGGTCGGGATCGTCGAAGCGCAGCACCTCGTGGAATTGCCAAAGGTCGATGTGGTCGGTCTGCAGCCGGTCGAGCGAGGTCTCCAACTGCATCTGCGCCGCCTGCTTGGTGCGCCCGTCGACCTTGGTCATCAGGAACACCTTCTTGCGGTAGCCGCCCTGGGCCAGCGCCATGCCCATGCGCTCCTCGCTGATGCCTTTGTTGTAGTCCCAGGAGTTGTCCATGAAGGTGATGCCGCGCTCGATGGCCGCGTGGCACAGGCGGATCGATTCAGCCTGGTCGATCGCCGGCTTGGCGAAGTGCGAGCCGCCGAAGCCGATCGCCGACACGCTCTCGCCGGTGCGGCCGAGCTTGCGGTACAGCATGTCGCCGCGCCGCTCGCCGGGGTCGGTGAGTGTCGGCAGCGGCGGCAACCCGGCATCGGCGTTCTGGGCCTGGGCAGCTTGGGCGACGGTGGCGGCGATGCCGCCGGCGACCACGCTCTTGAACAAGGTGCGACGTTCCACGGCAGGTCTCCTGATGTGCCGCGCGAAATCGGGAAGTTGTCGGGTAACTGCGCGGGGGCTGCGACGTTAATCCGTTCCAGCGGCGAAGGTTCCGGTATTCATGCGACACATCCATCTCGACCCGCTCGGCGGCGTGGCCGGCGACATGTTCGTGGCCGCCATGCTGGATGCCTTTCCCGAGCACCACGATGCCGTGACCGCCGCCGCGCAGTCGCTGGCCGGCGTCGCCTGCCGCCTGCTCGCGCACGACGACGGCACGCTGACCGGCCAGCGCTTCGAGGTCGATGAGGCGGTGCCCGACCACGGCCACGTCCACCACCACGACCATACCCACTGGGAGGACATCCGCGCCATGATAGAGGCGTCGGCGCTGCCGCCCGACGTGCAGCGCCACGCTGTCGGCATCTTCGCGACCCTGGCCGACGCCGAGGCAAAGGTGCATGGCGTGGCGCCGGACGAGGTTGCCTTCCATGAAGTCGGCGCGGCCGACTCGATTGCCGACATCGTTGCCGCCGCCTGGATGATCGCCGCCGTCTCGCCGGCCAGCTGGAGCACCGCGGCGCTGCCGATGGGCGGCGGCCAGGTGCGTACCGCGCACGGATTGATGCCGGTGCCGGCCCCGGCTACGGCGCTGCTGCTGGAGGGCTTTGCCCTGCACGACGACGGCGTGTCCGGGGAGCGGGTGACGCCCACCGGCGCGGCCATCTTGCGCCACCTCGATGCCGCGGGCGGGCGGCGGCCAAGCGGCGTGGTCCGGCAATCCGGCTTCGGCTTCGGCAAGCGCCGCTTGCCGGGCATCAGCAACTGCCTGCGGGTTCTGGTGTTGGAAACCGAGGATGTCGCGCCGGCCTCGGGCCATCGCGAACTGGCTGTCATCAGCTTCGAGGTCGATGACCAGTCCGGCGAGGAGCTTGCGGCGGGACTGGAGCGGATACGCGGCATGGAGGCGGTGCATGACATCGTGCAGATGGCGGCGTTCGGCAAGAAAAGCCGGTTCGCCGTCCATGTGCAGGTGCTGGCGCAGCCCGATGCGCTGGACGCGGTGGTCGAGGCCTGCTTCCGCGAAACGACGACCATCGGCCTGCGCACGCATCTGGTGCAGGGCCGCGCCCTGACGCGGCGGTTCGCGACCGTCGCCGTGGCCGAGCGGGAGGTCCGGGTGAAATTGGTGGAGCGGCCCGGCGGCGCGACCGGCAAGGCCGAGGCCGACGATATCCGGGAGGTTGCCACCCACGCCGCCCGCACCAAACTGCGGCGAGCCGCGGAAACCGAGGCGGAGACGGCATGAGCACTGGCATAAGACTGATGGCTGTGTTGGCGACCTTGGACCGGGCGGCGGTCGCGGTGAGCGGCGGCATCGACAGCCTGACCTTGGCGACCGCGGCGCATCGGGCGCTGGGCGGGCGGGTCACCCTGCACCACGCGACCTCGCCCGCAGTGCCGGCCGAGGCGACCGAGCGCACCCGCGTTTTGGCCACTGCGGAAGGTTGGTCGCTCGACGTGTTCGACGCGGGCGAGTTCGACGACCCCGCCTATCGCGCCAACCCGGTGAACCGCTGCTTCTTTTGCAAGACGAACCTGTACGGCGCGGTCGCCATGAGGACTGCCAACGCCATCCTGTCGGGCACCAATCTCGACGACCTCGGCGAGTACCGGCCGGGCTTGCAGGCGGCCGAGCGGCATGGCGTGCGGCATCCGTTCGTGGAGGCCGGCATCGACAAGCGCGCGGTGCGGGCGCTGGCCGCCGAACTCGGCTTGGGCGCGCTGGCCGAACTGCCGTCCGCGCCCTGCCTGTCCAGCCGCATCGAGACCGGCATCCGCATTGAGGCGCGGGTGCTGGCCATGGTCCACGCGGCGGAGAAACTGGTGGCCGCCGCGTTGTCGCCGCGCACCGTGCGTTGCCGGGTGCGTGCTGGCGGAGTGGTCGTGGAACTCGACGCGGTAACGCTCGCGGCACTCGACGCGGCGCAGTCGGACTGGCTGACGGCGGAACTGTCCGCGCTTGGCGTTCAGGCAGGTTTCGATACGCCGGTGACGTTCGCGCCGTACCGCGTCGGCAGCGCCTTCCTGCAGGTGTCACCATGAGCGAGGCCGAGTTCGTGCTGGACGAGGCGCGCGAGCAACGTCTCGGTTTCGGTGAGGCGGTGTTCTGCGCCGGCAAGTCCCCGGCGCAGATCGCCGCCATCCTCGACCACGCGCAACAACCGATGTTGCTGACGCGGCTCGATCCCGAGCGCTTCGCGAAGCTGCCGGCCGAGCAGCAGGGCGACCTCGACTACGATCCGGTGTCGCATACCGCGTATTTCGGCGCTCCGGCTCCGCTCGCCGCTACGACGCGGGTTGCCGTGGTGACCGCCGGCACGTCCGACGTGCCGGTGGCCCGCGAGGCGATGCGGACGCTGCGCTTCAACGGCCATGCGGCGAATTTGGTGAGTGACGTGGGTGTGGCCGGCCTTTGGCGGCTGATGCGCCGGCTGGACGAGTTGCGCGCCATGCCGGTGCTGATCGTGGCGGCGGGAATGGATGCGGCGCTGCCCAGCGTCATGGGCGGCCTGCTTCCCGGCGTCATCATCGCGGTGCCAACCTCGGTCGGCTACGGCGTGGCGGCGGGCGGCCATGCCGCGCTGAACGCGATCCTGGCCAGTTGCGCGCCGGGCATCGTCACCGTCAACATCGACAACGGCTACGGCGCGGCATGTGCCGCAATGCGCGTCCTGGGCACCCGGACGCAACAGAAACTGGCATAACGGAGGCTGGCATGGAACGACGCGACTTCATCAAGGCGACGGCGCTGGGCGTGGCTGCGGCGGCGGGGGTCGGTGCCCTCGCGCAGGCGCAGGACACCAGCCAGGGCGGCACGGTGCAGCCGACCGGGCCGGTGACGGCGAAGATCCCCGAACATCCCGACATGAAGTACCGCCCGCTCGGCCGCACCGGCGAGCGGGTGTCGCTGGTCGGCCTGGGCGGCTTCCATTTGGCCAAGCCGGGCGGTCCCACCGGCGCCGAGGCGGTGCGGATCGTCCACACCGCGCTCGATGCCGGCATCAACTTCTGCGACAACTGCTGGGACTACAATTCCGGCGAGAGCGAGATCCGGCTCGGCCGCGCGCTGGCATCCGGCGGCTACCGCAACCGTGCCTTCCTAATGACCAAGATCGACGGCCGCACCGCCAAGGCCGCGATGACCCAGATCGAGCAGTCGCTGACCCGGCTGCAGACCGACCACCTCGACCTGCTGCAGTTCCACGAGATTATCCGCATGGACGATCCGGAGCGGGTGTTCGCGGCTGGCGGCGCGCTGGAGGCGGTGCTGCGGGCGCGCGAGCAGGGCAAGCTGCGCTACATCGGCTTCACCGGCCACAAGAGTCCGGCGATCCACCGCCACATGTTCGAGGTCGCCGACCAGCACCGCTTCCACTTCGACACCGTGCAGATGCCGCTGAACGTCATGGACGCGCATTTCGACAGCTTCGAGCAGGGCGTGCTGCCGGTGGCGCTGGCGCACGGCACCGGCGTCATGGGCATGAAGGCGTTCGGCGACCCGTTCATCCTGCACAGCGGCGTCGCGACCCCGATGGAGCTGCTGCACTACCCGATGAGCCTGCCGATCAGCCTGCAGATCACCGGCATCGACAGCCTGCCGATTCTGCAGCAGGCGCTGGAGGCGGTGCGTTCGTTCCAGCCGTTCACCGCCGAACAGCGCGCGGCATTGCTTGAGCGCACCGCTGACGCGGCCCGGGAAGGCAAGACGGAACGCTACAAGACCACCGCCCATTTCGATGGCACCGCGCGCAATCCGCGATGGCTCGGCTAGTCTCGCCTTAGAGCGGGAGGTTTCCGATGGAGGCAGAGGCCGGGTCGGTGCGCCGGCGCGTGGCGGCGATGTATGGCGGGCTGGTCGCCGCCAATGTCGCCGCCTGGGCGTGGGCGCTGGTCGCCTTCCATCATTACCCGGTGCTGCTCGGGACGGCGCTGCTGGCGTATGGCTTCGGCCTGCGTCACGCGGTCGACGCCGACCACATCGCCGCCATCGACAACGTCACCCGCAAGCTGATGCAGGATGGCCAGCGCCCGGTCGGCGTGGGGTTGTTCTTCTCGCTCGGCCATTCCAGCATCGTCGTGCTCGCCACCATCCTCATCGCCGCGACGGCGACGGCGTTCCGCAGCCGGCTGGACACGCTGCACGGCATCGGCGGCGTCGTCGGCACGCTGGTCTCGTCGCTGTTCCTGCTCGCCATCGCGGCCATGAACATCGTCATCCTGCTGACGGTGCGGCGCGCTTTCCGGCGGGCCTGCGCCGGCGAGCGGGTGGACGAGGACGAACTCGACATCCTGCTGTCGGGCAGGGGGCTGCTGGCGCGCATCTTCCGCCCGCTGTTCCGCATGATCCGGCGCAGCTGGCACATGTACCCGCTGGGCGTGCTGTTCGGCCTCGGCTTCGACACCGCGACCGAGGTGGGCCTGCTGGGCATCTCCGCGGCGGAGGCGTCGCACGGCTTGCCGATTTGGTCGATCCTGGTGTTCCCGGCGCTGTTCACCGCGGGCATGTCGCTGGTCGACACCACCGACAGCGTGCTGATGCTGGGCGCCTATGGCTGGGCGTTCGTGAAGCCGGTGCGTAAGCTGTACTACAACATGACCATCACCTTCGTGTCGGTGGTGGTGGCGGTGCTGGTCGGCGGGATCGAGGCGCTCGGCCTCGTCGGCGGGCAGTTCGACCTGCACGGCATGTTCTGGGACTCGGTCGGCGCGCTGAACGGCAATTTCGGCATGATCGGCTACCTCATCATCGCCGTATTCGCGCTGAGCTGGGCGGCGTCGGTGGCGATCTACCGCGCGCGCGGCTACGACCGCATCGAGGCGGACCGCTGACCTGCGGCCATCCGGACTTGCCGGCCCGCGCCCGATGCCGCTGAATGGCGCATCACCTGCGGAGCGCCGACATGCCGACTGTGGACACCATCGTGGTTTGGGGTGCCGGGGCCATTGGCGGCACCGTCGGCGCGTACCTCGCCCGCGCCGGCCATGATGTGCTGTTCGTGGACAGTGCCGGCGACCATGTGACGGCGATGAACGCCAGCGGCCTCGCCATCGAGGGGCCGATCGAGACCTTCTCGGTGGCGGCGCCGGCGATGTTGCCGGAGCAGTTGGACGGGCGGTTCCGCCGCATCCTGTTGTGCGTGAAGGCGCACCATACCGCCGGCGCGGCGGCGGCCCTGGCGCCGCATCTCGCGGACGATGGCTTCGTGGTCTCGCTGCAGAACGGCCTGAACGAGCGGGTCATTGCAGCGGCGGTGGGCGAGGCGCGCACCATCGGCGCGTTCGTCAACTTCGGCGCCGACTATTTGGCGCCGGGACGGGTGCTGTACGGTGGGCGCGGCGCGTTCGTGCTGGGCGAACTCGACGGCGCGCGCTCGCAGCGGGTGACGGCGCTGGCCGAGTTGGTGCGGGTGATGGAGCCGGCTGCCATTGTCACCGACAACATCTGGGGCTTTTTGTGGGGCAAGCTCGGCTATGGCGCGCTGCTGTTCGCGACCGCGCTGACCGACGACAGCATCGCCGACGTGCTGGACATGGCCGAGTTCCGCCCGCTGCTCACCGCCCTGGCGCGCGAGGTGGTGGCGGTGTCCGCCGCGCAAGGCATCTGGCCAGAGGGATTCAACGGCTGGGACCCGGCCGCTTTCGCTCCGGGCGCGGCGCAATCGGCGGCCGATGCGTCGTTCGATAGCATGGTGGCGTTCAACCGCCGATCCGCCAAGTCGCACAGCGGCATCTGGCGCGACCTCGCGGTGCGTAAGCGCAAGACCGAGGTGGACGCGCAACTGGGGCCGGTGGTGACCGAGGCGGCGCGGGTCGGCCTTCGCACGCCGCTATGCGAGCGGCTGGTGGCGCTGATTCACGGCATCGAGGAGGGCCGGCAGAGGCTGGCCCGCGACACTCTGCTTCTGCTTGGTCGCGAGGGCTGAACGCGGAACGGGTGTTACGGGCCGGTGCCAATGCGAGCATGGACGTGCTACACTCATCCGAGTGACGGAGGTGCCTATGGACGACTTGGTTGTTTTGCCGGCTCGGCACAAACTGGACGTCGACGCGTACCACCGGATGGCCGAGGCCGGAATTTTCGGCGAGGGCGACCGGATTGAATTAATCGACGGAGACCTGATCGACATGGCGCCAATCGGCCAAGGCCATGCGGCGATCGTGAATGGGTTGAACGAGGCGCTGGTCGTTGCCTGTGCGGGCCGGGCCATCGTATCGCCGCAGAACTCCGTGCGGATCGGTCGATCGAGCGAACCGCAGCCCGACCTGGCCGTATTGCGGCGGCGGGCCGACTTTTATGCGGCGGGCGAGCCGCCCGGCCCTGCGGATATCCTGCTTCTGGTCGAAGTGGCCGACAGTTCGCTTCGCTTCGACCGGACCGTGAAGTTGCCGCTTTACGCGCGGGCTGGCGTGGCCGAAATGTGGATCGTCGACCTAAAACGCCGGGTCATCGACGTCTACCGGGTGCCGGCCGGGGACGGCTATGGCGACATGACCACACACCGACCGGGCGGCCATCTCGCCCTAATCTTGGCGCCTGAGATCGTCGTGAAGCTCGACCTGGTATTCGGCTAAGCCGGGATTGACATCGACCACACGGGCGCAGCGTCGCGAACTTGATTCAACAAGCACAGCGAGGCGAAAGTGCTCCTGACCTCCCTGCAAGGCCAGACCGCCCTGGTGACTGGCGCCGGACACGGTTTGGGCCGCGCCATCGCCCAAGCAATGCACGCAAACGGTGCCGCCGTCTGGGCGTGCGACATCAATGCCGCCGGGTTGCATGAGACCGCCGCCGGCACCGCGATTGTGGCGCGCACGATCGATGTCACCCGCCGCGCTGCCGTGCAGGCGTTCGCCGCCGAGGCGCTGGCGGCGAGCGGGCGCATCGACGTGTTGGTGAACGATGCCGGCGGGGTGTGTGGCCAGGTGGGCCGGCCGATCGAGGAGGTGACGGAGGACGACTGGAACGCTATCCTCGCCGCCAACGCCAGCAGCGCCTTCTTCATGGCGCAGGCGGTGGCGCCGGCGATGAAGCGGGCCGGGTATGGCCGCATCGTCACCATCTCGTCCGGGGCGGGCCTGACCATCAGCCTGACCGGCATCCAGGCCTACGCCACCGCCAAGGCCGGGCAGATCGCGCTGACCCGGCAACTGGCGCACGAGCTCGGGCCGTTCGGCATCACCGTGAACTGCGTGGCCCCCGGCTTCGTCCGCTCCAACCCGACCACCGAGCGGCAGTGGCAGAGCTATGGCGAGGACGGCCAGCGGCGGCTGCTCGAAGGGGTGGCGGTGCGCCGGCTCGGCACGCCGGAGGACATCGCACGCGCGGTGCTGTTCTTCGCCGACCCCGACGCCGGCTGGGTCACCGGGCAGACGCTCGCCGTGGACGGCGGCAAGTGAGCGCCACCTCCAGCCTGACAGAGGACTACGCGCTGGCCCACGAGGCGGCGATCCTGCGCGACCTCGTGGAGTTTGCGGCAATCCCCAGCGTCTCCACCGACCCGGCCTTCGCCGGCGACGTTCGCCGCGCCGCCGAGTGGGTCGCCGCACGCCTGCGCCGGGCCGGCATGGAGGCGGTGGCGCTGCACGAGACCGGCGGGCATCCGGTGGTCATGGCCGAGTGGCGGCACGCGCCGGGTGCGCCCACGGTGCTGATCTACGGCCACTACGACGTGCAGCCGGCCGACCCGGTGGAGAAATGGCACAGCCCGGCGTTTGCCCCGCAGGTGCGCGAGGACCGGCTGTATGCGCGCGGCGTGTCCGACGACAAGGGGCCGGTGCTGACCGCCTTCGCGGTGGCCGAGGCGTTCATGGCGACCGCTGGCCGGCTGCCGCTCAACGTGGTGTTCCTGATCGAGGGCGAGGAGGAGATGGGCAGCGCCCACCTCGAAGCCTTCGTGGCGGCGCATCCGGCCGAACTTGCCGCCGACTTCGTGCTCTCGGCGGATGGCGCGATGTGGCGCGCCGACCTGCCCAGCGTGACCATCGCCAGCCGCGGCATCTGCACCGTGGAGGCGACGCTGCATGGGGCCGCGAAGGATCTGCACTCCGGCCGGCATGGCGGCTCCGCGCCCAACGCGCTGGCCGGCATGGCGCGCTTGGTGGCGAGCCTGCACGACGGCGCCGGCCGGGTGGCGGTCGCCGGCTTCTACGACGCCGTGGTGCGTCCGCCGGCCGATGCGCTGGCCGGGATCGCGTTCGACGAAGCGGCCTACCTCGCGGAGATCGGCGCGGCCGGGCCGGGCGGCGAGGACGGCCTGGCGCTGCTGGCGCGGCAATGGAGCGAGCCGACGCTGGAGCCGAACGGAATGTGGGGCGGCTATACCGGCGCCGGCACCAAGACCGTGATCCCGGCCGAGGCGCATGTGAAGCTGTCGTGCCGGCTGGTGCCGGGCCAGGACCCGCGCCGCATCCAGCAGGCCATCGCCACGCATCTGCGCGCGCATTGCCCGCCGGCCTTCCGCCTCGACGTGGAATTGCCCGACCACGTCGCCGAGCCATACGCGATCCGCGCCGACCATCCCGGCCTGACGGTGGCGGAGGACGTGCTGGCCGAGGTGCTGGGCCGCCGGCCGGTCCGGGTGCGGATGGGCGCCACCATCCCGGTCGCCGAAGCGTTCCAGCGCGTGCTCGGCCTGGACACCGTGTTCTTCTCGTTCTCGACCACCGACGAGGACTACCACGCGCCCAACGAGTTCTTCCGGCTGTCCAGTCTCAGGACCGGGCTACGCGCCTGGGTGCGCTGTTGGGAGCGGCTGGGGCGGCTGCGGGCCGGCGGTTTCACGCACTGAATTCGATTCGATACCCTGTAACAAAATGTGATGCTGCAACGCACAAAATACATCTGTAATTTCCGGCTTACGGGAGCATATCTTGGTCTCACCAGGTGGGCCAGCAGGCCTCACCTCCACCAAGAGGATCGGATGCGCAACGCTTCGATTACCAACTACACCGGCGGCAACGCCTCGGGCAACGCCGCCGCCAACCTGTTCGCCCGCATCCGCAGCGGCCTTGAGACCCGCCGGGTCGAGCGCGCCAAGCGCGCCCAACTGATGCGCGAGTTGAACTCGATGACCGACCGCGACCTGGCCGACCTTGGCCTCGGCCGTGGCGACATCGACCGGATCGCGCTCGGCTTGCCAGTGCACAGGTGACATCCGTGACAGCCGATGGGTCAGCCCGGCTCTGATGCCGGGCTGACCGCGTGCCGCGCCACCGCCGCTTGCCAGAAACACAGCAGCGGCGTGACCACCAACTCCATCGCCAGCCCCAACAGCATCGGCGCCCCCGGGACTCCGGCCGTCACGACGCCATACAGGCGAGCCAGGCCGCCGACCGCGACCAGAAAGGTCAGCATCCGGAAGCCCCGCCCATTCCGCTCGATCGCCGGGATCATGCTGGCGAAGACCAACCCGATCCCCAGCAGCAGGCCCGACAGGTAGCGGACATGGCTGTCGGCGCTGACCGACGCGCCGGCATCGCCGAATGCCGCAGCACCCAGCACGCTTCCGGCGCCGCCTGCCAGCAGTGGCACCAAGCAGGCGAGGCCGACGGCGATTTGAAGTGGGCGAGGCTGCAGCCAGCGCATTGCGTGCTATCCGGATTGTATAAGATGATGTTGCTCCACAGTGCTGTGTGTGCAACCTCGACGGGCTTGCCGGTGGCAGACTGCCGTGTGGCAGGTTTACACTTACTTCCCGTTTTTTGTAGGCGCTGGTTTTACTGGCGTTCGTTATGTAGAACGAAACCATGGTTCTTCGAGAAAAGAAGCTCAAGGCCCTCCTGCGCTGTACAATGCTGGATGATAGAGCATTTGCTAAGATACTTGATGCTGTGTTTCGAGAGCCTGAAGACATCGAGAACGGATGGTGCCAAGTATTGGAGATCATGATAGGTCTCCGAAGGCGCAAGCGCTTTCCTACTTCTCTGGCGTTTGACGCTGAAATCGCAGACATGTCGGGCGATTTGATTTGCGCGAGTTGCACCCGGCCAGCCGAGCAACACGGATTATTTTGCGACTATTTTTGTAAGCAGATGGCGAAGGCAGTCAGGTCCCCTCGGAAATCCATAGAAAACGGCAGGTTTAATGACGATTTCTACCAAATTGGGCTCGAGCAAAAAATTAAATCCCTGGTAGATGGTGGCTATCCCGAGAGAGAACGGCGCCTGCCGAAAGCTCGGCGGCAAGCCATTTTCCAGCGCGACAACTACAAATGTCAGTTGTGTCCGAGCGAGGCTACTGAGATAGACCACATCTGCGGCAACTCCAGTGATCCTTGTAACCTTCGCGCCATCTGCGGTACTTGTAATAGAATGCTTGCAATGAGGGGCGACGAGGATGCTACGGATGAGGAGCGACTGGATTTCTTTGACGAGGCACACGGCGTTATTGGTGAATTAGCATTACGCATTGCCTCCCCGTTGCCGCTCCTATCGTGCGACAATCACGAACTTTGGAACGCCGCTCAAACAAGCGTGAGGCGTCAGCGCAGACTTCTTTATGAGGAGCCGTTACAGTTAAAGCCAACAATCGTGAGAAAATCTCGGCCTGCTAAGCATGTAAAAAGCGTTGTAGCTGCGGTCTGGGATAACAGAGATAAAAAAAGCACTTGTCTCGACAGTGAAGATGACAGTGAGTGGGAAGATGTAAATGGTTACTTGGGCCGCGTTACGCGAGAAGATGACTAAAAAGGACTTAGCATCCGTAACAGGCGGATGAATTCGGCCGCATTCGCCCGCAAACAGCGCGCTACCCCCGTGGCGCCGCGGCCCGTTGCAGCCGGTCGTTGATGGCGGCGCCCAACCCCGCTTCCGGCACCGGCATCGCCGCGATCCGGCGCAGGCCCAGCCGCTGCCCTTCGCGGTCCAGCGCCCGCAACCCCTCGAACAGCCGCGCCGCCGCTTCGGCCACATCGCTGGCGCCGCTGAGCTGGAACATCGCGCCCGCCCCGGGCAGCGCCGGCCCGAACGCCAGCAGCGCCTCGTCGCCAGCCGCCTCCATGGCATCAAGCCGCACCGGCAGCGTCGGCGCGTAATGCGACACCAGCAGGCCGGGCGAGCGCAGGCCGCGCGCCGCCTCGGCCGCGCGCGGCGTGATGCCGCGTCCGACCGGGCCGACCAAAGCCTCGATCGCCTCGACCGCCACGCCGCCGGGGCGCAGCAGCACCGGCCTAGGTCCGGTGAGATCCAGCACGCTGCTCTCCACCCCCACGGCGCAGGGGCCGCTGTCGAGCACGGCGGCGATGCGTCCGGCGAGTCCGGCCAGCACATGCGCCGCCGTGGTCGGGCTGACCTCGCCCGAGCGGTTGGCGGAGGGGGCCGCCACCGGACGCCCGACCGCGCGCAGCAGCGCCAACGCCTGCGGATGCGCCGGCACCCGCACCGCCAGCGAGTCCAAACCGGCGCCGGCCAGCAACGCCACGTTGCAGGTGATCCGGCGCGGCAGCACCAGCGTCAGCGGCCCCGGCCAGAAGGCGTCCGCCAAGCGCCGCGCCATGTCGCCCGGATGCACGTCGGCGAACGCCGCGCCGGCGGTGGGGTAGTGGCAGATCAGCGGGTTGAAATGCGGCCGGCCCTTGGCGGTAAACACGGCGGCAACCGCGCGCGGCTGCGTGGCATCGGCGCCCAGGCCGTATACCGTCTCGGTCCCGAACGCGACCAGCTCGCCTGCCAGCAGCAGCGCCGCCGCGTCGGCGATGCCCGCCGGGTCGGCAGCCAGATACGCCGTCAAGCCGCCCCGAAGCAGACGAACGGCGGGTTCTCCCAACCGGGCTTGCCGTAGCCGAGCGGCGCGCCGTCGAGCGTGCGCACCGACCCGCCGGCCGCCTCCAGCAAGGCCTGCGGCGCGGCGCTGTCCCATTCCATGGTGCGGCCGAAGCGGGGGTAGAGGTCGAACCGGCCCTCGGCGATGCGGCAGAACTTCACCGCCGAGCCGATGTTGCTGACCGAGGCGATATTGCGGCCGGCGAGGTATCTCGCGACCTGCGGGTCGGCGGCAAGCGCCCGGCTGGCGATCACCGCGAGGCCGCTGTCCGGTGGCCGCCGCGCCGCGATGGCCCGCTCGCCGGCGGCGTCGCGCTTCCAGGCGCCGTGGCCGACGATGCCGCCGAACAGTTCGCCATGCGCCGGCACGCCGACCACGCCCAGCACCGGGCGGCCGTCGCGCACCAGGCCGATGTTGACGGCGAAGTCGGGCCGCCCGGCGGTGAACTCGCGGGTGCCGTCCAGCGGATCGACCAGCCACAGCTCGCTGCACGACGGCGGCAGATGGCCGGCCGCCATTTCCTCCTCCGCGACCACCGGGATGTGCGGCGCGGCGCAGCGCAGGCCGGCGGCGATCAGCGCCTCGGCGGCGTGGTCGGCCTCGGTCACCGGCGTGGCGTCGGCCTTGGTCAGCGTCTCGAACCCGCGCGCGCGGATCGCCATGATGACCGCTCCCGCCTGACATGCCAGATCCGCCGCGAGCGAGAGCAGTGCCAGATCGTCCATCCGCCGCTCTTAGCACGCTTGCGGGGGGTGCAAAGCGCGCGCGTGCTGCTACGCTGCCCTTCTTGTATGCCAGTCAAAATGCCCTCGGAGTCTAAACGGATGCTCGATATCGCCTTCGCCCAGCCCGCCTTGCCGACCGCGGGCGCCCTCGTGCTGCTGGTGGCGGAGTCTGCGGCCGAGCCGGCTGCGCACGAAGCCCTGTTCGCCGCCGCCGACGAGGCGACCGGCGGCACCCTCACTCGCGCCGTGGCGGTGGCGGAGTTCCGCGGCAAGGTCGGGCAGGCCACCACCATCCTGGCGCCCAGCGCCGCGCTGACGCGGGTGATCCTGGTCGGCGTCGGCAAGCCGGGCGAACTCACGAAATTGCAGGCCGAGGAGGCTGGTGGCCACGCCGCCGCCGCCCTGGCGCGCGAGGCCACGGCCAGCGTCGACGCTTCCGCGCTGTCGCCGGAGCTTGCGGCGCATGTGGCGCTGGGTGCGGCATTGCACGGCTACCGCTTCGACCGCTACCGGACCGCCGAGAAGGCCGAGGACAAGCGGCTGCTGGCCAAGCTCACGGTGTTGACCGCGAACATCGACGCCGCCGCCGCCGCCTGGGCGCCGCTCAAGGGGGTGGCCGGCGGCGTCTTCCTGGCGCGCGACCTGGCCAGCGAGCCGCCCAACGTGCTGAACCCGGCCGAGATGGCGGAACGCTGCCGTGCGCTCACTTCGCTTGGCCT
>JAABUQ010003503.1_pt1 | contig 28672 bp, 23 predicted proteins | sample 5560001 | NCBI WGS metagenome assembly JAABUQ01 (sample SAMN10711888, study PRJNA513371) | rock metagenome | isolation source: Antarctica rocks | place: Antarctica: Victoria Land, Finger Mt nord | collected 2015-12-18 | reverse complement strand
TGCGCGAGATCCTTGTGACGCCGGGCCAGGTTGTGGCCGGCGATGTAGACGTGCATCGCACCGTCGCCCGGGGGTCCGACCCGCTCGAGCATGCTCACCGCGCCGGTGATCGGGCTGACGTGATGGCCGTATTTCGCCAGCGTCACCTCGGGAGGAACCACGCGATGCCCGCCGTCCTCGGTGAAGTTCTTCGGTCGGCTGATCAGGGTGAGCGGCCCCGACGGCTCGCCATTCCCGGTCGCGCGGGTGCCGCACGCCGGGCAATACGGGAGTCGGATCAAGGTATGGGATTTCGACTGGAACGTCAGCACGTCGAACGTGTGGACCTTTCCGTCAAGCTCCGGGTGGCCGCCCGTGGCGATCCAGGTCGCGACCGCGTTGGCCGCCAGACCCCAGGCGACGGCCAGGGTGGCCGGGGAGCACGCGGGGTCGGTGGCGGCGACGCCGAGGGGACCCCGTTTCGACTCCAGATAGCTCTCCACGGGACAATTGGCGCGGAGCCGCTGGGCCAGGCATTCCCAACACCCGGTGACGCCGGGGCGGAAGAGCGGCCCCACCCAGACCTGGCGCCCGATGGGCCGGAACAGCAGCCAGGGCCTTTTGTCGCGGAGCGCCTCCGCGTTGAACCCCTCCAGGTCTTCTCTCAGGTAACTGTCGACGGGCACGATGTCGAGTCGGCCTTTTTCCTCCACCCGGACATGCAAAGCGTCCAGCAGACTCAACAGGGGCGTTGCGTCCAGGCCGATCGCCCGGACCGCGACGGTCGTGTCCGCCAGGCGCTTGGTCGCCTCCCCCGGGTCGACCTGCTGCGCCGACCAGAGGGCGGCCTCGCCAGCCGGCAGCGAGCCCTCTTCCTCGCACAGATATCCGCTCTTTTCGAGTTGGGCCAGCAGGTAATAGACCTCGGCGGGGGACGCCTGAGCCTGGAGCTGGTCGCAAACGTCGTCCGCGGTCAGGCCCGCTCCGAGGCACGGGACGACCAACTCATAGAGCCGGCCCCGCAACAAGGTCTGCTTGGCGCCTGCGAGGACGAAGGCCCCCTCGCCTGGCACGACTTCCACGCGGAAATGGGGCTTGAATCTCGGGTGGTTTAGCATGATCTCGAGCGTCAGGACCGACGGGAAAGGTCTTGGGGCGTGGAACGTTCGGGGGTTGCAAGCTCGCCGTCCGGCGGGCGGTCGAGCTTGCAGGGTCGGACGTTCACGCCTCGTCGCAGCCACGGCAGCCGCGACAACCACCGCAGCCGCAGCCCCCGCAACGGCCGCAGCCGCCGGAGTGCGAATCGGCCCCCATTGACGGGCTCAGTTCCTCCTCCGAAAGGTCGCCGCACGGGGAGGCCGGCAGGATGTAATGCCGGACGCTTTCCGAGTCCTCAACCACATTGATCCGCGCCTCGGGCGAGACTTCCAGGCCGAATTCGCGCAAGACGACCTTGGGGTTCGCCAGCAGGCGGGCCTTGAACTCGGCGTCGGCCCACGCCCGGGCCACGATCTGGCTCCATTGCTTCTCGTGGAAGCGTTGCTGATCGCTCACGGTCTTCCCCCTTTCCAGGCAACCTGCCCGAGAGGCTCGCCGAGCCCGCCCGTTGCGAGACCCGCCGACCCAATCGCGGCCAGGATCAGGTTGAGCATAACACGGGCCATCCGCCAGAACACAGCCGTCAAGTCCCGGTCGCATCCGGGACGGCGACCCTCAATAATCGCTCCCTCACCAGTCGACGCGCGAGGACGAGCTTGCCCTCGGCCCCCAGGCCCTCGGGCAGGTCGCGGACGGGGAAGCGGGCGGTCTTCGCGACGAAGCCCAGGGCGGCGGCGATCTTCGAGGGGCCGCCGATCTTCCCGCCCGGAAACTCGATCGTCACCCAGCCCCCGTCCTGGACGACCCGACAGATCGCTCCGGGACTTCGCTCCAGCACCGTATCCCGGTCGAGAATCGCCACCGGCTCGGGCGGGAGGAAGCGGGCGTCCGGGAGCGGCTGGAGCTGGCTGAAGAAACGGTCGTCGAGGTTCCTCACGGCATCCCCGAGGCGGGCGTGACGCGAGAGGTCTTCGAGCAATCGCCGGAACCGCCCTGCCGGGGAGCCTTCCAGGTCCTTGCCCGCCAGGACGCCCGCGGGCACCGATTCGCGGAAGCTCTCGTCGTTGCGTGTCGCCTGGTCGATGGCCTCGTGCAGCAAGTCGGCCCAGCGGATGACATTGACCCCGACCGTCAGGTGCAGCGAGGCGCATTCCGAGGTGAAGGCTTCGTGGAGGTATCCACGCGGGATGTACAGGAGGTCGCCCGCCTCCAGGTGGATATCCCTGGGTTCCCCGCGCTGGTCCCTCGGCACCTCGAAGCGCTCCCCCACCAGGGGGAAGGGCCGGGGGCATCCGAATAATCGCCAGTGCTTCGACCCCTCCAGTTGGAGGACGAGCACCTCATGCGTGTCGAAATGGACGTCGAAGCCCTGCGCCCCTCCAGGAGTCAGGTACATGTTGGCATGGACGGGGCAGCGGAACGTGGATTCGAGGTTCCGGCAGAGGACGGCCACGGGGGACCATCGCTGTTGCATCGTCATGATGACGAGCGTCTTCCCTCGCGAATAAACTTCGTGCAGTTCAGTGATTCCCGGGAACGAGGTCCCTTCCAGTCCCAGCCGATCGGCGAGCCATCCCTGGACGTAAGTTTCCTCGCGTCGGGCGTCCTTGCGCAACGCGCCTTGGTCAGCGAACTTCGGCCGGGTGAAGGCAATCACGCGGTCGACGTCAGCCGTCGAGAGCAGGCCGGCATAGTGCCCTGGATCACCCCTCGGGATGACGAGCGGCTGCTTTTCCCAGTACTCACCGAGGAAGGTCTCCACCCCGATCGGCTCGACGAGCCTGGCCATGTCGAAATTCGCTGCCGGCATCGAATCGTGCTCCTCCGGGCTCCGGGAGCGGGAATGCCCGGGAACATCGCCGTTGAAGAGGGGTAAGGGAGCCGCGCAATCCGCAAGGGTTCGTTGGCAAGTATCACGCCGCGAATCCAGGTGGGCAAGACGGGTCCTCGTCCCGCACCCAGCACGGCGGGCGGCATCAATTTCGCTGGAGTTCTCGATGCATCCCGGGTTGAGGATCTCCGCGTCAAGAGCGGTGTGATGGGGAAATCGCATCCAGCAGGCTGTCCTGCCGACGCTGTATGGGAAGGGACTTTCGGGCGGCTCGATCCGATTGGGCGTCTCGTTGCCGCTGCTCGGGAAGTGCGGTTCATGAGGGGTTCGACGCGGGATCTCAGTCCGGGAATTTCAAGGCGGGCCGGAGCACCGACCCTCGGCGGGCGGGATGCGGGCTCGCGGATATCCGTTCGGGGAGGTGGGCGATGCGAACTGCTTGGAAATGGTCCTGGCCGCTGGCGGCCTTGGTCGCCTTGGTGTCACCAGCCCGGTCGGCGGAGCAGGAAAAGACCGTCCCGGAGGCCGGGGCGGTCCGCGTCATGCTCCTGCGGCAGGAATCGGTCCGGGACGAGCTGAAGCTCACCAAGGATGAGACCGAGAAGGTCCACACCTTCATCGACAAGCAATGGAAGAAGGCCCAGGAGATCGAGGAACTTAAGCCCGAGGAACGGGAAACGAAGTTCGCCGCGATGGCCAAGGAGAACGAGCAGTTCCTGAAGGAGGTGCTTGAGCCCCGGGAAATCGAGCGGCTGGATCAGATCACCATGCAAGTGGCTGGCATGCTCTGGGTCACGCAGCCGGAGGTCGCCTCCAAGCTCCAGCTTACCGAGGCGCAGAAGACGAAGGCCAAGGGGCTCCAGCTGGAGGCCCGCAAGGAGATGCAGGAGCTGATCCATTCGGCCACCCGCGAGGGCAAACAGGAGAAGCTCCGCGAACTCCGAGCCACCAGCCGCAAGCGGCTCATGGAACTCCTGACCGACGAGCAGGAGGCCAAGTGGAAGCAGTTGGCGGGTGCGCCCTTCGAAGGGCGTCTGCGCTTCGGGGAATGACCCCGACGCCTCCTGAGTCTCCCGGAAACGAATTGGGCGTGAGCCCCCTTCCGCTTTGCTACGATCCTCTTTCCTGAGCGTCCCGTCAGGGTCGGCAGCCCTCCCGATTGACGGGGGCGCGGCGCGCCGCGAAACTGGTCCGGTCCGGTCGGTCGCGGGTCGCGGGTCGCGGGTGCGATCCGCGAACCCGCCGGCCCCGCCAGGGGATCACGCCGCGATGACCGTGCGAGCGATGTGGGTGATGCTGGGTACGCTGGCTACGCTGGCGGTCGCCTACCGATACTATAGCGCGTTCCTCGCCGCGAAAGTCGCGGCCCTCGATGACACGCGGAAGACGCCCGCCTACACCCAAAACGACGGGCAGAACTTCCACCCGACGAACCGCTGGGTCCTGTTCGGCCACCACTTCGCGGCGATTTCCGGGGCGGGGCCGCTGATCGGGCCGGTGCTGGCCTTGCAGTTTGGCTATCTGCCGGGCCTGATCTGGCTGGTCGTGGGCGTCTGCCTGGCGGGGGCGGTGCAGGACATGATGGTCCTGGTCGCCTCGACCCGCCGCGCCGGCATGAGCCTGGCGGGGATCGCCCGGGCCGAGATCGGGCCCGTCGCCGGGGCCGCGACGGGCCTGGCGATCCTGTACGTCATCGTCATCGCCCTGGCGGGGCTGGGGATCGTCGTGGTCAAGGCCCTGGGGGGCGAAGAGGTCCCGTTGAAGGCGGCGACAGCGCTGGCCTATCCCGAGAAGGCCCCTTTCACCAAGGTCTCGTCGCCGACCATGCCGACGATCCTGGAGATCCCGCCCGGTTCGGAATATCGCTTCGACAAGACCTCTCCGCCGCTGCGATTCCACGAAGGCTTCAAGCTGTCCATCCCGAGGGGGGCGCCTCCGAAGACGGAAGTGGGGGGGAAGGATCGACTCGTGCTGATCTTGCCCGAGGGCTCGAAGCGCCTCGTGCCCGGCAGTTCCTGGGGGACGTTCACGATCGCCTGCACGATCCCGATCGCGCTGCTGGTGGGCCTTTACATGTACCGATTCCGCAAGGGGAAGGTCGGGGAGGCGTCGGTGCTCGGGGCGGTCGGGGTCCTGGCGGCGACGGCGGCGGGGGGCTGGGTCTCGCAATCGCCCTATGCCCCTTACTTCGAGCTGACCCGGAACGGGATCATTGGCGCGATCGCCGTCTACGGGTTCATCGCGGCGGTCCTGCCGGTCTGGCTGCTGCTCTGCCCTCGCGATTACCTGTCGAGCTTCCTCAAGATCGGGACCATCGCGCTGCTGGTCGTCGGCGTGATCCTGGCGAATCCGACGCTGAAGGCCCCGGCGATCAACACGATGTTCGCTTCGGGCGGCGGCCCCTACTTCAACGGGCCGATCTTCCCGTTCTTGTTCATCTGCATCATGTGTGGCGCGATCTCAGGCTTCCACGCCCTGGTGGCCTCCGGCACGACGCCCAAGATGATCGAGCGCGAGTCGGACATCCGCGCGATCGGCTACGGGGCGATGCTGATGGAAGGGCTTGTCGGCGTGGTGGCCCTGATCGCCGCGGCGGCGTTACCCAGCTCGATGTACTACGACATCAACATCGACCTCGCCCGACGCCCGCAGTTCGCGCAACAGCTCGCGGCGTTCGGCGTCGACCAGGAAGACGGGCATGACCTCGTGCGGATGGAGGCGGACGTCCGCGAGTCGCTCCACGGCCGGACGGGAGGGGCCGTGACCCTGGCGGTCGGCATGGCTCGCATCTTCACGGACGCGGTGCCGGGCTCGCGGGGGCTCGTCGCGTTCTGGTACCACTTCGCGATCATGTTCGAGGCCCTGTTCATTTTGACGACCATCGACACCGGGACGCGCATCGGTCGGTTCCTGGTCCAGGAGATTCTGGGCAAGCTCTGGAAACCGTTGGGAAATCTCGACTGGGCCCCCGCGTCGCTGCTGGCGACGAGCCTCGTCGTCTTCGGCTGGTCGTACTTCATTTACACCGGGACGGTCGACACGATCTGGCCGATGTTCGGCATGGCCAATCAGCTCTTGTCGGTGATCGCGCTCACGGTCGTCACGACCGTGCTGGTCAACTCCGGCAAGGCAAGGTACGCGCCGATCACGCTCCTGCCGATGCTGTTCGTGGCAAGCACCACCACCACGGCCGGATACCTGGAGATCACCGGCAAGTATTTCGGCTGGATCAAGTCCGGTCAGGTGCTCAAGGGGACGCTCAACATCGGCCTGACGGCGATGCTCCTGACGTGCATGCTCCTCGTCGTGGGCTCGGCGGCGCTGCGGTGCGCGAACGTTTTGCGAGCCGGAAAGCCGGCCCCGGTCGAAGTCTGATCCTCGTAGGGCGTAGGAAATACGCCATCCCTTATGGATCGGTAGGTGATGGCGTATTTCCTACGCCCTACGAGGGAATGAAGCGACTCCGTCAACCGATCGCCGCGTCGGGATCGGGCGCGATGGGCCGGGACATCACGCTGTGGTGGCGGCCGTAGGCGAAGTAGATCACGAGTCCCAGCGCGAGCCAGGCAACGAGCCGCGCCCAGTTTTCCCAGGGAAGGGAGAACATCAGGATCAGGCAGGTGACGATGCCCAGGATCGGCACGAGCGGGACCAAGGGCGTGCGGAAAGGACGGTGCGCGTCCGGGTATTTCTTGCGCATGATGAGCACGGCGGCGCAGACGATCACGAACGCCAGCAGCGTCCCGATGTTCACGAGTTCGGCCAGGATGGTGAGCGGGAGGAACGCGCCCATCAAGCCGACGAAGATTCCGGTGAGGATCGTTGACTTCCAGGGGGTGCGGAACCTCGGATGAATGGCGCTGAAGAACGAGGGGGGGACCAGGCCGTCGCGGGCCATCGCCAGCAGGACTCGGGGCTGGCTGAGCATCATCACCAACAGGACAGACGTCATCCCGGCCACCGCGCCCAGGGAAATCAGGAACTGCGCTTTGGGGAGCCCGACCTGCTTGAAGGCGTCGGAAACCGGGGCATCGACGTTGATCTTCTGATAGGGAACCATGCCGGTAAGAATCGCCGCGACGGCGATGTACAGCAGGGTGCAAACGATCAGCGACGTCAGGATGCCGATGGGCACGTCACGCTGGGGGTTCTTCGCCTCCTCGGAGTGGGCGGAGACGGAGTCGAACCCGATGTAGGCGAAGAAGATCGTCGCCGCGCCGGCGAAGACGCCCTTGGGTGGTCCGCCGTCCCCCTTCCAGAATCCGTGGCCAAAGAAGCTGATCCCACCGTATCCAAAGGGTGCGAAGGGCTTCCAGTTGGCCGTCTTCACGTAGAAGGCGCCGAGGACGATCACGAGGACGACGATCGCCAGCTTCAAGAGGACCATCGACGCGTTGAAGCGGGCGCTTTCCTTGATGCCGATGACCAGGATGACCGTGATGAGGGCCGCGATAATCAGGGCAGGGAGGTCGATGACCGTCCCCGTCGAGACGAGGCGCATGACGCTCTCGCCCGTCTCGGCCCAATTCGCGCCGGGCATCGGGTCCTTCTTGGGGATCAGTTGGAAGACCTGCCCGGTTGGCCCGTCCTGGACGATCCGCCGGAATTCCTCGTAATTGAACGGGGCCTTGGTCATCCACGCCGGCAGATGGACGCCGAAGATCCCGAGGAAGTCCTGGAAGTAGTGTGACCAGCCGTGGGTGACCGTGGCCGCGCCTACGGCGTATTCCAGCACAAGGTCCCAGCCGATGATCCAGGCGAAGAGTTCACCGAGGGTCGCGTAGGCATAGGTATAGGCCGACCCGGCGACGGGAACCATCGCGGCGAATTCGGCGTAGCAGAGGGCGGCGAAGATGCAGGCGACCCCGGCGGCGACGAACGAGAGGGTCAGGGCGGGCCCGGCCTTGTCGTGGGCGGCCACGCCGGTCAGCACGAAGATCCCCGTGCCGATGATCGCGCCGACGCCCAGACTCGTCAGGCCGACGGGACCGAGAACCCTGCGGAGTCGGTCCTCGCCCTTCATCTCGTCGAGCAGGAGGCCCAGCGGCTTCCTGGTGAACAGGTGGCTAACCTTTGCCATCCGCGGTCGCTCCGGGTCGAATTGAACAAGAAAAGGCGGAGGCCGGAATGGCCCCCGCGCGGCGGGCGTGGTGGTCGGACCTTCTCAAGTCGGTCACTTGGCGTCGGGCAGTTCCTGGACCTCGACCTTGCGGATCTGGACGTGGCTGCCGGGGTCGTGCTGCTGGAAGGCGAAGAAGCCTTCGGTATAGGTGTTCTTGGGGTCGGTGAAGTCGACCACCTTCTCGTCGTTGACCTTGATGGTGATGTGGTTGCCGACGGCCTCGACCTCCTGGGTGAACCAGGTATCGGGCGGGACGAGCATCTTCTCGACCTTCACGAAGTTGTACAGCGTGCCCGTCCGCGCGGGGTCGCCGTGGGTGCTGTTGATCTGCGCCTCGTATCCCTTGGGAAATCCGGGGCCCTTGGCCGTGCGGAAGTACATCCCGGAGTTCGCCTTGTCCGCGATCTTGACCTCGGCGCGGTACTTGAAGTTCTTGTAGTGGCCCTTGGGGCTGAACAGGTGCGAGACGGGGCCCGAGCCGTGGATGATCCCGTCCTCGACCTTCCAGCTCTTGGAGACATCGGACTTGCCCGAGCCGTCGAAGGCTTCCCAGCCGTCCAGATTCTTGCCGTTGAAGAGGGCGACATAGCCATCTTCGGAGGGCTTGGCGGCATCCTTATCCTTGTCCTTCGATTTGTCGTCAGCGCAGGCCGCCGGGGCGAGGGCCAGCGCGAGGGTCGCGGCCCAGGCGAGTTGTCGAGACAAAGGTGTTCTCCCTGGTCGGTGTCGGAAATCCAACGGTCGCGGGGCCGTTCGCCCCACCGGTTGAGCGAATCTAACCCAACCGGGCGCCGGTTTCCAGCGGGGCCCGGCGTGACCTTTGACCTCGCCGCGCCGCCGGTTTACGATGGCCCCGACGTGCCGACCAGAGCCCTCGCAACCCGGGAGAACCCGCATGAGAGACGCCCGACGACTTACCCTCCTCACCTCCCTGGCCCTGGCCCTGGCCGCGATGGCCGTCGGCGCCAGGGCGCAAGACAAGGCCGAGCCGAACCCGCTCCGGGCCCAGCCGAAGTCCAACGAGGCCTGGTGGATGCAGCGCCATGAGAAGTTTCTGGAACGGACCAAGAAGGGGGACGTCGGCCTGCTGTTCATCGGCGACTCGATCACGCAAGGCTGGGAACAACCCGGCCAGGACGGCAAGGCCGGGCCCGCGGAGATCTGGGAACGGTTCTACGGCCCCCGTCAGGCCGCGAACCTCGGCATCGGCGGCGACCAGACCGGCCACGTCCTCTGGCGGCTCGATCACGGCGAGGTCGAGGGCATCACCCCGAAGGTCGCCGTCGTCATGATCGGCACCAACAACGTCCCCTCGGGCGACTCCCCCGAGGACATCGCCGCGGGGATCAAGGCCGTCGTCGCCAAGCTCCGCGAGAAGCTGCCCGAGACCAAGGTGCTGCTCCTCGCCGTCTTCCCCCGAGGCGAGAAGCCCAACGCCCTGCGCGATCGCATCAAGGAGATCAACGAGCGGATCAGCAAGCTCGACGATGGCGGCAAGCACGTCAAGTATCTCGACATCGGCCAGAATTTCCTGGCCGATGACGGGACGCTCCCGAAGGACGTCATGCCCGACTCCCTGCACCTTTCGCCCAAGGGCTACCGCATCTGGGCCGACGCCATCGAGCCGACCCTGTGGGACCTGATGGAGCGCAAGTCGTAAGCCTCGCGGACGCGGCGGCCCAGGGAGTGAAGCCCGGGCCGCCTGCTCCCCCGTTCAGCGCACCTCGACGGGGTCGATCTTGACCTTTTCGGAAACCTGGAGGATGGGCATCATCGCGTCGAACGGGGAAACGCCGTCGAGGCTCGTGTCGGAGAGCTTCAGGTGGGTGGCGTCGACCTCGGTCTGGTCGAAGGTGGCGTCGATGGCCACCCAGCGGCGATTGATGTAGACCTCGTTCCACATGTGGCCCCCAAACCCGCCCAGGTGCTCGACGTAGAGCAGGCCGACCGCCACCCGCGCGGGGATGCCCGCGGCGCGGCACATGGCGGCAACCAGGACGCTGTGCTCGGTGCAGTCGCCCTTGAGGTTGACGGCGACCTCGCTGGCGGTGGCGAAGGCGGTCTCGTAGTTCTTGGTCTTGATGTTCGCGGCGACCCAGTGGTCGATGGCCACCGCCTTTTGCCAGGGCGACCTGGCGTCGCCGACGGCCTTGCGCATCAGGCCGACGATGGTCGGGTCTTCGCTGTTGACCAGGGGGTTGGGCCTGGTGAACGCCGCGTCGACGGCCTCCGAGCCGGGCTGGCCCGCGTCGGGGCCGGCGGTCTTCACCGTCAGGGTTGCCGACTTCGACCCCTTGTCGACGCGCCAAGTCTGGCGGCGGTCGGCGGGGAAGAGGTCGGCGGGGTCGTCCCCCTTGCCGTTGGCGGTGACGCGGTACACGACCTCTCGCGTCTGCTCGGGCCGGGGGATGGCGCGAACCTTGACCAGGGTGGCCTTGATGATGTCGAACTTGCCGTCAAAGGGGGCCAGGGCCGCGGCCTTGGTGGTCCGGTAGGTGGTCACGCCCCCGAGGAGGTCGCTGAAGGTCTTCAGCGCCTGGCCGCCGTCGTCGAACCAGTAGACGACGTCCATGTCGTCCTTGCGCTTGCCCTCAAGGGTTGTGACCTTCGTCTGGACCTTCAGCAGCGTCCGCGTCTTGCCGCCGCCGAGGGTCACCTCCTCGCGGTCCTTCGCGGTCAGCGTGATCAGGCAGATCTCGTTGGACATGGGCAGAAACGTTTTGATCCGCCTGGACTCCCCGGGCTCCAACGGCTTGCGGGCCACGCTCTGCTCGACGGCGTAAGGCCCCCGCACGTCGTTGGGCCAGTCGAGCACCTTCTGAGACTTGGTGCCGCCGGCCTCGAACGTCATCGACATCTTGCCGTCGAGGACGTCGCCGGAGGTCTTCAACTCGGCCTCTCCGGTGCCCGCGCGGAAGTCGAGCCGCAAAACCTCGCCGTCGATCGTCTCGATGGTCCCCTGGCGGAGCTGCATCGAGAGCTGATCCTTCCCCCTCTTGAAGCTGAGGATCTGACTGACCTTGACGTTCAGGAGGTCCTTGCCCTGGTGCTTCTCCTTGATGGGTTCCACCTTGGTGTGGACATAGCCGACCTTGCTTCCCGCCAGGTAGGTCGCATCCCACGCCTCCTCGGCCGAGGCGGGCAGGCAGGCCCCGAACACGAGCAAGGCCGCGGACAACGTCCGGCGGGTTCGGCCGGTCCAATTCATGGGAGAGTCCATCAGGAAAGGTTCCAGCGGGGGCGGGGCCCGGTTCGCGCATTCGCGACAACGGCGCGGGCCTTCACTATGGCCGAAAGCGCGACACGGCTCAAGTTCAGGAGGGGAGGAGCCCAGCGAATGGCGGCTCAGCCGACGGAAATGTCCGCGAAGAGGCGTTCGCCCGACAGGAGTTCCAGCGCGGCCTGGAGCGCAAGCTGGCGGGTGTGGTGGCAAGCCACATGGCCTCGGATCGTGACCCGGCCGTCAAATTCCTCGACGCACAAACCCTGGATCCGGCCGTGCGTCATGCTCCGGACCGAGACTTCCACCCGTTGAATCAACGGAGGAGGGACTTCGGGTGCGAGGGCCGGGGACATGGCGGATCTCCGATGTCGGGGAAGCCGACGGTCCTTGACGGCCAATCGACGGGGATGTGCAAGCCCCAACCGTCATGGTCGCGACTCGAAATCCATTGTGATCCGGGCCTCCGCGACGGGCAAGCGCGAATCCTGGCCGTCTCGCCGATTTCCCGACAATCGTCCGAGTGGATGCGTTCCTCAACCTGGCGGGCGTCCCCCGCTCGCGGCCTGCAACTCGCGAACCAGCGAGTTGAGCTCGTTCCGGTCCCAGCGTTCGACGGCGCCCTTCCAGCGGTCCCAGAACGGCTCACGCCCCAGCCCGGTCAGCTCGGCGAGCCTCCCGAGGTTGTACCCGAGCTGCAAGAGCGACCGGCGGTCGTCCGCGCCCCTCGCGACGATCTCCGCGATCTTGGCGATGCAATGTTCCAAGTCGAGAACCTCGCCCGCGCCGCCCCGAGCCGCGACGTGATGGAGGGCCGTCAACCGGGCACGCCGATCAGGTCGAGCATCGGGAATTCCCGGCCGAGGACCGCGATGGGCGAACATCCCAGCCACCGTTGCAAGAGCGTCGCGTAGACCGAGCGGAAGTCGGTCGTGTGGATCAGGTCCCCTTCGTCCAGCGTGTCCAGGCCGGGATGGCGCCCGGCGAGGCCGCCACGGACGCCACGGCCCATCAAGAAGGCGCAGGAGGCCGCGCCGTGGTCGGTGCCTCGGCTGGCGTTCTCCTCGACCCGCCTGCCGAACTCGCTGAAGACCAGCACGATCACCCGGTCGGCCAGCTTCCGTGCGGCCAGGTCCTTGTCAAACGCGGCGAGGGACTGCGCCAGCGTGCCGAGGAGTTCCCCGTGCTCGTTGGCCTGCTCGGAGTGCGTGTCATACCCCCCTTGCGATGCGTAGATGACGCGGGAGCCAACGTCCAGGGCCAGAATCTTCGCGGCCTGGCGCAGCTGGTCGCCCAACTCTCCCTGGGGATACTCCACCGGAGAAGACTCCGCGGCGGTCGCGGCCTTGAGCCGGTCGGCGACCTGGTACGCCGAGCTGGCCTGCTGGCGCAGGAATGCCAGGGGACCCTGGGACGCCCCGGGGCCGTTGGCCAGCTTGCGCCTCATCAGATCAACGTCCGCCTCGGTCGAGAGGGCGTCGAGCTGACCGAGGACCGGCGAGGAGCCTTTCTCTCCGCGGAGGGCCTGCGGCAAGGGCCCCGCCAGCGCCAGGCCGCGAAGGGGCTCCCTGCCCTGTTCGGGGACCGTGGCGTCGAGGTATTTCCCGAGCCAGCCCGCGGCGAACGGCCGCTTCGCGAGGCTGGCGGTGTGCCAGATCTCCATCGAGCGGAAGTGCGAGCGATCCGGCTCGGGGTATCCGACCCCCTGCACGACCGCGAGCCGCCCTTCCTTGAAGAGTTCCGCCATCGCGGCCATCCGCGGGTGGAATCCGAACTGATCGGTCAGCCGGATGGCGTCCTTCGCGGGGATTCCCAGGGTGGGCCGGGCCTTGTTATAGCGGGAGTCCCCGATCGGGACCAGGGTGTTGAGGCCGTCGTTGCCGCCGGTCAGCTCGACGACGACCAGAACGCCGTCGGTTCGGGCCACGCGGGCGGATTCCTCCGCGGCGCGGGCCAGCAGACCGGGCACGGCACCGCCGAGCGTGACGAACGAGAGGCCCGCCCCGTATCGCAAGAATTCCCGACGCGACGCGCTCATGGTCAATCCTCCGTTGGCCGTCAGTAGATCCAGGATTCCGGCATCCCCAGGAGGGTCGCGATCGCTTCGCGGACCTTCGCCTTGCGGAAGCCGTCGTCGTCACCAAATTTGTCGGGTGCCGGGGCCGCGCCGTCCAGGACGAGGGCCTTGGCGAGCGCGCCGCGAGGCTCGGCGGGGAGGTCCCCCTGGAGCAAGACTTCCGCCAGCAGCGACACGATGGCGGCCGGGTCCTTCTCGGCGTCCGGGACCACGCGGGCGACGTCGAGGTGGGAGCCCAGGGGGTTGTCGTCCTCCAGCGAGGACACGGTTCGGGCGAATTCCGTCCGGGCGGCGAAGGTGGTTTCGTTGATCCACGCCTTCTCGCCATCCCAGCCCTTGACATCCGGCGGCGCCAGCAACGATTGCCCCATCGGCTCCAACTGCTCCGCCATCGCCCCCGACGGCCAGCGCGGGCGCAAGGTCCGGACCGTCCCGACCACCAGCTCGGCCGGGCTGCTGATCCGCTTGCGGAGGCAGTCCGTCGAGTAGAAGTAACGCGACAGGAACAGGTCGCGCAGGAACCATTTCACGTCGAGCTGGGTACGGTTCAGGGCGTCGGCGGCCTCGGCAAGGACGTCTTCCCCCGGCTCGGGCGTCGCGAAGAAGCGGAGGAGCTTCCCGGCCAGGAACCGCGGGGCGGCCGGCTGTTGCAGGATGATCGCGATCACGTCGTTGCCGTCGAACTTGCCCGTTTTGCCGAGGAATCGCTTGGGGCCGGTGTCGTGGTCGTCGGGGTGGAAGACAAATTCGGCCCCGTCGCGGTGCCAGCCGGTGAAGGCGCGGGCGGCGGCCTGGACATCGGCCTCGGTGTAGTTCCCGATCCCCAGGGTGAACAGTTCCATCAGCTCGCGGGCGAAATTCTCGTTGGCGTGCTCCTTGGTGCTGGATTCCCCGTCGAGCCAGACGAGCATCGCCGGGTCCCTGGCGATGGCCAGGACGAGCTCGCGGACACTCCCCCAGGCCAGGCGGCGGAGGGTCTCGACCTGACGGAGCATCAGGTTCGTGTCCTCCACCTTGGCGACGCTGGTCGCGAAATGGCCGTGCCAGAAGAGCGTCAGCTTCTCTCGCAGGGGCGTCCGGGTGCGGGCCATCCGGTACAGCCACCAGGCGCGGGCCTGCTCCGGTTCGCCGAAGTCCACCAGGGAGGATGACACGGCCTCGAAGGTCTTGCGGAACTCAGACTCCTGATCCTCGGCCTCGTCGAAGAGCCCGTCGACCGTCGCCTCAAGTCCCTTCTCGACCGCCTCGGTAACGTCTTCCGGCGCGGCTCCGAACCCCGCGCGACGTAGCAGGTGCGCGGCCTTGCGTCGGTCGAAGGGGTCGGCCCCGTCGGGTATCCAGGGTGCGAAGTAGAGGGGTGCCATCAGAAGGATTCTCTCGGGCCAATCGTCCCGGGCGGTCGAGGAGTTTGGATTCGAGTCGCGGGCGGTTATTCCCCCCTACACCCTCGACCGTCGCACGCGTATCCTCCGTCGGGAAGAGGATTGAGTGCCATCAACGAGGTTTCCACTCATCCGAGCATGCGAAGGTTGCGGACTTTCGAGTCACCGGGCGCCACCGCCTCATGGTATCGTAGGGAGGCGTCCTCCGACGCGGGTATTTCGCCGTGGCGGCCGTCCCTCGGAATTTTTGGAAGGCGTTCGGGTCCAATTAACCGCGATGAACACAGGAACCGAAAAACCTCCGAGTTCCGGACTCGAAGGCGACGCCTGGGGGCCAACGGACCCCTGGCCCCGCCTGACGGAGGGGTGCCGGCGTGGTGACGGCTTGTGCTTCGCGGAGGTCGTCGCCCTGACCGAGCCGCGTCTGAGGCGCCTCCTGGGGCGGATGACCGGCGGGCGGCTGGACCTCGACGATATCGTGCAGGAGACGTATCTGCGCGCCTGGCGGAACCTGCCGTCGTTCCGGGGCGAAAGCCTGCTGCCGACCTGGCTGACGCGGATCGCCATCAACGTCGCGAAGAACCTCGGCCGATCGACCCGGTCGACGCGAGCGACGGTTGCCCTGCACGACGCCCCCGAGCCGGCCTCGGCCCCCTCGGCGCCGCAATGGCGGGAGGATCAGGTGCTCGCGGCCTACGAGCGGGCGCTGGAGCGGCTCTCGCCCGAGATGCGGGCGACCTTCGTGCTTCACGAGACCGAGGGGATGACGTACCAGGGGGTGGCCGACGCCCTGGGGTGCCCGATCGGGACGGTGATGAGCCGGCTGCATCGCGCCCGCGCGCAAATCCTGGGGGATCTGCGGGAGGCCGAGGGGGACTGGGGGCCATGAACGACCACCGCCGGCGCGAACTCGGTCGGTTCTTCGACGGCGAACTGCCCGAGCCGGCCCGCTCGGCTCTGGCCCGGAGCCTGGCCGCCGACGCCGAGGCGATCGGCTACCTCGATGCCCTCCACCGGCTCCGCGGGCTCGCCAACCGCCACGACCCGTCCGACCGTGAGGCGTCGCGAAGGTGGCGGCAAGCTCTCCTCTGGCGGCGCGTGACGGCCGCGGCGGGCGTTTTCCTCCTCTTCGGCTGGGCGACCATTCCCTCCACGACCGAGCGGCCAGTGCCCGAACCCGTCGTCGCGGTGCCAACGGTGCCCCGGCCCGCGGTGACTGCTGTTCAAGCCCCCTCGCCAGCACAGGCAACGCTGCCAGCGCCGGCAACGGAAGGGGCCTCGACGCGGGTGGCGCTGCACCGCTGGGCGAATCAGGCGACCCGCCGCCCGGAGCCGGCGGCGCTGGCGCTCTGGCGGTACGGCCGTGCGGAGAAGCGCCGCGGGCGTGCCGGGGTGGAGATCCTGACGCTGGAACTCGTCAACGCCCCCCCGGGCACCTCGGGGCGTTTGCAACGCGAAGCCCTGGCCAGGCAGTCTGGCCCCTGGACGCGGCCCAGGCCGGAACGGGCCGAGCCCCGCCCCCTGGCGGCCCCCGGGTCGGAACGCCACTCATGATCCTCCTGGCCCCCCTCCTGCTGGCGATGTGCCTCGCCGACCCGCCCGAGCCGGCCACATCCTCCACGGACCCGTTGGCGGAGGCGCGGGCGCGGGCCACCCGCGAAGAGTGGCCAGAGGCCGTCGAGGCGTTCCGCACGTTCCTCCAGCAACACCCCGACGCCCCGGAAGCGGCCGAGGCCCGGTTCTGGGTCGGCTTCTGTCGCGTGAAGCTCGGCGAGGATGACGAGGCCATCGAAGCCCTCCGGCCGTTCGAAACGACCCTGGCCGACGATACCTGGGCCGACGACGCCCTCCTCCACCTTGGCGCCGCCTACCGTTCCAAGGATCAGCGCGACCTGGCCGTCGCCGTCTGGAAGCGCCTGCGCGAGAAGTATCCCGAATCGATCTGGCGGGGCGAGGCGACCCTCAAGATCATCGAAGTCCTCTTCCAGGACGCCCGGGACTACGCCGCCTGCCTGCCTTATTGCGAACGCCTGGTGGAAGAAGTCGAAGACCCCGACGCGAATTCCCGGGCCCGGTTCGCCGGGGCGTATTGCCTCAATGAGCTGAAGCGATTCGACGAGGCTGGCCGCTGGGAAGGCCGCTGGCTCGACCGGGGCGACGCCCACGAGGAAGCCTGGCGCCGCGTCCTGGCCGCCCAGCGGGACCTCCTGCGCGGCAAGCCCGACGCCGCGGTCGGGGCGTTGTCGAATCTGGACGCGGAGTTCCCGGAACTCGACGAGGGGACGCACCTCGACGTCCTGCTCCAGGCCGCCAAGGTCCTTTGCCAGCACGGCAAGGCCGACCGCGCCCGGGAATTGCTGCGGAACGAGCTGCGCCGGCCTTCCAAGCGCGCCGAGGACGACTTCGGCTCGATCCTCGACAGCCTGGAAGAGGCGTACGGGGCCGATCGCCACGACTCCTTTCTGAACACGCTGGCGAACCTCGCCAATGACGGCCGGGTTCCCCTGGTCGTCCGCGTGGCGCTGCGAGAGCGGCAAGTCCAGGCCCTTTGTCGGGACGGCCACGCCGACCGGGCCGCAAACCTCCTGCGCGACGTTCTCGCCCGCGAGGGGGCGGAATACCCCCGGTTCAAGGCGGCCGTCAGCCTGGCGGACCTGCTGGCCGGCGACCGCGACGACCTCCCAGGCGCCATCCGCGTGCTCGACGAGATCCTCCCACGCCTCAATCGTCGCGATTTCGCCCATCAGGTCCGCGGCCAGCTCGCCCGCTTTCGCTCGCAAGCGAAGGCGTCCGGGGGCTGACCTCCTCGACCTCGACCTCGCCCGCGACCTCGCCCGCCACGGCCATGTCGATCACGCCGACCAGCAGAAACCCCAGCGCCATGACGACGAACGGGCCGTCGTAGGCGTGGACCATCGCCCCCAGGACCGCGGGGCTATTCGGCACGATCAGCAGGCCACCGAACCCCACCGCGACCGCGACATGGGTCGCGGCCCAACGCGCTTCGGCCGTCCGGGCGACCTCGATGAGAAAGGCCAGCACGGGGATCAGCAGGACGAGGTCATAAGGCCGGTGGTAGGTGAACGTCGCCGCGGCCGACGCGCACAGGCTGACGAGCCCCAGGACCGCCTTGCGCCGCCAGGCGATCGTCGCGGCCAGCGCCAGGGTGAGGATCAAGAGCGAGAGCAGCGGCCCGGCCCAAGGGGCACCCGGCCAGACGTGATGAGCCAGCGTCGGCGCGTCGATCATCCCGGAGCCCAGTTGCAGGCGAGCCAGGGCAAACCATTCCCTCAACAACGCGAACGGCCCGACGCGAAGCCATGCCGACACGCCGATCATCAGCAACGCCTGGAAGCCCAGCGCGATCCCCAGGGCACGCCATCGCCCACGCGCCAGCAACAACCCCAGGAACGGCAGGGCCATCGTCGGCTTGGTCAGGGCGAGGCCCAACAGGATTCCGGCCGCGATTTCGCGACGGCGTTCGCCGAAGGCGATGGACAGCAGGACCAGCGCCGTCGGGAGCAGGTGGAACTGCCCCAGTCCCATCCCGCCCCGCACCGGCTTGCTCGCGGCCACCGCCAGACAGAACGCCACCTTCAACCACGACGGCCATTGCCGCCCCCAGACAGCCACGATCGTCGCGCACGTCGCCGCCAGGGCGATCAGGTTCAGCCCCAGCCAGGCGGGTTTCAAGGCCGCCGTCTCAAACGGGGCGACCAGCAGCGCGAAGATCGGCGGGGCCGTCGGCGGATAGGTCATGTCGGGGAGAGTGTAGGGGTCGAGGCCCCGGATGAATCGGGCAACCTCCTTCTGGCGGAGCATCAGATCAGCGCTGTCCGTCAGGGCGTGATTCGCGCCCCACCGCAGTCCGATGACGGCCAGCGCGGCGAGGAGTGCCAGCAAGGGCCAGGCGACGATGGGCGTCCGTTCGGTGACGGGGTGGCTCAGGGGGGAACCTCGCTCGCGAGGAGAGGAGTTGCACGATCGGGAAGGCCGTCCGGCGGCCGGCGGCCCCGATGATAAGGACGGGCCATTCCCCTGACAACGCCCCCTTGGTCGCTTGACACCGCCGGAGCCCCGCCTTAGCGTGAACCCCCGATCCCATTCCGGTGGGGCGCAGGTTAATTGAGTGGGGAAGGTGGGCCTCCGGGAATGCATCGCGAGTACGACCCCGCCGACATGCACCATCTGGCGGCCCACGCCTTCCAGGAAGACGAGGGGCACGCCCACGCCGAATCGCACCGGCCCCTCTACGTCCTGACGGCCGTGATCGGCGTTCTCATTGGCGCCGACATCGCGCTCGCCGCCTTGGGCCTCGAAACCTGGCGATCCCCGCTGGGGATTTCCTGGGCGACAATCGCGGCCCTCCTGGGCGGCGCGCGGATCGTCTACGGGGCGCTGGAAGCCCTGCTTGGGGGGAAGGTCGGGGCCGACGTCGCGCTGGCGCAGGCGTGCATCGCCGCGCTGGCGATCGGCAGGCCCTTCGTCGCGGCGGAAGTCGTTTTCATCGCCCTCCTGGGCGAGGTGCTGGAGGCCGTCACCGCCGACCGGGCCTTGCGGTCGATTCGCAGGCTGTTCGACCAGTCGCCCAAGACCGCGCGCGTGCGCCGCGACGGGGCCGAGATCGAGATTCCCGCCCATCGCGTGGTCGTCGGCGACACGGCGATCGTCCGCCCCGGCGAGCGCATTCCGGTGGACGGCGCCGTGATCCTCGGGCGCTCGGCCGTGGACCAGGCGGCGTTGACCGGCGAATCGGCCGCGGTGGATAAGGGCGTCGGGGACGCGGTCTACACCGGCACGATGAACCAGTTCGGGATGCTGGAGATTCGCGCGGAGCGCGTCGGCCACGAGACGACCCTCGGCCAGGTGTTCCGCCTGGTGGCCGAGGCTCAGAAACGCAAGGCGCCACTCCACCGCACCGCCGACCGTCTGGCGCGGTATTTCCTTCCGCTGGTGGAGACCGTCGCCGCCTTGACGCTGCTGGCGGGATACCTCCGCGGCTGGCCCGACACCTGGACCCGCGCGGTGGCCGTGCTGGTCGTCGCCTGCCCGTGCGCGCTCATCCTGGCGACCCCCGCGGCGATCCTGGCGAGCATGGCCTGGCTGGCCCGTCACGGTGTGGTGCTCAAGGGCGGGGCGGCGCTGGAACGCCTGGCCTCGTGCGACACGTTCGCCTTCGACAAGACCGGCACGCTGACCCTCGGCCGTCCAGAGCTGGCGGACGTGGTCCCCCTGCCGCCCTACGACGCCGAGGAATTGCTGCAAATCGTCGCCACGGCCGAGCGGCCCAGCGAACACCCGATCGCGAAACTCATCGCGGGCGAGGCCGGACGCCGGGGCCTGATCCTGACCGAGGTCGAGGAATTCCACGCCCATCCCGGCACCGGCGTCGCCGCGCGGGTCCGCGACGAAGGCGGCGTCTGGGAAATCCTCGTCGGCAACGCCCGCCTCTTCCGCGAGCGGGGCGTGGTGATTCCCGAGGAGGCCGAGGCCGCGCTCCAGTCGCTCGATGACGCCGGGCAGACCTCGATGCTCGCCGCGGTGGACGGCCGGGTTGCCGGCCTGATCGGCATCCGGGACGCCGTCCGGCGCGAGGCTCACGACGTCATCCACGACTTGAAGCACCTCAAAATCCGCGAGATCGCCATCCTGACCGGCGACCGCCCCGCCGCGGCCAGGGCGGTCGCGAAGCGGGTTCACGTCCAACTCGTCGAGGCCGAGATGCTCCCGGCCGACAAGGCGGCCTGGGTCCGCGAGCGTCAGGCCGCCGGCCGCCGCGTGGCGATGGTCGGTGACGGCATCAACGACGCGCCGGCCCTCGCCGCCGCCGACGTGGGCATTGCACTCGGCGGGATCGGCTCCGACCTCGCCGCGGAGGCGGGTGACGTCGTCCTGCTGGGCGACCCCCTGCGCGTCTTGCCCGACCTGGTCGGTCTGTCGCGGGCAACCGTCGCGGTCATCCGGCAGAACATCTTGATCTTCGCCTTCGGCCTGAACGCCCTGGCGATGGGCTCGGCCGTCCTGGGCCTCCTCGGCCCGGTCGCGGCGGCGATCCTCCACCAGGTCGGCTCGCTGCTGGTCCTGCTGAACGCGATGCGCCTGCTGGCCTACGGCGACTGGGCCAACTTCGCTCCCGTGCGAGGGCTGAGGGCTTTCGGAAACGCCGTCCACCGCCTCGACGACCGCCTCGACCCCGGCCTCGTCGCGGCCCGGCTGGCGGCGCGGTGGCGGGTGCTCGCGGTCGCGTCCCTGTTGTTCGCCCTCGGGATGGTCGCCACGTCGGGATGGGTGGCCATCGGTCCGGGCGAAGTAGGTCTGCTGCGGCGGTTCGGCCGATTCGCGGGGACACTGGAGCCGGGGCTCCACCTGCGCTGGCCCGCGCCGATCGAACGCGTGACCCGGCTGGAGCCGGGGCGCGTGCGGGGCGTGACGATCGGCTTCCGCGCGGGGGAGGCGGACCCCGGGACCGGCGCCGTGCGCTGGGAGGCCGAGCATGGGCGCGGGCCCGTCGCGCGCCGAGATGATGAGTCGTTGCTGCTGACCGGCGACGGCCAGCTCGTCGAACTGGCGGCGACGGTGCAATATCACCTGGACCCCGAGGCCCTCGGGCGGTTCGCGTTCGAGACGGCCGACGCCGACGCCGCGGTCCGCCCGCTGGCGGAGTCGGCGGTCCGCGAGGTCGCCGCGAGGAGGACGCTCGGCGACCTCCTGACGGGCCGTCGCCGCCAGGCCGAGGCCGACGCCCTGGCCGACCTGAAACGGCGGGTCGAGCGGTATCGACTCGGATTGATCGTCACGGCGGTCGCCTTCCAGGACGTTCATCCCCCCCTGGCGGTCGTCGACGCCTTCCGCGACGTGTCGCGCGCCGAGAGTGAGAAGCAGCGCCGAGGGGTCGAGGGCCGGACGATCCTCGCCGGCCGCCTCGCCGAGGCGCGCGGGCTCGCCGCCGCCGCCGTCCATGCCGCGGAGGCCGACCGCCTGGGCCGTTCGACCCGCGCCGGGGGCGAGGCCGACGCCTTTGGCGACCGCCTCCGCGCCCGTTGCACCGCCCCGGACCTCGCCGATCGGCGGCTCTACTGGGAATCGATCGCCTCGGCGCTCAGCGGCAGGCCGAAGGTGATCCTCGACCCCGATCGCGCCGGCGGGCATGTGCGGCTCATGCTCCTCCCCGAAACGCCCACCGCCGAGGCCCTGAAGGCGGCCACGCGGCCAATCCCCGCGCGAACTCCCTGACCCGAACGGATCGCCCCGCGGCGATCGAGGCCCATGGATTTCCCACGGGCGCGGACCCGCGAAAGGATGCTCCCGACATGCGTATGGTCCGCCGCGTCGTGCTTCCCCTGGCCATCGTCGTGTTGGCCGTCGCGGTCGCGACCCGGTCGTGGGTGGCGGTTGACGAGACCCAGTATGTCCTCGTGACGGATTTTGGCCGCGTGGTGGCGCGGTATGGGCCGGTGGAGGCGGGTTTCCACGCGAAGTGGCCTTGGCAGTCGGCCCTGGCGATCGACCGTCGCCTCCGGGTGTTCGACCCGCCCGCGCGCGAGGCGATCACCGGCGATAAACGCAATCTCGAAGTCACCCCTTACGTCGTCTGGCGAGTCGCCGACCCCGATCGGTTCGTGCGATCCGCGGGGAATGCCGCCTCGGCCGAGATGCGGCTGGGCGAGCGTGTCTCGGCCGCCCTCAGTGACGCGATCGGCAGCCGGGCGCTCTCCGCGCTCGCCTCGACCGATCCCAGGACCTGGGCCCTCGATGCGCTGACGGAGGAGGTGAAGGCGGAAGTTGCGGGGCGCGCCCGCGACGAACTCGGCGTGGAGGTGGTCGACGTGCGGTTGCGGCGGTTCAACCCGCCCGTGGAAGTCCGCCCGGCCGTCTTCGACCTGATCCGCTCCGAGCGCCGGCAGGTGGCCGCGACGCTGCGGGCCGAGGGGGAGGCCCAGTACAAGACGCTCACCAGCCGGGCGGATCGCGAACGCGACGCGATCCTCGCGAAGGCCGATGCCGAGGCCGCCCGCATCCGGGGCAGGGGGGAGGCGGAGTCGACCCGCTTGCTCAACGAGGCCCACGCCCGCGACCCGAAGTTCGCCGAGTTCCTCCGCACGCTCGAAGCCTATCGCGGGGTGCTCGACGAGAAGTCGACCGTCGTCCTGTCGTCGTCCAGCCCCCTGCTTCGCCTCCTGACGCAGGGGCCTCCCGAGGATCTGATCGAGGGGAAGGGCCCCGCCGCCCCCCCGGTTGCCGAGGCGCCTGGCCCGCAACGCGCCGACCCCCCCGAGGGCCTGCCATGAGCCGCGAGGCCCTGCGAGCGGCGATCCTGCTGGTTCTCGCGGCTGGAGCGGTCGCCTATGCCGCGACCGGCCTGGTGGTGGTCGCGCCAGGCGAGGCGGTCGTCGTCCGCCGACTGGGCCGGACGCTGGCGAAGCCCTACGCACCCGGCCCGCATTGGGGCCTTCCCGCGGGCCTCGACCGGACGACGAGGGTGCGCACCGACGAGGTCCGCCGCCTGGAAGTCGGCCATACCGGCGCTCCGGGCCCCGACGACGAGCCCGGAGCCGGCGAGTTTCTCACCGGCGACCTGAACCTGATGCGGGCCCGCGGCGTCGTCCAGTACGCCGTGTCCGACCCCCACGCCTATGTGACCCGCGCCCTCGACCTGGGCGAACTCCTGCCGCGCCTGGCTGAATCGAGCCTGACCAAAACCCTGGCGCGGCGAGGGATCGACGAGGCCCTCCGTGCCGATCGCGCCGCCGTCGCCCGCGAGGCCCAGGCCGACTTGTCGAGGGCCGTCGCCGACCTGGAGCTGGGGATCACCGTCCTGGGCCTGAGCTTGACCGATGCGCGTCCACCCGCCGAGGTCGCGCCGGATTTCGCCGCCGCGGAGGCCGCCCAGAGCGACCGCGACCGCAGGACGCGCGAGGCCCACTCATACGCCGTGGCCCTCCTGCCCGCCGCCGACGCATCCGCGCGGGTCACGCTCGACGAGGCCCACGCTCGCGCCGATCGCGCCGTCGCGATCGCCGGGTCTCGGTCCTCACGCTTCCTCGCCCTCCTGGCCGAGGCCGACCGCGCGCGCTCCCTGACCGTGCGCCGTCTCTACCTCGACGCCCTGCGCGAAATTCTCCCGCGCGTCCGCCGGAAGGTGGTCGTGGACGGCAACGGGGCCGGCGTTTTGAACCTGATCGACATCGGCCGTTAGCGGCCGCATCCTGAGGCGAGATCCCCCGTTGGGATCAATACCGACCTCCACCCCTCCGCGGCCCCGCGGGTCGGGATTCCCAGGCGTCGAGGTCACACCAGGGGCCCCGGCTGCGGAAGCTCGGGGGCGGGAGGGATTCGGCGAGGGCGAGGGCCTCGGCGGCGGAGATCTCATCGCGACGCTGGCCCAGGCCGCGGAAGATCCGCAGGTTCCGACTCCGGGACAGGATCTCGCGGCGGCTGCGCCCCTCGGGGGCGTCGGGCCAGGGGGTCGGGTGGTCGTGGAACTCGAAGAAGACGGGGAGGACTCTGGCGAAATACGACCAGTAGTCCGGGTTGTCCGTCTGGATCACGAAGAGGCCGCCGGGGGCGAGGCCGCGATGGACGTCGGCCAGAAACCGGGGGGTGACCACTCGCAAGTGGGCCTGGCGAGGGTCGTGGTACGGCTGGGGATGGTAGAGATGGACCTCGGCCACGCTGCCGGGGGGGATGTAGCTCCCCAACACCGTCTGGGCGTCCTTCACCGCGAACCGGACGTTTCGCAGCCCGCGCTGATTGGCTCGCCGGGTCGCGTACCGGATGACGACCGGCAGGAGGTCGGACGCGAAGTGATCCACCTCGGGCCTGGCCAGCGCGCTCAGGAGGGTGAAGCGGCCATTCCCGCAGCCCAGTTCCACGACGACCGGCGCGACCCTGCCGAAGAGCGCCGGCCAGTCGAGCGGCCCGGAGGGCGGAAGGCGCTTGATCGCCGTGCGCGTCCATTCCGCCTCCGGACGGATTACCCCGGGGATCGGGACGCCGAATTCGCGTTCGATCGCGCCTGGCTCGGGCATTCGGCCGCTCAGTGACGGTGACAGCGCGGGTGTCGGGCCGGTAATGGTGGGGAGGCCGTCGCGCCGGCCGTATTGTATATTGAAGGGTGTCGATCGGCTTCCCCCGCGTCGACGGCCCGGCGCGTGGATGACCTCGTCCTCGACGGAGCGGCCCCCGCCATGTCCGACAAGTCGATACTTCCGGCCCTGATGGGCGTGATCGCCGAGCGGAAGGCGCGGCCCCCCGTGGAGCGGTCGTACGTGGTCTCGCTCCTCCAAGGCGGCGTGCCCAAGATCGGGGCCAAGCTGCTGGAGGAGGCCGCCGAGGTCGTCGAGGCCGCCGACGAGCCCGGGCCCGAAGGTCACGCCCACCTCGTCCACGAGGTCGCGGATCTCGTCTTCCACGCCCTCGTCATGCTCGGCCACAAGGACATTCACTGGATTGAGATTGAGGCGGAACTGGCCAGGCGCTTCGGGATCAGCGGGATCGTCGAGAAGGAAACGCGGGCGATGCGCGAGGATTGACGCGGTCTCCCCGCTCATTTTATTCCTTGTCCCGGTCCCGCGCCTCCTTCACCAGTTTATACCAGGCGTACTCCCCCTCGGTCCTGGCCAGAACACGTGTGTCGCCACGAGCGTCCTGGAAGTCGCGGATCTTGAGGAGCTTGGGTGCCCCGCGCCGCCAATGCTCGAACTCCGCGGGCAGCAGCAGGACGAATTTCGGACCCGGTTCCGGCTGGGTGGAAAGCTGCCGCTCGTCGTTCAGTTGCCGGACCGGGTGCCCCGTCGCGAAGGCCAGGTCCGCCGGCCAGTCGTGGAACGTGTAGATCGGCCAACGTGGGGGGACCCACTGGCCGATGGCGCGGCCCCACTTCCCCTGGCTGAACAGGTAGTTCCACTCCGGCACGTAATATCCGGCGTGCACGAGCTTCAAGCTCAGCGCGATCCCCAGGACCGCCCCGATCGCCCATCGCGTCCGCCCGCACCAGGCCGACGCCAACGCCAGGCCGAGCGTGAGGACCGCGACAGCCGCGAGGACCAGGCCGATCGGGCGGTAATACGCGATCTCGCTCACCAGCTTGACCCCGCCGAAGACCGCCGCCAATGACCACAAGAGGCTCAGCCCCGCGACGATCGCCAGAGTGGCCCTCCGGGGCGAATCTCGAAGTTTCTCGGACCAGGCCAGGTCCACGACAGCCGCGGCGGCGACGGCCAGGCCGGCCAGCGCGGGCAGGCGTGCGGCCTCCCCCAGGCCGGGGATCAGCGTGCCCGCCAGGATGGCCGCGCCGGCGACTTGCAGCCAGCCGATGACCAGGGCCTTGCCCTCCTCCGGCCACGATCCTCGAGTCGACTTCCACGCCGCGAGCGCTGCCAGGGGAGCCCAGGGGAGACCAAGGCCGATCACCTCCAGCCCGAGGGTCCAGTCCGGGGATTTCGTCAAGGGCAGGCTCAGGGCTGTCGCCCACGCCGTGAACCGCCGATCGGCGGGCGCGACGGCCCAGGCCCAGGCCGTCCAGCCCGCGAAGGCGATCGCGGGAGGCAGGGCCAGCCGCCACGAGAATTTCGCGTTTTCTCGCCCCAGGACGACCGTCGACAGCCCCAGAATCGCCAGCGGGGGCCAGCCGCCCGCCAGGAAGGCGAGGGCCGCCCAGAGCCCCGCGACGATGCCCGACCCCTTGCCGAGAAGGCGGTCCAGGGCCGCCACCAGACCGAGTGCCGCCACGAGGTCGACCCCGAGGATCGCCGAACGGTCGATCAACGCCAGGCTGCCAAACCAGGCGAGGCCCAGGGTCACTCCGGCACGCGTCCCGAGGGCCTGGTCCTGGCGCCTGGCGAGGATCGCGCCCAGGAGAAGGCCGGCGAGGGCCGCGGGCCAGCGGAGCGACGCCGAGGTTGGCCGTCCCCCCTCGCCCCAGGCCCAGAGTCGGCATGCGGCGACCTGTGCCGGCCAGATTCCCGGCTCCCACTTGCCGAAGACCTGCCCGTACGGTCCCAACGGAGAGCCGACGGCCATCGCGAGCCGCGATTCCGCCGGGCCCAGGTCGAGGTTGCCGGCGCAGGCGAGTACGAAGCCGGCCGCCATCGCCACCCAGGCCAGCAAGGCCAGCGTCGGCGGGGGCGGGGGCGCTTCGTCCTCGGCGAGGTCGGCCCGGAGGCGGCGGGTCGCTGAGGTGGCGGAAACCGGTTCAGTGGGCATCGGGCGCCTCCGCGGGGGTTGCGGGCCGAACGCGCGTGATCGCCGGGTACGACATCTCGTCGCGGGGGCGGTCTTCCACCATCCCGTAGATGTACCCGGGCAGCCAGCCGTGCCGGTAGCTCTGCCGTTCCATCTCGGCCGACACATCGGCCAGGGTCCAGCCGTCACGCTCGAACCGATACAGCGCGACGGCCGCCCCCGTGCGGCACGTCCCCCGGGCGCAGTGGATCAAGACCGGGCGGCGCTCGGGGTCGTCGCAGGCGGCCAGCACTTCCCGGAATTGCGACTCGCGGCCAAACCCATCGCCGGGCATCGGCAGGTTCAGGAACTCGACACCCAGACTCGCGGCCAGGTCACGCTCGGCCTCGACCTCCGCGCCGGGGACCTGGAAATTGACGATGGTTTTGAGGCCATAGAGGCGGGTCGCCTCGGTGAGCTGGTCGCCCGAGAGCTGGCCGCAGCGGTAAAGGATGCCATGCTTGACCACGTCGAAGTGGTCCCAGGAGAGCCGGTTGCGCCGATTCTCGAAGGCCAGTCCGCCCGCCAGCGAGGCGATGACGGCCACCACGGCCACGCCCAGGGCAATCCGGATTCGCATGCCAGTCGTTCCCGCCCGAGTCGAGTGAAGAGCCAGGGGCGCGGAGCGTCGGAACGACCAGGCGCGAGGTCGAGACGCTCGGGACGACACGGCCGCCCGGCCGTCGAGCGGCGGGATGGTAGGATAGAACCCGGGGGGGGTCAACCCGAATCCCCGCGCCGCCAGCAACCCCGGCACGCCGAGGGTCCCGACCTCGATTCGGTTCTGGAAACTCCTGCATCTCCCCGAGGAAAAGCACGCCGCCGCGGCCAGTGGTAACGATGATGGAGCGAGGTCGTCCGTATCTCACGATCCGGCGCAAGATTTTTCAGGCCCTATTTGAGAGTGAGACGATGTTGTGGAACGCCGTGCGAAACGAAGCCAATCGCATTCCGGGCCACTTGCTCCACCGTGCCGAATCCGCCGCGGCTGGCGTGCGAAACGAAGCCAACTGGCAAGATGGGCAACCTTTCACGGAACCTCAAGGACGCGGATCGGCCTGACGAAACGAACCCAGTGGGCTTTGCCCCGAAACATGCCAATATAACCTATGATTTGAGGCAACCATGAGGGTTTTGGGGCAAGACGGTGGGGACGGTGCGCGCACGCCAGCGTACCGGGGATTTGGGGCAGGGAGCAAGGTCGCCAAGGAAAGCGACTGTTCACCACTGGTCAAGCGAACATGATTGCGATAGAGTCGGATAGTGCCGGATTTGTCGGTTGCGGTGCGAGGGGCCTGGTTAGTTCGGTTGGACACGATTCGGGGACCGTGGTAGTTTTCTGGCGCACCGATTGACCGTGACGCCACGTGTGCCGTTGAGTCCGAATCGGGGGCAGTGCGATGGACAAAAATCTTCTTTATTACGGCGACAACCTGAACATTCTGCGCCTTCATTTTCGTCAAGATGAAACCGTTGATCTGATCTACCTTGATCCTCCGTTCAATAGCAAACAGACTTACAACGAGATTTTTGGCGCGATTGACGGATCGGACCGACGTTCGGCCGCGCAGATGAAAGCGTTTGGGGACACTTGGCGTTGGGATCAAGGTTCCGCTCAGGCATATCGTGAGACGGTAGCGGCCGGCGGACCTGTTTCTGACGCGCTCCAAGGCTTCTATCAACGTCTCGGCGGCAGCAACATGATGGCCTATCTCTCGATGATGGCCCCGCGTCTCGTCGA
>JAABUQ010003502.1_pt1 | contig 28679 bp, 32 predicted proteins | sample 5560001 | NCBI WGS metagenome assembly JAABUQ01 (sample SAMN10711888, study PRJNA513371) | rock metagenome | isolation source: Antarctica rocks | place: Antarctica: Victoria Land, Finger Mt nord | collected 2015-12-18 | reverse complement strand
TGGCCGTCCGAACGAGCGCAAGACACGCGGGCGACTTCCCGCTCTGCAGGAGGCAGCCTGAGGGGAAGCCAGGGTGCAACGTCAATTACGCAGTCTCGATGAATCTCTCTATCTTGTACCGCGGGCCGCTCTCAAGCTGCAACTACGGGTGCCCGTACTGTCCGTTCGCCAAACACGCCGAAACGGCCGCCGAGCACGAGGCGGACCGGCGGGCGCTGGAACGCTTCGTGGCCTGGGTCGCGGAGCACGGGGAGCATACTCTCTCGGTGTTTTTTACGCCGTGGGGCGAGGCGCTGATCCGCCGGCGTTACCAGAAGGCCATCGCCGCGCTGACCACCCTGCCGCATGTGGCCAAAGTGGCCATCCAGACCAACCTCTCCTGCCGCCTCGACTGGGTCGAGGAGTGCGACAAAAGGCGGCTGGGCCTGTGGGCCACGTACCACCCCGGCGAAACGGCGCGCGCGCCGTTCCTGGCCAAATGCGCCGAGGCCGACCGCCGCGGCGTGCGCTACTCGGTCGGCGTGGTCGGCCTGAAAGAGCACGCGGAGGAGATCGAGGCGCTGCGGCAGGCGCTGCCGCCGCACGTCTACCTATGGATCAACGCCTACAAGCGCCTGCCGGGCTACTACGGGCCGGACGACCTGCGGCGCTTCGAGGAGATCGACCCACTGTTCCCAGTCAATAACACACGCCACCCCAGCCTGGGCCGGCCCTGCCGCGCCGGCGAATCGGTCATCTCGGTCGACGGCGACGGTGTGATGCGGCGCTGCCACTTCATCAAGACGCCGATCGGCAACCTCTACGACGACGACTGGGCCGACGCCTTGCAAGAGCGCCCCTGTACCAACGACACCTGCGGCTGTCACATCGGCTACGTCCACCTGGACCACCTGGGACTCCGCGACACCTTCGGCGCGGGCCTCCTGGAGCGCATCCCCGCGCGGCCGCTCCGCCGGGGACGCCTCCTCCCGGTCATGGCCCCATCTGTCCTTGCACAATAAAATCGCTTAACTTGTGTTACACTGTGTGCAGGAGGATTAAGAGATGGCAACGAGCCTATTGAGCGTTCGCATCGAGGACGAAACGAAACACAAGCTAGAGTCCCTGGCGATGGCAACGGGGCGGAGCAAGAACTATTTGTTCAACGAGGCGGTTGAGCGATATATCGCGGAGCAGGAGTGGCAGATCGCGCACATCCGCGAGGGTATCGACGATGTCTCGCACGGGCGGGTCGTCCCGCACGACGATGTGGTGGCCCAACTAATCGCTAAAGGGTACATGACTAAGGAAGGCTACAAGCAGGCACTGGCTGAGCTTGATCGCGAGATTAAAGAGGCATGACCGTTGTATGGTCACTGTCCGCGCTACGCGACCTTGATGAGATTGCCGCTTACATCGCCGACGCGGACGAAGAGGCGGCCCAACGGGTCGTGGAGCGATTGACGGCCAGTGTCGCGACGTACAGCCATTTCCCTGGTATGGGACGGGTCGGCCCGATCGACGGAACACGAGAGATTGTCGTGGCGCGTCTCCCCTATATCATCACGTACAGTGTCCAGGGCGAGGTGTTCGAAGTCCTCGGCATCCGCCATGGGGCTCAACAAGGACGGCGCTAGTTACCGCGCTACTCCCTCATGCAATAAACACGTCAGCGCCCCTTCACTGCCACGCGATGTCAGTGGCACGTCCGGGCGGTCCCGCCCTTCGCCTTCGCGGGCTTCGTCCTGGGAGGGGCGGTCATCGTGGTGTCGGGGAGCAACGAGCAGACGCTGCTGCAAAGCAGGGTGGACGACCGCTACCGGGGCCGCGTGCTGGGGGCGATCGGCACGACGGGTGCCCTGTTGACGCTGCTCGGGATGGGGGTGGCCAGCGCCCTCGGTGGTCGCCTCGGGGCCGTCGCCGGCCTCGACCTCGCGTGCGGATTCTGGCTCATCGCGGGGGTGCTTGCCGTGGCATTACTCCCCGGCGACGCCAGCGTACCCCGATGCGAGCCCGGTGGCCTGTATGCACAGGGCAGACGCCGCGATCAGGCTAATCGCGCTTGACAAATCGTGGTCCGACAAATATACGTTATTGTCGTATTGGTGACCGGCAAATGACAAGGGGAAACGCCCGATGAGCGTCACGGTCTAACTCGCGGCTCGGCGATTTACTCCGCACGCGGAATCTGACGCATCGCTCAGTAGCGCCATCTCCCCTTGGACCAGGCACGCGCCGAGATCGCGAAAGACTTCGAGCGGAGGCTCACGTGGTGGGCTGACGTTCAGGCCGACTCGGCACGGCTACGGACGCTCGTCGACGAGGCGCTCGACCGCCGGCGGGAGCGCGTCGGTGGATGACATCGCCGGGAGCGAATGAGCGGCCTGTTCGGGCAGATAGAGCCGCTACGGGACAGTCCAATCCTCGACGACTAGACCTGGGACGGCCATGAAATCCACGGCGTTGCGCGTGACTAATGTGTGGCCGTGGACCAACGCTATAGCCGCGATGCGCCTACCTTTTGTGCCCATGCGCGACAGTGCGGCGCGAAGCCGCGCGTCGACTCTGCCTCCCTGGCCGCTTCGTCGCGCTCACGCTGACGATGCGCCTGAATGTATGCGTCGACTTCCTCAGCGAACGAGTCATCCACGAACAGCCCGGCGATGCGGTCGTACAAACCGGACGCCGCTCGGGCATCGTTGGCATCGTCGCGGATGATCGCGTCGTCCGATCCCGTCGGAGGAACGGCGGCGCCTTCTCCGCGCACCACTCCGAAAACGGTGTGATGTTCCTGGCTCATGTGCCACTCCCGCCACGGCGACAACGATCATCGCTTGCCGCGTCACTCATGAAGTATAGCCAGAACAGGTGGCGAAGCACTACCCCCCAATGCGCTTGTGCTAGAAAAAGGCCTATTCCGTGTAGAGAGGATTACGTTTCGGCCAGCGGCCGGTAGTCGTCGGGGTTGTCGTAGCCGGCGATCCAGGCGGCGGCCTGGCGGCAGGTACGCATGGTCGGGGGGACGCGAATGATGTATTGCCGGCCCGTCGAGGGGCAGTTGACGGCAATGCACACCAGGTCTTCGTCCTCGGGAAGCGGCACGCGCAGCAGGCGTCGCTCGCCGCCGGGGTCCCGGTCGCGGTCGAGCACGACGGCCGCGGCCCGCGCGATGAAGGCCTCGTAGCCCATGCGCTCCAACAGCACACGCCGCGACTCGGCGTTGGGCTGCGCCAGGATCTCCTCGACCGTGATCGTGTCGGGCTGGAAGGCGATGCGCGCATCGATCGGTACCCCGCGCCAGCGCACGCGCGCGCTCGCCGCCGAGGCGGGCAATGCCTCGATCGCGGTCCCCGCCAGGTCGATCCACGACCCGATGGTCAGGCCCTCCGGCAGCGCGGACAGGCCAACGCAGCCGCTCACGTCGAGTTGCGCCAGCCCCGTCAGCCAGCCGGGCAACCTGCTCAGCCCTGTGCAGCCGCTGGCGTTGAGGCGGCCCATGCGCACCGACGCCTCGCGCGGCCAAGCGATCAAGCCGACGCAGCCTGCGATGTCGAGGAAGTAGACGTCCAGCCCCTCGGGCAGGGCGCGCAGCGACACGCAGTCGCGCAGCACGAGCGAGCCAACGGTCAGGCCGTCCGGCAGATACTCGAGCTCGCGGCAGCCCTCAAGGTCGAGCCGGTAGTCCACGCGCAGGTCCGCGGGCAGCGCGCGCAGGCGCATCTCGCGCAACACCAACTCATACAGGCGCAGGCCCGCGGGCAGCGTGCGCAGCGCCGCGCAGCCGCTCAGATCGAGCCGGCGCACGCGCAGGCCATCGGGCAAGGTTTGCAGGGCCGTGCAGCCGCTTAAGTTCAGGCTATCGGCGGCCAGACTCGCGGGGAGGCGCGTCAGCGCGCGGCTGTTGCTCAGGTCGAGGTGGCCGGTCACGCGCAGGCCCTCGGGGGCGCGGCCGTCGAGGATGAGTTGGCGGGCCTGCGGGGCCGTGACCGGCCGGTCGAGGACGGCGATATTCCTAGTTTGGCCAGAGATAGCGACGCGCTCTGGTTGGTCGAGGGTCGTTGTGTCATCGCGCCGCGAGCCGCCGCGCGGGAAGAGCATAATTGGCGCGTTCAATCGATCACCCTCCTGATCATTTGAGGTGTGTACTCGCGCTGCTGCCACACCGCGTAGACGCCGCGCGGCAGGGTGATCGGCTTATGTTCCTCGTGGATCACCGTCGCCGTGTCGGCCACGACCTTGACGAACATGGCCCCGTAGCGTTCCCACAATTCCGCCGTGTCGGGCTCGGCGACGCGGTGGCTATGCCCCGTAATCTCGCCGCGCACCAGCACGGTGGTGGGCCGGCGCTGTGCGTCCTCCGGCAACCCCGCGACGGCCGCGATCATGACGTCCCCATGTCTCCACATATCACTCCCCCTCCATCGACGTGAATGCGAGGGGGCAGGGCTTAGACGCCCGTCGCGCCCCTCTCATCTTCTTAACTCGCCGTGGGCTGGGGCGAATCGGTAACAAGCGCGGTCTCGTCGTTCACTCGGCGGGTCTAGTGTTGTCCGCGAACGACTCGCGTCCGGCCGCTTCCTGCCGCTCCCAGTCGGCCTTCAGCAGCGCATACTCAAGATCGTCCCCGTCCCAAAGGTCCTGGGACGTGTCGTGGTCGGCGCCGTGGGCCACGAGATCCGCGAGGGTGAGGCGATACGTCCGCATCGGCCGCGACAAACCGGCGCAACGCCAATCGATCCGTTTCCAGGAAGAATCCCATCGCCCACTCCTTCCCAAGGCGCCGCGCGCGCCTTGCGAAATCACGGCGCCTCGGAGAACACGAGGTTGAGCGGGAAATGGTCACCCGTTTGCGTCGCGCTACCATAACGTCACCTCCAGCGCCCCGCCCTCATTGTACCCCCTACAATTGTGACATCGAGCGCACAGGAGCCTGCGACTAAAGTCGCAGGCCAGAGTCTTCGCCGAGCTAGGAGTTTGACACACAGCCGGACACATCTTATAATTTAGATGAGACTAAATATTGCTTTCGGAATAAAGAGAAATGGAGCACATGCTCACCGCCGCCGAGCAGGACTACCTGAAGAACATCTACACACTGCAGTGCGAGAGCGGCCGCGCTACCACGCAGGCCCTGGCGGATCGCCTCGGCGTGCGGGCCGCGTCGGTCACGGCCATGATCAAGCGACTGGCCGAGGACACGGGCGGGCCCTACCTCACACACACACCCTACCATGGCGCCGCGCTGACCGACCGCGGCCGCGCCGTCGCCCTAGAGATGCTGCGCCACCACCGCTTGCTCGAGCTCTACCTGGCAGAACACCTCGGCGTGCCCTGGGATCAGGTCCACGCCGAGGCCGAGCGGCTCGAGCACGTCATCTCCGAGGACCTGGAGGAGCGCATCGCCGCCAAGCTGGGCCAGCCCACGCGCGACCCGCACGGCGACCCTATACCCAGCCGCGAGGGGGTCATGGACGAGGCGGACGGCGTACCCCTGACGGGGCTGCGTGTGGGGACGCGCGCCGTGGTGTCGCGCGTCCCCGACGGCGACCCCGCCCTGCTGCAATACCTGGGCACGCTCGGCCTCGTCCCCGGCGCGGCGGTCGTGGTCGCGGAGGTCGCGCCCTACGGCGACGTGCTGCAGGTCCGCATCGGCACGGCGGCGCAGGCCGCCGCCGTGGGCGGGACCATCGCGCGGCGCGTGCTGGCGCGGCCGGCAGAGCGACAGGACACGCCCGGCGGGACGCCCAAGGCGCCTGGCGAAGCATCGGGTGGGGGCGTGCGTGAGCCGGAGACGGCGACGCGATGAGAGAATATAAGCCGCTGCCGGCCGACGGTGTGCCGCTCGACACACCGCCGGAAGAAGAGTCCGTGCGTGTGGGGGCGCGCGAGACCCTCGAGGGACGGCGCCACGGGCTGCGCGCGCTGCTCCCCTTCCTCGGCCCAGCCTTTATCGCCTCCGTGGCCTACATCGACCCCGGCAACTTCGCCACCAACATCCAGGGCGGCAGCCAGTTCGGCTACAACCTGCTCTGGGTCATCCTGCTCTCCAACCTGATGGCCATGCTTATCCAGACCCTCTCGGCCAAGCTCGGCATCGCCACGGGGCAGAGCCTGGCCGAACTGTGCCGCATCTACCTGCCCACCCCAGTCGTCTACGCCATGTGGATCGGCTCGGAGATCGGGGCCATGGCCACGGACCTGGCCGAGTTCCTGGGCGCCAGCCTGGGCCTGAACCTCTTGACGGGCCTGCCTCTGTTCCCCGCCACGCTCGTCGTCGGCGTGGCCACCTACGGTATCTTGTTACTGCAGCAGCGCGGCGTGCGTCCGCTCGAGCGCGTCATCTCCGCCTTCGTCGGCGTCATCGCCGTCAGCTACCTCATCGAGACCGTGCTCGACCGCCCGGCCTGGGGCGAGGTCGCCTACCACACGGTCGTGCCGTGGGTGGGGCCGGGCAGCGTGCTGCTCTCCGTGGGCATCATCGGAGCGACGGTGATGCCGCACGTCGTCTATCTACATTCGTCCTTGATGCAAGACCGTATCGTGCCCCGCACCGAAGACGAGGCCCGGCGCATCTTCCGTTTCACCATCCCCGACATCCTGATCGCCCTGACCCTAGCCGGCCTGATCAACATGGCTATGCTCTATATGGCCGCGTCGACCTTCCACAAGCACGGCTTTACCGGCATCGCCGATATCCCCTCGGCTTACCACACGCTCGACCTGCTGCTGGGGCCGGCGGCCCGCTACGTCTTCGGGATCTCGTTGCTGGCCGCGGGACTCTCCAGTTCGACGGTGGGAACAATGGCCGGCCAGGTTATCATGCAGGGCTTCGTCGGCTTCACCATCCCGCTCTGGGCGCGTCGCCTGGTCACGATGGCCCCCGCCATCGTGGTGGCCTGGATCGGCATCGACCCGACGCGCACCCTGGTGATCAGCCAGGTCGTGCTGAGTCTGGTCCTGCCCATCCCGGTGATCGCCCTGATCGTTTTCACGCGGCGGCGCGATGTCATGGGCACGCTGGTCAACCGGCGCGCCACCACGCTCCTGGTGAGCGCCTGCGCGGCCGTGATCCTCGCGCTGAACCTCCTGTTGCTCTACCAGGCGGCGGGAGGCCACGCGCCGGGCCTGTTCTAACAGGGCTAGCCCTCACCCCCGACCCATGGCTAACTGGCCCCTCGGCCGCGGCCGACGTTGGGGCGCGCCTCTCCCGTGCGCGGGAGAGGGGGAGCAGCCCTTTCAACTGAAGTGAAACATACACAAAGACGTAACACGGTATGAATGATCCTCTCGATGCAACTGATGGTCAGGTCACCGGCCCGGCCGAAGACCCGGTTGAAGATCCCGCCTGGCGCCTGACCTCGTGGGTCCTGCCCATCGGCGTGGGGGCCTCGGCGCTGCTCACGGCGGCCCAGGCCGGCGGCGGAGCCCTCGGCGCGCTCGGCTACCCGGCCGCGACCGTACTGGCCCTTCTCGCGGCCCTGCTGCTGCGCGACGCCCTCCGCCGCGCGGCGCGGGGGCGCTGGATACGCGACGAAGTCCACGAGTACGCCCTGCCCCTCGGCGTCCTGCTCGTGACAATGGTCCTGCTCGCGCACGGCGCCGACCTCGCGACCTGCGTCCCCGCCCTCCTCGCGCTGGTCCCCGTCGCCTGGGAGTTCGCCCGCGCGCCGCAGGCCGAGCGCCTACTCCGGCTGTTCCCGCGCGCGCTGCCCGTCTTAAACGCCGCCGACGCCGCAGGCGCCGCCACAACGGAGCACGAGGACAGCGGTCTGGTCGAGGCCATTGTGCGCGATGTCCTCGACGGCCTCCCGCCCGACATCGCCGCGCGCCTAGAGCCCTGGAGCGTCGATGTACAGGACCTGTTCCCGTCGCCCACGCCGGGCCGCACCGTCTACGGCTGTTGTTTCAACGCCGCCCATGTGATCGCGATCTACCGGCGCCCGCACCTGCGCCACGCGGGGACGGGCGAGGCGCTGCGCGCGGAGGTCACCTACACCACCCTGCACGAGATCGCCCACGCCCTGGGCCTCGACGAGACCGGCGTGCGCCGCCTCGGCCCCCTCTCCGACACACGTCCTGACCTCGACATAGTCGGTCGCTGAGTTGGCCCGGTTCCTGCCCTACAAAGCTGTGCCCCGGCCCCATAGCGCCGCCAAGGAGCAGCCCGATGCAGCAACAACAGACGCGACAGCACCGCCAGAGCGTGACCATCGATGCGCCCGCCGACCAGGTCTTTGCCTTCGTTTCGGAGATCGGCAACTTGCCCAAATATCTTCCGCCGATCACGTCGGCCGAGGCTGTGCCCCCGGACAAGGTGCGCCTCCACGGCGAGGTACCCAACCACGGCAAGATCGACGGCGAGGGCTACTATCACGTCCATCAAGAAGAGCGGCGCATGGAGTGGGGCGCCAACGTCGGCCGCGACTACGCGGGCAGTCTCACGGTCACCGAGCAGGGTCAGAACCGCAGCGCATTATCGGTGGAGCTCTCGTTCGGGCCGCGCTCGGTGGAGCCTCAGATAGAGCAGGAGTCGGGGCCGGAGCGCGACCCGCTCGAGGAGGGCGTAGGCGCGACGCTGGAGTCAATCCGCCGGCAGATCGAGGGCGAAGGCGGCAAGGTCACCCCGCCGCCGCCCCCACCGCACAGCTAGCTTTGTCTTCGAGGGGTTTGTTCCCAAACAAATCCCTCACATTCTCCGACCCCGTCTTATCGACGCCTGGCGACGTGCGCCAGGGCCGCGTCGTGCGCCCGCCGCTCCAGGGTGTCGTCGAGGGGCGCGAGGTCGGGCAGGCCGCGCCGACGCGCCGCCAGGCGCAGCAGGTGGTCGGCCAGCGCGGGGTTTTTGGGCAGCAGCGGGCCGTGCAGATAGGTACCGTAGACCGTCCCCGACACGCAGCCCTCGTGGCCGTCATCGCCATTGTTGCCGTAGCCGCTCAAGACCGGCCCCAGGGGCGCGCCGCCGTCGAGGTAGGTGCGCCCTCCGTGGTTCTCGAAGCCGACCAACCGCTCGTCCTGCCACGCCACCACAACATTGCCGGTGCAGCGGCGCGCCGCGAAGCCGGGGTGGACCGTATGCACGGGTAGGAGCCCCAGGCCGGGCAGATCCTCGCCTTCGGCGGGACGGTAATAGGTCCCCAGCAACTGGTAGCCGCCGCAGATAGCCAGGACGGGCAACCCCTCCTCGACGGCGCGGCGCAAGCCGGGCCCTTTGAGCGCGCGCAGGTCGTCGGCCACGGCGCGCTGCGCATGGTCCTCGCCGCCCCCGATGAGCACGAGATCGGCCCGCGCGAAATCCGGCTCGTCGCCCACCTCCGCCGGCGCGACCGCGAGGTCGAGCCCGCGCCAGGCCGCCCGTTGCGTCAGTGTGCGCACGTTGCCACGGTCGCCATAGATACTCATGCGCAGGGGGTACAGATAGATCAACCGCAGCGTTGTGTCGTTCATAAGGCTCCTAGTCGATAGTCGATAGTCGATAGTCGATAGTCGATAGTCGATAGTCGATGGTCGATAGTCGATAGTCGATGGCCGGCTTGCTTACCTAAACCGCCCAGCATATAGCGAGAGTAACTATCGACTATCGACTCAAATAGTGGCGAATCACGCCGCGTGTCACGAGGCCGCGACGCAGTTCAAGCATTGCCGTGTAGGTCGCCAGCACGTAGAGCGGCTGCTCGGACGGCGCGGCGGCCATGGCCGCGTCGAGGGCGGCGAGTGGGTCGCGCACGATCGCCGTCGCCCCCTCCGCCGTTTCGTCGTGGCCGGCGTACTTGAAGCGCAGGGCCATATCCTCGGCCCGCGTCCCCGCGTAGGTGACGTGCCGCAGAGAGGGAGTCAGGTCCTCCAGCGCCGTGTCCCAGATCCAGGAGACATCCTGCCCGTCGGCGGCGTTGTCGTTGAGCACGGCCAGGAGGTCGAGCGGCGCGGCTATATCGGAGAGCAGCCGCAGCACCTCATCGCAGCCGGTCGGGTTCTTGATCAGCAGCAGCCACACGGAGCGCCCGTCAAGCTCCAGGCGCTCCGCGCGCCCGAACGCGGCGTGTACCCCCTCCAGCGCCCGCGCCGTCCGCGCCGCGTCCAGGCCGATGGCATGGGCGCCGGCCAGCGCGGCCAGCGCGTTGTAGGCGTTGTAGAGGCCGGGCACCCGCAGATCAAACTCCAAATCCGCGTCACCCTCGCTGCCCGCGCCGTCGATACGGACCCGCAGACGCGACCCGTCGAGCCCGCGCGCGGCGACCGACACGCCGGAGAGCGCCGGCCGCAGTCGCGCCCAGCCGCAGTTCGCGCAGCGATAGACGCCGAGGTGGCCGTAGTAGACTTTGTCGTAGTCGAGCAGCGCGCCGCAGCGGCGGCACGAGATGGAGTCGGCGCTCTCGGGCGGACGCTCGAAGCGCCCCGTGGGCAGGTCGAGCCCGTAGTAGACGACGCGCCGCTCGGCGTCGTCACCCAGCGAGGCCACCAGCGGGTCGTCGGCGTTGAGCACGAGTGCGGCGTCGGGGGGCAGATCGCGGAAAGCGGCGCGCCAGCGCAGACCGATCACATCGAGCTCGCCATAGCGGTCGAGTTGATCGCGGAACAGGTTGGTGACGACCACGGCCGAGGGCCGCACCGCGCGCACGATCGCCGGCAGCGCCGCCTCGTCGGCCTCGAACAGCCCGATGGCGTCCCGGCCCACGCGCAGCCGTCCGTGGGGTCCGGCCTCGGCGAGCAGGGCGCTGGCGACGCCGCGCAACAGGTTGGCCCCGGCGCGGTTATGCACGGGCCGCAGGCCCTGCGCGGTCAGGGCGGCGGCCAGCATCGCCGCGGTCGTCGTCTTGCCGTTGGTGCCGGCGACCACGAGCGAGCCGCGCGGCAAGTCGGCGGCCAATGTCGCGGCGATGTCCGGGGCGATGCGCTGCGCCACCAAGCCCGGCAAGCTGGTGCCCCCGCCGCGCCCGGCCATCACCGAGGCGCGCCCCGCGACCTTCCCGGCCGTCACAGCAAGGGCCGGGCGCACGCGCCGCAAGGGCGTTCGCTTGAGGACATCCACGCTCACAGGCAACCTAGACAACCTACATACCCTGCTGAGCAGGCTCGGCCGCACCGCACGCAATAGTCGACTGCAACGACTCGCGTGCTATGACCGTCAGCGGCTTGCCGATGCGACGAGCAATATCTTGCAGTTGTCGCGCTTCCTCGGCTGAAAGGCGGACAGACACGACCAAACCACCTGGTCGTTTCGTTTCCATATCCATGATCTCCTCGCCCAGTTCGACATCGTCGCGTTCACCGCGCTCGGTATGCAACCCCGTATTTCCCATAGCAATCCCTCCTACTGACCGTACCTGGTGCGATCTCCCGTACTCGCATCATCTTTCTGTAGCGTACGTGTTTGATCATCAGCTGTCTCGCGCGCCGCGGGCTTATCGGGCTTCTCGCCCTCGCCGGCGAGGGCGCGCGCGTAGTCCATTAGTACCGTTTTTCGCTCCGGCGGTGTCTCCTGGCGCTCCAGCCATGTCTCCAGGTTTTGCAGGGGCGAAAAGGCGGTCGAGAAGCCGCTGCCGCGCTGGCGGTCGGCGCGGTCGACCTCGCGCACGACGCTGAGGTAGTACGCGTTGCGCAGCGCGGCGCGCACGCGGCCCTCCTGGAAGCTCGCCTGGTTGGCGTCGAGCAGATGTACCTCCAGCTTGACCACGGCGCCCTCCAGATCTCGCCCGGCCACGGCGTCGAGGACCTCGGTCGTCGGATCGTCGCCATGGGCTTGCACATGCAGCGACTTAAAGGGCCGCGCGCCGCTCTCCACGAAGCGCCAGCGCGTCCCCGCCGGCTCGATGTCCACCACGACGAAGCCCTTGGAGTCGCGCTCCTCCCCGAAGTCGATGCGCTCCACGCCGCCCGAGTAGACGACGGGCGGGATATCCGTCACCTGCTGGTGCTTGTGGATGTGGCCGAGCGCCACGTAGGCGAAGGCCGGATTGGCCACGAGGCTCTTGGGGATGAGTGGGTCGGTCCCCAGCATGGTGCTGCGCTCGCTGCCGAAAACGGCGCCGGCGACCGAGCCGTGCAGCGTCAGCACGGCCGGTATGGCGGGGTCCAGGGTCGAGACCGCCTCGTCCAGGAACAATTCGAGCCGTTCCAGCAGTTCACGGTTCATCTCGTCGATGCTCTTGTTCTTGAGCTCCTCTTTAGAGAGCAAGATTGAGCGTGTGAGCCAGGGCACGGCCACGACCTGCAGCGGGCCGGAGCGTGTCTCGACGAACTGCGTGCCGGGCCGCGAGGCCACGTAGAGGTTGGCCAGGGGGAGAGAGCCGAAGATGTCGAGCGAGGTGGCGCGGCCGAGCGCGTTGGGCATGTCGTGGTTGCCGGTCAGCAGGAAGACGGGCACGCCGGCCTCGATCAGTCGCCGCAGACGCAAGGCGAAGGCGCGCTGCTGCGTAGGCGTGGGATCGCGCGTCTTGTAGGCGTCGCCCGCGAACAGGAACAGATCGACCTTCTCGCGGATGGCGTAGTCGACCGCGCGGTCAAGCGCGTCGACGAAGTCCTGCAAGCGCGTCGACGCCCCCGTGGCCGGATCATACCGCCCGTAGAGCTCAACGCCGATGTGCAGGTCGGCGGTGTGCAGTATCTTCACGTACGCTCCACATTAGTCGATAGTCGATAGTCGATAGTCGATAGTCGATAGTCGATAGTCGATAGTCGATGGCGGCAGGGGGGTTGTGCTCAACGCGCGCGTTGCGCGTCTCACTATCGACTATCGACTATCGACTATCGACTGGTCCGGCCCCTCGACGTCGACGGAAAGGATACCGCTGCAGCCGCGCGCCACGACCATCGTGAACGGCTCGTCGCCGATCGACTCCTCGCGATGGATGGCGTGCGGCGCGACGGCCAGGAAGTCGCCGGGGCCGACCTCCGCGCTGGCGGCGCCGCCCGGACCCCAATTGAAGCGCGCGCGGCCGCTAATGACATAGATGCCCGTTTCGCAGTCGCCATGGTGATGCCAGGCCGACGCGGTACCGGGGAGCGCCGTGGCGAGGCCCATCCAGAGGGCCTGCGAACCGGTCGTTTCGGCCGAGACCGCCGCCTCGCGCTTGATGCCCATGCTCTGCGCCGTCGCGCCCGAACGCTCCTCCGGGCGGATGATCCGCACCCCCTCCAGGCTCCTCGTCGCCTCGTTCATCGCCGCCCTCCGTTCCCTTTGCCAGTATCGTGCTACTCTTATCGAATCATAGCATTGTCGTATCATCGCTATCGAAAGGTATAATCATGGGACCAGGACGGACCGGGACGATAGTCGATGGAGAGCAAAGCGGTGACGGACAATGACAACAGGCAATAAGGCCAATCACATGATCAGCGCGCGCATCGCCGCGGCCTATGACCGTATCGCCCCGGACTACGCCGCCATAAACGGCGCCATGCCGCCCAATCTCGCCGTGCTCAACGCGCGCTTCCTTGCCCACCTTGGGCCTGCCGCGCGTGTACTGGATCTCGGTTGCGGCCCGGGGCGAGACATGGCGTGGATGGAGGCGCAAGGCATCGCGGTCACCGGAGTCGACCTCTCGGCGGGGATGCTGGCGCAAGCGCGCACGGTCGTCCGGGGCGAACTGCGACAGATGGACATGTGCCATCTCGACCTGCCGGACGGCCACTTCGACGGCGTCTGGTGTTGCGCCTCGCTGCTGCACGTCCCGAAGGCGCGGGCGCGCCTGGCGCTGGCGGAGATGCGCCGCGTCCTGATCCCCACGGGGATGCTCTACCTCGGTATACAGGAAGGCGCGGGGGAAGCCTGGGAGAGCGGCGGCCCCTTCGGCGATGTCGAACGCCTCTTCGCCCGCTACACGCCCGACGAAGCGGACGCCCTGCTCCGCGACGCGGGATTCAACATCATTGAGCGCGGCCGCGGCGATGCCGGCACGCGCCACTGGCTCAACGTCCTGGCAAATGTCAACCGAACACGCGGTCGTACTCAGCACTGATGACGCGGTAGCACTCACACGACATCTCTTGCAGGCCCTGACGGTCCAGGATGGTGATCACGCCCCGTCGGTAGCGGATCAGCCCCGCGCGCTGTAACAGGCCCGCCGCCACCGTGGCCGTGGCCCGACGCACGCCAAGCATCCGCGCGAGAGACTCTTGAGTGAGCGAGAACGTGTCGGCGCGCACGCGGTCGTGCGTCTGCAGCAACCGGCAACCGCAGCGCTCGTCGATGGAGTGGAGCCGATTGCACGCCGCCGTCCGCGCCATGGACACCATCGATGCCTCAGTGTAGCGGCGTAGCAGGTCGTGCAGCGAACTCCCCACCGTGACCTCGCGCCGGAAGGACGTAGCCGGCATGCGCAGGGCATCGCCCGCGATCTGCACGATGGCCCGACCGTGCGTCGCCTGGACGCCCAGGAACACAGGCAGGCCCACCATGCTCTCGTTACCCATCGTGGCCACCTCGACGGCCATGCCGTCGTCCATGACGATCAGCAGCGACACGACGCCGCCGGTGGGAAAATAGACGTAGGGGATAGGCACAGCGGGATCGTAGAGGATGTGCTTGAACGTGAGCGGCACGCGCTTCATGTGAGGCAAGAGACGCTCGTACTCCGCGCGCGGTAGGGCATCCAGCAGGCGATTCCCCGACGAACTGGGGGGATCTGTAACCTCGGGCAGAGGTGGCCTCCTCACGGGGCGCGCGAAATGGGAACACGAGGGGCGGCGGGCGGCGGGCGGCGGAGACTATGAGCGCGGCCTATGTGTAAGAGTATCCAGGATTGAGACCACTGTCTGTACGCTGACAAACAGAACATGGTATAGTAGGCGGGTGTGTACGCTGGCTTACACAGGGTATCCTCGTGCCAGTGATGTAAGGGGAACGATGACCGTACAGCCCCTACTACCGCACGGCGCCGGAGAGTCCCGGCTGCTGGAGACCCTGGAACAGTTGCTGGCAGTCCGGGCGACAGACGTCAAAGGCGTGCTCGACGAGAGCAGCAGGTTGGTGGCCGAGGCCCTGCGGGCCGATAAGGTGGACGCCTTCTTCTACGACCCCTCCGGCCACGTCCTCGTCGCCACCAGTACAAGCGATACGCCGATGGGACGGCTCCAGCACGAGCTTGGCCTGAACCGCCTGCTCCTGGCCGATGAGGGGCGGACGGTCGAGGTCTACCAGACCGGCGCCCCGTACCGTACGGGGCGCGCGGACAGGGACCCCAGCGAGTTGGCCGGTATGGCGCACGATCTGGGCGCGCGGTCGATCATAGTCGTGCCGTTTGAGGTGAACGGGGAGCGCCGTGGGGTACTCCAGGTCGACGCCGCCCAATCCGATCTGTTCTCGGCGGAGGATCAACGCTTCCTGGAAGCGGTGGCGCGGTGGGTGGGCATGGTCGTGCAGTGGGCGGAGCTCGCCGAGCAGGTCGCGCGAGATGCGGCGGCGCAGGCCCGGCGGGTGGCGGCGGAGGAGTTGGTCGACGCGCTGGCGCACGACCTGCGCGTCCCCCTCACCCCGTTGCGCGGCCACCTCGACCTGATACGGAGGCGGGCCGAGCACGCGGGCCAGTACGCCATCCTGCACAACGCCGTCGCCGCCAGCGCGGCCCTTCATCGCCTCGACCACATGATCGCGGACCTGCTCGATACGGGACGGCTCCAGGGCGGCCTCTTCCACCTAAACGCGCGGCCGGTCGACCTGGCGGCCCTGGCGCGAGAGACCGCGGATGTGTTGCAAACGCCGGAGACGGACATCCGCGTGCAAGCGCCCGCTGAACTGCGCGGGACATACGACCCCGAGCGCTTACGCCAGGCGCTGGAAAATCTGCTCGGCAACGCCCTCAAGTACGCGCCCTCTCACACGCCCATCATGGTAGAGGTGGGCACGGAGGCGGGACCGGAGGGCAAGCGGGCCGTGCTCACCGTGCATGACGAGGGGCCGGGCATCGCGGACGACCTCTTGCCTACCCTCTTCGATCGATTCGCGCGCGAGCGTAGCTCGATCGGCCTCGGCCTGGGGCTCTACCTGGCGCGCGGGATCGCCGAGGCGCACGGCGGCGCGCTGATGGTCGACTCACAGCCGGGCGCGGGAACGACGTTCCGCCTGTCGCTCCCACTGGACACGCTACCTGACGCCTGACGCCTGCGGCCGCTATTTTGGACCAAAACTAGATACTAACCACTGGTCACTAACCACTGATGTTTGACATTTGTCTGCTCGGCGCGGGCGGGATGCAGCCACTGCCCCATCGCCGGCTCTCGGCTACCCTGGTGCGCGCGGGCAAGAGCTTGATCTTGCTCGACTGCGGCGAGGGCACGCAGGTGGCGGTGCGTGAGCGCGGCTGGGGCTTGCGCAACCTCTCGACGATCCTGCTCACGCACATGCACGCCGACCATGTGCTCGGCCTGCCCGGCCTCCTGCTCACGCTGGCCAACAGCGGCAAAGACGCGCACGATCCCCTGACCATCTACGGCCCCGAGCCGCTGGAGGAGGTCGTGCGCGGCCTGCTCGTGGTGGCTCCGCGCCTGCCTTTCCCGCTGCGCCTGGTCACGCTCGCCGGTGGCGAGACGGTGGACCCGCCAGGGGTCGACGGCGTGACGGTGAGCGCCGTGCTGCTCGACCACGCCGTGCCGTGCCTGGCCTACGCCCTGCATGCGCCGCGCGCGCCGCGCTTCGACGCCGCGCGGGCGCGCGACCTCGGCGTCCCGCTGCCCTTGTGGCGCCGCCTGCAGCACGGCGAGGAGGTCGAACACGACGGCCGCGCGATCCTCCCGGAAGAGGTGCGCGGCCCCGCGCGGCGCGGCCTGCGCCTGGTCCTCGCCACCGACACGCGCCCGACGCCGGAGTTGGTCACCTTCCTGCGAGACGGCGACGCGGGGACCGATCTCTTCATCTGCGACGGTATGTACGGCGACGAGAGCGAGGAGCCCAAGCGTTGGGAGGTGCAGCACATGACCTTCGCCGAGGCCGCCACGCTGGCCCGCGACGGCGGCGTCCGCCGCCTGTGGTTGACCCACTTCAGTCCCGCGCTCTCCGACCCCATGGCCTGCCGCGACCGCGCCACCATAATCTTCCCCAACACGACAGTCGGCTACGACGGGCTGACGGAAACGCTGGCCTTCGAAGACGAGTAGAAAGTCGAAAGTAGACACCGAGGGCGACCCATTCGGGCATGACGTGTGAGAGAAATGGACGGCCATGAGTGTCGCGCGTGTGCTATGCTTGTCTTGGCACAAAATATCTGTTCCATCTCCCTGCGTCGCCCCTGTGCCCGCGACGATAGAGGTACCCTCCCTTGGTGCTGTAGCGTCCGTTCGATCCCACGCGTATCCATGCGTCACACGTCGTCATGCGACTGATCCGCCGTCTTCAGGCGGGGATGTCGCTCGTCGACGCGGCATGTATGTGTGTGCGCGACTCCATGACGACGCAACACCACACGACAACCAAGGGAGCTCTATCGGTGAGTACGAAGACCGCACTGCTGGTAATCGATGCCCAGGTAGGCCTGTTGGACGAGGCCTACCGCCACGACGAGGTCGTGGCCCGCATCGCCGACCTCATCGCCAAGGCGCGCGCGACGGGCGCGCCGATTATCTACGTCCAGCACGACGGGGACGACGACGGCCGCCTGGCCGCCGGCTCGCCCGGCTGGCGGATCCACCCGGCCATCCTGCCCCAAGACGGGGATCCCGTCGTGCGCAAGCGCTCGTCGGACGCTTTCTACGAGACCTCCTTGCAGCGGGAACTTCAGGCGCGCGAGATCGGACGGCTAGTCATCGCGGGCATGAAAACGGAGATGTGCGTGGACACCACGAGCCGCCGCGCCGTCAGCGTCGGCTACGACGTCACGCTCGCGACCGACGCGCATACGACCACGGACAACGATGTCCTCCCGGCCGCGCGGATCGTGGCGCACCACAACGCCACGCTGGACGACTTCGGCAACGACGACCACGTCGTGACCATCGAGGAAACACGGTCGATCACGCTGTAGCGCTATTGGCAGTGAGCGCGTAGCAAGCTTGGCAAGCTTGCTACGCGCCCACCGTCGGCAGCGTACGTAGCCATGGAGGAGGAAAACAGGATGACTGTGCCCGACGAGCCACGGCGCGGACAGATCGTGGCGGACTTCTGGATCGTCTGCGGCGTGTGCGAGCGCGAGGCGCCGCTCGACACACGGAAGCGCCGGATCGGCGTCAACAAAGCGCGCGCGTGGGGCTGGGCAAGGGTCCGGGACCACGGCTGGGTCTGCCCGGACTGCTGGGAGGAAACATCACTCGGCGCGGTAGACGATGCGGCCGTCGACGACCGTTAGGGCGATCTCGACCGACGGTATCTCGTCAGGCGTCAGGACGAAAGGGTCACGCGCGAAGACGGTCAGGTCGGCCGGCATGCCCGCGCGCAACATACCCTTGACGCTCTCCTGCCCTTCCGCGTAGGCGGCGCCGCGCGTGTAGGCGTCGAGCGCCTGGGCCAGCGTCACGGCCTGCTGCGGCTGCCAGCCCCCAAGCGGCTCCCCTCCAAGACTTTTGCGGGTGAGCGCGGCGTAGAGGCCCAGCCGCGCGTCGGGCGTCACGATGGGCCAGTCGCTGCCGAAGGCGAGCCGCGCCCCCGTCTGCAGCAGCGACTGCCAGGCGAACGCATAGGGCTCGCGCGCCGCGCCGACCAGCGCCGTCCACGGCGTCGCGCGCGGGTCATCGCCCAGGATCGCGTGCAGGGGCTGCGTCGAGGCCACCACGCCGAGGTGGGCGAAGCGGGGCACGTCGGAGGGCTGGATCACCTCGACATGTTCGACGCGGTGCCGGCGGTCCCGCCGGTTGCCGTTGGCGTGCCGCGCCGCCTCGTACGCGTTGAGCGCCAGCCGCACGGCGCGGTCGCCGACGGCGTGCGTGGCCACGGCCAGCCGCAGCGCGTCGGCCAGCACGACGATGTCGCGGTACGCCTCGGGGTCGATGTCGGGGACGCCGCTATCACCGCGGCCGTCCGTGTAGGGCTCCAGCAGCAGCGCGGTCTTGCTCTCGACCACGCCGTCCATGAACAGCTTGATGCCGCGCAGCCGGTTCCATGGGCCGGAGTAGTCCGGCAACAACTCGGCTAGCGCGCGCAACTCACGGCGCGATATGCCCTCGCGCACGCTCAGGTAGTGCGCCGCGCGCACCGTCAGTGCACCGCGCGCGCGCAGGCGCTCATACCACGCCAGACGCCCGACATCGCCGTCCATATTCTGGACCGACGTGACGCCGTGGCCGTTGATGTAGCGCATGGCCCGGCACAGGTGGTCATCGCGCTCCTCCTCGGAGGGCTCGGGGATCAGCCCCGCGACGAGATCCTGGGCCAGCTTCTCCTTGAGCAGCCCCGTCGCCAGGCCGGTCCCGGCCTCGACATCGACACTGTTGGGCGGGGGTAGGGCCGCGCCGCGCGCGATGCCTGCCCGCTCCAGGGCTAGTGTGTTGGCCCACGAGGTATGCCAATCGTAGGCGCGCAGATAGACCGGCCGGTCGGGCGCCGCGGCGTCGAGCGCCGCGCGCGCTGGGATGTCCAGCCCAGCGAACGCCTCATAGGGCAGGCCGAAGCCCTCGATCCACTCCTTGTCGGGGTGCCCCGCGGCATAGGCGCGTACGCGGTCCTGCATATGGGGTAGAGTCGCCGCGCCCTCCAGGTCCAGGGCGCCGAATCCCTGCGCGCCCCACGACAGGTGGATGTGGCTATCGTTGAGGCCCGGCACGACCAGCGCGCCGGGCAGATGTATGCGCTCCGTGCGCGGGGGCGTAAAGGCGCTCGCCTCCTCCTCGGCGCCGGCGTACGCGATGCGGTCGCCGCGGGTCACGATGGCCTCCGCCCACGGCTGGCGCGGGTCGGCCGTGTACACACGCGCCCCCGTCAGCAGCAGACTGTCGTCGCCGCTCACCGTCCTACTTTCGAGCGAGTCAGGCACGTCACACCCCCTTTATTTGTACGTTGCAGGCCATCCCTCCGAAACGCATCGCGCGGTAGCGGCTACACTGCGTAGCAAGTCCCACCCGTCGTAACATGTCGCGACAGCGCTCACGCCCCCGTACGAGCGGGTACCGCATAGTGCGGAGCATGGCGCGTGCCATATAGTGCGGAGCATGGCGCGTGCCATGACAGACGAATTCCTGCCGTGGGCCAGCTACGAGCGATGTCGCCGAGCGACTGGCACGGCAATTGCGGTATCCTAATAATAGTAGTACAGCCCTATCAATCAGTGCTAGAAGGCCACAACATCATGGACAACAGCCTGCCGAACAGCAACAGCATGTCAATAGACGAAGCCGCCCACGAGTTGGGCCTCAGCGCCGCGACGCTGCGTATGCAGATACGCTTCAAAGCCCTCAACGCGCACAAGGAGGGCGGTGTCTGGCGCGTGTCGCCGGGTGCGGTCGAGGAGTATCGGCAGCATCACCTGGGGCGCAAGGGATGGGCGCGCCGCTCCGAGAGCAGTCAGACAGCCGGCGTCTAAAACCCAGCGCGTACACCACGTACACCACGCCTGTTCTTTCGCCGCCGTGGGACGCGGTGTACGCGACCGTTGAGGGCGCGGGGGCCGAGCGTGTCGGCTCGGTCTACACGGGCCTCACGGCGCTCGACGCGTGCGCTCTCGCGGTGATCCACGACGGCGCGCGACCCTCGGCGACGAGGGCGCCTCACGGCCCCTCCTATTTCTATATAGGGTAATGGCACGCGGCGACGGGGGACAGCAATAGCTAAGTTAGGCTGACGGGGCCTCCTGCTCATCATCATGTCGTGCTGATGGCGGCGCCGCTTGGTCAACCTGCCGGCGTAGGTGTTCCAACTCGGCGCGCAGCATGGTAATCTCTTGGAGGCGCTCCTCGCGGCTCGCGACAGGGCGATCGTCGAGGCCATAGACGCGCAAGAAGACCTCTTCCGGACGGAAAGAGATGCTTAGGGCGCTGCTGTGATACCGACCATCGGGGCCGGGCTGCCAGTCGGACGGGGCACCCTCGGCGCGCTGCCACCCACGACAAGGCGCGCCCAGGTAGGCGCCGGTGGGATCGAACACGAGATACTCCCCCACTCCCAAGGCAAGGTATCCGGCGGCCTTACCACGGAGCGTGTTCACGTCGTTGCGCCACGTCGACTCGCTCGCCACCTCGATCACGAGCGTGGGCGGGCCGTCGTCGCGGACCACCATCTCCTTGCGCGGGGCCGGTCCAGCGTCGGGATGCACCATGATGTCCGGGCTGGGACGACACACAGAGCCGTCAGGCGCCCAACCAACGAGGGTCAACTGGTTTCCGACGTGCCATGGCGCACCCGTGAGGATAGCAAGATCAAGCAGGGCGTCATACGTATGGTCGATGGCGCGCTGATGCCAGTCCGTTCCCACCAGGCTCTCCTCAGTATCATCCGGCAAGCTGAACCGCGCGACGATCTGTTGGGCGTTCATCGCTCGTCCCCTGTCCTCCCGGCTGCCTCTCAGCCACTGTGGTACATGGTAGGTATAGGTAGTAGTAAAGACCCGACTACGCGTCGCGGAGGCGGGGCAGGTTGTAGAAGGCGGAGCGGCCGGCGTACGCGGCCGAGGCGCCTAGCTCGTCCTCGATGGCCAGCAGGCGGTTGTACTTGGCGGTGCGCTCGGAGCGCGCCGACGCGCCCGTCTTGATCTGGCCGGCGTTGAGGGCCACGGCGAGGTCGGCGATCGTCGTGTCCTCGGTCTCGCCGGAGCGGTGGGACACAACGGCGGTGAAGCCGGCGCGCGTGGCCATGGTCATGGCATCGAGCGTCTCAGTCAGGGAGCCGATCTGGTTGAGCTTGACCAGAATCGAGTTGGCCGAGCGGTCTCTGATACCGCGGCGCAACCGGTTGGTGTTGGTCACGAACAGGTCGTCGCCGACGAGTTGCACGCGGTCGCCCAGGCGCGCCGTCAGCGCGGCCCAGCCGGCCCAGTCGTCCTCGGAGAGGCCGTCCTCGATAGAGATAATAGGGTACTGCTCGACCCAGCCGGCGTAGAACTCGACCATCTCAGCGCTCGTGAGCGTGCGGCCCTCTTTGCGCAGGAGATAGGCGCCGTCCTCGTAGAGCTCGGTCGCGGCCGCGTCGATGGCCAGCATGATGTCGTCGCCGGGCGTGTAGCCCGCCGCCTTGATCGCGTCCATGATCACGTCGAGCGCGTCCTTATTGGAGCCCAGCGCGGGGGCGAAGCCGCCCTCGTCGCCCACCGATGTGGTGAGGCCACGGCCGGTCAGCACCTTGGCCAGGGCGTGGTAGATCTCCACGCAGGCGCGCAGCCCCTCGCGGAACGAGGGGGAGCCCACGGGCATGACCATGAACTCCTGCAGGTCGGTCGATTGCCACTCGGTGTGCTTGCCGCCGTTGAGAATGTTCATCATCGGCACGGGCAGGGTATGCGCGTTGGCCCCGCCAAGGTAGCGATACAGTGGGATACTCAGGTCGGCGGCCACGGCGCGCGCCGCCGCGAGCGACACGCCCAGGATGGCGTTGGCGCCGAGGTTGCTTTTGGTCGGCGTGTCGTCAAGCTCGAGCAGGCGCGCGTCGAGGCCGCGCTGGTCGAGCGCGTCCGTGCCCACCATCTCATCGGCGATCGTTTCGTTGACGTTCTCGACCGCCTTCAAGACGCCCTTGCCGTTGTAGCGTTTGGGATCCTTGTCGCGCAACTCCAGGGCCTCGTGCGCCCCCGTCGATGCGCCCGAGGGGACGGCCGCGACGCCGCGCGCGCCGCTCTCCAGCACCACCTCCACCTCGATCGTGGGATTGCCGCGCGAGTCCAGGATCTCGCGCCCGTACACATCGGCGATCGCCGTCGGCTCTCCACCCTCCGCGGGGACTCGTATGCTCTCCATGATTCCTCCGGTCGATAGTCGATGGTCGATAGTCGATAGTCGATAGTCGATGGTCGATAGTCGATAGTCGATAGGTTCGCTGCAGCTTGACGCCGATTCCATGCAGCTTGTCTCAAACAACATGCACGGCAAGCGGCCTGCCATCGACTATCGACTATCGACTATCGACTTTCCGGTCATCTCGCGTGGCTGCTCCAATCCAAGCAGCGCCAGGATGGTGGGGCTGACGTCGCCCAGCCGGCCGCCATCGCGCAGCGTGGCGCGGTGGGCGTCCGCCCCCTCGGGGGCGACCACGATGAAGGGGACGGGGTTGCTGGTGTGCGCGGTCCATGGTCCGCCGCCCTCGGGCGCCAGCATTTGCTCGGCGTTGCCGTGGTCGGCCGTGATCAGCGCCACGCCGCCGCGCGCCAGGGTCGCCGCGACCACGCGCGCCACCTGCGCGTCGACCGTTTCGACAGCTTTGATGGTAGCAGCGATATCACCGGTGTGCCCGACCATATCGCTGTTGGCGAAATTGACGATGACGAGCGCGTAGTCCTCGCGCGCCAGCCCCTCCACCACTGCGTCGGCCACGCCGGCCGCGTTCATCTCCGGCGCCAGGTCGTAGGTGGCGACTTTGGGCGAGGGCGCCAGCGTGCGGTCCTCGCCGGGGAAAGGCTCCTCGCGGCCGCCGTTAATGAAGTAGGTCACATGGGCGTACTTCTCGGTCTCCGCGACATGCAACTGGCGTAGCCCGGCCTCGCTGACCACACGCGCCAGTGGGACCGTCACGGGGTCGCTCAGGCGCTCGGGGGGGAAGGCCACCACGACCGGCAAGTTTTTCTCGTACTCGGCCAGGGTCACGAAGTAGAGGTCCTCGATGCGCGGGCCGCGGTCGAACGAGTCGAACTCGGGCAGCACGAAGGCCTTGGTGAGCTGGCGCGGGCGGTCGCCACGGAAGTTGAAGAAAATGACGGCGTCGTGCGCGCCCACCGTCGCCACGGCCTTCCCATCGTGAGTCATCACGGTCGGCAGTTGGTATTCGTCGCCGACCCCCTCGGCGTAGCCACGCTCGATAGCTTCATCGGCGCTCGCCGCCGTGGGACCCTGGCCGCGCGCCATAGCGTCGTAGGCCAGTTTGATGCGCTCCCAGCGGTTATCGCGGTCCATGGCGTAGTAGCGGCCCGAGGTCGTGGCGACAGCACCCGTGTCGAGCGCGGCCATGCGCTCGTTGAGCTCCCGCACGTAGCCGAGCGCGCTGCGCGGCTCGGTGTCGCGTCCGTCCAAAATCGCCTGCACGTAGACACGTTGCAGCGCGGCGTCGCGCGTGAGCGTGAGCAGCGCGTCGAGGTGCCCCTCGTAGGCGTGTACCCCTCCCGGCCCGATCAGCCCAATCAGGTGCAGCGTGGAATTGTTGCGGCGCACATGGGCGATAGCCGCCTCGAAGGCGGGCGTCTGGTAGAACGTCCCATCCTCGATCATCTTAGAGATGAGCGTGAGCTTTTGATAGACGACGCGACCGGCGCCGAAGTTCATATGCCCTGTTTCGGAGTTGCCCATCTCGCCGGGCGGCAGGCCCACGGCGCCCCCCGAGGCGGCCAGTTGAGTGTGCGGGTAGTCCTCCATGTAGGAGTCGAGGTTGGGCGTGCGCGCCATGCTGATGGCGTTGCCCGGGCCCGGCGGCGCCAGGCCGAAGCCGTCCATGATCACTAGCGTGACGGGTCTGACGTGCTCTGTACTCTCCATCGGCCCTCCGCAAGAACGCCTTCGATTATAGCATGGCGAGAGGCGTCGCTATGGCGCCCCTGCACGAATGCATGGATAGGCCTATATTCTATGTCTGTAAGCCGGTATTCAGCGTCCCTCCTCACTGGGCTCTTTTCCCTGCAACCGCCGCAGTTCATTTTCCAGCGCCCGAATGCGCTCCGCGGCCACGCGTTGTTCCTCCTCGGCGCGGCGCGCTTGCTCCTCGGCGCGGCGCGCCTGCTCCTCGACGCGCGACCGCGCCGCTTGCGCGGCCTCCCGCTCCCGCACGGCGGCGGCATAAGGCGGGATCAGGAGGCCATCGCGGGCGCGCACAGACAGGAACGGCGGGTCCGGACGCAGCGCCACGCCCAGGGCCTGGCTACGCCACTCGCCGTCCGGCTCGGGCAGCCACGGCACATACACCCGCGCATCGGGCGTGGGCAGTCGCCACGCCTCTACGGTCCGGCCACCTCCGAGCAGGCGCTCCGAGGGATCGAAGATGACGTACTCGGGCACGCCGATGGCGGCGTAGGCGATGCGCTTGCCGTCGCGGTCGTTGCGCACGGTCGAGCGGCTGGCGATCTCGGCGATGAACAAAGGGACGCCGGACTCAATGACCGTCGTCGCCGCGCGCCCTTTGTCTAGCGGGCGCGCCAACACCATCACATCGGGGCGCGCCGGGTAGGGACTCCCATCCTCATGGAACAGGTCGCTCAACTCGATTTCCTCGCACGCGTCCCAGCTGTCGCCCTGCCGCTCGGCGCTAATGCGCAGCATACTGGCCAGCGCGCCGCCGGCCTCCTGGTGCCACTCCGTGCCCACGACGCTCTCCTCAGTGTCGGCCGGCAGCCAGTTCGGCGCGACCCGCAGACGGTCCCCAATCCGTAGCGCCATGCGCGCCTCCCTTTCATCCAGGCGGCGAACGTTCTCCCGCCGCTCTCACGCCGACACAGTATAGCACGTCGTTTCGGTCAGCAGGCGGCCAAGCCCCGAAACATCGACTGCGCTACGACCATTGCGCTCCCCCAGCCAGTCCGGGCGCCACGCGCCACATGTCCCATCCGCGTGACAATACATGCAGTCAATGACGACAACTCTGTTCGGTCCGGGCGGCGAGCTTCGCCTCCTAGCCGCGAGCGCGGCGAACAATGTGTGGACCCTCGGCGTCAGGGACAAGGCGGGGGGACCTCTTGTGGAGCAGTGGGACGGACGGCGCTGGCGCGTCAAGCCCAGCTCTATCGAGAATGCCCACATCGCGCTATCCGGCCTCGCCGTCGTGTCCGACCGCGATGTCTGGGCCGTCGGCTCCATCTTTCTTGCGGCGGCGTGTTCACGGCCAGCGCAACGATGAGGTTCGCGCGGTCGTCCGCTCGCAGGCCGCCGACGCCTGCGAATACTGCCTCATCGACGAGCACATGATGTTTGATCGTTAATGAGGAGCAGGCCGAGTTGCACGCAACGATTGTCGATGCCGTATCGGATGTTATACTGGTGGGAATGGAGGGTGTGATGGCTGTAGAGAAAATGAGGAGTTCACGTAGCAAGCTTGACCTCAGCCCATCAACGTTTGGCGGCGCGATGCTTGCGGGCGCGACGGCCGGCCTCACTCTTGGCCCGGTCGGTGCGGTGGTAGGCCTTGTCGCGGGCGGTGTGGCGGGCGGACTATTCGATCACTACGTGGACGCGCGCCACAAAGGGGCGCTCGGCGAGGCGCGGCAAAAACCGATCCGCCTTATAAGATGCAACCGAGCGCTGGGCTCGTCATTACCGCTCTCTTCTTCACGGCCAGTGTGGTGGCTTGGGTAGCTTATCGCCACCCGATTAGCTTCGATCTCCTGTCCCAAGATGCACTCGTCGCTTTCGGTGTCGGCATCGCGGTAGGCCTAATCGTCGTACCTGCCATTGACATCCCATGGGCTTTCGTACGCCATGGCAGCACGCTAACCTTGCCCATGCTCACCGCCTATGACCAAAACGGTTTGATGTTCAGCCTCATCGCGGGGGCGGTCGCGTCGGCCTATCTCGCCCTCAAAACATATGCGGATCGTTTCCCACGCCGCCCTAAACCGGACGATAGCGCGTCGACGGATGATGACCACACCGCTAACACGGTCAGCTAGCGCGACAACAACGACATAGGGCGCGCCTTGACGCTGCCGCCGGGTTGTACTCCCACGGTTGATATACTGGGAGTAGACGATTTGGGCGGAGGGGGCGGGCCGTTGCGCCCGCCCCTTCGTGTATCCCACGTACCGGCGTACTATAAGGGCCTCATGGACCAAAAGAACATCCGCAACTTCTGCATCATCGCGCACATCGACCACGGCAAGTCGACGCTGGCCGACCGCCTGATCGAGAACACGCACACCGTGAGCAGCCGCGATATGTCCGCGCAACTGCTCGACTCGATGGACCTCGAGCGCGAAAAGGGGATTACGATCAAGGCGCAGGCCGTGCGCATGCTCTACCAGGCCCGCGACGGCCAGGACTACGAGCTCAACCTGATCGACACGCCCGGCCACGTCGACTTCAACTACGAGGTCTCGCGCGCCTTGGCCGCCTGCGAGGGCGCCGTGCTCGTGGTCGACGCCGCGCAGGGCATCGAGGCCCAGACCCTGGCCAACGTCTACCTCGCGCTCGACCACGATCTCGAGTTGGTCCCCGTTATCAACAAGATCGACCTGCCCAGCGCCGACCCCGACAGGGTCAAGGCCGAGCTCGAGCGCGTCATCGGCCTCGACCCCGACGACATGGTGCTGGCCAGCGCCAAGTCGAACATCGGGATCGAGGACGTACTCGAGGCTATCGTACAGAAGATGCCCCCGCCCAAGGGCGACGCCGATGCTCCGCTACGCGCGCTTATCTTCGACTCGCACTACGACTCCTACCGCGGCGTCATCGCCTACGTGCGCGTGATGGAGGGGACGATCCGGTCCGGCATGCGCATCGCCCTGATGGGCTCGAAGGCGCAGAACGACATCATCGAACTGGGCGCGTTCCGGCCCGCGCTGACCCCGCTGCGGAGCCTCGCCGCCGGCGAGGTCGGCTACATCGCCACGGGGTTCAAGAACGTCAAAGACTGCCAGGTTGGCGACACCGTGACCGACGCGCGCCGCCCCGCCGCGGAGGCGCTGTCCGGCTACAAGCCCGCGCAGCCGATGGTCTTCGCCGGCTTCTACCCCACCAACGGCGAGGACTACCCGCTGCTGCGCGACGCCCTCGACCGTCTCAAGCTCAACGACGCCAGCCTGACCTACGAGCCCGAGAGCTCCATCGCGCTCGGCTTCGGCTTCCGTTGCGGCTTCCTGGGTCTCCTGCACATGGAGATCATCCAGGAGCGCCTGGAGCGCGAGTACGGCCTGCAGTTGCTTGCCACCGCCCCGAGCGTGGAGTACCAGGTCACCAAGACCGACGGGACTGAGTTGGCCATCGACAACCCCTCGGGCCTGCCGCCGGGCGGCGAGATCGCCGAGATCCGCGAGCCCTGGGTACACCTCTCCATCTTCACGCCCTCGACGTACATCGGCGCCATCAACGAGTTGTGCCGGCAGCACCGCGCCGAGTACGGCGGCATCGAGTACATCGACGAGGGCCGCGTACACTTGACCTTCGACCTGCCGCTCTCCGAATTGATCGTGGAGTTCTACGATCAGCTCAAAAGCCTGAGCCAGGGCTACGCCTCGCTCGACTACAGCGTGGCCGGCTACCGCGCGGGCAACCTGGTCAAGCTCGACATCCTGGTCAACGGCCAGCCCGTCGACGCGCTCTCGCTGATCACCGACCGTGAGAAGGCCTATCAGTTCGGCAAGACACTGATCGAGAAGCTCAAGGAGATCATCCCGCGCCAACTCTTCGAGGTGCCGGTGCAGGCCGCCATCGGCGGGCGCGTCATCGCGCGCGAAACGATCCGCGCCATGCGCAAGGACGTGTTGGCCAAGTGCTACGGCGGCGACGTCTCGCGCAAGCGCAAGCTGCTCGAGAAGCAGAAAGAAGGCAAGAGCCGTATGAAGCGCGTCGGCAACGTGGAGATCCCGCAGGAAGCGTTCATGGCGGTGTTGAGCTTGAATAAATAGTCAAGTGACGGGAGGCGGCGCGGCTTGCTGCCCTGTTAAAAGGACGGAGCAAGCCGCGCCTGTGTCGAGGTGATACGATGGATTACCGGAAGGACGAGCGCA